>Ga0247727_10017869_pt1 | contig 11230 bp, 9 predicted proteins | sample WisWelCaveWW1625_FD_202498 | JGI IMG/M metagenome (GOLD analysis project Ga0247727, IMG submission 202498) | Biofilm microbial communities from Wishing Well Cave, Virginia, United States - WW16-25 | ecosystem: Environmental > Aquatic > Deep subsurface > Groundwater > Cave microbial mat | place...
GCTGAAGACGCCGTTGATCTGCCAGTTGCCGATCACATGGCTCAAGACCCCGGAATTGACGTGCTGCTGACCCTTGCCAAACGGCAGCGTGTAGACGCCGTACATCTGGAAATTGTGGGTGCGGTCAAAGCTGGCGGCAGCGCGGTTGCGGTTCCATAAGGACGGAATGTTAAAGGTGAGGCCGGAGTCGTTATTGTCGGCAAACGAAAGCGACTTCGACCAGGTGTAAGCCACACCCAACAGGCCGCCGCCCGAAAACTGGCGGCGCAGTTGATTCTGAAAGCCGTTGTAGTTGGAACTGTTGAATGGCGTGTAGAGGTTCGTATCGGCGGTGCGGCCCCAGCGCTGGCCGAGAACTCGTCCCAGCGAGGTCCCGGCTCCGGGAAGCGAGTAGTTCAGGTTATGAATCGCGGTTTGGCGGATGGCGCGGGTGGCGACATAAGCCGACTGCAGGTTGAAGCCCCATCTCAGATCGCGTTGGATGGTGAAATTCCAGCTTTGAAAATAGCCGCGGCGGTATTCGGTGGGCCATGTGACTGTGCCGACCGTGCTCGGAATGACAATGGCTCCCGAGTTGAGGTCCGGCACCACCACCGCGGGAATGCCCGAACGGAACGAACCGGCGGCCTGGAGCGTGCTGGGGGCGTTGAATTGGGAGGAGACCGTGGCCGGGTAGGAATCGCGCATGCGGCGGAACGAATCGGGGTCGATGGAGATGCCGTATCCGGCGCGGACGACCGTCCTCTCGTTGGCGCGATAGGCGATTCCGAAGCGAGGAGCCACCTGGAGTCTGGGGACCTTCACGCCCGTGTCGGTTGGCGTGCGGCCGAGGCCGCCGATCAGAACGAGGTTGGTTTCCGGATCGTATCGCTCGCCCCCGCGGTGATCGCGCGTGGCAAAGGGATACCGTTCAAAACGGGCTCCGAAGTTTACCGTCAGTTTGCGGTTCACCTGCCACTGGTCCCGGGCGTAGAAACCCCAGCCCGGCATGCGCACGGCGGCGGGGTTGATGTACTGCACGTCCTTGCCCATCGCGTTGGGAAGGCCGAGCAGAAAGTCAGCCCAGCCGTTGTACTGCGACGGGGCAGCGCCGCCGCGCAGCGAGGTCACGCCGCCTGTAAGGTTGAATCCACCGCGCGGCCCAAAGGCGGCCTGCGGCTGGAAGTGATTGATCGTGTAGTAGGTGTACTCGCCGCCGAACCGGAGGTTATGCGCGCCCCGCATATAGCTCAGGTTGCCGCTGCTGACCCACTGGTTGTCGCGGAACAAGAACGGATTTGACACGTTCGGGTTGCCGATGGACGACATCCCGGTAATGCTGAAGCGTGGATAGCCGCCTTGCAGCCGGTCGGCGCCGTTGGTGCCCGGGATCTGTAATTCGTCCAGCCCGTAGTTCTTATCGATGTCGACATTGATCGAGCCCAGGCGCTGGCGCGTGAAGCCCAGCGTGGCGTCGGCCAGAAGACGGGGCGAAAGGGTGTAGGTGCCGCCCACCGAAGCCGACTGAATGCGCCCGGGGGAATTCCCCGGCTGGCCGCCGGCCAGAGCGTCTCCGCCCGCCGGTCCGAGCGAGGGCGGATCGAAAATGTCGCTCGGAGAAAAGCTGTAGCGGGCAAACATCGACGACTTTTCCGTCGGGTTGTAGTTAACCTTGATGTCGAAGTTATCGCGGTTGAACTCATAACTGCCAACCGCGATGTAGTTGGAGGGATAGGTGCTCAGGTTGGGCGCCGGAACGAGTGCCGCCATTTTTACGGAAGCCGGATCGAAGCGCGAGCTGGGGATGCGCTGATTGGCGAACAGCAGCCGGTTGGAGCCGTCGGCGGCGCCGGTGAGAGGGTCGAAAATGGCGCTTGTGGTGACGCCGGCGAAGTCGCCCGAACGCAGCGCGGGCGGGGCCACCGTACGGAAAGCCGAGCGGAACTCGCGGCGCACGGTGCGCTCCCAATCCGTGAAGAAGAACAGCTTGTTTTTCCGGATGGGACCACCCACGGTGAAGCCGCCCTGGTTCAGAATGTTTTTCGGTATGCCGCCCGTGACGTTAAAGAAGTTGCGCGCCCGCATCGCCGAATTGGTGTGGAACCAGTGCGTGGAGCCGTGAAGTTCGTTCGTCCCGGATTTGATGGCAACATTGATGGCGGAGCCGCCCGCCATGCCCTGCTCGGCGTCGAAGGAGTTCGACACAATGTTCACGGTCTCCACCGCGTCGGCGGGGGGAACGTAGGCGACGATGTGCGGCAGCCAGGGGTAGGACACGGTGGCCCCATCCAGACGCGTGTTGTTGTTGGAATACGATGCGCCGTTCACGTTGGTGCCCAGCGCGCGCTGCGGGTTGCCGGCGTCGGAGTGCAGTTCGGCGGGCGGCGAGAAGCCCGGGACCAGCTTGTACAGGGCCTGCCAGTTGCGTCCGGCGTTGCCCGTGAACGGCAGGTTGGCGATCTGCGTGCGCTCGATGGCGACGTTCACGTCGGAGCGGTCGGTTTGCAGCGTCATCGCCGAACTGGACACTGTGACCGTCTCGCTCACCTGGGCTACGCTGAGCTGCGTGTCGAGGCGGCGCAGGTTGTTGGCTAGAATCGGGACGTTCTCATGCACCGTGGTGCGAAAAGACTGTGCGGTGTACGTGATCTTGTACTGGCCCGGCTGGAGGTCGTTAAAGGAGTAGCTCCCTCCGTCATCGGTGGTGGCCGAGCGCGACACGCCGGTGCCGGTGTTCAGCGCTTCCACTTTGACCTTGGGCACGGCCGCGCCCGAGGGGTCGGACACGTTGCCGGTGAGCGACCCGTAAAGGACCTGAGCCCCTGCGGTGTCGAGCGAAATCTTCAGGCAGGCAGCAAACAGAAGCACAAACCGGACGCTGCTGAAAACACGAAACATGTGGCCCCCCCAGTGGCCGGCATCCGGCCGCAAAACCGTTGCCGACCCAGCATCGATTATACATGCAACTGCCTCCGTGGCTGTTAAGAAGTCAGCGGTGGAATCGGGGCCCGATATTGTCCCGCGAAGATCTCGCCGAACAGCTCCAGGATCTGGTCGTGGACAGCGCTGTTGTCCGCCAGCACGTGCGGGCCGCGCAGCGTCGCCGGCCCACCCTTCATGTCCGAGCAGCGCCCGCCTGCTTCGGAAACCAGCAGCAGGCCGGCTGCCATGTCCCAGGGATTGAGACCGAACTCCCAGAAGGCTTCCATGCGGCCGCTGGCCACGAAAGCCAGGTCCAGCGCCGCCGATCCGCCGCGACGCACTCCGTGAGTGAACATGGCGAGCTGGTGGTAGAAATGCACGTTCACATTCAGGTGGCGCTTGCGACTGGGGAATCCGGTGGCGACCAGTCCCTCCTCCAGCTTGCCGACCTTCGATACGTGAATGCGCCGGTTGTTCAGCCAGGCGCCCGAGCCGCGCTCGGCGATGAACATCTCCTGACGTATGGGATCGAAGATCACTCCCGCGATCACCTCGCCGGCGCGCTCCAGCGCCATCGTCACGTTGAACATCGGATAGCCGTGAGCGAAATTGGTGGTCCCGTCCAGCGGATCGACGTACCAGCGATACTCGGAGGGCGATTCGTGACCGCCGCCTTCCTCGGCGATGATGCCGTGAGAGGGAAAATGCGTGCGCAGCCGCTCCACCACCAGGCGTTCAGAGGCGCGGTCGGCCTCGGTGACCAGATCGTAGTCGCCTTTCAGCTCGTAGCCGATGCGGCGTTCGAAAAAGTTGGCCAGCAGCGCGCCCGATTCGCGGGCGATCTCGACAGCCGTCTCCAAGTAGGAAGCCATGACGCCGGCGAACTTACTGGGCCGCCTCGTAGAGGTACTTGATGTCGTGTTTGAAGATGAACAGATTGGGCGCGCCCTGCCGCGTCAGCCGGAGGAAGTTGAGGTCGTAATACTCGAGCAAGCCGAACACGTCTTCGTTATTGGTCATCCGGATGCAAACCAGGATCTTATTGTCGATCAGGTGGCGCAGGTACTTGGGCTCTTCGAAGGTCTGCTCTGGCGCACGTTTCTTGCCTTTTTTCTCTTCCACGGGGAATGCAACTCCTGAGGTCGGGGGTCGCGGCCGGGCCGCTCCTAATCCCCATAGTAACCGCTGCGTGTGGAAACGCGCAAATTCGGTCGCTGGATCTGGACTTTGATTTCGCGAAACTTGCTGGTGGAGGGCGGCAGGTTTTTGGGATAGTAGCCGATCATGTATTGCGTGCGCAGGTCGCGCAGAATTTCCTGGAAAGCGGCATCCAGCGCCGGACCGACGCTGGGAGCGAACACGCGGCCGCCCGTGGATTGACTGAACGTGGTGAGAGCGTTCTCGCCGCCGACGTTGCGGCCCGGATCGTTGGGCACTGGGACCACCAGGATGCTGTAGATCACCGCATCGGCGGCGTGCGCGGCACGGAGGGCATCCTGGAAGTTCTTGGCGCTGGTGGTGTCGCCGCCGTCGGTCACCAGGATGAGGACATGGCGGCCTTCGCGGTCCGCCAGGGCGCGGGCGCCGAACCAGATGGCGTCGTACATGGAGGTGCCGGCGTCGGCGCGAAGCTGTTTCAACGGCGCCTCCAGACGCCCCTGGTTGCGCGTGAAATTGCTCAGCAGGTTGACGTCATGGGTGAAGCTGTAAAGGGAGATGGCGTCCTTAGGATTGCCCTCGCGGAAGAAAGCGCGCAGAAACCGGCTCACCGATTCGATCTCATAGGGCAGTTCGCGGCCGGTGGAGCCGCTATTGTCCACCAGCAAAGTCACCGAGAGCGGCTGCTCGGTGTGCCGTTCGAAGACGGCGATGTCCTGCTTAACGCCGCTGTCGAAGACCGTGAACTCTCCGCGCTCCAACCCGCCGACCGGCTGCCCCGAGGCGTCCTTCACCGTCGCCAGCACCCGCACCAGCTTGACGTCGACGCGGAACACCGGCTGCTGGGCCAGCAAAAGCCCCGCCGTCATCACCAGAGCCGGAAGCCGCTTCATCACGGCAACACCGAGGGATCCCACTCGCCTTCCACCCACACTTCGCCGTCGACGAAGTACTCTTTCTTCCAGATGGGAACCAGGCGCTTGAGCCGGTCGATGCCCTCCAGGGCCGCTTCGAACGCCGGCCGGCGATGTGGCGCGCACACTACGACGGCGACACTGGTCTCGCCGATCTGGAGGCGTCCCAGCCTGTGGACCATGGCAATGCCGCCGATGGGGCGCGCGGCGGCGATCTCGCGGCCGATCTCGGCCATCATCCGCACCGCCATGGGCTCGTAGCATTCGTAGTCCAGATATTGGGTCGGCCGCCCTTTGGTGTTGTTGCGCACCACCCCTTCGAAATCGACGATGGCCCCGTCGGCGCCGCGAAGCAGACGCCGGGCGATGGCGGCGGTATCGATCGGCTGTCGCGTCAACGCAAAGAAATTGCCGCCCCCCTCGTCTTGGATCTCGTGCGTGTAGGGAGATGACCCGCCGCTCACCGGTGGCAGAAGCGCGACCTCGTCGCCGTCCGAGAGGGCCTGATCCCCGGGAGAAAACTGCTGGTTGCGGGCCAGCACAATGGACCGCTCCATCTCGCGGAGCCGAGGGAAGCGAGCGGCGTAGCGTTCGAAAACGCTTTGCAGGCGCGCGTCCGGCTCGAGATCCAGATCCTCTTCGGACCGGCCGACGATATCCTTCAACATTCCGAAAAACAGCACTTTCACTCGCACTAGGACCTATGGTAACAGTGCGGATCGCACCGTTGAGAGATGGACGCTCCACGGGGGCGGAGCGTTTCAGCGCCTGGCATGCTATACTGACGGAAGTCCTCTCCATCCGGAAAGGAATCTAACGACATGCCCAAGCTGAAAACACATAAGGGCGCGGCCAAGCGCTTCAAGAAGACCGGGACCGGCAAGATCGTTCGCCGGCACGCTTTCTCCCGCCATATTCTGACTTCGAAATCGCGCTCTCGCAAGCGGAGGCTGAACCACAGTGCGGTAGCCGACGAGACCAACCAGCCCGCTTTGCGGATCATGCTCCCGTACTAACGGGAGCGGGTGCGAACGGCGCCGGTGGCACGTGCCCGTTTCGCCCCACACAAAACTGAATTCCAGTAAGGAGGAAACGTGCCCAGAGTTAAACGAGGAACCACGCGGCGGGACTCGCGCCGCAAGACGCTGAAGCTCGCCAAGGGCTTCTTTCTCACCAAGAGCAAGCTCTACCGGGCGGCGCAGGAAGCCGTCGAGAAGAGCGGGCGCTACGCCTTCGTCGGACGCCGGCGCAAGAAACGCGATTTTCGCGCGTTGTGGATCGTCCGCATAGGGGCCGCTTGCCGTGCCGCCGGAATGTCGTATAGTACGTTCATGAACGGACTGAAGAAGGCCGGGGTGGACCTGAACCGCAAGATGCTGTCGGAGATCGCGGTGGATAACGAAGCCGCTTTCCGGCAACTGGTGGACAAGGCCCGCGTCGCTCTGGAGAAAACGAGCTGAACATGGCCGCTCCGCACGTGGTGCCCCAGGTAGTGCCCCAGACAGTTCCCAATGACCCGCTGGACAGCCTCGAGCAGCGCATTCATCGCGCCGTCGAGCTGGTGGCGCAGTACCGCAGCCAGAAGGAAGCCGCCGAGAACGAGCGCGACGAGGCGGTGGCCGAGGCGGCCCCGCTGCGCGCCCAAGTCGCGCGCCTGACACAGGAGTTGGAAACGCTGCGCGGAGATCGCGAGAAGGTTCGCGGCCGCCTGGAACGGCTGCTGGAACAGCTCGACGTGTTGAGCGCCGGATAGCGAAATAGCGATGGACTCCTCCGGCGGCGAAAAAAAGCAGGTCCGGGTCACGATCCTGGGCCAGAGCTTCACGCTGCTGACCACCGGGGATCCGTCCGAGACCGTCGCCCTGGCGCATGAGATCGACGACCTGCTGACCGGTATCGCCTCCCGTTCCCAGAACCTCGACTCGACGCGAGTGGCCGTGCTCGGCTGTCTGCACCTGGCCGACCGCCTGCGAGGGATCGAAGGCGAACTCTCCGGACTCAAAGAGCGCGTCGACCAGAAGGCGCGGCAGTTCTCCGGATTGCTCGACCAGGCGTTGGACGGTTAAGTCGAAGCCCGCCCCACCTGCTAAGGTACGAGATATGCGTCTCGTGCCCGTGACTCTTTGTATTGCCGCGATTGCAGCGGCCCAGTCTCCGCTCTCCTTGCAGGAGGCCGTGCGTCGCGCCGTCGAAAGGTATCCCGCCGTCCAGGTGTCCCAGGAGCAGGCGGCGGCCGCCGCCACCGGCATCCGGCTGGCGCGCACCGCCTACCTGCCGCGCGTGGACACGCTGGCGCAGCTCAATCGCGCCACGCGCAACAACGTCTACGGGATGCTGCTGCCGCAATCCACCTTCCCCGCGATTTCCGGACCGCCTCTCCACGCCAACAGCCCGACCACCGTTTGGGGAACCGCCATCGGCTTCCTGGTTTCCTGGGAGCCCTTCGATTTTGGATTCCGGAAATCGTCAGTCGACGCCGCCGATGCCGTGCGCCGGCGCGCCGAGACCGCCATCGCCAGGACCCGGCTGGAGGTCGGCACGGCGGCTGCCGACGCCTTCCTCACTATTCTGGCGGCGCAACGGACCGTGGCCGCGGCCGAGGCGGCCGTGGCTCGCGCCCGCGTGCTGCACGAGTCCGTCAACGCGCTGGTGAAGGCGGAGCTGCGGCCCGGCGCCGATGCGGCACGGGCCCGCGCGGAGCTGGCGCTGGCCGAGACGCAGCAGATCCAGGCCGAGCAGGCCGTGGAGATCGCGCGGGCGTCGCTGGGCCAATTGCTGGGCGTGGGACGCGCCGAAGTCGCGGTGTCGCCGGGGCGGCTGTTGGGCGCGGCCCCGGTGCCTGCTGCTGCCGCCGCGCCGGACTCGCATCCGGCGATGGTGGAGCAAAAGGCCGCGATTGACGAAGTGCAGGCGCGGCAGAAGACCATCGACCGATCCTGGTTCCCCCGCTTCAATCTGCAAGCAGCGAGCTACGCGCGTGGCACCGGCGCGCAACCGGACTTCACCACCGGCGGCGCCGCCAGCGGACTGGGCCCCAACATCTACAACTGGGGGATCGGGTTCAGCGTCGCCCTGCCGGTGATGGACTTCGCCGCGCTCCGCGCGCGCAAGCAGGGGGAAGTTCATCGCGAGCGCGCCGAAGCGGCTCGTCTGGAGCAGATTCGTCAGGACTTGCGCGGTCGCCTGGAAAGGTCACAAGCGGCCGTGGAGGGTGCGCGGCGCGTGGCCCAGGTGGCGCCCGTGCAATTGGAGTCGGCGCGCGCCGCCGAGCAGCAGGCGGCGGCCCGCTACAAGGCGGGCCTGGGCACCATAATAGAAGTGGCCGAAGCGCAGCGGCTTCTTGTGCAGGCCGACATCGACGACTCGCTGGCGCGGCTGAACGTCTGGCGCGGGCTGCTCGGTGTGGCCGTGGCGCAAGGCAGCCTGGACGATTTCCTTCGGGACTAATTTATGTGGCTCGTCATCTCCGCTTTGCGAAGGCCGGTCACGGTGGTAGTCGCCGTGCTGGCTGTCGTGCTCTGCTCACTGGTGGCGATGCTCCGCATGCGCGCCGACATTTTTCCGGACCTGGGCTCGCCCACCGTCTATGTTGCGCAGCCCTACGGCGGCATGGACCCCTCGCAGATGGAGGGATTCCTCACTTACTACTACGAGTATCACTTCCTCTACGTGACCGGAATCGAGCACGTCGAGTCCAAGAGCATCCAGGGCGTCTCCTTGATGAAGCTGGTGTTTCATCCGGGGACGAACATGAACCAGGCCGTGAGTGAGGTGGTCGCGCAGGTGAACCGCTCTCGCGCGTTCATGCCGCCGGGGGCGGTGCCTCCGTTCATCGTGCGCTTCGACGCCGGCAGCGTTCCGGTGGGCCAGCTCGTGTTTTCGAGCGCCATCCGCACGCCCGGTGAGATGCAGGACTTCGCGCTCAACCGTGTCCGCCCGCTGTTCGCCACGCTGCCGGGCGTGTCGGCGCCGCCGCCGTTCGGCGGCAACCAGCGCACCATCGTCGTGCGGCTGAATCCCGAGCGCATGCGCGGCTACCGGATCTCGCCCGAGGAGGCGGTGGCGGCGGTGAACCGGGCCTCGGCGGTGATGCCTTCCGGCTCCGTCCGCATCGGCGATCTGACGCGCATCGCCACCACCAACGCCACCATCGGCGGCAACCTTCGTGAACTGGCTGATGCGCCGGTGCGCACCGGCTCCGGCCCCACTGTCTACCTCCACGACATCGCGGTCGTGGAGAACGGCACCGACGTGGTCACCGGTTACGCGCACGTGAACGGCAAGCGCACCGTCTACATCCCGGTGACTAAGCGCTCGGACGCCTCGACGCTGGAAGTGATCCGGCGGGTGAAGGCAGCGCTACCGGCGATGCGCGCCGTTGTCCCGGAGGACGTCGAGATCCGGCTGGAATTTGATCAATCCGGCTGGGTGGCGCGCGCACTGCAGTCGCTGGTGAACGAAGGCATGCTGGGGGCGGTGCTCACCGGCCTGATGGTGCTGATCTTCCTGCGCGATTGGCGCAGCGCGCTGATCGTGATCGCCACAATTCCCGGTGCGCTGCTGGCGTCGGTGGTGTGGCTGTGGGCGAGCGGCCAGACCCTCAACATCATGACGCTGGGCGGGCTGGCGCTGGCGGTCGGCGTGCTGGTGGATGAGGCGACGGTCGAGATCGAGAACATCCACACGCATCTTGCCTCGGGGCTCTCGCGGGCGCGCTCGGTGCTGGACGCCTGCCGCAAGACGGCCGTGCCGCGCCTGCTGGCGATGCTGTGCATCCTCTCGGTGTTCGTGCCGGCGTATTTTATGGCCGGTGTGGGCCGGCAATTGTTTGTTCCGATGTCGCTGGCGGTGGGATTCGCGATGATCTCCTCCTATCTGCTGTCGAGCACGCTGGTGCCGGTGCTGGCGACCTGGATCATGCGAAAGGGAATGGGCGAGGCGTCGCCGCGCAGTGTGTTCGGCTGGCTGCGCGCGCTCTATGGTGGCTGGGTGACTTGGGTGATCAGGCTGCGATGGCCGGTCGCCGCCGGATACCTGGCGGGCACGGCCGCTCTGCTGTGGTGGCTGGCCCCGATGGTGGGCACGGAGATCTTCCCGGCGGTGGACGCCGGACAGTTCCAATTGCGTTTGCGCGCGCCGACGGGGACGCGTATCGAACGCACCGAGGTCGAGACGCTCAAGGCCATCGGCGTGATCCGGCGCGAAGTGGGAGCGGAGAACGTCGAGATCAGCACCGCCTTCATCGGCGTACAGCCGCCCAGCTACCCGATCAACACCATCTATCTGTGGACCAGCGGCCCGCACGAAGCGGTGTTGCGCGTGGCGTTGAAACCTTCGGCGACGCTGCGCGGAGAGGATCTCCGGGAGCGCCTGCGTGCCAAACTGCCCGAGGCTCTGCCGGGGATCAAACTTTCGTTCGAAGCCGGGGACATCGTCAGTGAGGTGATGAGCTTCGGCTCGCCGACGCCGATTGAAATAGCCGTGCAGGGGCCGTCACTGACCGCCAACCGCGCCCATGCCGAAAAAGTTCTGAAGGCGCTCGCGACCATTTCGTCCCTACGCGACCTGCAATACGCGCAACCGCTCGACTACCCGTCGGTGGAGGTAAAGGTGGATCGCGATCGCGCCGGCCAGTTCGGCCTGACTGCCGCCGGCGTGGCCCGCTCGCTGGTGTCGGCGACCTCCTCGAGCCGCCTCATCGATCCCAATTTTTGGCGCGATCCCGTCAGCGGCAACGGATTCCAGATCCAGGTCGAGATCCCGCAGCATCGCATGGCCTCGCTCGAGGACATGCGGGAGATCCCGGTGATGAACAACGGCGACAGCCGCCCGCTACTGGGTGATGTGGCCGAGCTGAAGCTGGGCTCGGCGCTCGGGCTGGCGGAGCGCTACAACATGCAGCGCGTGGTCAGCTTCACGGCCAACGTGCATGGAAAGCCGCTGGGAGAGGTGGCCGGCGAGGTTCGCGCGGCGCTGAAGAAAGCGGGAGAGCCGCCGCGCGGCGTGACCGTGGCCGTGCGCGGCCAGATCCCGCCGCTGGAGGAGACGCTCGACGGTCTGCGCACGGGGCTCTATCTCTCGATCGGAGTGATCTTCCTGCTGCTGGCCGGCTGGTTCCAGTCGGTGCGGCTGGCGATCGCGGTGCTGTCGCCGGTTCCGGCGGTGTTGTGCGGCGTGCTGCTGATGCTGCTGGCAACGGGCACGACGCTGAACGTGCAGTCGTTCATGGGGGCGATCATGGCGGTGGGCATCGCCGT
>Ga0247727_10017870_pt1 | contig 11229 bp, 10 predicted proteins | sample WisWelCaveWW1625_FD_202498 | JGI IMG/M metagenome (GOLD analysis project Ga0247727, IMG submission 202498) | Biofilm microbial communities from Wishing Well Cave, Virginia, United States - WW16-25 | ecosystem: Environmental > Aquatic > Deep subsurface > Groundwater > Cave microbial mat | place...
TTGCGCTTTTGCCCACGACCCCTTAAATTAGCAAACGCTCCCTACTGAAAAAAGTGGGGAATAATGCTGACCCCGCAGTGGGGAATAATCCTGACCCCCGACATATTACAAGCAATATGCATTTTTTTGGTAACATCGGTATCGTGTGGATTATTCAGGAGGTTAGGAATATCTGCTGCAAATGGATTGCTAAGTGGCACTGTGCTAACATTAGTAAGCGGCAAAATTGTCTCTGTCACATTTGGCTCCCGGCCAGGAAATCGAACAACGGCGACATTTCCATCCGTTACTGAATGCAGGATAGCATCCCCAACGTAGTCCCCTAACATCGTTATGGAGGTCGCTAACGCACTGCGAACGATAAAATAACGGCTGTTTGGATCATTAACAGAGATCAAGCTGCCGCACGTTCCACTTGCCCCGGGAAATTGAAATCGCATGCTTCCTGAGGCATCAATACAAATTATAAGATCACCAACGTCTTGAGAGTAGATTGGCGAGATGGTCAAGAGCAAACTTGCAATGGCGCGGATAATCGTTGATTTATACATAACATTTCTCCGTAAGATTTTTTTGTAAACTGTTACATTGAATTTATTTTATATCACCCGGACTCGGCGGCGCGCCAAAGATTGGCGCTTCCGTTGACGGCGGCCGCAATAACAAATATCCCGTTCCTCCAATCGCCCCGGCTTCCGAGAGCAGAAACACCGGATCGCGATACATTCTCTGCCAGAGCGAAACATACTTCTGGCGCTGCCAGATCGTCGGCAGTTGCAACGTGTTTTTGAGCCAGCTCTCCACGATCGACAATATTGAATTCATCGGGCGCGCGTAGCCTTCGATTGCATCGGCTTCGATGGCCATGCCGATCATGCGGCCGTGTTTGTCAACCACCGGTCCGCCGGAATTGCCGGAAACAACTTTGGCTTTAAAAACGAGAAAGTTTTTTTCATCCTGACGATCGGTGATCAACCCGGTTTCCAACGTCAGCTCGTCCGTTTTGGGAAAACCCACGGCCGCAACTTTTTGTCCGGGCTTGACGCCGTCGCTGTGATTGTAGCGCATCACCTCGCGTTGCGTCACCGGCCGGCGCGTCACCAGCAGGGCCAGATCATTCGCTCGATCAAAACAAACCACATATCCCTGCGGCAGATAACCTTCCTTTAAAGCCTTAATGAGAACGCGATCATTTTTAAGATCGAGACGTCTGGTAATCAGCGCCGCGGACACAAAGTTTGAGTCTAGTCCGACCTTAACTTCGAAGCGCGGATGAAACTGCAACGGGACTTCCTGATCAGGTTCGGCGCCGTTGCTCGCCACGACATGACAGGCCGTCAAAATCACGGCGCGGCCGTCGCGCGTCAAACCGACCACCGAGCCGCTGCCGATTTTGGCCTCCTGCTTTTCGCCGGATCGGGCAATGCTGGTAATGCGAATCTTCGTCACGACCGGCGCCACGCGATCATAAACTTTCGCCGGCATTTCCGGTTCCTGCGCCCGGCACCAGACCACGTGCAGAAAAGTAAATTGCAACAGGCCCGCAATCAGCAGCACTTTCTTCATGACTCTACTCTGATTCATCTTTATTTCGTGTTTTAAAGTGCAAAACCAGCGGCACGGCGACGGTGATAATCCATCCCATCCACGTGATCAGCACCGACGTCGTCGGATTCTCCGTAATGGCGTTCACATATTTCGGAACCAGCTCACGCTTCTCTAGGCCGCGCACGATCTTCAAACTGCGCAAACGACCCTGCGCGCGAACCTGCAGGCCGGCCTCCGTTTCAATCAACTCATAAATCAGAAAGTGATTCGGCTCCGGCACGAGGTCCGGCCTGCCGTCCCGGCGCGACGAAAAGGCGGCGCTGGTCAACGGAAAGCTGCTTTTCACGGCGAGGCTATCGACCGTGGAAACGTCGGTAAATTCGCCGTTTTGATAAATCGTTTGCGCGAAAGCGAGGTTGCGAACATGCCGTTGCGCCACAAATTGCGTTGGCTCCGCCGCGGCCGGCGCCGGTTTAATTAGGCTCGTCTGCAGCGCGCCGTTCACGCCGGCAATCGTCAGCGCGCGCGACATATCATGCAATTTCACTCGCACCGGCCCGCCGAACCGCGAGGTGAGATCGCGCTGCGCGCCGTCAACCACCCGACAGCTCTGCGCGAAAATTTCGAGGCGCGAATCAAAACTGAATTTTTGATACGGCGGCGCGCAACTTTTTTTCACTTCGATATTGAGGCGATCACCGCGGCGCTCGAAACCGATTTGACTGCCGGAATCGCAGACAGCTTCCTGCAGCGAGAACTCATGGTTGATCGCGCGAAACGTTATTTTCCCTTCGCCGGGTTCGGGAATAATCCGCAGCGGATTTTTGAAGCCGGCGCCGGCGGCAAGAAGATCGAGGGAATCGAGCCGCAATTGCAGGGGTTGCGAGTTTTGCACGGTGACCGCATTCGCCCACAGGGCCGATTGCAGCAGCCGGACTTCTTCCCCACGCTGAACCGTCGGCGGCAACGCAAAATTTATCCGTCCGGCGAAAACCTCGAGCTCCATCACCGTGCTTTTCTGCGCCAGCAAAATTAAAAAAGTGATCGCGCCAAAAAGCAGCGTCATCAGAATATAAATAACCGCATGGCGTTTGGTCACCGGCTTCTTTTTCCCCGGCGCGTTATCGGACGAATTTACCGTGAAAAGCGCGCCGTCGGAGGAGCGCATGAACAGAACCGGCGTGCCCCATTCAAAATGATTCGCGGCCGTAAAAATCGCCACGCGCGCTTCGGTCACCGCCTCATCAACCGCGGCGCCGTCGGCGATGGCCGCATAAAATTCGCCGGAAAATTTGACCGCCGCCGCATCGGAAATTGGAAACTGCATGGCCACGACGGCCGGCAAACCCTGCTGCACCAGCGCCGCCGCGGTTCCCACAAAGGGATTCTGCGCAGCCGATTGCGCGCCCTTGCAACTGTTTAAAACCGCCAGCCGCAGACTCCGGTGATTGTTCAAAATGGCGCAGAGACGATCGGCGTAAACGCGATCAACGTTTTCATTCTCATCTTCAAACGCCAGCCAGCCCCGTTGAAAAACTTCGTCGAAATCGCCGTGGCCGATAAAATGGAAAACGTGATATTCGCCGCGGCGCAGGACCTTTTGCAATTCCGTGAGTGTCGCGGCCTCCAGCCAGTCAATGGCGATCAATCCTTTTGCGGCCGGCTCAACCAGCGCCTGCGCTATTTTTCCCTTTTCCGTTTCGACATTGAGCGGCAGCGCATTCAGCGGATTCGAGACGACCGCGAGAATTCGCAGCGGCGGCTTGAGGCGCAGCGGCGCCAGGGTTTTGGGAATCTCTAGATAACGCACCATCGGCGTCCGGCGATCGAGGCTCACAAAACGATTCGCCGTCGCGTCAAACAAATATTCCCAGGGCAGCGACCACAGCCCCGGCACCTCTTGCAAGTGTAGCCGGAGGCGCAGGCCGCGCTCGGGCGAGCCGTCTTCGGACGGCGCCGTCGCGAGATCGAGTCCGGCTTTATACAGCGCGCGAATATCCTGCTGAAAAACGGCGTCAAACAACTCGCCGCCGAATTTCTTGATGAGGGCGGGATCGCTCTCCTCGCCGGCCGGGCCGCGCTCCAAGCGGCGGCAGAATGCGTCGGCCTCAGCGATCGTGAAGGGCAGCACCAATTTCTGCCTGGATTCGCCGGCAAAGGAGCGTGCCTTTACAACCGGCCCGCTCGCCGCCTGGTAAAATTCCAAATCGAAATTTTCATAACCGGTTTGGCGCATTTTATAATCTGAAAGCTATGCTCATTCCGTCAACGTTTTTTCCTGCAGCAGGCGCGCATGATGATAAAACGTATATTCCGCGGCAACCGTCCCCCGTTTAAAACGCGCCTCCAAAAACAGGCCGTATTTTCCGCTCGCCGTCGCCCGGTGATTTTGATCTTTGCCGTGCCACGGCACTTTGAGGTGCTGATGGGCCGGCAAATTTTGCAGCACCGCGATATAAACAAGCACGGGAGGCTCGGCCTGCAGATTATAAATTTTATAGGTCAGCGCGACGATTTCATCCAGCGCCACGACATAAAACTGATAACTCACGACGGCGCCTTCCGGCCGGCGGTAATACAACACCACCGGCACGATTTCCTGCTCGGGTGATTCCGTCATTCTCGCCATCGGCAAAAGGTCTTTGACGGCGATGTTAAAATAGCGCGGAATCTCCGGCGACCACGCAAATTGATTCGGCCCGGATTGCCATTGTTTTTTCAACGGCTCCATTTTATACTGCTTGCCAAATTCCCAGATCTGGACTTTGACTTTCGCCGGGCCCGGCAAATAAAAGCCGAGACGATAGGGCGAATTGCCGGTCGGCGGCGGCGCTTCGTTGTTGGCGATGGCCGCGGCCACCAGCACCAGCTTCTCGCCGGCAACCAGCTCTCTTTTTTTGAGAATGCCTTCCTTGCGATCATTGAAAGCGGCGTACGCATATGGGCCGTCCTGCGCATAAAGCGCCTGAACGATGCCGAAATGCGGCGTCGATTCGTTCACCGGTATCAGATTGGCCGCCAGGAGAATGCTGAAAGCTGATATAATAAATTTCTTCATCGGAATAAACCCCTGAAAACAGGTTAAAAACTCAATTCACTTCCTATTATATCAGACACCAAACGAGTCTAAAAAATCCCATGCCGGTTTATTTTTTTGAACGAAGTTGGAGAGATCAACACTCGAGGCAAACGCCAGAGCTCGACCCGATTAAAGTGTTGCCGAAGAATGGAGGCGAGAAGAAGGCGTGATGAAACCGGCCGGTCGGACTGGCGTAGCGGGATTTATTACAGCGTTTTTCATTTGCAAAAAGAGGCTGTCATCCGAGCGCAGCGAGGAATCTGCAGCTAAACAGAGGCGCCCGTTCAATACAAACATGAATTATCCTTTCAATCCTGTCATGGTAATCCCCTTGACAAAATACCGCTGCGCCAGAAAGAAAATTACGACAATCGGCAGCATCACCACACGGCGGCGGCCATTTGGTACGGCCAGTTGACGGCGTGCAGCGAGTGAAACATCGCGATGCCGGCTTCGACGGTGCGCCTGTCGTTACGGCTGGTGATGATCAGCGGCCAAAGAAAATCTTTCCATGAATTGATGAACGCAAAGATGGCGAGCGTGGCCAGCGCCGGCTTGGAGAGCGGTAAAATAATTTTATAGAAAATGGTAAAATCCGATGCGCCATCGAGCCGCGCGCCGTCTTCATAATCGCGCGGAATGGTAAGAAAAAACTGGCGCAGCAAAAAAATGCCCCACCCGCTGGTGAGCGCCGGCGTGACGAGGCCCCAATACGTGTTCATCCCGCCAAAGGCATTGACGATTAAAAAAGTCGGAATCAAGGTGACAATCGCCGGAATCATCATTGTGGCTAAATATACCGCAAAAATTTTATCGCGCCACTTGAACTGCAGGCGTGCAAAAGCGTATGCCGCCAGCGAGCAAGTGAGGAGTTGGCCGAGCACAGAGCCTAGCGCGACGATCAGACTGTTCAGAAAAAATTTATCAAACGGCAGAAGCTGCAACGCTTCGCGATAGTTACTCCACAAAAATTTTTGCGGGATGAATTTGGGCGGGAACCGATAAACTTCCAAATCATCCATCAACGAGGTTGCCGCCATCCAAAGGAACGGAACCAGCATGGAAAGCGCCAGCGCGAGCAGGCAACTATAAATAAGAAAGTGGCTTGCTTTCTTCCGCCAGGAAAGCGCAATAACTGGCGGCGCTAAATTCGATGCAGGCATAAATCTTCCAACTTTTCCAGCGTCACCCGGCGTGCAATTTTTTCCATTTGAGGTTTAAACAAACTTTACCTCATATCCGAGCGCGGCAATGAATGTTCGCAGATAGTCCTGTCAATTTGTCAAAAGTGCAGAAATTTTTTGGTCCACTTCATTAGCCAAGCCCCCGCCCTTTCTCGCCAACGCCAGCGTGGTTTTTCCAAGCTCGCGATACAACGGCAACATTTGTGGAAACTGTTCAGCTAATATTCGCAAATGCGATTCAATCACACTGACCTCTCCGCGCGCCATCGGGCCGGTGAGCGCGGCGGCGGTTGGCTGCATGGCTAAATTATCCAACACCGTTTGCGAAAGATTTTGCAACAGCGCGCGGCCCTCGGTTACCCCGGCGCGCTGCAGCAGCATCTCCGCTTGGGCGTGCAGCGTCACCAAATAATTTGCCGCCAGCACGCAGGCCATATGATACAAAATTTTTTGTTCCGGCAAAAGTGAAATGTATTTCGCCGCGAGCGCGGCGAGAACTCCGCGGCCGATTTTCTGAGCAGCGGCATTGCCTTCCAATGCAAACCAGCCGCCGATTATTTTTTTCCACTCTCCGGCCGCACCGGTAAAACTCATCGCCGGATGCAACGACGCGACTATCGCGCCGCGCTCGGCCAGCGGCTGGAGAATCAACGAACTGTGCGTTCCCGAGGTGTGTGCAATGAAAATATCATCCCAGCGCCGTGGCAATTGGCGCAACTGACTTTGGACCTCGGAAAGTCGACCATCAGGTGTGCAGATAAAAAGATGAGAAAAATTTTCCGGCAATAAACTCAACGTCTCTCCCGCCAGCGCCGCCTCAACACGCGCGGCCAGTGCGCCAGCCTGTTTCTCTTGCCGGCTGATGACGGCGACACACTTCCAGTCGCGATGAAACAGAGCTTCCGCCAATGCGCGGCCCACGCGGCCAGCGCCAATGAGGGCGAAATTTTCTCCCATACTCATGCGATCTTTCTAAAATTGGCGAAATAATTTTGCTCCGAGACATTACAAGGGTGCAAAGCTTCAGCTTTGTCCGTCGAACGTCTTCATTGATTGGGGTAAAATCTATTTTCTGAAAAAACTTCCGCGGTAAAAATAAAAATCGCGGCGTCTGGATCTTTCCAAGCGGCGGCGGGCAAATCAGCTTTCCGGCAAGCCTGTTCTAAAAAGGTTTCAACCTCCCAATTTCGGCGTTCCGCCACCTGCGGCAAAAGTAAACCGCCGTGCGCACCGAGTTTGATCATCACGCCGTGCTGGCCGAGAGCAATATCCGCGGGCGAGGTGGCCTTATGCAACGGTGATAAAATAGAGATTTCGATATTAACGTGATCAAGCTCTTCGGCCGTCAACGGCGCAAACCGGGGATCACGCGAAGCGGCGGCAATCGCGGTTTCGGCCAACGCTTCCGGCAATGCCCGCGAATCGTCGACGTAACCGATGCAGCCGCGCAGTTGCTCGCCGAGGTGCAAACTCACAAAGGCCCCGGCATGCACCAATTTCAACTCCGGCCCTTCCGCGGCCGGCATCGGCAACCCGGCAAGATACGCTGCCATCGCATTCCGCGCCAGTTGCAAAAGCGCGCGCTGCTGCGTCAGCGTCAATCTGGTTTCGGCGGAATCCATAATGAATATGCAAAATAATTATGCCAAGGTGCCGGCCCTGGCGCCCGCCGCGCCACGCGGTGCCGCAGCCCAGGGATTTAAAAGCTTTTAAATTATTTTGCCAAACGTCGCCGCTAAATAACCCACCACCATGCTGCGATCGCCGGTCACTTCGCCGGAATTTTGATAGCGCAAAATATCGACCGTATCCGCGCCGAGCGCTTGCGCCGCAATCATCGCGGCCACCACCGGACCGCCGCCGCAGGCGTGGCATTCTTCATTTTCCAGCGCCCGCTGCAGCGTCTCTGCGTCAAAATTTTTTAAATGCCGCATAAAACAGGCGTCAAATTGGACCGCCTCCGCATAAGAAAAATAATGCGCAAGATCCGTGCTCGCCAGAATAAGGGCGGGAGACTCGCGACAAAGTCTTGCCATCTGTTCGCCGAGCATTTGACAAAGCTCCCAATGTTGCTCGCCCATCACCACCGGCACGAGACGAAATTGCGGCCAGATCACTTGCAAAAACGGCAGCTCCACTTCAAGCGCATGCTCGGCGCGATGCCCGCGCCAATCCGCATGAATCATCGGATCCGAATCGGCCAACGCTTGCGCGAGTTCGCGCGCAATGGGAACTTCATCCAAAGGCGTGCGATACGCTTGTCCGGTAAAAACAGAAATGAAAGGAAAGGTTTCGCGATGGCTGGGGGCAATGAGAAAAACCGTCGGGGATTTATTGGCGGTGGGTGGAGAATAACCAGCCTGTAGCGCTTTGAAGGTATGCGCGGCGACGCCGCCGGAATACATATAACCGGCGTGCGGTGTAACGGCGGCGATAATTTGATTCGCCAAATTCGGCGGACTGGCCGCCGCTAAAAGAGTTTCGACTTCGCGACGCAACGGCGTGGCCGCATCGGGATAAAACATCCCGGCCACCGCCGGCGCGCGAATGTCTCCGGCGTGGATTTCACGCATAGGCTAATCCTCTGCATAATTCCACTTCTGGGGAATTTGACAGCCAAGTGCTTCTGAGAAATAACCGCCGCCGTGAGGGGTGATTTTAACAAACTCCCGGTCGGCGGTTCGATAAGCTTGAAGAATCTTGCCGCAGTTAATGCCGCCCGCACCGATAAAATATTCTTTCACGCCGATGGTCTCGTAAAAAACGGATTTAAAATAAAGATCGTCTTCACGCGAGTTTGCCGAGATGATTTCAAAAACCACCAGCGGAATCGCAAAACGATCGTTGCCGTCACCCTGACGCACCACGAAAACGTCCGGCGCATAAACGCCCTGCGCCGTGCCGGTGCGGGAAAATTCCTGCAGTTTCTGTTGAATAAAATCTTTTGACGCGCCGAAGTGTTTTAAGCGCCGGATGAAGGAGTCAATATCGATGCCGAGCTTGAAATTGCCAAACCGGTTGATCGTGTCGGCGTCAAGATATCGAAAAATATCAACTTTGACACGAATGGGTTTGCCTTTCAGCGTCTGCAACAGAAACGAACTCAAATGCAAACAAAAATCTCCATGCAAATCAGCAGCCGGGGACCTGCCATATTCCTCCCATGGTAGGTGAACTTGCGGATAGGGAACTTCAAGCGCGTAAGCCATATTCTCACCACTTTTTAGGACCAGACGTCAACTGACATAATAGAATAACAAAAATTTATTGCAATGTCAATCAGATTTTTGCGAGAAACGCGCGCAGCGCTGCAACAACGGCCTCAGGATTTTCCAGACTCGCCAGATGTCCCGCATGGGGAATCATCACCAGCTCGGCGTTGGGAATCGCATTGGCCATCGCTTCGGATTCTGACGCCGGGACAATGAGATCGTTCTCGCCCGCAACAACTAAAGTTGGCACATTTATTTTGGGCAGCAACTCCAACGCGCTCGGCCGCGCCGCCATGCCGCGCAATGAGCCCACTAACCCATTCACGGAAGTCGCGAGCATAATTTTGCGGACGGGCTCAACTAAATCAGGACGCGAAGAGGATGTAGCGGGGGCCAACATTTTGGGCAGCATCTGTTCGGCCACGGCCGCAGCGCCTTCACGCTCGGCGCGTTGGGCCAGATTCTCGCGTCCGATTTTTCCTTCTTCTGAATCGGCGCCGGCGCGAGTACAAAACAAGACCAACGCGCGCACGCTTTGGGAGAATTTCCGATAAAACGCAAAGCTCATATAGCCGCCCATCGAATGTCCCACCAAAACCACCGGCCCACATTTGCGTTTTTCGATCAGCGCTTGCAAATCTTCGGCGCAAGCGGCCATCGTGTAAACACCGGCCGGCGCCGAACTCTCGCCATGTCCGCGCAAATCCGGCGCGATGACGCGATAGTTTTTCGTGAACGCCTCGATTTGCGGCTGCCAGATGGCGCGGCTCAGTGGAAACCCGTGAACGAATAAAATCGTTTGCCCTTCGCCTTCGTCAATGAAAGAAAGGCCAACCTCGTTTACAGCAGCAAACATCGTAATCTCCTTTTTGGGTTTGTGACAACTCAATTTAACCATAACACGGATAAAAGCAAGCGCAACATTTAAATGATGCCGTCGACGAGTCGAGAAAGCGGTTGTCTTTTCAAGGCGGTTTCGTTATTTTTCATTCATGCACCTCTTAGCTGGATATGAACTGAATTTATTTCGCCGCCCCGCCGTTATCATTTTTCTGATCTCGGCGTTGACGAAACTTATCTTCGGCTTTCTCGTGCTCGCCGATGCCGAACGCCTCATCTCCGATCCCGATTCCATCGGCTATTATCACCTCGCGGAAAATCTGCGCCAGCATGGGGTTTTCTCGCGTTGCGAGCGTCCCCCGCTCATCCTCGACAACGTGATCACGCCGGTTTATCCGTTTTTTCTCGCGATGCTGTTGTCGCTTGCACGCGGCAGCTTGTGGATTATTCCGGTGGCGCAGGGAATCATCAATTCGCTGGCGGCCGCGCTCGTTTTTAAAATGGGCGAACGCTTATTTAGCCGGCGCGCCGGATTCATCGCCGGGATCTGTTATGCGCTCGACCCTTCGGCGCTCGTCCACACTTTCAGCATGTTGACGGAATCGTTGTTCACTTTTTTATTTCTGCTTGCCAACTTCTTTTTGGTGAAATACATTCAAAAAAACTCTTTCAAGAACTTAGTATCTGCGGCGGCTCTGCTCGGTTTGGCCACACTTTGCCGTCCAGTGGGTTTGTATTATTCGGTTGTCGTTGGCATCATTTTATTATGCGCCGCCGCAGCGGCCTTCCCGGCTCGGGTTAAAAATGTTACGCTTTACGTTTTATTGTTTATGCTGACTCTCAGCCCGTGGCTCATCCGCAACAAGCTCACTTTCGGTGTCGCTAATTTGACCTCGATACAGGGTAATAATTTATTGCTCATGAATGTCGCGTATTTGAAAGCGGCGCAAGAAGGAATCACTTTTGCCGCCGCCGAACGCCAACTGGAAGCCGAAGCCGATAGCTTGCTGTTGGCGCAGGGCATATCCACCGAAAAATTAAAACTCGAATATCATGGCAAACCATACGGTTACCAAATCAACGACCCGCAACAGGCGCGGGTTTATCAAAAATTGGCGGTTGAAAAGATTATGGCGTCTCCCCTGCTTTATCTGCGCATCCATCTCACCGGGATCATTCCGAGCCTGCTCGACGCCAGCGTGCGGGACATTTACCATTTTCGCGGGGAGGAACGGCCGCTGCTGGGATTACGCTCGCTATTTGTTACCGGAGGAATAAAACCGGTGTTGGAAAAATTGCGGCGCCAGCTCGATGCCGGTTATCTTTTTTTATTTTTGCTGAATCTTGGCTGGCTGGCCATACATTA
>Ga0247727_10017871_pt1 | contig 11229 bp, 9 predicted proteins | sample WisWelCaveWW1625_FD_202498 | JGI IMG/M metagenome (GOLD analysis project Ga0247727, IMG submission 202498) | Biofilm microbial communities from Wishing Well Cave, Virginia, United States - WW16-25 | ecosystem: Environmental > Aquatic > Deep subsurface > Groundwater > Cave microbial mat | place...
CGGCATTGTGCAGGCCTTGGCGGAACACGACCGCAAATCCAACAGCGATCTGGTGCGCACACTGGAGGCCTACTTAGAGCATGGCGGCGCATTGGCCGAAGCCGCCGAGGCGCTCAGCGTCCACCGCAACACCTTGCTCTACCGGGTGGGCCGCATCGAGGCCATCACCGGCATTGACTTGAAAGATGCCACTCAACGGATGAACGTGCATGTAGCGCTGAAGGCGTATTTGTTGAGGCGGTGAGATAGCCTTGTATTTTCGGCACAACCCCCCTACATTTTTCTCAGCACCTAATCCATAGCCCCCGCCTAATCCCCCGCTTATAATTTGGGCATTCGTTGGTATAGTTAGCCCTATGTCTGACCACCTGGAACTTGTGATCATCGCACTGATGCCGTCCGGCCGGCGCGGGCAGGTGCGCCGAGGCGCTAACCTGCTGGATGCCGCGCGCCAGTTGGGCGTGGAGTTGGAGTCCATTTGCGCCGGGCGGCAGACGTGCGGCAAGTGCCAGATTTCCGTCGAAGAAGGCCACTTCCAGAAGCACGGCCTCACCTCGTCCGCCGCGAGCCTCACGCCGATGGATGGCCGCGAGGCCAAGTACACTGCCGAGCATCCGCTTGCGCCGGGCCGCCGCCTCGCCTGCGCGTGTGAAGTCCTCGGTGATGTGCTGATCAACGTGCCGGAGGAAAGCCAGGCGCGTAAGCAAGTCATCGCCAAGGCCGCCACGGATCGCGCGATTGACGTGAACCCGGCGGTGCGCCAGGTCTACGTGGAAGTGGAAGCCGCCACGCTTGAGTCGCACGGCAGTGATTGGGAGCGGCTGCAAACGGCGCTGGCGGAGCAGTGGCAACTGCGCGATCTGACGATTGACTTTCTGGCCTTGCCCACGCTTCAGCCCGCGCTCAAGCAGGGCAAACACGCCGTCACCGTCACGCTCTGGCAGGATCGTGAAGTGCTCCGCCTCCAGCCCGGCTACGCGGAAGGTGCGTACGGCCTCGCCGTGGATGTCGGCTCGACCACGGTGGCCGCGCATCTCTGCGATCTTCGCACCGGCGCGGTGCGCGCAACCGAGTCCGCGATGAACCCGCAGGTGCGCTTCGGCGAAGACCTGATGAGCCGCGTCAGCTACGTGATGATGCACCCGGACGGCGTGGCCAAGATGCACCGCGCCATCATCGCCGCGCTCAACGACCTGGTGCGCAAGGCCGCGAGCGCCGCCGGCCTCTCGACCGACGACATTCTCGACCTGGTGATGGTCGGCAACCCGGTCATGCATCACCTGTTCCTGGGCATTGACCCGGTGGAGTTGGGCGGCGCGCCGTTCGCCCTGGCCGTCAACACCGCGATTGATCTCAAAGCGCGCGATCTCGGCCTCAAGCTGAACGCGTGCGCGCGCCTCCACGTCCTGCCCTGCATCGCCGGGCACGTCGGCGCGGATAACGTGGCGGTGCAACTCGCGGAGGCCCCGCACCAGCAGGACGAGAAGATGCTGATCGTAGACGTGGGCACCAACGCCGAGATCGTGCTGGGCGACCGGACGCAAGTGCTGTGCGCCTCCAGCCCCACCGGCCCGGCCTTCGAGGGCGCGCAGATCACGCACGGCCAGCGCGCGGCCCCCGGCGCGATCGAGCGCGTGCGGATCGATCCGATCACGCTGGAGCCGCGCTTCAAAGTGATCGGGTATGATGATTGGATTGAGCCGGGACAGGTGATCGACGGATCAAAAGCGACCGGCATCTGCGGCAGTGGCATCATTGAAGCCATCGCGGAACTCTTCTTAGCCGGAATCATTGATCGCGACGGTCGTTTCAACGAAGCCGCGCCGGAGCGTTCGCCGCGCGTGCGCTTCACTGGCCGCACCGGCGAGTATGTGCTGGCCGACGCGGAGCAAACCGCCACCGGCCACCCGATTGTCGTGACGCAGAGCGACGTACGCGCGATCCAACTGGGCAAGGCGGCGCTGTACGCGGGCGCGAAGCTCCTCATGGAAGCGCGCGGCGTGACGACGGTGGATCGCGTGGTGCTGGCGGGCGCGTTCGGCAGTTACATTGATCCGAAGCACGCCATGATCCTCGGCCTGATCCCGGACTGCGAGTTGAGCCGGGTGGTGGCCGTTGGCAACGCGGCAGGCGACGGGGCGCGGATTGCTCTGCTCAACAAGGAGATGCGTTTGGAAGCGGCCCGCATCGCGCAGAACGCCCGGCACGTGCAGACTGCCGTGGCCGCCAACTTCCAGGCCGAGTTCGTTGGCGCGATCGCGATCCCACACGCGACCGATCCATTCCCACACCTGGATGGCCTCCTGCCCAAGCGCGCAGAATCAGACGGCGCACCGATACGGCGAAGCCAACGACGTAGACAAGCAGTCATTGGGTCACTGGGTCATTGACTCAATGACCCAATGACCTAGTGACCCAATGACCCAGTGAGGTTATATGAGCGACGACATCACCACGATGGACACCGAAGAACTCATCCAGAAGATGCAGGATGACTTGTACGACGGGCTGGCCGAAGAGACCGAAGCCGGGACGCATGAGCTTCTGCGGCGCGGCCTGACGCCTTACGAGGCGTTGACCCGGGCGTTGGTCGGCGGCATGGACATCGTGGGTGTGGACTTCCGCGATGGCATCCTGTTTGTGCCGGAAGTGCTGATGGCGGCCAAGGCGATGAAGGCCGGTATGGCGATCCTGCGCCCGCTGTTGGCCGAGACCGGCGCGCCCCAGATTGGCACGATGATCGTCGGCACCGTCAAAGGCGACATCCACGACATCGGCAAGAACCTGGTGGCGATGATGATGGAAGGCGCGGGCTTCCAGGTGGTGAACCTGGGCATCAACTGCGACGCGGACAAGTTCCTGGCCGCCTATCACGAGCACCAGCCGGAAATTCTGGGCATGAGCGCGTTGCTGACGACGACCATGCCGTATATGCAGGTCGTCATCAAGCGCTTCAAGGAAGAGGGTTTGCGCGACAAGGTGATCGTGATGGTGGGCGGCGCGCCGCTCAACGCCGCCTTCGCCGAGGAAATTGAAGCGGACGCCTATTGCCGCGACGCGGCCGTGGCGGTGGAAACGGCCAAAAAGCTGGTCGCGCTCAAGCGTGCGCAACCGGTGGCGTAAAGGGAAGCCACGAAGGACACGAAGTTACACAAAGGTTTTCTTCGTGCTCCTGCATGTGACTTCGTGGATCAAACAATGAACAAGTGGCAACAACTCCTCCAACAACCCGGCCCGCTCATGGCCGACGGCGCGATGGGCACCCAGCTCTTCGCCGCCGGTCTGCAATTTGGCGACCCGCCCGAAGCCTGGAACGTCATGCACCCGGATATCGTGCGCGGCATCCAGCGCCGGTACATCGAAGCCGGGTCGCAGGTCATCCTCACCAACACCTTCGGCGGCAGTCGCTTCCGGCTGAGTATGCACAACTTGCAGAGCCGAGTGGCGGACCTCAACCGCACCGCCGCCATCCTGCTTCGCGCGGAGATCGCAGCCTCCGGCAAGTTTGCGCTGGTGGCGGGCGATATCGGCCCCAGCGGTGAAATCCTTGCGCCGCTGGGCACGCTGGAGTACACAGACGCGGTGGGCGGTTTCGCTGAACAGGCGGCGGCCCTGATCGCGGGCGGCGCAGACGTAATCTGGATCGAGACGATGTCCGCGCTGGAGGAAGTGAGGGCGGCGATGGAAGGCACTCGCCGCGCCTCCGCCGACATCCCGATCATCACCACGCTGTCCTTCGACACGCATGGCCGCACCATGATGGGCGTGACGCCGGAAGAGGCGCTCAAGACTCTGACGGAGTGGGGGGCGTCCGCTGTTGGCGCGAACTGCGGCAATGGCACGGATGAACTGCTGGCTACGATCCAACGTATGCACGCCGCTGAGCCGAAGGTGCCATTGGTGGCGAAGTCCAACGCCGGTATGCCAGAGTTAGTGAGCGGCAAAGCGGTCTACCGCGCCACGCCGGACGCCATGGCGCACTATGCGGGCGATGTGTACCGGGCGGGCGCGCGCATCATCGGCGCATGCTGTGGCAGTTCGCCCGATCACATCCATGCCATGTCTTCAGCGCTGAAGAACCCGGACGCGGTGGCCGCCACCCAAGTCACGACGCCAACCTATCAACCTGCCTCGAATGGCAAGCCCGCCTCGGCGGATCGCGCGTCGCGCCGCCAGGCGCGGGAAGCCCGTAGTCGAGGCAATGAACAGTGAACAGTGAACGGTGAACAGTCACTGGTAACGGTTCACGGTTCACTGATAACGGTTCACTGATAACTTTCCTATGAAGACCGCCCTCATCGCCTGCGGCGCGCTTGCCAAAGAAGTCCTCGCCCTCCGGGAGAAGCACGGCTGGGCCGCTGACGTGTTGGGCGTGCCCGCCCTTCTGCATAACACGCCCTACCGCATCCCGGCGGCGGTGCGTGAGCGCATCCGCGAGGCCAGAGCGAGCTACGATCGCGTGATCGTGGTCTACGGTGATTGCGGCACAGGCGGCCTGTTGGACAAACTGCTGGCGCGGGAAGGCGTGGAGCGTGTGCGCGGCCCGCACTGCTACGAGATGTACGCCAACGGCCAGTTCGAGCAGATGATGAACGAAGCGCTCGGCACGTACTTCCTCACCGATTACATGGTGAAGTCGTTCGATCATCTCGTGATCGAAGGCATGGGGCTGGATCGCTTCCCCGAACTGCGCGACGAGTATTTCCGCAACTACACGCGCGTGATCTACCTGGCTCAGCAAGACGATGCCGCGCTCCGCGCCCGCGCGCAATGGGCGGCGGATTACCTGCAACTGCCGCTGGAGATTCGGCAGGTGGGCTGCGGCGCGCTGGAAACGCGGCTGGTTGAACTTATGACGAAGGACGATAGACGACAGTAGTCCGGGGGAGACCAGCTTTCGTCCATCGTCGGTCGTCTCAGCATGGCAAGGCTATGACCACTTCTTCTTACCAAATCGTCTACTGGCGTGACATCCCCGCTCAGGTGAAAGTGAAAGCCGGGAAGACCCGCGCGGGCCGCCAACTCAGCGAGCGCTTTCAGGTGTACATTGACCGCGCCGCCATGCGCGCCGGGCTGTTCAACACCGACGACTACCTCAACGAGTGGCGCACCGCCGACCCGGTCGAGCGCGCAGGCGAGCCGGAGGCCGTGGCCGAGGCTCTCGCCGCCGAGTTGGAAGCCGCCTATGCCGACGACCGGCTCGAAACGCTGGTGCTGAACGGCGGGCGGGAGTAAAAAAGCTTGTCCACGAAGTTGCCCGAAGGCGCTTCGTGTGCCTTCGTGGATCAATGATTAGCGATGCGCTTTCTCCAAAACTACCCCCGCCTGCTGGAAGCGGCTTACGATGCAACGCATCGGATGTTGAGGCCGTTCCGCCGCTGGCTGAAGCCGGGTGGGTGGGTGGAGAAAGCGTTCGTCCGGAGCGAGCAGATCAGCAAGGGCGCGATCTTCAACTGCCAGATGTGCGGCCAGTGCGTCTTGCACAGCACGGGCATGACCTGCCCCATGACCTGCCCCAAGAATTTGCGCAACGGCCCGTGCGGCGGCGTGCGCCCCAACGGCCACTGCGAGATCAAGCCGGAGATGCGCTGTGTGTGGGTGCAGGCCTGGGAGCGCTCGCGGCAAATGTCCGAGTACGGCGGCGAAATCCTGCACATCCTGCCTCCCGTCAACCGTTCCCTGCAAGGCTCGTCGGCCTGGATCAACGACCTCACCGGCGCGGCGCAGAAGAACCCGCCGGGCTGGGTGAACGTGGGCGAGATTCAAGTGTTGCATTGAGAATGCCTCTCCCTCACCCTCACCCTGCCCCCGCTCCGCTTCACTCCGGGGCCGTGGTCTCCCCGGAGGCGTGAGGGGGGAAACTAGCTCATGTCAGCCTCTCGCATCTCCGGTTCCCGGCTAGAGCGCGTCCTGCGCTCAGGCCGTTTTGCGGTGACGGCGGAACTCAACCCGCCCGACAGCGCCGACCCGCAGGCCGTCTACGACCGCGCGCTGGTGCTGGCCTCGGTCTGCGACGCTATCAACGCCACCGATGCCTCCGGCGCGAACTGCCACATGTCCAGCGTCGGCATCTGCGCCCTGCTCACCCGCGCGGGCTACGAGCCGATCTACCAGGTGTCGTGCCGCGACCGCAACCGCATCGCGATTCAAGGTGATTTGCTGGGCGCGGCGGCGATGGGCGTCCGCAACGTGCTGTGCCTGACCGGTGACGGCGTGCAGGCGGGCGACCAGCCGGAGGCCAAGCCAGTCTTCGACTTCGACTCGTTGACGCTCCTGCGCACCGTCAAGATCATGTGCGAGAAGGGGCAATTCCTCAGCGGGCGCAAGCTGGACGTGCCGCCCAAGTTTTTTGCAGGCGCGGCGGAGAACCCGTTTGCGCCGCCGTATGACTTCCGCCCCCTGCGCTTGAAGAAGAAGTGGGAAGCGGGCGCAGACTTCATCCAGACGCAATACTGCTTTGACGTGCCGCGTTTGCGCGAGTTCATGGCGCGCGTGTGTGACCTGGGCCTGCCCGAGAAGCTCTTCATCTTGATTGGCGTCGGCCCACTGCGATCCGCTAAAATTGCGGAGTGGATGCGCGCCAACGTGCCGGGCGTCTACATCCCGGATGAAATTATCAATCGCCTGAAGGGCGCGCACAAGCAGGTGCTGGAAGGCAAGAAGCTGTGCGTGGAGATCATCCAGCAAGTGAAGGAAATCTCCGGCGTGAGCGGCGTGCACGTCATGGCTTACCGGCAGGAAGAACTCGTGGCGGAGATCATTGAAGAAGCGGGCTTGTTGCCCAGACGACTCAAGAGCGAAAAGGAAGTGTCAAGTGGCGAAGGGTCGAGTGTCCGCGCCGGGTGACACTTTGACATTCAAACTGGAGACGCATGGAAACGGTCATCACCTCCCCCACCAAAACCGTCCACATCGGCCCGGATCACCCGTTCGTCATCATCGGCGAGCGGATCAATCCGACCGGGCGCAAACGGCTGGCGGCCGAGATGGCCGCCTGGAACTTCGAGCGCGTGAAGAAGGATGCGCTGGTGCAGGTGGAAGCGGGCGCGCACATGCTGGACGTAAACGCGGGCATCCCGCTGGCGGATGAGCCGGGCATTCTCGCGGAAGCCATCCGCATGGTGCAGTCGGTGGTGGAGGCGCCGCTGGTGATTGATTCGTCCATCGTCAAGGCGCTGGAGTCTGGACTGGCGGCGTATCAAGGCAAGCCGCTCCTCAACTCCGTGACCGGCGAGGACGAACGGCTGGAAGTCGTCCTGCCGCTGGTGGCGCAGTACAAGTGCGCCGTGATCGGCATCTCCAACGACGAGACCGGCATCTCCGAAGACCCGCACGTGCGCTTCGCGGTCGCCCGGCGCATTGTGGAGCGCGCGGAGTCGTTCGGCATCCCGCGCGAGGATGTGTTGATCGATCCGCTCGCCATGCCTATCGGCGCGATACGTTCCGCCGGGCCATCCTTATTCGCGATTGTCCGCCGGTGCCGCGAGGAGTTAGGCGTGAACTGCTGTTGCGGCGCGTCCAACATCTCCTTCGGCCTGCCGGACCGTCCGGCTCTCAACGGCGCGTTTCTGGCGATGGCGATGGCCGCCGGGATGACGTGCGCGATCACCAATCCGATTGAGCCGGAGATCAAGAAGATGATCCTGGCGGGCGATGTGATGCTGGGCCACGATGAAAACTGCGCCGCGTGGTTGCGCTATACGCGCCAACAGCAAGCGGCCCAAGCCGCGGGCGCAAGCGCCGCCACCAACGGTGCGCCTGCCGCCGATGATCGCGCCGCCGCCCGCGAGGCTCGCCGCGCCCGGCGCCAGCAATCAAATTAAGCACAGAATAAACCCACACAACCTTCAGAGGAACCTTCCATGCCCACTGCCAGGAAAACCGCCAAAGCACAAGCCAGGCCTGCTCGCCGCCCATCCCGCCCAAACTCCAACTCCAACTCCAACTCGCAACTCAAACTCAAACCCACCAGGCTCAAACTGCTCTCGCCCGTCCCGTCCGATATCGAGATCGCGCAGGCGGCGAAGTTGAAGCCCGTTTTGCAGGTGGCGGAAGAAGTCGGGCTGAGGTCGGATGAACTGGAGTTGTACGGACAATACAAGGCCAAGGTGCATCTGAAGGTGCTCAAGCGGCTCGCCAAACGCCCGAACGGCCATTACATTGACGTGACCGCGATCACGCCCACGCCGCTGGGCGAGGGCAAGACCACGACCACGGTTGGCCTCTCACAGGCGCTCGGCGCGCACCTGGGTAAGCGCGTGTTCACCTGCATCCGCCAGCCCTCGCAAGGCCCGACCTTCGGCATCAAGGGCGGCGCGGCGGGCGGCGGCTACTCGCAGATCATCCCGATGGAGGAGTTCAACCTCCACCTCACCGGCGACATCCACGCCATCACCGCCGCGCATAACCTGATGGCCGCCGCGATTGACGCGCGCATGTTCCACGAGCATGAACAGCCCGACGACGAGAAGTTATTCAACGCGTTCTGCCCCAAGAATAAGCAGGGCCGGCGGCGCTTCGCGGAGTGCCACCTGCGCCGCATGAAGAAGCTGGGCTTCTGGGCCGACGATCCCGACCAGCTCACACCGGAGCAGAAGCGCAAGCTCCTCCGCCTGGACATCGATCCCAGCACCCTGACCTGGAACCGCGTGGTGGACATCAACGACCGCATGTTGCGGCAGATCACGATCGGGCAGGGGCCGGAGGAGAAGGGCTTCACCCGCACCACCGGCTACGACATCACCGTCGCCAGCGAGATCATGGCGATCCTGGCGCTGACGACTTCGCTCGAAGATATGCGCGAGCGCTTCGGGCGGATGGTGTTTGGCACCAACACGGCGGACGAGCCGCTGACGGCGGACGACCTGGGCGTGGCGGGCGCGATCACGGTGCTGATGAAGGACGCGATCATGCCCAACCTGATGCAGACGCTCGAGGGCACTCCGGCGTTTGTGCACGCCGGGCCGTTCGCCAATATCGCCCACGGCCAATCGTCCATCATTGCCGATCAAATTGCGCTCAAGCTGGTAGGCCGAGAGGGCTACGTGGTCACGGAGTCCGGCTTCGGCGCGGATATTGGCATGGAGAAGTTCATGGACATCAAGTGCCGCTACTCCGGTCTGACCCCGGACGTGGTGGTGCTGGTGGCCACGGTGCGCGCGCTCAAGATGCACGGCGGCGGCCCCAAGGTGGTAGCGGGCCGCCCGCTCGACAAAGCCTACACCGACGAGAACATCGAACTGCTCAAGGCCGGCCTGCCCAACCTGCTCCGCCATATTCGGAATGCCAAAGGCTTCGGTGTGCCGGTGGTGGTGGCCGTCAACTCCTTCGCTACGGATACCGAGGCCGAGATCGAGGCGATCCGCCACGCGGCGATTGAAGCAGGCGCGGAGAACGCGATCACGTGCACGCACTGGGCGCACGGCGGCAGGGGCACGAAGGCGTTGGCGGAGGCCGTGGTCAAGGCGGCTGAGAAACCCAAGAAGTTTCAGTTCCTGTATCCGCTGGAGGCCGGCATCAAGGAGAAGATCGAGGCGATTGCGAAGTATTACGGCGCGGACGGCGTGGATTACGAGCCGGAGGCCGAACGCAAGATCGAGCTGTACACGCGCCTGGGGTTCGACCCACTGCCGATCTGCATGGCCAAGACGCACCTCAGCTTCACCGCCGATGCGAACCTCAAGGGCGCGCCGACCGGCTTCCGCCTCCCGATCCGCGACGTGCGGGCGAGCGTGGGCGCAGGCTTCATCTACCCGCTGGTGGGCGCCATGCGCACCATGCCCGGCCTGTCCACGCGGCCCTCATTCTTCGATATTGACCTGGATTTGCAGACGGGGAAGGTGAAGGGTCTCTTCTAAGATTGGCTTGGCGTCGTGGCGCCTCTGACATGGTGACCGGGTGACAAGGTGAGGGGCCTGTCACCCGGTCTTGATTTTTCCGCTCATGTCGGTTCAGAGGTGGAACCGGCTACGTGCGACGCACTTCTAAAGTGCGTCGCACCTCCGTATACCTTCAATCCCACATGAGCCGAAATCGTCGGATGCCGCGCCCTTAATGAACTAGTCCGTACGTACTATTCTGGCTAGTCATAATTTGAGTGACAATCCTAGAGCCAAAGCATTTCCACTCAAGTGTTGTTGACCTTTAGGCCTGCATTCCGTGGCTGGTGAGGGATTGCCAGAGGCGCCAATTTACGCCGTTTTTCAACATAATAGCAAGCGCGATCTAGACTTGACCCGAGGGCGGCAAGTGGATAAGTTCGCACATCAAGTACTGGACAAGCCGCGTTATCAAGCTTTCCTCCAATGGTGTTGGTGGATCACATTGGCCGGCTCGCTGATCATTCTCCTGAATGAACTGCGGGTGGGCTATGGGTTGACCGATGTCGTCTTCTTCTTTGTATTTCTCCTGTATGCGTTAGCCATCCCCTTCATCTACAGGCTGTGGCGCACAAAACACACCCAATACGCCCAACACGAAGACACGCTCACCCGGCATCAGCGCCTCATGCACCAACTGACCCAGTGCCAGGACTGGGATGAGTTGACCGGATTCGTGACACAGTTCCCCGGCCTGATCCTTCCGGTTAAACGCACGGCGCTCTTCATCTACGATCATCGCCAGGCCCGGCTCAAGTTTGTGGCGGGCTGGGAGGCTTCCAATGGGGTAACGACGTCGGCCAGCACGTCACTCGCGGTGAATCACATCTGTCAGACCTGCTTGTTGGTCAAGGTTCCCGCCCTGCACTCCGCGCCACTCCGCGCTCTTCCCGGCAGGCAGGGCGCTGAGCCGGGCGAGGAGTTCTGTCTCCCGCTGACCTATCAAAGTGTTCTGGTGGGCGTTCTGCGCCTGGTGAGTCAGCCTCGCCAGACGTTTGCGCCGTCTCAGGTCGAGTTTATGAATGCCGCGGCGTCTGAAATGGCGCTGGCGCTGGCGGCCCTGATTTCGCGCCCCAGCCAAATCGCTCAGGTGCGGGCCGAAGCGCAACTCGCCGAGCGGCGCCACATCGCGCACGAACTGCACAACTCGCTGGCCCAACAAGTGGGCTATCTGCATCTCGGCCTCGATCGGCTCCTCAGCAACGGGCGGTTGATCCCGGATGACCCCGTCCGCGCCGAACTGGATCACATGCGGGTGGTGGCGGGGGAGGTCTACGAACGCATCCGCACCATTATGGTGCTGCTCCGCTCCGACGGACAAGCCAATTTCCCGGAAGCCATTGCGAATTAC
>Ga0247727_10017872_pt1 | contig 11228 bp, 11 predicted proteins | sample WisWelCaveWW1625_FD_202498 | JGI IMG/M metagenome (GOLD analysis project Ga0247727, IMG submission 202498) | Biofilm microbial communities from Wishing Well Cave, Virginia, United States - WW16-25 | ecosystem: Environmental > Aquatic > Deep subsurface > Groundwater > Cave microbial mat | place...
GCTCATCGACCAGCGACTCCAACTCACGAATCGTGCTCTCCAGATCGCCACGTTCCAGCCGCAATTCTTCCAACAACAGCGCGACGAGCAATGGCTTGACTTCCGACTTCGGCCGCAATGCGACCGCACGACGCAAGTCCTCCATCCCGCGCTCGCGACGCCCCAAATGCAGGTGCATCTGTCCGCGCCGTTCGAGTGCCAGCGCGTTGTCGGCGTCTTGTTCCAAGGTCCGCGCGAGTTCTCGTTGCAGTTCGCGCAACGCCGGGAACGCCGCGATGTGCTCGGCGGACTGTGATATCAACCGCCCGTCCGCCGCGATCAAGTTGCCCAGCAGCGACGGCTCGCCGACTTCGGTGCGAGCCAACAGCCGGCCCGACCGCACGTCCAAGCTGATGACCTCGCCTGTGATCAGCGGCAGATGCAACACGCCGTCGATGAGCGCTCCGCGCCCGCACGGCGGCGCCATCGTCGCCGCTTGCAGCCACGCGAGCGATCCGTCCGACAACCGCAGCGCACGGACTTCGTTCTGTCCGACCACCAAGACACATTCGTCAGTCAGTCCCGCCAAGAACAGTCCGTCGCCGCGTGGCCGCTGCCATTGCACTTGGCCGTCGGCCGAGTTCAAGCAGAGCAACTCGCCATGATCGGGTGCAGCGACCAGCACGCGGTCTCCCGCGACCAAGACGACGCTTTGTCGCCACCACGAATCGGCCGCCGGAGCGTGAAACTCAAACCGCCGTGGTGGCACTCGCTCGACCGGAATCGCGCGGTACACGCATTCCCAACGCAACTCGCGCCGCACCGCATCGACCGCGACGATCGATCCCGCGCCGGTCGGACAAATCACACAATCACCGGCGATCGACGGACTGACGCCCGCGTCGTGCCGCACACTCGACCAAAATGGATGGCCCTCCATCAGCGTTTGCGTCCACAGCAATCGGCCATCCCGCGGGTCCAAGACATTCAAGCGAATGTCCGCGCCATCGTCGGTCAGCACCCACAACCGGCCACGCCACGGCAACGGCGGCCCAAGAAAAAACGCACCCGAACCAGACAACTCGAAATCTCCGCGCGGACCGCCCAGTTCCCAAAGCAAGCGTCCGCTGCGCACCTCGACGGCGATCAGCTTGTTGAATTCCTGTGGCAAGGACATTCCGCGCCCGCGCATCTGCGGCGGCAACATCAGCCCACCGCCGCGCTCTTGCAGCGAGAAGACCAATTCGCCGTCGCTGCTGAGAGACCCGGAACCGAGATCCTCCCACAACCGTTCATTCAACCACTGCCCCAACTCCGGCCGCATCGACCGTGGGGAGCGGCCGCGCGGCGTCCCCGCCAGGAACTCGCTTAGCTCGGCGTCCAGCACGGCCGAATGCCACAGCGGTTCGCCGGTCGACAACCGAAACGCGCGCAGTTGTGACAAGGTGCGTACCAGCACGACATCGCCAACCACGATCGGCTGCGCCACCGGCACGATCGGCTGCGCGGCTTGTCGCCACTGATCAAGTTTGCTGCGAACTTCCTGGCGCACGCGGCCCCAGCCGCCGCGAAGCACCGTCGGTGAGCCATTCGCTTTCAACGATGAGCTAGCACTCGGCAAGCTCTTTCTCTTCGCGCGTTTTTCCTCCGACACATTCGGTGTCGGAGTTGCCTCGTCGCCGTCGTCCGCGGCCTTGTCGTTTTCCAACAGCGAGTGCGACCAATCGACATGTTTCGTCGACACGGCCGGCGCTGCGATCGCATTCCGCGACGCGCCGCCATAGGCCATCGCCCATTCCGTCCGCACTTCGTGGGTCGCGCTCGCTGGTTTGAGTGGCGCTCCGGCCCAGCGATCGAGCCAACTGAGCGCGTCTTCATCGCGAACGAACAGCGGCATCGTCTCGCGACCGTCTCGCCGAGACACCGGCCGATCAGCGTAGGACTTCTTCAGTTCGCTAAGCAGTTCACGACACCGCTGCGTCTGTCCCGCCAGCCGCAACGCGAGCGTGAGCTGCAACGACAACAGCGGTTCTCGCCCCTTGCGAGCTTGTGGGATTTCGTGGAGTTCTTCAAGACGCCGCGCCGCCGCCAACGGCTCACCGGCATCGAGGTCTCGCAGCGCCAGCGCGTGTGTCGCCTCGTAACCGGCGGACGAATGAAAGTACCGCCGCGCGACATCTTCGACGGCTCGCCAGTCACTGCGCGTCCGCGCCGCCTCGAAATGCAAGCGCGCCGTATTGGCGATCAACAACTCGTACGCCTGCCGCCCCTCGGCCGAAAGATTTCCGAGCAATCGCCGCGCTTCCGACTTCACGCTCCGCGCCGGCGACTTGCCTTTCAAAAGTTCGGCCGCAACGGTTTCGCCCGGTTCCAGAAAAAGGTCTTCCGCGCCAGCGTCGGCATCGCCAGCTCGGCTATCATCGAGCAGCGACTGCAACAGCCGCACACCCTGCGCGTAATCCGGCTTCTTGGCGGAATCGTCGGGAGCGAGAAGCCGCCGCGCCTGTTGCAGCCGCTGCACCAGACGTCGTTCGCGCAGCGAGTCCAATGACGAGGAACCACCAGAGCCGGGCGTCTGGGCGAGCAATAACCACGACGCCGTGAATGCGATCACGAGACCAAAGCAGAGTCCCAGCTTCCTTGCCAGATTCGATGGCGGCATATTTCGTCTCCGAAGTTTTGCCGGGTAGCCATCGGCCTTGTGCCGGCCACAAGGGCCGGGGCTACTCTTGGTTCAGATTTTTCGGCGGTTCGGGCAACCAATGAGTCAGAATGGCTCCCAGCAGTGCGTACGCTCCGGCGACGCACGCGCCCATCAACGCGATCTTACCGGGATCAGGCGGCTTCGCTTCCGACAGCGTGATTGTAATCCACGCGGCGGCGGTGCCGATGACTCGTCCGCCGATGTTGGCGGCAAAGCTTTCGCCGGTTCCGCGCAAGTGCAATGGAAACACCAGCGGAATGTAATTTCCCCAAAAGCTGAATTGAGCGACCGTCAGAAAGCCAGCCGCAAGGATGCCGAGCTTGATCGACATCAAACTGTCGGTCTGCAGGTTGTTGGAAATCCACCAGAAGAAGAGCGGCACAAACAGCAACGCCGGTAATTGGAAGATGCGCAGCAATTGGCGACGGCTGACGATCGACAGCGCGAGGATCGCCAGCGCGAAACGTCCGAACAAGCCGCCGATCTCTTGCCAGAACGTGACCTTGGCGACCGCTGCGTCCGTGGCGTTGCCGGCAATCTGCTTGAGCCGCCCTTCTTTCGGCTCCGGCTTCCCAGCGGATTTCGCAGCCTCGATGGCATTGTCTTGAGCAGTTTTGGCGATCGCCAGGATTTCCTTGTGTCCGCTCTTCGGCGCGCCGAGGATTTGCGGCAACTGCTGGATCGCTCCAAAGGCGATCCCGTAACTCGCCGCGAAAACCAAGGTCGTGAAGATCGTGGTCCGCGCGAGTTGCGGACTGAACAACTCGGCGATGCTGGCTCGCTTGAGCAACCCGGCGTCGCGCTTGCGCTGCCATTCGGGCGATTCCGGGAGGAACGGACGAATGATGATCAGTGGCAGTGCGGGCAGGACGCCGGAAATGAGCGTGTAACGCCACGCTTCGTGAGCTCCATGAATCCCGGGCAAGCTGTCCGCGAACTTGGCCGCCAACACGTTGGCCGCCGCCACCAGCAAGCCGCCGAACGATGAAAACGCCTGCGTGTATCCGAGCACTTTTTCACGCTGCTGATGATCGGTAAACAACTCCGCCAGCCAAGCGACCGCCGCGACGAATTCAACGCAAACGCCGATGAACACCAAACAGCGGCACACGAGCAACTGCGGCAGAGTCTGAGCGAATCCCGCCGCGCAGGCCGAGAATGCGTACAACAAGATACTGAACGTCAAAACACGACGCCGACCCAAGCGGTCCGTCAGGTAGCCGCCCAGCAAACCGAATACGCCACCCGCCAACGCCGGCACGAAGAACAGCATTCGCGCCCACTCTTTGTAGAGGTCGCTGCCCGGCGCCAGCAACGGGGTCAGGCCGTCCGGCCCCAAGCCGCCCAACGAGGCCAACGCCGGCTTCACGATCAGCGGCAGCATCAGCAATTCATAAATGTCGAAGGCAAATCCGATCGCCGCGATGGCGCAGATCAACCATTGAACCGAACTCATCGTGTTGGACGCTGGCGGTGCGGTGCCTTCCGACATTTCAACCTCGTTGTTCGGGACGGTGAATCGGCTCGCGATTCTAGTCCGGTCGAGGTGGAGTCAAAAGCTCGGCATCGTTGATTGCCAGCCACCCCCAGGCACTCGGCGTTGATGCCGCGACTTTTATCGGGAGTTGCATCGCTCCTCTGACCGCCGGAATTCCGTTCGTCCGCCACCCAGCGACGGCCCCCATTGCCGCCCGGCTGCTCGGTGAGCCAACTCGGAGGGTTCGAACTGTCGGCCGCCCAGCGTTTCGGCACTTACGTCTACACGCGGGTCGCAAACGGGCGTCCGTTTGCCAACTCCGAAGACAAACCATAAACGACCGCTCACCCGTTTGCCTCTCCTGACCACTCAGGACTGCCAAACCGGCGTCCGTTTGGCAATCCTGACCACATCAGATCAACGACCGCTTACCAGTTTGGCGTTCCTGACCACTCAGGATTGGCAAACCGACGTCCGTTTGCCTCTCCCGACCACCCAAGAGAGGCAAACCGACGTCCGTTTGCCTCTCGTAACAGTAGCCAACTGATGGCAGAAAGTGAGTTACGTCAAAAACAGCGTTTTCGAGAGACTCCCGTCGATTTGACGTAAGTGTCATTGGATTTCGAGTGTCGCCCGCTGTCGCCGACAGCGGGAAATGGTTCTCAAACGGAGCCGCCATCGCTCCGCATGACGAGCCTGATGCTGGCAGGCCATTGCGATCACAGAGGATTCCGAGGCCGCGTTTCAATTGGCCAAGCGAGCTGGATAGGATGATCGTCCATGAGCCAGCCGCGAAAAGCCAAGTTGAAAAAGCGTGCGGAACGTCAGCAGCGCAGCACTCAGAAAAAACTGGACTTGGCGGAGAAAGCGCTGCGTCATGCGGGCCTGTCTGAGGCCTTTCAGAAAATCCCGTCGGTCCTGCGACCAGGTTTGTTGGGCATTGTTCAGCAGGCGCCGGAGATCATCTTGGATTCCAGCGCCGAACACTGCGAATTCGCGCGCGGATTACAGCGCGGGTTTCTGGAGTATCAACGGCGTCCGTCGCGCAATCCCGACCGAGCCGTCACTCCGTTGGAGATGGTCTCTTTTTTGATCCCGCTCAAAATCTGCGTCGATAGCTTGGTGGAGCGCATTCAGGCTGGCCAATCCAACCTGCCCGCCGCTCAGAACTCTCGGATTCTGGAGTTTGCCACTCCATTGCGAACCTTCGTGAAGGAACATGACCAACGAATTCAATCCGAGTTTGTGGGCGAGGTTTGGACGCTGATGCTCTGGAACTCGCAGTTCGACGAACGAATTCTGTGGAGCACGTTCACGAATCAGGCCGACGAGAGCAAATATGTCGTGAAAGTGAGACTGCATCGCACGACGCCGGAGCGGAAGAAGATCGTCGTCGATGGCCAGCCACGCCAGGCGTTTCGCTGCTGTCTTCCGGTCGGTGCTTTGGGTCTCAGGGAGGTCGCCTGGAACGCTCGCGACTGCGGCTTCCCGGACGACCCGCGCGAGTATCCCGTCTTCATGCAGTCGCACGTGCTGGAGCAGGCCGAAAAGCGCGCCCCTTGCACGAAGCCGATCTTTCCCATCGTCAGCTCGCTCACGAACCCCAAGTTCCTGCGCATCTCCGACGATCATTTCTTGGTCGAGTACCGCCATCTCACCTACAAGCTCGGTTACTTCGTGGCCGTGCGATTGGCCGACTGCGTGCTGCTGAAGACATTTCTGTTCCTGACCATGCAGGGCACGCCGGAGTCAGACTTGCTCTATCGCAACCTGCGACTCACGCGTAGCGACATCGAATACCTGAAATTGGACGAACTGGCCGCCTTCCGCGACCCCGATGTCCGCAACGATCCCGCTCTGGTGGAACTCCTCAACGACTGCGGCTGCGGCCACCTGCTCACGCTCACCGCCCTGGACATGCCCCAGGAAATTCCCACCGGTTATGCCGACACCCTCCGAACATTTCTCGGAACGATCGACAACGTCTCGTAGCTCGGCACGATCGCCGATAGCTCCGCCCCCCGATGAAGTGGATGGCCGGCTCGGTCCGTTTCTTGTGGCCGAACTCGCGGAGATTCCAGACCGCGACATGGATGCTTTCGTCGAGCTTCGACCCTCAGCAAACTTCCGAAGTCTTCAAAGACTTCGGAAGTTTTGGACGAGTCTCTTCGACAGCAGGATTTTGGCCGCCTCAATCCGCTTCTTGAGTGCCAGCAGCCCTTGAGCAATCTCCGGGGAAACGTCGCCGTGGTGCATCATGTTCTCCGATCGGTCGACCGGGTGGCACGCCCTGAGTCATCGAAGGGCGTGTTGTTCGTGCTGACGCCACGCCCATCCCGATGGCTTGGGCGTGCCACCCGTCCGCGAACCAAATCACTCAGCACGGACCTCGAAATCATCGACCTTCCCCATCACGCGGACGATCTTCCTGCAGGTCTTGCACTCTTTGCGGAACGAGACTTTGCGGCCCGGCGCAATCCAACACCCGGATTCAACGTCGCAGTGTGGACATTTGAAGTTAGCGTTCTCAACGCCGAGGTCTTCCAGATTCTGCTTTTCTGGCGAACCTGTGAACTGGACGTGGGTGCCACAATCGGTACAGGTGATGACAAACGACACGTTTCGGTCTTCGTAAAGGTTGATCGTGATTTCATGACCGCAGTGCGGGCACGGATTCGCGACTACCGCCTTCGGAGGTCGATCCGACAGCTTTAAGTCCCGTCGGATTGTCGAAACACTGCCAGACGTGTTTGGCAATTCGGGCAGACCGGCCATCCGCTATCCCCGGAAGCCGATCCCACTCGAGCCATCATTCTGGTTTCACATTTTGGGCAAACGACCTCCTCCGATAGTTTGATCGGCAGCGGTGCGCGAGCGGCTAACTGAGCAAGTTCAGCAACTTGCCTTGTCTCGAGATTTGAGCGTTCTTCCATGCTTGAGCTTGCGGCGATGGCTTCCTTGTACTTCTGCACGACTTCATCGGTCTCACCTTGCAGGCGGTCCTGCAGTTGAAAGAGTTCGCGAAGTAAGTCCTGCCATGCCCATTTGGCGCCGTCGATGTCCATAATCCAAGCATGAAGAGTCGGTTCGGGAATGCTCTGCGCGCCGAGCTGCTCCGTAACTTTCACCTGAAGAGAGTTCAAGCCACGCCACGCGAGAAGCCCATAGCGAGTCAGGCGTTCCTTGTCTGAACTACGGGAGTAGTTCCACGACGCCCAAACTCCAATGCCGGTCGCTATTGCTGTTGTAATCAAGCCGTAAAGACCCTGCGCGAGTGCGTTCCCTTGGATCAGAAACGGGCCGCCGACAATAGCAACCAACAGAAAAATCGCACCAACTAGAATTCTCGCGAATGTCCCTCGGAACGGAATTTCGATTACGTCAATGGTCTTCTTCCAGTTCATGTTGCCTCCAGGGCTGCCGAATCACGCGGTCGGGTGGCACGCCCTGAGTCATCGAAGGGCGTGGGCTGGACCACTCCTATCGCAAAGCTTCAGGGCGTGCCAACCATTCTTCTGTCTTAAACTCACCCCGTGATCGTTGCCGACGCGACGGCTGACCACGGACCGGTTTCGCCTTTGGTGTTTTCCCAGCGGAGCCAGTAGTCGGCGGTTTTGCCGGCGTCGGCGGCGTCGAACTGAGCGACATACGGGGGCCGCGTGTCGGTCGCGAGGGACGGGGGTGAAGACTTCCGAAGTCTTTGAGACTTCGGAAGTCTGGTCGGTGATACCACTCGCTCAGGAAAAGAGCAGGTGGGCGATGTGCTGGCGGTCGGTGGGCCGGTAGCGATTGACGTACTCGGCGTAGTGTCGTGCGAATTCGTTGCGAGCATATCCGTTTCCTTCAAAGTCTCGGCGGAGGGGTTCGAGGTCAGCGAGGGGCGAGACGGGCGAGACTTCCGAAGTCTTTGAGACTTCGGAAGTCTGGTCGTGGCCGCAGCGACGGCCAATGTATTCGAGGTAGCTTGAAAACTCCCACTGCTCCGGCAAGCCACACAGCCGAGCACGCACGGGGTTGAGATGGATGTAGCGGCTGAGGTGCCGCAGATAGTTTTCGTTGTCCACGAGTTTCGCCTCGAAGGCCCCTTGGAAGAGCGAGCCAACTCGGTCGAAGCGTTCATTGATCGCCTTGGTGTAGGAGATCGAGAACTTCTGCATGGCGGCTGACAAGTTGTCATCCAGGGCCTTGAGTAAAACATGGTAGTGATTCGGCATTAGGACGTAGGCGATGACTTGCGCGTGCGGCGTCAGACTTCCGAAGTCTTGGAGACTTCGGAAGTCTGGAGCGCCGACGACATATTCTTGGAAGCGTCGCAGAAAGAAGAGGTAGTTGTCGCGTTCAAAGAAGATGTCGCCTCGATTATTGCCTCGGTTAAAGACGTGATAGAACTGCCCAGCGATCAAGGGTACCTGACGGCGGGGCATGGGATGGTTCCTGGATGGTGGAGCCTCGTTCAGACTTCCGAAGTCTTGAAGACTTCGGAAGTCTTGGTGTGGACTGCTTACCCCGTGATGGTTGCCGAGGCGACGGCGGACGAGGGGCCGGTTTCGCCTTTGGTGTTTTCCCAGCGGAGCCAGTCGTAGGCGGTTTTGCCGGCGTCGGCTTGGTCGAACCCCGCGACGTAGGGCGTGCGCGTGTCGGTGGCGAGGTATTGCAGGTCGCTGGCGCTGGCGGGGGGAGCGGCGCCGATCTTCACCCCGACTTGGCAGCCGCGCACTCCGGCCGGTTTGGCTTTCGAGGTCGGCGCGCCGCAAACACGAGCGGACATGGCTGGGTTCCTTCGTCCGACTTCCAAACTTCCGAAGTCTCGAAAGACTTCGGAAGTTTTGGAGATACATTACGGGGCCGTGAACGTGATGTGATTACTCTCCGGCCCATCGCCTTGCGAGTTGTGTCCGACGAGCCAGAGTTCGTAGGTGACGCCGGGAGTCAGTGGGCCGGCGGCGACGACCGAGACGACGTGGGTCGTCGAGGTGCCGGCGAGTTGGGGGACGCCTCCGGCGGGTTTGCGGACGAGTTGGGGCATCGTGGGGTCTCACTCAGGCGGCTTGGGTTTCGACGTATTCGCAAATTGTCGTTGGCGGCGGAACGGGATCGCCGTCGGCGCGAAGTCCTTCGATGTGAAAGTCGATCGCCTCGCGAATCAATGTTTCGACTTCTTCCAGCGTCTCTCCGACGGCCGTGCAGCCGGGGAGATCAGGTACGGTGGCTCCATAGCTGGTGGGGCCTTTCTCAATGATGACGGCGTATTTCATGGGAACCTCACTTCAAACCGGCTTGCTTGAGAATGCTATTGAGCGTACCGGGCGGAACATCCACGGACGGCTTTCCAGCGATCGTCACTTTACCGGCCTTTCGCGGATGCTTGTACTGCCGATGGCTCCCGCGAACTCGGATTTGAACCCAGCCATCGGATTCTACCAATCGAATCACCTCGCTGATTTTCATTTGGGTTCCCGCCATCGTGACGAGAGTCAACCAAACTTCCGAAGTCTCGAAAGACTTCGGAAGTTTTGGAGATACATTACGGGGCCGTAAACGTGATGTGATTGCTCTCCGGTCCGTCTCCTTGCGAGTTGTGTCCGACGAGCCAGAGTTCGTAGGTGACTCCGGGAGTCAATGGGCCGGCGGCGACGACGGAGACGACGTTGGTCGTCGAGGTGCCGGCGAGTTGGGCGACGCCTCCAGCCGGTTTGCGGAACGCGCGGATGCTCGTGGCATGGTCCGGCGGCGCGGGGATCGTGAGCGTCAGCGCGACCGCATCGAAGGTCGCCGTGCCGGTCGTGGATGGCAATGGTTGCGATTGAGCGTCGCCGGTGGCTCGACGAGGTTGGCGGCCGATCTTGGCCAGTTCCGGCGTTTGGTCTTCGTCATCGCTCGCCGAGCAATACCAGAACCGCACGCGGTCATTGGTGGTCTGTAACAGATCGAGCGCCAGATCGCGCGCGGCCGTGGCGGTTTGAGCCGTGCCGCCCGTGGCCAGAGGTTGGTTGGCATTCACAATCGCCAGTTGCGCGGTGATCAGCGTCAACAGCGCGGCCGGATAGCGATAGGCGGGGTTCGTGATCGACGGCGTGGCGGTGATCGCCTGATTCGCCAAGGCTTCCACGCGCGGGTCGGTGAGTTCGCCGATTTCACCTTGTTCCCAGCCATAGGCGGTGAACACTCCCAAGCGGTCGGCATCCGTGATCGCGAAGCTGCCGAGGCCGTTGACAAAGTTGTAGCCGTCACGCAGCAAGACACCGAGCTGATCGAACGCCGTTCGCACATTGAGGGACGCGGTCGCTCGGTCCCCTGCCGTCAAGAGCGTCGCGGCATCCTTGCCTTCAAGTCCGCCAACCGCGTGTTGACCAGCGTTCGAAACGTCGTCGTCAATTTGAACGGGTCCGTCGCCGTCCGTCCGTCATCCACCGATTGAGCCAATTCCGACAACTCGACTTGTTCCAACACCAATTGATTGGGCATCGCTGACTCCATTGACAGGGGGGAAAGGAGACCTGAAATGAGGTCGCCAGCGTACCCACGGCGAGTGCCAGTTGCCAGCCTGCGTGAACATCGCCAAGCGCGTCGGACCCACGCTTCCCCGACATTCAGCGCGCGGTCAACGAGACCTGTCGTTCGTCACCGAGATCACGCCGAACCCAGTTGCGCTGGCCAATCGACATGCGGCGCATCCGCCCAGAGATGTTCAAGATCGTAAAGGGCGCGGCCTTCGGGTGAGAACACGTGCAGCACGACGTCGCCGTAGTCTTGCAGAATCCAAGTCTCGGAGGTGCGACCTTCGACGCCGACGCGCGGGCGGTTGCCGCGCGACTTGAGCATCGTCTCGACTTCTTCCGCGATCGCGCGCATCTGCCGACCGCTCGTCGCCGTCGTCACCACGAAGTAATCGACGATCGGAGTGACCGGCGTCATGTCGAGCACGACGGTGGATTTTCCCTTGAGATCCTCGGCCACCTGCGCGGCCAGACACGCCCGTTCCAAGCCGGCTCGGCGACGTTCCGCCAGATCGGGCAGTGCAGCCGCGGATGAAGCAGAAGCGATGGCGATAGGTCAACTCCTCACGTC
>Ga0247727_10017873_pt1 | contig 11227 bp, 10 predicted proteins | sample WisWelCaveWW1625_FD_202498 | JGI IMG/M metagenome (GOLD analysis project Ga0247727, IMG submission 202498) | Biofilm microbial communities from Wishing Well Cave, Virginia, United States - WW16-25 | ecosystem: Environmental > Aquatic > Deep subsurface > Groundwater > Cave microbial mat | place...
GGGATGAATGTCGTGGCCGAAGTTCCAGCGGAGTGGGACACGGCCAAGGCTCAGGCGGCGATGGAAGACATCTTGACCAAGAACCCCGACCTGAAGGGCGTGTTTGCCAGCAATGACAACATGGCGCTGGGCGCGGTGGAAGCGATCAAGAACGCCGGGCTCAACGGCAAGATTGTGGTGGTGGGCTTCGACGCCAACCCGAACGCGGCCGCGGCTGTGCTGGCTGGCGACATGAGCGCCACTGTGGCTCAGGCTCCGTCCAACATGGGCAAGTTTGGCGTGGAGAGTTTGATCAAACTGATTAAGGGCGAGAGCCTCGATCCGGTGATTGACACCGGCACGGTGCTCGTGACCAAAGAGAACGCGGGAGACTACGACTAGTCTGCTCGCAAGTTGAAGCAAAGCCGCAAGGGCGTGGTTGGCTCTTGCGGCTTTGCCTTGAGCATGATGAACGCGGCGGCGAGTCCCGCCCCGGCGAGCGATGCGGAACAACGCAGGAGGTGATGATGACGGAATACAACGGCCCACTGCACGAAATGGTCTCCACGACTCCGACCCGTTACTGGAATGACTCGTGCTCGGTGGCGGAGTTGGAGTATGCCATCGAGCGCGGCGCGACAGGCGCCACCAGCAACCCGGTGATCGTGCTCAATGTGCTGAACAAAGAGAAGCATTTGTGGCGCGAGCGTATTCGGGAAGAGATCGCGCAGAATCCCACTTGGGATGAGACGCGACTCGGCTGGCAGATTTATCAAGAATTGGCGGTGCATGGATCGCGCTTGCTCTTGCCCGTCTACGAACGCGAAGGGCGCAAATACGGCCGCCTCTCCATCCAGACCGATCCGGCGCTCTATCGCAACCGCGATGCCATCCTCGCCCAAGCGGAATGCTTCCACAGTCTCGCGCCCAACATGCAAGTTAAACTACCGGCGAACGCGGCTGGCATCGGCGTGATCGAAGAAGCTACCTATCGCGGCCTCAACTTGAACGTCACCGTCAGTTTCACCGTGCCGCAAGTGATCGCCTCGGCCGAAGCCATCGAGCGCGGCCTGAAGCGCCGCCAGGCCGAGGGCAAAGACATCTCCACCATGTCGCCAGTGGTCACGATGATGGTCGGGCGCAACGACGACTGGATGAAACTTCTGGCGAAACGCGATGAACTCGATGTGCCAGCCGAGTATCTCGAATGGTGCGGCGTGGCCTGTTTCAAAAAAGCGTATGGGTTGTATCAACAGCGGGGCTATCGCGCGCGACTTTTGGCCGCCGCCTATCGCAACTTCTATCATTGGACGGAATTCGTCGGCGGCGAGGTGACGCTGACGATACCCTGGGAATGGCAAGTGAAGTTCAACGAGTCTGGCGTGAAGCCCGCCCCGCGTATGGCTGAGCCGGTGAAGCCCGAAATCGTCGAAACACTTTACAAATCCATCCCCGACTTTCGCCGCGCTTACGACGAAGACGGCCTGACCATTGCCGAGTTTGACGCTTTCGGCCCGACCGTGCGCACGCTCCGCTCATTCATTGCCGGGTGGCACGACTTTGTAGCCGTCATCCGCGATTTCATGTTGCCGGACCCGGACGTGAAGGCCTGAGCGCAGGAGATCTCATATGCCCACTGTTCGCCTCACCATGGCGCAGGCGGTCATCCGCTTTCTCAAAAATCAATCGGTCGAACGCGACGGCGCGCAACAGCCGTTCTTTGCCGGATGCTGGGGCATCTTCGGTCACGGCAACGTCGCCGGAATTGGGCAGGCGCTCTTGCAATATCCCGACTTTCGCTACTACCAGACGCGCAACGAGCAGGCCATGGTGCACCTTGCCGCCGCTTATGCCAAAATGAAGAACCGCCTGCAGACTTTTGCCTGCACCACCTCCATCGGCCCCGGCGCCACCAACATGATCACCGCGGCGGCGGGCGCGACGATCAACCGCTTGCCCGTTCTGCTTTTGCCCGGCGACATCTTTGCGCGCCGCAACGTGGGCCCGGTGTTGCAACAATTGGAAATGCCCCACTCGCAAGACCTTTCGGTCAACGATTGCTTCAAACCGATCTCGCGCTATTGGGATCGACTCAATCGGCCCGATCAGGCGATTTACGCCCTGCCCGAAGCGATGCGCGTTTTGACTTCGCCCGCCGACACCGGCGCGGTGACGCTGGCTTTGCCGCAAGACGTGCAAGCCGAAGCCTGCGATTACCCGACAGAATTGTTCGAGCCGCGCGTGTGGCTCATTCCGCGACCCCAAGCAGATTCGGCGTTGCTCCAGCGCGCGGCGGAGAAGATCAAAGCCAGCCGCCGTCCGCTGATCGTTGCCGGCGGCGGCGTCCTCTACAGTGAAGCCGCCGACTCATTGCGCGCCTTCGTCGAGCAAACCGGGATCCCGGCGGCCGAGACGCAAGCGGGCAAGGGCGCAATGCCCTACAACCATCCGCTGGCATTGGGGGCCATGGGTGTAACCGGCACGCCCGGCGCGAACATCATGGCCCGCGAGGCCGACCTCGTTATCGGAGTCGGCACCCGTTACAGCGATTTCACGTCGGCGTCCAATACTGCTTTTCAGAATCCCGATCTGCAGTTCATCAACATCAATGTTGCCGAGTTTGATGCGCACAAACGCGCCGCCTTGCCGTTGGCGGCCGACGCGCGCGTGACCCTCGACGAGTTGACCGTGATGCTCAAAGGCCATGATACCGGCGCTGACTATCGCGCCCGCGCGCAGAAGTTCAACCACGAGTGGGATGTCGAAGTGAATCGCATTTACACGTTGGAGCATGGCCCTCTGCCGAGTCAGGGCGAAGTGATCGGCGTGGTGAACGAGTTCGCGCGTCCGAAAGATGTTGTGTTGTGCGCGGCGGGCAGCCTGCCCGGCGATCTGCATAAACTCTGGCGCACCCGCGACCCCAAAGGTTACCATCTTGAATATGGCTATTCCTGCATGGGCTACGAAATCGCAGGCGGCCTCGGCGCGAAAATGGCCGACCCGAGCCGCGAGGTGTATGTGATGGTCGGCGACGGTTCGTATTTGATGATGAATACCGAGATCGTCACTGCCGTGCAAGAGGGGCTGAAGATCACCATTGTGCTGATTGACAATCACGGCTTCGCCAGCATTGGCGGTCTGTCGGGCGCGGTGGGCAGTCAGGAATTTGGCACGCGTTATCGCTACCGCGCCGCCAGCGGCCAACTCGACGGCCCGCCGTTGCCGGTGGATTTTGCCGCCAACGCGCGCAGTTTGGGCGCGCACGCCATTGAAGCCAAAGACATCGTTTCGTTTCAGGCCGCGCTGGCCGAAGCCCGCCAGCAGACGCAGACCACCGTCATCGTCGTCGAGACTGACCGCGAACAGCGCGTGGGCGGTTATGAATCGTGGTGGGATGTGCCGATTGCCGAAGTGTCGGACCTGGCCTCCACTCAGGCGGCGCGGGCGCAATACGTCGAGCAAAAAAAGAAAGAGCGTCATTTCATCCATGACTGAAAAAATTCGTATCGGCTTGATCGGCGCGGGGCGTATGGGCGCCACCTTCGCCCATCATCTGGCCTTCACCCTCACCGAATGTGACTTTGTGGCTGTGGCCGACCCGAACGCCGAAACGGCGGGACAAGTGGCTGCGCGTTACGGGGCGTCGGCGCACTACGCCGACTATCGCGCGTTGCTCGACCGCGCCGACATTCAGGCCGTCGTCATTGCCTCGCCCACTCACACGCACGCCGAAGTGATTCAAGCGGCGGCGGCGGCGGGCAAACACATCTTCAGCGAGAAGCCGCTAGCGCTGACGCTGGCCGCGTGCGACGAGGCCATTGCGGCGGCGGAACGCGCGAACGTGAAACTGCAACTGGGCTTCATGCGCCGCTTCGACTCAGCCTATGTGGCCGCCAAACAACAAATTGACTCGGGCGCGATTGGACCGGTGGCTTTGCTCAAATTCGTTGGCCGCGACCCGAACCGCCCCGGCCTTGAGTTTGCGCGCCGCGCCAACAGCGGCGGGTTGATCATGGATCTGGCGATCCACGATTTTGATCTGGCCCGCTGGCTCACCGGCAGTGAAGTGGAGCGTGTTTACTCCGAAGGCGCGTGCCTCGTCTTTCCTGAATTGAAGGGGGTGGGTGATATTGACAATGCCGTGGTGACTCTCAAATTTGCCAACGGTGTGGTGGGCAGTGTGGATGCCAGCCGCAATGCGGTGTATGGCTACGATGTCCGCACCGAGATCATCGGTTCGAAAGGTTCGCTGATGATTGGCAAATTCCAACAGACCCCGTTGTGGGTGATGACGCCGAATCGCGTCGCTCACGATACCGTTCCGTTTTTCATGGAGCGATTCGCCGAAGCCTACGCCGCTGAAATCCGCGACTTCATCCAGTGCATCGTCGAAAACAAGCCGCCCAGCGTTAGCGGCCTCGACGGGCGCGCCGCCACCGTTATTGGTTTAGCGGCCACGCGCTCGTTGGATGAAGCGCGCCCGGTGGCGCTCAGTGAAATTGACCGGGACTCCTTGAAAGGAAAAGAGCAATACCTATGATCAAAATTGCGAATGCTCCCTGTTCGTGGGGAGTGCTGGAATTTGGATTGGAGGGACAGACCGCCGGTTACGCGCAAGTGTTGGATGAGATGCACGAAACCGGCTACGCTGGCACTGAACTCGGCGATTGGGGATTCATGCCAACCGATCCGGAACAACTGAAGCGCGAATTGCGGGCGCGCGATCTGGAGATGTTGGGCGCTTTTGTGCCGGTGAATTTCTCCGACTCTGCCGCCTACGCCGATGGCGAAGCGACCGCTGTGCGCATCGCGCGTTTGCTTGCCGCCGTCGGCGGCGACCGCCCCTTTATCGTGCTCGCCGACGACAATGGCAAGAATCCCGTTCGCACTCAGAACGCCGGGCGCATCCAACCGGAGCATGGCCTCAGCCCGGCCCAGTGGCCCGTCTTTGCCGATGGAGTCAATCGCGTCGCGCAGGCCATCCACACTCAAACGGGACTCCGCAGCGTATTTCATCATCATTGCGCCGGATTTGTTGAGACGCCCGGCGAGATCGAGAAACTGCTCGCGCTCACGGATCCGAAATTGGTCGGCCTGTGTTTGGATATGGGGCACTACCGTTTCGGCGGAGGCGAGCCGGTGGCCGGTTTGCAAAAGCACGCCGACCGCATCTGGCACGTGCATTTCAAAGACTGCCACCCGGAGGTGGCGCAACGCTCCCGCGCCGAGGGTTGGGATTACTTCAAGTCGGTGCGCGAAGGCATCTTCTGCGAACTGGGGCGGGGCGAGGTGTCGTTTGCGGCAGTCAAAGCGGAATTGGATCGGCTTGGCTATAGCGGTTGGGTTGTGGTGGAGCAGGACGTTCTGCCCGGCATGGGCACGCCCAAAGACTCCGCGCAACGCAACCGGAATTTCTTGAAGAGCATTGGCTTATGACTCAAAACACTCTCAACATCGGCGTCATCGGCGCGGGCCGGATTGGCCGGGTGCACAGCGAACATTTGGCGACACGAATCCCCGGCGTGCGGCTGGCGGCCATCGCCGACGTGAACCTGCCCGCCGCCGAGTCGCTGGCCGGGCAGTTCCATGTCACGCCGCATCAGGATTATCGCCGCATTCTGGATGACCCAACCCTTCAGGCCGTAGCCATCTGTTCGGACACCGACACCCATGCGCGCCTCATCGTGGAGGCGGCGCAAGCGGGCAAGCACATCTTCTGCGAAAAGCCAATTGACTACGATCTGCAAAAGATCGATGCCGCGCTGGCGGCGGCGGAGCGGGCCGGAGTGAAATTAATGATCGGCTTCAACCGCCGCTTCGACCCGAACTTCCGCAAAGTGCGCGAACTGGTGGGCGAGGGCAAAGTGGGCAACGTTCACCTGCTCCGCATTACCAGCCGCGATCCCGCCCCGCCGCCCATTGAATACGTGCGTGGCTCCGGCGGAATGTTCCTCGACATGACCATTCACGATTTCGACATGGCCTGTTACCTCACCGGGAGCGAAGTGGTGGAAGTGTTCGCGGCCGGCGGCGTGCTGATCGACCCGGCCATCGGCGAGGCGGGCGACATCGACACCGCCCTGGTCACGTTGAAATTTGCCAACGGCGCGATGGGCGCAATCGACAACAGCCGCCAGGCGGTGTATGGCTACGACCAGCGCGTGGAGGTGTTCGGCTCGGCGGGCATGGTTTCGGTGAGCAACAACACCCCCGACGGGCACGTGTTGAGCGACGCGCAAGGCGCGCACGCGGCCCTGCCGCTTTACTTCTTCATGCAACGCTACACCGAGTCGTTCATTGCCGAGATGACTGAGTTTGTGCAATGCTTGCAAAAGGACACAGCGCCGCCCGTCACGGGCCGCGATGGCCGCCGGCCGGTGGTCATCGGCTTGGCCGCGCAGAAATCCCTGCGCGAAAACCGCCCCGTGCGCGTGACGCAGTAGCGGATCGAGTGATGGGCCACCATCTTCACCCCAACCTGGCCGCCGAAGTTCGGATTGACGTGACGCCGGAGTCGGCGGGCTGGCGTTATTTGAGTTTCCGCGAGTTGGCATTGAAGGCCGGAAGCGCGCATATCCACCACACCCACGACACGGAAGTTGCCATCGTGCCGTTGAGCGGTGAAGGGGTGGTGAGGGTGGGGGGGCAGTCGTTTCCGCTGGCGCGCGAGAGCGTATTTGCAGGCAAACCCCATGTGGTGTACGTGCCGCCGAAGCACGAGATTGCCATTGAAGCCAAAAGCGATTTGGAATTCACGTTGGGCGGCGCGCCGGCCGAGGGCAAATACCCGGTGCGCATGCTCAAGCCCGATGAGATGAAATCGGAGATGCGCGGAGGCGGCGCGGCCCTGCGGCAGGTTAATCACGTTTTGGTCGCGCCCCTTCCGGCTGAGCGATTGATCCTCTTTGAGGTGTACGTCCCCGGCGGGACGTGGAGCGGTTGGCCGCCGCATTGCCACGATGGTTACGCTGGCTCGCCGTACTTGGAGGAAGTCTACTATTATCGTTTCGTACCCGCCTACGGTTTCGGCATCCATCGCAACTACCGGCGCGACAATGACTTCGATGAGGTGTTTGCAGTGCGCCATAACGAGGCCGTGCTGGTGACTCAGGGCTTTCATCCCACCGCCGCCGCTCCCGGCTCCAACATGTACTTCCTCAATTATCTGGCGGGCGACTTGTCGGATGAGTCCCGCGCCACTCCCCCGCTGGACGATGTGGACTTTGCCTGGATGAAGCAGGATTGGGATGGGAAGCGAATGCGGCTCCCAATTGAAGCCGATGGCGGATAGCATGAAAAACGGAGTTTCAATCGGGGCTTCATTGGCGTGCGCGAACTATAGAAATCTGGAGAAGGACATCCGAGAACTTGAGCAGGCCGGAGTGGATACCATCCATTTTGACGTGATGGATGGGCACTTCGTCCCCAACTTTGCTCTCAACCCGGACATTCTCCGGATGACTCGGGAACTGACCGCCTTGCCTATTGACGTTCATTTGATGGTCGCGAACCCCGAAGCCTATATTCCTGTCTTTGCAAAAGAAGGCTGTAATATCATTACCTTTCATCAAGAGGCGACTCCGCACTCGCAACGTGAACTAATGCGGATAAGGGGCTTGGGGCTAAAATCGGGTCTGGCGCTCAACCCGGCGACGCCCCTCAGTGTATTGGAGCATATTCTCGCGGATCTGGACGTTGTTCTAATCATGACCGTGAATCCCGGCTTCGCCGGGCAGTCCCTCATCCCCGCCACTATCAATAAGATAGGCAGTTTGCGAAAAGAATTGGATGAGCAAGGATGCAGGGCGGAGATTCAAGTGGATGGCAATGTGAGCTTTGAGAACATTCCGCGCCTGGTCGGCGCCGGCGCTACCATGCTGGTCGGCGGCACGTCTTCGATATTTAGAAAGGGGCTGCGGATTGCGGAAGCTGTGCAGAAGACCTATGATTTGATTCCTGCCTGAATGCTCCGCCCACGAATGAGGACACAATGAAAATCGCAATAGGATGCGATCACGTTGGACTTGAACTAAAAAGGGATCTCATGGAATTCCTTGACGAGCTCCAAATCGAGCACCATGATTTTGGAACTCACGACCCACAGAGAACGGATTATCCGCTGTTCGCAGAGGAAGTGGCTCGGGCGATTATCGCTGAAGGGTTTGATCTCGGAATATTAATCTGTGGCACCGGGATTGGAATGTCCATAGCGGCAAATAAGATCCCGGGCATACGGGCGGCAGCGTGCAGTGAAACATACTCCGCCCGTTTGGCAAGAAATCACAACAATGCCAATGTCCTTGCTCTGGGCGCTCAAGTCGTGGGCAAGGGGTTAGCCAGAAGCATTGTGAAAGAGTGGATAGGCGCTGAGTATGAGGGCGGCCGGCATCAGAAAAGAATCGACATGATTAACTCGCTCGAATTAAAAATGCGCCCATGAAAAAGACCCTGCTCATCCACCCCGCACTTTCCGAAGTTATTGCCAGCCTGGGCCATATGGACCGGCTGGTTATCGCTGACGCCGGTTTGCCCATTCCGCCAGAGACCCGGCGCATTGACCTTGCGTTGACCAAAGGCATTCCGACCTTTGCCGATACTTTGCGCGTCGTGCTGTCCGAAATGCACGTTGAGCGGGCAATGATCGGCGAGGAGATGCTCACCGCCAGCCCTGACGTTTATGAGACGCTCCGAACCGCCCTCCGGGACATTCCCATTGAGGCGATGCCGCACACGGCCTTCAAGGAACAAACGCGCTCGGCGCGGGCCGTGGTGCGCACGGGTGAGTTCACGCCGTATGCCAACGTCATTCTTGTGGCCGGGGTGTGGGGCTTCAGTTCCTAACATCCAGTTATGTTGTCACCTGCCTGACCGGGTCAATTGCTTAAGGTTCAACTCTTTCGCCTTGCTTATGGGCCTGTTCCGTCTTGAAGCATTTTCAAGTGCGATTGCCCTGGGTCTTGACTCTAACAAAAAATCGTTTACAATGTGGTTGTAAACGATTTCTCTTCGCATTCTCCTAAACAAGATTTAGACCCACCAGTAGCAGGCAACTCAGTGGCCCGGCGAATGACTACTATCAAAGAAGTCGCTAAGCGCGCCGGTGTATCTATCGCCACCGTGTCGCGAGTGTTGAACGATCAGTCCAATGTCACAGCCGACGCGCGGGCCAAAGTGATGGCCGCGGTTCAGGCGCTTGACTATCGCCCCAGCCGCGTGGCCCGCCGCCTGCGGACAAAAAGCACGCACGTCATCGGTCTTATCATCACCGATATTCAAAACCTTTTTTATACCTCGGTCACACGGGGCATCGAGGATGTTGCCTCGCGCAATGGCTACTCCCTCATCCTCTGTAACACCGACGAAGACGCCGACCGCGAACGGTTGTATCTCGAAGTGATGCACGACGAGAACGTGGCCGGCATCATTCTGGCCTCAGCCACCGAAACGGGCCATGATCCTAAATTGCTCAACGGCCATATTCCGGTTGTGGCGCTAGATCGTTTGATAACGGACGTAAAAGTGGACACGGTATTGGTGGACAACGTTGGCGGGGCCAAGAAAGCGGTGTCCCACTTGTTGTCACTGGGCCACCGTCGCATCGGCCTCATCCGGGGCCAACAAGAGATCACCACCAGCCTCGAGCGGCAAGCGGGCTACGAGCAAGCCCTGAAAGAATATGGCCTGCCGATTGATCCGGCTCTTATTCATCAGGCCGATTTAAGACAAGTGGCCGACAGCCGCCAACAGGCGCTTGACCTGTTGGCATTGCCAGAGCGCAGCCGTCAACAGACTCTTGACCTATTAGCATCGCTAGAGCGCCCGACCGCACTGTTTACTGCTAACACCATGATCACCCTCGGGACGCTGACGGCCATTCATGAAATAGGGCTTCGCATCCCAGATGATATTGCCCTCGTCGCTTTCGACGACATCCCCTGGGCCACCCTGCTCAATCCGCCGCTGACGGCGGTGCCCCAACCCACTTACGAAATTGGCACAACTGCCGCCAACATGTTGCTGGCGCGCCTCGCCAAACCAGACCGCCCGCCGACCCAAGTTCGGCTCGATGTGCAATTGGTGATCCGGGAATCGTGCGGTGCGCGGCAGGCTGGCCGGTTAGCCGCTACTATATTGCCTAATCAGTCACAAGAAAAGGAGGTGGTCCGTTAGCCCTAAATTGCCGCGGCTTTGAACCGTAGTCACCCAGTCGGAAATCGGCGCAACTTTTATCATATTTTGAAAAGGAGAAGAAAAAGATGAAACAGTACGTTGCCAGAACTCTGGCCGTGTTGACGGCCCTCACCCTGGTGTTGGCCGCCTGTGCCACACCCACCCCCGAGACGGTTATTCAGACCCAAGTGGTCACCCAGATCGTCGCCGGCACACCCGTAGAGACAATCGTTGAAGTCACCGCCCCGCCGCCCACCGAGGCGCCCATGATGTATGCCGGCGTGGCGGTGAACGTCCTCACCTTCACCGGCCCGCAGATCGCCGAGCCGCTCCAGCGCCACGGCCCCGAATTCACCGAATTGACCGGCGCCGTCATCAACGTCAGCACAGTCCCGTTCGGTGAACTGTATCAGAAAGCGCTGACCGACTTCGCCACCGGCACGAATTCTTACGACGTGATCGTCTTCGACCCGCAGTGGATGGGCGACTACGTCGCAGGCGATTATCTGGAAGACCTGACTGAAGGAACCAAGGCCAACCAGGATCTGGCGTGGGACGATGTGGGCCTGTTCTTCCGCGACTTCAGCGCAACCTACGAAGGCAAGGTGTACACCATCCCTCTCGACGGCGACTTCCAGATGGTGTACTATCGCAGTGACTTCATCAGCAATCCGCCGAACACGTGGGACGAATACATCGCGTTGGCGCAAGAAATGCAGGGCAAAGACTTGAACGGCGACGGGCAGGGCGACTACGGCTCGTGCCTCGCCATGAAGCGCAGCGCGCAGTCGTACTGGATGTTCACGTCCATTGCGTCAGCCTATCTCCAGAGCCAGGGCACCGGCCAGGGCGGGTTCTTCGATACCGGAACCATGGAACCGCTGTACGGCGACAATGAAGCGATGGCGGCGGCCCTCGACGTCTACAAATCGCTCTCCACGCTCGGCCCGCCGGATCAGTTGAACCTGGACGTGGGCGACACGCGCGGCCTCTTCACCTCCGGCCGGTGCGCGTTCTCCATTGACTGGGGCGACATCGGCACGCTGGCGATTGACCCGGCCACCTCGGTGGTGCAGGA
>Ga0247727_10017875_pt1 | contig 11227 bp, 11 predicted proteins | sample WisWelCaveWW1625_FD_202498 | JGI IMG/M metagenome (GOLD analysis project Ga0247727, IMG submission 202498) | Biofilm microbial communities from Wishing Well Cave, Virginia, United States - WW16-25 | ecosystem: Environmental > Aquatic > Deep subsurface > Groundwater > Cave microbial mat | place...
CCATCTCGCTCGAGCGCGGGATGCGGCTCGCCCTGCGTTGAGCTTCCGCCCGGCGCGCTGGCTCCCGGGCGGCCACGCGCACACCGTCTTCGCGGCGCTCGCGCGCGCGTTCCGGCCCCGGCCGGCGACGACGCGCGAGCGCTGGGAGCTGCCGGACGGCGACTTCGTCGACGTCGATCGGATGGCCGGAAGCGGCCCGGCGGTGCTGGTGCTCCACGGCCTCGAAGGCAGCTCCGAGGCGCCCTACGTGCGCGGCCTGTTCGCCCAGGCCGCACGCCGCGGCTGGCGCGGCTACGCCCTGAACTTCCGCTCCTGCTCGGGCGAGATCAACCGGCTGCGCCGCTCGTACCACTCGGGCGAGACCGGCGACCTCGACATGGCGGTGCGGCGGCTGCTCCCCGAACTGGGCGGCGCGCCGCTCTTCGCCGCCGGGTTCTCCCTGGGCGGAAACGTCCTGGTGAAGTGGTTGGGCGAGCGGGGCGCGGACGCTCCGGTGGCGGCGGCGGCGGGCATCTCGGTGCCGTTCGATCTCGCGGCCTGCGCCCGCGCCATCGACTCGCCCGGCGCCATGGCCTGGATCTACCGGACGCGCTTCTTGCGATCGCTCAAGGCCAAGGCGCTCGCCAAGCACGCCGGGGCCGACCGGGCGCGCATCCGCGCCGCCCGGACCATCAGCGAGTTCGACGAACTCGTGACCGCGCCGGTGCACGGATTCGCCGGCGCCGACGACTACTGGGCGCAAAGCTCGAGCGGCCCCTACGTCGGGCGCGTGCGCGTGCCGCTCCTGCTCGTCTCCGCCCGGGACGACCCGATGGTGCCGGCCTCCTGCATCCCGGTCGAGGCGGTGCGGGGGAATCCGCTGGTGACGCTGGAGGCCGTCGCGGGGGGCGGACACGTCGCTTTCGTCGGGGGCCCGCCATGGCGCACCGCGTTCTACGCCGAGGAGCGCGCCGTGGAGTTTTTCTCCAGCCGGCTGGGATCGGCCCATTCGTGACGGGGCATTCCTTCCCGGTGCCCATGGGCCGCGATGCAACCTTTTGAGATCCCTGAACGCGCACCAGGGCCGCGCACTTGCATGCGAAACACCGACACCCACGGAACCGGAGGGAAACGCGTCACCTCGCCTCGGTTGAAGTCGTCTCGGATCTAGGCGAGACTGTCCCACATCCGCCCCGGCCGTGTACCGCACGTCGCGGGAGTTCCCCGAAAGCGACCCACCCCGAGTTCACCCCCGTCTCACCCCTGGAAGCAAATCATGTTGAAGTTGATCCCCGCCCTGGCGCTCGTCGCCGGCGCCGCGCTCGCCAAGCCTGCACCCCCGCCGCGTCGCAACCCCGCCGCCGATCGGCTCCTCAAGGATGCCGACAAGCTCTACAAGCAGTCGGTCGCCCAGCATGTGCTCTTCTTGCGGCTCCGACAGCAGGCCGAGAACGCCCTCACCAACGCGCGCAAGCTGGGCCGCCAGGCGGCCGAGAAGCGGCGCCTCGCCCACCAGCTCTTGCGGTACTCGAACGAGAAGCTGATGGCCGACAGCCTGCGCATGCAGGCCAACGAGCTGAACAACAAGGCCAACGAGTGCAAGGTGCAGGCGGCCGTGCAGAAGAACGCCGCCAACCGCGCCCAGACCGACATCAACCAGGTCGAGGCCGTCATCAAGCTTTTGCAGGCGAGCGCCAAGGCCGCGCAGCACCAGAACGAGATCGCCTCGCTCCGCAAGGACGTGGATGGCGACAAGGTCGCGCTCAGGGCTGCCCAGACGGCCGCCTCGGTGGCCGACAAGTGCGTGGCTGATTCGCTCCGTGCCGCCCAGGGGCTGCGCGATCGCGCCAACAAGCTGGACAAGTCCGCGACGGACATCTTCAAGCCGCCGCCCGCGGTCGTGGTCCAGGTGCAGGCGCAGGCGGTCGTGGCCGCGCCGGTGATCAAGCCGGCTGCCCCCACCCAGGCTCCGACGCAGGCTCCGACGCAGGCTCCGGGCGCTCCGAAGCCGGCCGCTCCCACGCAGGCGCCTGCCGCTCCGCCGAAGTAGGCCACGGAGTCGGAAATCTTCCCGCCCGCGGATCGGCGCTCGCTGCGCCGGCCGCGGGCGGTTCCGCTTCGAGGTACATTCGCGGCGTGCGCATCGCCGCGACGATCGTGGCCCTGAGCTTCGCCGCCCGCGCCGAGACGCGGGCGCTCCCCTACCAGCCGGCCCGCGACCTGACCATGACCGGCGCCGCCGGGGCGGCCTGGCTCCTCTCCCAGATCTTCGAGAGGCAGCTCGCCCCCTCGGCCTGCCGGTGGTGCGATCCGCCCGGCTTCGACTCCAGCTTCCGCGACGCCTTGAAATGGCGCGACACCGGGGCGGCGCATGGCGCGAGCAACGTGCTGGCCTACGGCGGCATGCCGCTGGCCGCGCTGGGCGTGGATCTGTTCGTCAGCGGCCGCGATTTCGAGGCGGTCGGAATCGACGCGCTGATCGCGCTGCAGAGCGCGTTCCTCGCCGGCCTCTTCGATCAGGGCGTGAAGTTCCTGGTGGGCCGCGAGCGGCCCTTCGTGCACGCGCTCGATCCGTCGCAGAAGCCGCTCACCGACAAGCCGGCCGACAACAACGTCTCGTTCTACTCGGGCCACACCAGCTTCACCACCGCCATCGCCGTCTCCGCCGGGGTCTGCGCCTCGCTCCGCGGCGACAAGGACGCCTGGGCGGTGTGGGCCACCGGGCTGACGCTGGCGCTGGGCACGGGCTATCTGCGCATCGCCGCCGACAAGCACTACGCCAGCGACGTGCTGGTCGGCGCGCTCTTCGGCGGGCTCTTCGGCGCCGGCGTGCCGCTGCTCTTCCACCGGCCCGACAAGCAGCCGGGCGCCTCGCTGTCGGTCGGGCCGCAGGCGTTCTCCGTCACGGGGCGGTTCTGATGGCCGGCGGCGCGCCGCCGGATGCCTGGGACCCGACCCAGTACGAGCGGTTCCGCGCCGAGCGGAAGAAGCCGTTCCTCGATCTGCTCGCTTCGATCGACCCCCGGCCGTCGATGCGCATCGTCGACCTTGGCTGCGGCACGGGCGACTTGACCCGCGAGCTGCACGGGAGGCTGGCCGCGCGGGAGACTCTGGGGATCGACCGCTCCGCGGCGATGCTCGCGCGCGCCGTCCCGGCCCCGGGCCTGCGATTCGAGTTGGGCGACGCGGCCGGCGTGGCCGGGAGCTGGGACCTGGTGTTCTCCAATTCGGCGCTGCACTGGGTGCCCGACCACGCCGCGCTCTTCGCGCGGCTGGAGCGAGCGCTGGCGCCGGGTGGGCAACTCGCGGTGCAGATGCCGTCGAACTTCGGGCATCCGTCGCATCGGGTGGCGGCGAGCGTGGCGCGCGAGGAGCCGTTCCGGAGCGCACTCTCGGGCTGGGAGCGCGAGGTGCCGGTGCTGGCGCCGGAGGCGTACGCGGCGCTCCTGCACCGGCTGGGATTCTCCGAGCAGAGCGTGCGGCTCCAAGTCTACGGACACCTGCTCCCGCGGCGCGAGGACGTGGTGGAGTGGGTCAAGGGCACGCTGCTCACCGACTACCAGGCGCGCCTGCCCCCGGCGTCGTGGCCGCGGTTCCTCGAGCGGTACCGCGAGGCGCTGCTCCCGCTTCTCGAGGACCAGGAGCCGTTCTTCTACGCGTATCCGCGGCTGCTCATCTGGGGCCGAAAAAAATAGCGGGTGCCCGAGGGCACCCGCTTGGCCGGCAACGTTGCTGTGCGTGCTGATGTGGACGCGAGGTGCGAACGAGATGCGGATCCTGGTGTGGAGCCGATGTGCGTGCGAGTCGCCGGAACGACCAGACCGGCGCCTCGTAGCACGGCGCGGCGGGCCCCACAAGAAAGAATCGCGCGCCTCGCGCCTCTCCCGGTAAATATTAAGTAATTACCGGATCTTGGAGACGCGCCCGCGGGCGTCGGCCAGCGCCTGGTGGATCTCCTCCAGCGCCTGCTTGCTCTCCGCGGCCTCGGCCGCCTCGGCGCGTGCGGCCAGCAGGGCCTCGGCGAGCCCGTCGCGCTCGGCGCCCAGCGTCTGCACCTGCCCCCGCGCCTCGTCACGCTCGGCGGCACGGGCTTGAACTTCCGCGCCCAGCGCGCGCGCCGACTCGCGCGCCTTCTCGGCCTCGGCGCGCGCCTTGGCCGCGTCGGCCGCGGCGGTCTGGGCGCGGGCGCGCTCCTCGCGGAGCTGGCGCGAGAGCCGGGCCACCTGCCCGAGCGCGCCGTCGCGCTCGGCCTCGACGAGTTGCAGATCGGACGTGACGCGCGCCTCGTCGGCACTGCGCCGCTCGAGGTCGGCGGCCAGGCGGCCGCTCTCGAAGCGCAGGTCCTCCGTTTCCTCGGCGGCCTTGCGGAGCGCGGCCAGCGCGGCGTCGAGGTCGTGCTTGAGCCGGGCATTGGCCTGGGCGGCGGCGGCCAGATCGTCGGACAGCTCGCGCGCCAGCTGCGCGGCCTGCTGCGCCGCGGCCGGCGTGCGGCGCGGCGGCGGCGCGGGAAGCTCCTCCACCATCGGGATGGGCGCCGGCGGCTGGGTCTGCGCCTCGATCACTTGCACTTGCACTTGCCTGCGCCCTTCGGGCTCCGGCCCGTCGCCGGCGAAGCCGGCTCCTCCCGCGGCCGGAGCGACGGGCGGCGCCTCGGAGCGAGCCGCCGCCTCGGCCTCCGCCACCTGCTCCTCGAGCGCGCGCCCGAACCGCATCCGCGGCTTGAGCTTGGGGACGTTCTCCTCGAACCCGCGCTTCACGACACGCTCCGCAAGGCGGTTCCGCCGATGCGCGACAGCACTTCGTCGAGCACCGACTGGATGTCCTCCGCCCCCTTGCTCTCCGGATCGTAGGCGAAGATGGGGATGCCCTCGCTCGAGGCCTGGGCGAACTTGGTGCACTGCCGGATCACCTGCTTGAGCAGGAACTCCGGGTAGTGCTTCTCCAGCGCCTCGCGCGCCTCCTTCGCGATCTTGTAGGTCGCGTTGTAGGCGTTGATGACGACGAAGATGTTGTCGAGCACGTGCTGCAGATCCTCCTCCAGCGACTGCACGGTCTCGAAGAGGAGCTTGAGGCCGTGGAAGCTGAGGAAGTCGGCCAGCACCGGCACGAAGAGGTCGTGCGCGGCCATCAGCGCGTTGAGGTTCAACAGGCCGAAGGAGGGCGGCGCGTCGATGACCGCGTAGTCGTATTGCCCCTCGACTTCCTTGAGCACGTTCTTGAGCCGGAACTCGCGGCCGTTGAGCGGCATGAGCGACAGATCGATGGTGCTCATGCTCAGGTTCGAGGGCACGAGGTGCAGGCCCGGCATGCCGGTCGGGACGATGACCTTCTCCAGCGCGGCCTTCCTGATGATGGAGTCGAAGAGGGTGCGCTCGGCCTCTTCGCCGGAGACGCCCAGGCACTTGGAGGCGTGGCCCTGCGAGTCGAGGTCGAGGACCAGCACCCGGTGGCCCATCTCGGCGAGGCGGAAGGCGTAGCTGGTGGAGACGCTGGTCTTGCCGGTGCCGCCCTTGAAGTTGAGGAAGAGCTGGCGGCGCATCACCCGGCGCGCGGGGAAGCGATCGAGCGCCTTGCGGGCCGCCTCCAGATCGGTGGCGGTGTAGACGGCGCGCTCGGGGCGCGGCGAGGGCGGGGGCCGGGGGAGCGCGCCGCGCGCTTCGGCCTCGGCCAGCTCGGCGGACGTCACGCCCAGCACCTGCGCGAAGCGGCGGGCGGAATAGCGGATGGCGTCCTTCATCGACGTTCCTCCCCTCTGGGGGCCACCAGGCGCTTGCCGCGCATCGCCAGCGCGCCCCCGGCGACCAGGCGCGCGGCCAGCGTGCCTGCGGCCTGGGCGCCCACGCCCAGCGCGTCGCCCAACTCATCTTCGGTGAGGCCGAACATGGCGGCGCGGCAGGCCTGCAGGGCTTCCGCGTCGAGATCGCGGGCGGCGGGGCGGGGTGGCTCGGGCGCCTCGCGCGGCGAGCAGGTGGCGCGCACCGAGACGTCCTCGTCGGCGGCGAGGCGGGCCCGGAGCACATCGTCGTCGGAGGAGAGCAACAGCGCGGCGGTGCGGCGGCGGACCGCGGGCGACGGATCGCGCGAGCCCGCTTCCAGCGCGGCCCGGCCGCGTTCGCCGCCGAGCGCGGCCAGCGCTTCGAGCGCGGCCATGCGCACCAGCGGCGGCTCGCTCGCGTCGAGAAGCGCCGCCGCCATCTGGGCCGCCGTCTCGCCGCCGCAGGCCACCAGGGCGCGGGCCATCGCCGCCCGGGCGCGCGCGTCGGTCTCGCCGCCGAGCGCGCGGGCGAGCAGCGGCGCCGCCGACGCCACCGGCACCGCGGCGAGGTGCAGCGCGGCCTGCGCGCGGCGCGTCGGGTCGCCCGATTCCAGCCCGCGGGCGCACTGCGCGGCCAGCGCCGCCGCCGCGCCGTCGCTGGTCTTGAGCCGCTCCAGCTCGAGGGCCGCCGCCGGGCCACCGATGCGCCCCTCGGCCAGGAACGCGCGCGCGGCCTCGACCGGCCCGGGTTCGCGGCGCGGCGCCGGGGGCGGCGAGGCCTGTGGCGGGGGCGCGCCCTTGAGCCGCTCGCGCAGGGCCAGCACCTCCCCGCGCAGCTCGGCGATGAACTCGGCCAGCGCCGCGGGCGCCTCGTCTCCGGCGCGCGCCTGCTCGATCATCTGCCCCAGCCACCTCTCGCGCTCGGCGCGGTGCCGCTCGACCTCGGCGCGCGCGGCGGCCAGCTCGGCCGCGAGCTGGGCCGATCGGCCTCGCTCGGCATCCAGCGAGGCATCGGGACCCGCCGCCGGCATCGGCCGCGCCAAGAGCGCCGCCAGCCGCGCCCGCTCCGACTCCAACTCGGCCGCGTGCAGCCGCGCCGCCTGGGCCTGCTCCTGCGCGGCGCGGGCGATCTGCTCGGCCGCCGAGCGCTCCCGCTCCGCCGACGCGGCCCGGCTCTGCGCCGCCGCCAGCTCCGCGGCCAGCTCCGACGCGCGCCATTCGAAGAAGACGATCTTCTCCAGAGCGGCCTTGAGGAGGTCCGCGGGTGAGGGCGCGCCGTGCTTCTCCTCGGCCAAGACTCCTCTCGACGCCGGTCACCGACCAGCGCTCGCGAGGGACCATATCTTGAGTGGATCGATCTGTAAAGCGCCGGTTGTCAAGCGGCGCCGCTTCGTCTAGAAGGCGCGTTCCGCAAAGGGAGAACGCCGATGGCAGAGAAGAAGAAGAAGGGCGCCCCCAAGGCCAAGGGCAACGGCAAGGCGTGCAGGATCGAGGGCTGCAAGCGCGCCTATCAGGCCAAGGGGTACTGCTTCTTCCACTACGACAAGTGGAAGGGGGGCGAATTGCCCAAGGCCCGCTTCAAGACCTGCGGCAAGGAAGGGTGCAAGAAGAAGGTGTCGGCGCACGGGCTGTGCGAGGAGCACCAGAAGAAGAAGGCCGCGCCCGCGGCTGCCTGATCCTCGCTCAGCGCGCGAGCGAACGCGTGAGTTGATCGAGCGCCGCCAGCAGCATCTCGGCCTCGCGGCGCGAGGGCCGCGCGCGGCGCAGGAAGCGCATCGTCTCGTCGAGCGCGGCGTCGGGCTGCTGCGGGTTCAAGAAGCCGGCGCCCAGCAAGAGCGATCGGGCTCGTTCGCGCAAGAGCGACAGCAGCCGCTCGTCGGCCGGCGGGGGCGGCTCGGGGGCCGGCGCCCAGACGCCGCGCGCGAGCATCACCTCGTAAGCGAACACCAGCACCGCCTGCGCCAGGTTCAACGACTTCTTCCCCGCGGTGGGGATCGTCGCCACCGCCGCGGCGCGCGCGAGCTGCCGATTCGTCAGCCCACGCACCTCGTCGCCGAAGACGAGCGCGACCGGGGCCGAGGCCGCCAGCAGCCGCGCCGCGGTCTGTTTCGGATCGAGCGCGCCCCCGCGCGAACTGGTCATCACCACGTCGACGCAGTCGGCCAGCGCCTCGTCCAGCGTGCGCTCGACGCGCATGGCCTCGAGGACGCCGTCGGCGCCGGCGGCCAGCTTGGCGGCCTGCGCGCGATCGAAGCCGAGCGGCTCCACCACCCACAGGTCGCCGGCGGCGGTGTTGGCCAGGGCCCGCGCGGCCGCGCCGATGTTCTGCGACGAGCGCGGGCGGTGCAGCACGAAGCGGATCACGACTCCAGGCTTGCATGACTTGCGCGCATGCGCGAACGTCCGCGGATGGCCGCACCCCAGGGCGGAGGCAAAAGGTGACTCGCGACGAAGCGCTGCGCGCCCAGCTCCCGCACACGCTCCGAGCGACCAACCTGCGCGGCGCGGGCGAGCCCTACCGCGGCAAGGTGCGGGACTGCTACGCGCGCGGCGATCGCATCGTCATGGTCACCACCGATCGCCTCAGCGCCTTCGACGTCGTGCTCACCACCGTCCCCTTCAAGGGCGCGGTCCTCAACGGGCTCACCGCCTTCTGGTTCGAGCGCACCCGGGACGTCGCTCCCAACCACCTCATCGACGTCCCCGATCCCAACGTGCTGGTGGTGCGCCGCCTCGAGCCGGTGCCGGTCGAGGTGGTGGTGCGCGGCTACCTCACCGGATCGCTGTGGCGCGACGTCCAGGCCGGCCGCGGCACCCGCCACTACGGCTTTGACCTGCCGCCGGGCATGAAGAAGGACCAGAAGCTGGAGCACCCGCTGCTCACCCCCAGCACCAAGGCCAACCTCGGCAAGCACGACGAGCCGCTCGCGCCCGAGCACATCGTCGGCGGCGGCCTCTGCACGCACCGCGAGTGGGCCCAGATGTCGGCGCTCGCGCTGGCGCTCTTCGACGCCGGGCAGCGGCAGGCGCGCGAGCGCGGACTCATCCTGGTCGACACCAAATACGAGTTCGGCCGCGACCCGGCGGGGAAGCTCTTGGTGATGGACGAGATCCACACGCCGGATTCGAGCCGCTACTGGCACGCCGAGGGCTACGAGGATCGTTTCGCGCGCGGCGAGGACCAGCGCATGCTCGACAAGGAGTTCCTGCGCCAGTGGCTCATCCGCGAGCGCGGCTGGCAGGGCGAGGGCGAGCCTCCGGCCATCCCCGACGAGGTGCGCGTGCAGCTCGCCGGCCGCTACTGCGATCTGCACGAGCTGCTCACCGGGCGCGCGCCGCCCCTCGAGGTCGGCGATGCGCACGCCCGCATCGAGCGCGCGCTCGCCGGCAAAGGCCTCTTCGCGCGTGCGTAGGATCGCGATCCTCGCGGCGTCGCTGGCGGCCTGCGCGCACAAGCCGCCGGCTTCGACCGCCTCCGGGACCCTCTGCGGCGAGGGCTTGTTGCCGCTGGGCGAAGCGTGCTTCGCCGCGCCGCGCGGGGCCGACGAGACCACGCCGGTGGTGATCTACCTGCACGGCATGTTCCCCTCCGACTACCCCGAGCAGTCGCTGCAGGCCCAACGCGAGCTGGCCGCCGTCACCACCGCCCGCGGTTTCGCCCTGCTGGTGCCGCGCGGGCGCCTCGGCCTCTGCGACTTCCGCCCCGAGCTGCGCCGCTGGTACTGCTGGCCCTCGACGGCCCGGGCGGCGCCCCTGGCGGGCGAGATCGCGCTCGAGTGGGAGCCGCTCTGGCGGGCGCTCGACGATCGGCTGGGCAAGCCCGACAAGCCGCGGCGCCGCTTCGTGCTCGGCTACTCCAACGGCGGCTTCTTCGCGGCGCTCCTGGCGGCGCGCGGCGACGTGCCGTTCGACGGATACGCCATCGCCCACGCTGGCCCGGTCGAGCCGGCATGGTTCGATCCCGCGGGCCCCGCTCCCGTGCTGCTGCTCTCGGCGGAGGGCCAGTCGCCGCTGATGGAGTCGCTGCATGCGCGCCTGGGCGAGGCCGGCTGGGCCCACGAGTACCGCGTCCGCCCCGGCCCCAACGCGCTCACCGACCGCGACATCGAGGACGCCCTGGCCTTCTTCGCGGCGCAGGGCAGATAGGCCGGGCGCCGGGGCCCTGGGCGAAGTGGTCGCAACAATGCGAAATGGAGAAGCAACGCGAGCGCAATGCCCCCCACGTACGAATCCCTGGCCAGCGGAGACTGGCCGAGGAGGACGCGATGAAGAGGTGGCAGAAGATCGCGCTGGCGGTGGGCGTGCTGGCGGTGGCGGGGGCCTCGATCGCCTGGGGCGGCAGGCAGGCGGGCCGGCGGCACTTCATGAAGTACATGATCGGCGCGCGCATCGAGGAGGCGCTCGACTACGTCGAGGCCACGCCCCAGCAGCGCGCGGTGGTCGGCGACGCGAAGAAGGCCATCATGGCCAGGGTCCAGGCGCAGCGCGAGGCGCACCGCGGGAAGGTGGGGGAGATCGCGGCGCTGCTCGCGGCCGACACGCTCGACGTGGCGAAGATCGAGGGCATGGTCGACCGCAAGGCCGACGAGTTGCGCTCGACGGCGCGGGCGGTGATCGGGGAGATCGCCAAGGTGCACGCCGCGCTCACGCCGGCGCAGCGGCAGAAGCTCTACCAGAGGTGGCAGGAGCGGCACGCTCGACACCACGGATGGGGTGGCGAGGAGTAAGGCACGGGGGATGCGCGGCGGCCGCGAGCAGACATGGGGATCCTCGCGGCCGCCGCGCGCAGTAATGTGGAGGGGATGATCGCCGCGCTCTTGGTCGAGGACGACCGCAAGCTCGCCGCGCTGGTGGCGGAATTCCTCGGCCAGAACGGCGTCGAGGCCGCGGTGGCGCCCGACGCGGGCCACGCCCTCGCGCAGCTCGCCGCCCGCAAGTTCGACATCATCCTGCTCGACCTGATGCTGCCGGGGATGGACGGCCTCACCCTGGCCCGCCGCATCCGCGAGCGATCGGCCACGCCCATCATCATGGTGACCGCCCGCGGCGACGACGCCGACAAGATCGTCGGCCTCGAGCTGGGCGCGGACGACTACCTCGCCAAACCGTTCAATCCGCGCGAGCTGCTGGCGCGGATCCGCGCCGTGCTCCGCCGTGCGCAGCCGCCCGACTCCGAGGGGCGCTTCGCCTCCGGAGGCCTGGTCATCGACTTCGCCGCCCGCGAGGTGCTGGTCGACGGCGCGCGGCAGAACCTGACCGCCCACGAGTTCGAGCTGCTCGGCGCGCTGGCCAGGAACGCCGGGCGGGTGCTCTCGCGCGAGCAGCTCCTCGACCTCATCAAGGGCGGGGCCGCCGACGAGGCCTTCGATCGCTCGGTCGACGTCCACGTCAGCCGGCTGCGGCAGAAGATCGAGCCCGACCCGCGCCATCCGCGTTACGTGAAGACGGTGCGCGGCGCGGGCTACCTCTTGCCCCGCGAAGATCCGTCGTTGG
>Ga0247727_10017876_pt1 | contig 11226 bp, 11 predicted proteins | sample WisWelCaveWW1625_FD_202498 | JGI IMG/M metagenome (GOLD analysis project Ga0247727, IMG submission 202498) | Biofilm microbial communities from Wishing Well Cave, Virginia, United States - WW16-25 | ecosystem: Environmental > Aquatic > Deep subsurface > Groundwater > Cave microbial mat | place...
CGCTGACCGTGGTGGTCGCCCCCTGCTCGATGCGCTGGGCGCCGAGCGTGAGGCCCGCGCCGCTGACCGCGACCGTCTCGGCGAGCAGCGGCGTGCCGAGGCTGAGCGAAGCGACCGTGAGCTTGCCGCCGACGATCGGCGCGGGCAGCGCCGCGCCCTGCGCGTCGATCGTGACCACGAGGTCGGCGATGGTCTGCGCGGTCGCGCCCGCGGCGAGCGTGCCGCTGAGCTTGACCGTCGCCTCGAGCGCCGGCGCGCTGACGCTCAAGCGCGCGCCGCCCTCGAACGGCGTGGGCGATCCGGCGCTGACCGCGCCGGTGGCGAGCGCGAGCGCGCGGACCGCGACCTGGCGGCCGGCCTGGGCGTCGTCGAGCGTGAGCTCGGCGTCGCTGAGCTCGAGCGCGGCGATGCTGAAGGACCGTTCCGCGGCGGGCTGGTCCGCATCGGGGGTGTCGCGTGCGAGGTCGTCCCAGTTGCTGGTGCCGTCGGCGCGCTTGGTGAGCGCGACGCGCAGCCCTTCGATGCGCACCGCGCCGACCTCGACCCGGCCGCGCAGCAGCGGCAACACGCGCACGCTGGCCGACAGCCCGCTGAGCGTCGCGAACGGCGCGGCGCCGAAGCCCGGCGCGTTGCCGACCCGCACCTCGCCGGTGCGGAGCGCGAGCCAGGGGAACAGGTCGACCGCGAGCTCGCCCGGGATCTCGAGCTGGCGGCCGGTCTCCTCCTGCACCGCGGCGATGACCCGCGCCTTGTAGGCGTTGGGGTCGAAGCTGGCGAGGAACGCACCGACGGCGGCGAGCAGCACGAGCAGCGTGCCGCCGAGGGCGAACGAGAGGTACTTGAGGGGGCTTTGCATGCACGGATTGTAGACCGGCGCGCCGCGCCGGTCCGTGCGGCGCGCCGCGGCTCAGCCGCGGCCGGCGAGCAACGCCGCGACCTGCTGGGCCGGCTGCGGCCGGCCGAAGTGCCAGCCCTGCCCGAGCTGGCAGCCCTCGGCGGCGAGGAAGGCGCGCTGCTGGTCGGTCTCGACGCCCTCCGCGACCATCTCCAGGCCCAGCGCCTTGCCGATCGCGATCACCGCCCGGACGATCGCCATGTTGTCGGCGTCGCCCGGGATGCCGGCGACGAAGCTCTTGTCGAGCTTGAGCGCGTGGATCGGGAACTGCTTGAGGTAGGCGAGCGACGAGTAGCCGGTCCCGAAGTCGTCGACCGCGATCCGCAGCCCGAGCTCGCTGAGCTGGACCAGCATCCGGCGCATCCGCTCCGGGCTCTGCATCATCGCGGTCTCGGTCAGCTCCAGCACCAGCCGATCGGCGGGCACGCCGTGCCGCGCCAGCGCCTCGGCGACGTCGCCCACGAACTCGGGCCGCGCCAGCTGGCGGGCCGAGACGTTGACCGCCATCCGCAGCTCGAGCGCGCCGGCGGCACGCCATTCGGCGAGCTGGGCGAGCGCGGCGTCGACCACGAAGCGGCCGAGCGGCGCGATCATGCCGGTGCTCTCGGCGACCGGGATGAAGCGGTCGGGGCCGATCTCGCCATACTCGGGATGGCGCCAGCGCAGCAGCGCCTCGACCGCCACGATCCGCCCGTCGCTCAGGTCCACCACCGGCTGGTAGGCGACCCGCAGCTGCTCGCGCTCCAGCGCCTGGCGCAGGGCGTTGGCCATCATCAGCGACTCGAAGGCCTGGGCGTTCATGTCGCTGGCGAAGTACTGGTAGGTGTTGCGGCCATGCTCCTTGGCCCGGTACATCGCCGCGTCGGCGTTGCGCAGCAGGTCCTCGATGGTGGTGCCGTCCTGCGGGAAGCACGAGATGCCGATCGAGGCGGTGGTGAACAGCTCGTGGCTCGCGATCCGGAACGGCTTGCTGAGCGCGTCGAGCACCTTCTGGGCCGCGACCGCCGCGCCCTGGGTGGTGGGCAGGTCGTCGAGCAGGACCGCGAACTCGTCGCCGCCGAGCCGGGCGACGGTGTCGGAGGCGCGGAGCACGGTGCCGAAGCGCTCGGCGACGCCCTTCAGGAGCTGGTCGCCGATGGCGTGGCCCAGCGAGTCGTTGACGGTCTTGAAGCGGTCGAGGTCGAGGAACACGATCGCGACCGTGTTGCCGAGCCGGCGGGCGCGGTTGAGCGACGCCGCGCAGCGCTCCTGGAACAGCACCCGGTTCGGGAGCAGGGTCAGCGCGTCGTGGTGGGCGAGGAACTCGAGGCGCTGCTCGTAGTCCTTGTGGTGCGAGATGTCGTTGAAGACCGAGACGAAGTGGCCGGGCTGGCCGTCAGGGCCGCTGACCGCGCTGATCGAGAACAGCGCCGGGTAGACGTCGCCGTTCTTGCGCCGCGACCAGATCTCGCCCTTCCAGCGCCCGCCGCGCCGCAGCTCCTCCCACATCCGGTCGTAGAACGACTGCGGGTGCATGCCCGAGCGCAGGAAGGTCGGGTCGCGGCCGAGCGTCTCCGCGGCACTATAGCCGGTCATGGTGGAGTAGGCGGCGTTGACGAACACGATCTCGCGCGACTTGGAGGTGATCATCACGCTCTCGAGCGTGTTCTCGAGCGCGCTCGCCACCAGCCGGAAGCGCTCCTCGGCGCGCCGACGCTCGATGCCTTCGAGCGCGAGCGCCACCGACTCGGCCATCCCGCCGGCGTACGCCTCCTCCTCCTGGCTCCAGCACCGCGGCTCGAACGACTCGTGGCACACCACACCGACCACCGCGCCGTCGACGCGGATCGCGGCATCGAGCAGCGACCCGATGCCGTGGGCCTGGTGGTAGCCCGCGAGCTCGGCGGTGCGCGGGTCGGTGAGGGCGTCGTCGGCCGCGACGGTGCGCAGCGCGGCGAGCGCGGCGAAGTACCTCGGGTAGAGGTCGGTGATCAGCTCGCCGGCGGTGGCGTGGGCGCCGCTGCGCGCGTCGAACAGGTCGACGCAGCGCAGCGCGGTGCGCGCCTCGTCGAGCAGCCAGACGCTGCAGCGCGGCACGCCCAGGCCGCGGGCGCCGGTCTCGGCGATGAGCTTGGCGGTGGCGGTCAGGTCGGTGGCCGCGCCGTCGCGCTGGCGCAGCGAGAGCTCGGCGAGCAGCTCGCGCTGCAGCGCGAGCCGGCGCGCGATCGCGGCGCGCTCGGCGTCGAAGCCGCGGTAGGTGCCGTCGACCGCGCGCAGCAACGCCGCCAGCGCCTCGGGCGCCGGAGCGCCATCGTGCGCCGCGAGCTGCTCGCGCAGCCGCTCGTGGAGATCCTGGGTCAAACCGCACTACCCCGCTGGTGGTGGGGAGCGATGCTAGCAAACCCGCCGGGCCGCCCGCGGGCGTGGTCGGCGGGTCCCGGGCGCGGCGCGCGGTCGGCGCACGCAGCGCCGCTGCCGGCGGTTGGAGCGGGTGAAGGGAATCGAACCCTCGTCACTTGGTTGGGAACCAAGAGCTCTACCATTGAGCTACACCCGCGTCGCGGCGGCATTCTAGCCGTACCGCCGACCGCGAGCATCATGCCTTCTGGCCCGCGGGCGGGATGCTAGCCTCCTCCGGCCCCTCCCCGAGGACCCTTGGACCCGCACCATGCGCTCGCCGCTGCCGACCGAACACGTCGCGCTCGCACCGTACTGCACGCTCGGGGTGGGTGGCGCCGCGCGCTGGACGCTGGCCGCGACCGATGCCGCCGCGGTCCGCGCCGCACTCGAGTGGGCGGCGGAGCAAGGGCTCGAGACGCTGGTGATGGGCGGCGGCAGCAACCTGGTGGTCGCGGACGCGGGCTGGCCGGGACTGGTGTTGCAGCTCGCGATGCGCGGCGTCGCGTTCGAGCCCGCCGGCGCGACGGTGCGGGTCCGCGCCGCCGGCGGCGAGCACTGGGACGCGCTGGTCGCCGCCTGCGTGGCGCGCGACCTGGCCGGGCTCGAGTGCCTGGCGGGGATCCCGGGCCGGGTCGGCGCCACGCCGATCCAGAACGTCGGCGCCTACGGCCAAGAGGTCGCGGCGGTCATCGAGCAGGTGACGGTGCTCGACCGGCGCGACCTGACGACGGTGGTGCTGACCGGCGCCGAGTGCGGCTTCGGCTACCGCGACAGCCGCTTCAAGCGCGCCGACGCCGGACGCTTCGTAGTGCTCGAGGTCGCGTTCCGCCTGGCGCCGGGCGGCGCGCCCCGGCTCGCCTACCCCGAGCTCATCGCCGCGCTCAGCTCCGCCACCCCATCGCTGGCCCAGGTGCGCGACGCGGTGTTGGCGCTGCGCGCGCGCAAGGGCATGGTGCTCGACGCCGCCGACCCCGACACCCGCAGCTGCGGCTCGTTCTTCATGAACCCGGTGGTGGACGCGGCCACGCACGCCGCGCTCCGCGACGACGCCGGCGCGCCGGCCCCGGCGTTCGCCGCCGGCGCCGGACAGGTCAAGGTCCCCGCCGCGTGGTTGATCGAGCGCGCCGGCTTCGCCAAGGGCACGGCGCGCGGCGCGGTCGGGCTCTCGACCAAACACCCGCTGGCGCTCGTCAACCGCGGTGGCGCGACCGCGCGCGAGGTGGTGGCGTTCGCGCGCGAGCTGCAGCGCGGCGTGGCCGAGCGCTTCGGGATCGTGCTCCACGCCGAACCCGAGTTCGTCGGCTTCGGCGCCGGCCCGGACGTCGCCGCGCTGCGCGGCGCGCGCTAGCGCCGACCGCCTGCTACCATCCGCGCCCGCCGAGCCCATCCCGATGCACGTCACGGTCAACGGCAACCCCTACCAGCTGCCCGAGGGAGCGACGCTCGCGGTGCTGCTGGTCGCGCTCGAGATCGCCGGCCAGCGCGTGGCGTTCGAGGTCAACGGCACGATCGTGCCGCGCAGCCAGCGCGACGTGCACCCGCTGCGCGAGGGCGACCGGGTCGAGGTCGTGACAGCCATAGGAGGCGGTTAGATGAGCGATCCGATGAAAGGCGTGCCGCGCACCGACCGCCCGCTGGTCGTCGCCGGCAAGACCTACCGCTCGCGGCTGCTGACCGGCACCGGTAAGTACGCCGATCTCGAGCAGACCCGCGCCGCGACCGAGGCCGCCGGTGCCGAGATCGTCACCGTCGCGATCCGCCGCAGCAACCTCGGGCAGGACCCGTCCCAGCCCAACCTGCTCGACGTGCTGCCGACCTCGCGCTACACGATCCTGCCCAACACCGCCGGCTGCTACACCGCCGACGACGCGGTCCGCACCTGCCGCCTGGCGCGCGAGCTGCTCGACGGCGCCACGCTCGTCAAGCTCGAGGTGCTAGGCGACCCCAAGACCCTGTTCCCCGACGTCGAGCAGACCCTGGTCGCGGTCAAGATCCTGGTCGCCGAAGGCTTCGACGTGATGGTCTACACCAACGACGACCCGATCGTGGCCAAGCGGCTCGAGGAGCTGGGCTGCTGCGCGGTGATGCCGCTCGCAGCACCCATAGGCTCGGGGCTCGGCATCCGCAACCCCTACAACATCCTGACCATCGTCGAGAACGCCACGGTCCCGGTGCTGGTCGACGCCGGCGTCGGCACCGCCAGCGACGCGGCGGTGGCGATGGAGCTGGGCTGCGATGGCGTGCTCATGAACACCGCGATCGCGCTGGCCGGCGACCCGGTGCGGATGGCGCGGGCGATGAAGCTCGCGGTCGAAGCCGGGCGCGAGGCCTGGCTCGCCGGCCGCATGTCGCGCCGTCGCTTCGGCTCGGCCTCGAGCCCAATCGAAGGGCTGTCCTCCTGAGCGACGCCGACGAGCCGCGGCGCATCCGTTCGTTCGTGCGCCGCGAGGGCCGGATCACGGCCGGCCAACAGCGCGCGCTCGCCGAGCTCCTGCCGCCGCTCGAACTGCGGTACGCCCCACAGCCCGCCGAGCTCGGCGTGCTGTTCGGGCGCGTGGCGCCCCTGGTGGTCGAGATCGGCTTCGGCGCCGGCGAGGCGCTCGCGGCGCGCGCCGCGGCGCACCCGGACCAGGACCATCTCGGCATCGAGGTCCATCGTCCCGGCGCCGGCCGCCTGCTGCTCACGGTCGAGCAGCTCGGGCTCGCCAACGTCCGGATCTCGACCCACGACGCGGTCGAGGTGCTGCGCGACCAGTTGGCGGATGGCGCCTTGGCCCGCGTGCTGCTGCTGTTCCCCGATCCCTGGCCGAAGAAGCGCCACCACAAGCGGCGCATCGTCGAGCCCCGCTTCGCGGCGCTGGTCGCCGCCAAGCTCGCGCCCGGTGGATGCTTCCAACTCGCCACCGACTGGGCGCCTTACGCCGAGCGGATGCGCGAGGTGCTCGACGCGGAGCCCGCGCTCGCGAACCTGCACCCGGGTTTCGCGCCGCGCCCGGCCGAGCGTCCGCTGACGCGCTTCGAGCGGCGCGGCGCGCGGCTCGGCCACGAGGTCTTCGACCTCGAGTACGCCAAGCGCTAGCCCGGCTGCGGCGGGCGCGGCCCGCGTGTCATCGGCCGAGGCTTGCCCCCATACTGGCGCCCCCATGGCCTCCACCAATTCCCGGTTCGACGCCTTCGTCCGCTGGACCGGCCGCTTCGCGATCGGGGTGGCGCTCTACGTCGTCGACCTGACGGTGTTCATCATCCTCGCGCTGCGCAGCTGGCGCGGCTGGCTCAGCCTCGAGAAGCGCAGCTCGCGCCTGCCGGTCATCAACCAGATCGTGTTCACCGGCGTCGACGCGCTGCCGGTGATCACGCTGCTCGGCCTCGCGGTCGGCATCTCGATGACCGCCCAGCTGCTCAACCTGGCGGTCGACTTCGGCACCGACAAGGAGATGGTGCAGCTGGTCGCGACCATCATCGGCATGGAGCTCGGCTCGCTGATCACCGCGATCGTGCTGATCGGCCGCTCCGGCTCGGCGATCGTGGTCGACCTCGGCAACATGAAGCTGCGCAAGGAGGTGATGGGCCTCGAGCTGCTCGGCATCGACATCAACGACCTGATCGTCGCGCCGCGCCTGATCGGCGCCAGCATCTCCCAGATGTCGCTGTCGGTGTTCTTCGCCGGCATCGCGACCTTCGGCGGCGTCGCGGTCGCGGGCCTGCTGCTCTCGAGCAGCTACTTCCGGCTCATCCCGCCGCTGCTCTCGGCGTTCACGCCCGTGCAGATCACCGCGTTCTTGATCAAGAACCTGCTGTTCGGGATGATCATCGCCGGCACCGCCTGCTTCCACGGCCTGCGGGTCGGCGTCTCGCCCACCGAGCTGCCGCAGCAGACCCAGCGCGCCATCGTCAACGGCCTGCTGCTGGTGTTCGTGCTCGACGGCATGTTCGCCCTGGCCTTGGCGCTGTCATGAGCGACGCGCCAATCCTGGTGGCACGCGCGATGGTCGCCCGCGGCGGACGGTCCCCGCTCGAGCTGGCGGTCGCGCGCGGCGAGATGGTGTGCATCGTCGGGCCCAAGGGCTCGGGCAAGACCTCGCTGCTCGACGCGCTCGGCGGGCTCGAGGCGCCGCACAGCGGCAGCGTCGACCTAGCCGGCCGCCGCACCGACGCGCTCGACTCCAAGGCCTGGCTCGACCTGCGCCGGCGCGCGGCGTTCGTGATCGCCGAAGCGCCGCTGCTGTCGGTGGTCGACGCGCTCGTCAACGTGACCCTGCCCGCGATCTACCACTCGATCGGCACGCCGACCGAGGTCCGCGAGCAGGCGCTCGCGCTGCTCGAACGGCTCGGTTGGCGCGGCGACCTGACGCTGCTGCCGGCGTTCCTCGACGAACACCAGCAACGCTTGCTCGCCCTGGCGCGCTGCCTGATACTGAAACCGGTGGTGCTGCTGATCGATGAGCCGTTCCGCATCAGCGACGTCTCGGGCTGGCGGCACTTCGGCTCGGTGCTCTCGGGAGTGCGGTCCGACGGGGTCGCGGTGGTGATGGTCACGCACAACCTGGCGTTCGTGCGCGAGGCCCAGGCCCGCATCGTGTTCTGCGGCGTCGAGGGCCCGCGCTGCTTCGTCGACTGGCGCGAGTTCTCGCACGACCCGTCGCCCGAGGTCGAGGGCTTCCTCGCCGAGTTCGGCTTCCACGCCGCCACCGTCCTCTAGGGGTCGCCCGCCATGTCGACGCCGTCCAGCAAGGTCCACTACATCCACCGGATGAACTACTCGACGCTCGAGCGCCTGGTCGGGGCGTTCGTGATCGGCGCGCTGTTCCTGCTGGTGTTCCTGTTCGTCTACAGCCGCGAAGCGCAGACCATGTTCGCGGAGAAGTTCACGATCATCGCCTACATGAAGAACGCCCAGAGCATCACCACCGACACCAAGGTGCAGATCTCGGGCATCGACGTCGGCGCGGTCGAGGAGATCGACCTGGGCGGCGACAACCTGATCCGCGTCGAGATCGAGCTGCTCGAACGCTTCCACTCGCTGGTCCGCGAGGACTCGCGCGCCTCACTGTCGAAGCTGTCGATGATCGGCAAGGCGACCATCGAGATCAGCGCCGGCAACACCGACCTGCCGCTGATCCCTGACGGCGGGATCATCGCGGTCGACGAGCCGGTCTCGATCGACCAGATCATGGCCGACGTGCTGCCGGCGCTGCGCAACACCCAGGAGGCGCTGGCGCGTGTCAACCAGCTCGCCCAGGCGGTCGACCCGAAGGAGGTCCAGCGCACGGTCCACAACGTCGCGACCACGGTCGCCAACGTCGAGAAGATCACGACCATGATGGCCGCGGGCCGCGGCGGGCTCGGCCAGATGGTCGCCGACCGCGGCGTCGAGCAGGACCTGGCCGCGACCATCAAGTCGCTGGCCGGGACGCTGGCCCAGACCGAGGCGCGGATGCGCGAGCTGGCGCCGGTGTTCAAGGACCTGCAAGCGGTGAGCAGCGAGGCGCGGGTCGCGTCCAAGAACCTGCCGCAGCTCATCGACGAGACCCACCGCCTGGTCGGCCAGCTCAACACCACGGTCGGCACCGTCAACTACGAGATGCAGCAGCTGCCCGACCTGATCCTCAAGACCCGCCAGCTGATGGAGCAGTCCGACCGCACGCTGCGCGCGCTGCAGAGCACCTGGCCGATCTCGCAGTCGGTGGTCCAGCCGCCGGACGCGGAGCTGGTCGAACCGAAGCCGACCCATGACTGAGCGCCGCCCGCCCCGCGCCGCGCTGCTCGCGCTGCTGCTGGTCGCCGCGCTCGCGGCCGGCTGCGGCAGCCGCAAGCCGCCGCCGCCCGAGGCGGTCGCGGTGCCGCTCGACGCGCTGCGGATGGGCATGCAGTCCTACCAGGACGACCAGTACGTCGCGGCCGCGCAGCTCTTCGCCAAGGCGCTCGCCCACTTCCGCTCGGTCGACGACTCGCGCGGCCAGGTGATCGCGCTGATGGACCTGGCCGACGTTGCGCTGGTGCTCGGCGAGCACGCCCGCGCCGCCCACCACCTGGCGGAGGCCGAGCGCCTGGTGCAGCGCGACCGGCTGCCGGGGTTCGGCGCCCAGCTCCAGCTGATGCTGTGCCAGACCGCGGCCCAGGCCGGCGACGCGGTCGGCGCCGAGGCGCGCTGTGGGGCGGTACTGGCGCTGGCCGAGGTCGATCCGCGGGTGGCGCTCGCGGCGCGCTTCGAGCTCGCCAAGCTGGCGCTGACCCGCGCCGCGGGTTGGGAGGCGGCGCGCGCCGCGCTCGCGGAGGCGCTCGACGCCGACCCGCGCCCGACCACCCGCGCCCGCCTGCTGCGGCTCGACGCCGACGCCGCGCGCCGCACCGGCGACCTGGCCGGCGCCTACGCCGCGCTCACCAAGGCGCTCGCCATCTACCAAGCCGAGCTGTACCGGCCCGGCATCGCCGCCAGCCACGAGGAGCTGGCCGCGGTCGCCCAGGCCGAAGGCAAGCTCGAGATCGCGCGCGACCACTACGAGCGTGCGCTGACGGTGCGGATGTGGATGCTCGACCGGGTCCACGGCGCGAGCGCGCTGGCCGGCCTGGCGAGCGTCGAGGAGGCGCGCGGCGCGACCGCGCGCGCCACCGAGCTGCGCGAGCTGCTCGACTACCTGCGCGGCGCCGACAACCTCGAATGGCGCGTGGTCCAGCAGAAGTACGAGCGGCGGTGAGGGCGCGGCGCCTCAGCCGATCCCGAAGCTGACCTTGATCCCGTCGACCACGTGCTGCACGGCGAGCGCCGCGAGCAGCACGCCCAGCAGGCGGTCGACGACGTTGGCGCCGGTCTCGCCCAAGACCTTCATCAGCCAGCCCGCCGCCAGCAGGCAGGCCAGCGTCACCAGCATCACCGCCACCAGCACCCCGATCAGCGCGCCGAACAGCAGCGGCGCGCCGCGCGCCTCGCCGACCGTGAGCAGGATGGTGGTGAGCGCCGCCGGCCCCGCCAGCAGCGGGAAGGCGAGCGGGAACACCGAGACGTCGGCGCGGCTGCGCGCCTCGGCAGCCTCGCTCTCGGTGGTCGAGCGCAGACCTGAGTGGCGCGCGAACACCATGTCGAGCGCGACCAGGAACAGCAGCAGACCGCCGGCGATCTTGAACGCCGGCACCGTGATATGCATCGCCTCGAGCAGCCGGTCGCCGATGAAGGCGAAGCCGAGCAGGATCGCGGTCGCGATCACCACGCCCTTGATCGCCATCCGGCGCTGGAATGCGCGCTCTGCGCCGCGCACCAGGCCCGCGAACACCGGCGCGTTGCCGATCGGATCGACCACGACCAGGAACAACAAGAACAGGTTGAGCAGTTGCTCGATCGTCATATTCAAACGCTTGCCATGCCCAGTTCCGCGGCGCTATATGAGGTCAGGACGGTCGATGGATGACGCGCGCATGCGCGACAAATATACCAACCTCGCGCGGGAGGGACGAGCCATGAGCGACTACGAACCGCCAGCCCCGCGGATCGGGTCCTGGTACCGCGACGCGGCCGGCGCGCTGTTCGAGGTCGTCGCGTTCGACGAGGACGACGGCACCATCGAGGTCCAGCACTTCGACGGCACGGTCGAGGAGTACGAGCTCGACGCCTGGTTCGATTCCCAGCTCACGGTCGCCGCCCCGCCCGAGGACTACTCCGGCTCGCTGGACATCGAGCGCGAGGACTACGGCCTCGACCTCGAGGAGCCGCGCAGCGAAGGCGATTACCTGGGCTACGTCGACCGGGCACGCTAGCGCCCGGACTACCGCAGGGGCCGCAGGCTCACCACGACCTCGTCGCCCTCGATCGCCACCGTGAGCCGCTCCAGGGCCTTCCCCAGGCACGGTCCAGCCACGCAGTGGCCATCGCGGATGCGGAAGTTCGCGCCGTGCACCGAGCACATGATCAGGCTGCGGTCCTTGGTCAGGAACGCGTCAGGCTTCCACTCCAGGCGGTT
>Ga0247727_10017877_pt1 | contig 11226 bp, 9 predicted proteins | sample WisWelCaveWW1625_FD_202498 | JGI IMG/M metagenome (GOLD analysis project Ga0247727, IMG submission 202498) | Biofilm microbial communities from Wishing Well Cave, Virginia, United States - WW16-25 | ecosystem: Environmental > Aquatic > Deep subsurface > Groundwater > Cave microbial mat | place...
CGACCAGCTTGCTGCCGAGAGCACGTTGATCGTCAGCCTGCCATGCCAGATCGAAGACCTTGTCCTTCGGCCGGATCGCTCGCGCCGGATCGCGATGGCAGTCGAGGCACCAGCCCATCGACAGCGTCGCGACCGAATAGGTGAGGTTCATCTCCGTCATGTCGCCGTGACAGCTCGCGCACCCGACGCCCTTGCTGACGTGGGCGGCATGATTGAAGTACGCGAAGTCGGGAAGGTCGTGGACGCGCGTCCACTCCAGCGACTCACCGGTGCGATAGCTGGCACGGACCGGCTCGAGAATCGGCGCGTCCTTCCAGATCTGCGAATGACAATTCATGCAGATCTGGGTCGCCGGAATTCCCGCGAACGAAGAGTCCTCGACCGCGGTGTGACAGTAGCGACAGTCGATGCCCAGCTCGGCGTTGTGGTGCTTGTGACTGAACTGCACCGGCTGGGGGCGCGCGTCACGCTCGCGCGTCACCATCGGCAGGTGGTTGAACTCGTAGAGCCCGTAGAGGCCGCCGCCGCCAAGAAGGCCGACCAGGGCGAGACTCAGCCGGGCGTAGGTATTGCTGCTCGGTTTGAAAACCTGGGCCATGGAATTCGGGAGAATCTCCGACCTCTCGAGGCAACGCAAAACGCTGCCTTAATCCGCCTGCGAAATTCTTGAAGCTGCTCTAATCTTGAGAAGCCAGCTCCGCCCCGCGTGACCACCGGCCCTCGCCGCGGGGGCGAGCCCCGCGCGACGCGCCTCCATATTGAGTTCGTCCGCACGGGTCGAACGCCGCACGCACAACGCTCGTTCGCCCCAGGACGCGCCCGTGAACGGGACCAGGTCCGGGACCTGGTCCCGGACCTGGTCCCGTTCTGTCAGGGGAGGAGGTCGTAGCGGATTTCGAGGATCTCGAGCTGCTGGGTGCCCGAGGGAGTTTTCAGGGTGACGATGTCGCCCTCCCCGGCACCCTGCAGCGCCTTGGCGATCGGGGAGATCCAGGACACCCGGCCGCGGGCCGGGTCGAGCTCGTCGATGCCGACGATGCTGATGGTCTTCTGGTCACCGGACTCGTCGGCAACCACGACCGTGGCGCCGAAGTAGACGCGGTCGTGGCTGCGGTGGGCGTTGTCGACCACCTCGGCGCTGTCGATGCGCTTGGACAGGAAACGGATGCGGCGGTCGATCTCGCGCAGGCGCCGTTTGCCGTAGATGTAGTCGCCGTTCTCCGAACGGTCGCCGTTGCTGGCGGCCCAGGTGATGGTCTCGACGAGCTTCGGGCGCTCGCCGTCCCAGAGCCTGGAGAGCTCATCGTTCAGACGCTTATAGCCAGCAGGTGTAATGTAGTTCTTGAATGGTGTCGGGGCGCCATCGAGCTTGCGCCCGCCGTCGTCGTCGTCGCCGTCGGGCTCCCTGGTGAATGCTTTGCTCATCGCAATGATGCCGGCCTTCGGACGGCCGCCAATCCTAGCGCGAAACGCCAGCCGTCTCTCGCCCGCTCAGCGCGGGCGAAGCGCGAGCACGACCCCGGCATCCCCGTCGGCTTCGCGGGCGCCCAGCGTGGCACGCGACCCGTCGATACCGCCGGCGACCAGCCGATCACGCAGCCGCGCAGCCCGCGCGGCGGCCAGCTCGTCGAGCCGCCTGGGCGGAATCTCGACGGCAGCGACGTAGCGGCCGTAAAGGGCCTGATCCTCCGCGGACAGCTTCGCGGACTTTTGCCCGGCCTCGTCGGGCGACTTCAGCACCTGGGTGATGCGCCGCCGCGCCAGGAAGCCGGAGCCCTCGAGGTCGGGCAGCGAGTCCCCGGCCCTCGCCCTCTCGATCAGGATCTGTTCCGCAATCAGCGGCCGGTCGGCGCCGCTGACGCGGCCCCTCAGCTCGAGACCCATCGCCGGCCGCCCCGACAGCAGTTTGACCAGGCCGTCCACTCTGGCGCCTGCGTCGGCCGCGGGTTCGGCCGAGCCGGCCACGCTCGCAACCGGCGCGATCGCCAGTGCGCCGCCGCCTTCTCCGGTCGAGAATGCCCCGCCAAGCAGCTTCAGCGGTGAGGTCACCGCGCCGATCAGCGCCGCGCGAAGGGCGCTCGCGATGACCGCGCCGGTCGAGACCTGTGCTCCCTTCTCGTCGATGCGCACCGGGATGCTGAGGCTGATGTCGCCCGCGGGGTCGCGCAGCAGCGCCAGCGCAAGGTCGATCGGCATTCCGAAATTCCGATTGAAGGACTCGGGATCGCGCAGCGACACCCCGAGCTTGCGAAGCACCAGGTCGTTGTCGAGCGACATCGCCGCGCCGCGCAGCTTGATGCGGGTCTGGAGCGAAGCCTGGCCCGCATCGAGCGAGGCGCTGGCCGCCGCGGCCGCATACGGACTGAAAACCGGCAGATCGAGCTTCTGCAGCGTCAGCGTCACCTCGCCGTTGTTGCCGGGCCGCAGCTCGCCGTCGATGGTGAGGGCCGACTCCTTAGGCAGGATCGCACGCAGCGTCAGCGCCTTCGCAGACGGATCGGGGAAGTGAAGCTCGCGGGCGGAGACGAAGAGGTCTTTGGCCGTGGATACCACCGGCGGAGCGACAGTCGTGTCGACGATCTCCAGGTCGCCGCCCGTGAGCTCGAGCTGTGAGACGCTCAGGTCGACCGGTGCTGCAGCATTGGAGTCCGGCGTTGCCGTCGTCGCCGCTCGACCGGCGCCGGCGGGCGCCGCACCGGCGGCGCTCGCCGGCCGAGCAGCAGGGATTCCGAGCAGCGCATTCAGCGCCGGTGACGGGTGCGTGTAGCGGATCTTCGGTTCGACGAGGCGGATTCGGTCGAAGCTCGCGACCGTCGTTCGCGCGGGCTTGCCCTGCTCCGGCAGCGGAACCGTCACCTGCTTGATCGCGACTTCGAGCTGCTTCCAGCCGACCGCGACTTCCTTGTCGCCAGGATCGGCGATCGACAGCGTCTCGATCGCCGCGCGGCCGTACATCTCGAGCGCCGGCGGACCATCGGCTCCGGCGATATCCAGATCGACAGAGAAGTCGCCGGAGGAATCCGCGCTTCTGAGCCAGGCGGCCAGATCCGGAAGCGACGCCAGCAGCAGCGGAGGGAACGGCAGCCCGCTCCACTTCAGCGTGCCCTTGTACGACGGCGGCAGCACGCCGACCTCGCCCGCCACACCGACACGCCCGCGACCGATTTCGAGCTGCAGGTCGATCGGGAACCTCTGGCCTTCATCGGCCGTGATCCCGGATGCCTTGAGCGCGAGTGCGACGTCGAGAGGCCCCTTCTCGGTGACCCAGCTGAAGGTCGCGCGCTGAATGTCGATTTTCTCGACGCGATAGCCGGGGCGCGCCACTTGTGAGGAAGGTGCGAGTTGCGCGACGGGTGCCGCCGGGGCTTGCGGTGGCGTCGCGGCAGCCTGAGGACTCGGGCTTGCCAGCACGAGGTCGCGGCGAACGCGCAGCACCGGCCCCTGAACGTCGACGCCTCCGAGCGCGAAATCGCTTCCCCGCACGGCGATCTGATCGAGCGCGAAGCTCTCGAGCGAGAACTCGAGCAGATTGTCCCCGCTCGGCGGATCGACGATCACCACATCCGGCCGGCTCAGTGCGAAGCGATCGACCAACAGTGGCCACGGCGCGGGCGGCTCCTCCTGTTCCGGCTCGGGAGGCGACTCGGGAGCCTCAGGCACGGCGTGGCGCAGCGGATCGATGGCGCCATCGGCTTCGCGAAGCAGCCGCAGCGAGGGGCCTTCGACTGCCAGCTCGCCAAGCCGGATCGCGCCGCCGCGCAGATCGCTCCACGACAGGTGGGCCGAGATCCGATCGATGTGCAGCAGCGCCTTTGCCGCATCGATCGCCGGCGGCCTCAAGGCTGCGTCCGACGCCGTCACCCCATCCGGCTCGGCTCCGATGCTGACACCATCGAGAAGCACGCGGCCATCGATGAGTGCGAAATCGACGTTCTCGATTCTGACGGGCAGACCGAGCCAGTAGCGTGAAGCGTAAGCCGCGCCTCGCTCAACGGCCGCTGGCAGCGCCACGCGCAGGAGCGCAACCATAGCCAGGATCAGTCCGAGGACGATCCATGGCCACCGTCTCCGCCCTTGCTTCGATTCCCCCACTTCGGTCCTCGCTGCTTCGACATTGCCACCCGGTTGCCGCCGTTGCGAGGCTACAGGCACCAGCCTGTGTCACGTTTGCGGTGTCGGCGGGATTCGTGGAAGTGGCTCGCCCGCCGCTGACCCAGTCGCGCTGCAAGCGCGCCGTGGAGTTGCCCGGCGCACCATCCGGAGGGCCAGGTGACGATCTATCCAACAGCCGAACAATTTCAGGGCCTGCTCGCGAACGATGACGGCAAGCCGGTCGTGATGGTGAACCTGCTGCGATTCAAGCCGCGCGCCGACGCACCGCACGAGAGCCTCAGCGGCGAGGAAGCCTACCATCTCTACGGCAAGGAGATGGTGCCGTTCGTCGAATCGAAGGGCGGGCGAATGATCTGGTCGGGCCGCCTGACCTCGCAGGTGATCGGCAGCGGTGGCGAAGAGTTTCACGTCATCGCGCTGGTCGAATACCCGTCGCGCAAGGCCTTTCTCGAGATCGCGATGGACCCGTTCGTGAACAAGATCGGCAAGCACCGCAGCGCCGGACTCGAGATGCAGTGGCTGCTTGCGACGACTCCCGATTACGTCGTGCCCGGAAGATCTGGCTAAGCCCTGCAGACAGCGTCTATGGTAGGCGCTCCGGGGGGGGGGGACATCGTCGATGGCCTGCGCAACGGGGAGTTCCAGTAGATCAGGCGTTCAGCCGCTGCTCTGCGCCGCGCTGCTGGTGATCGGTGCTGCCGGAGGCGTCGGCGCGGCGATCCTCGAAGTCCCGGCCGTCTACCCGACGATCCAGGACGCCGTCAACGCCGCCGGCCCCGGCGATACCGTCGAAGTTGCGACCGGCCTCTACCACGAGTTCGTCAGCTTCCCGGCCAGCGGCGCTGCCGGAAACCCGATCACGCTGACGGCCAAGGCCGGCAACACTCCCGTCATCGACGGCAGCGGGCTTGCGACCACCGATCTGGACGGCCTCGTCTTCATCGAGAACCGCTCGAACATCACCGTCTCTGACCTCGAGATCGCAAATCTGACCGCGTCGAGCCCGAGCCACTTCCCGGCCGGCATCTGGGTGCGCGGCAGCTCGCACCACATCCAGCTGCTCGGCAACACCGTGCACGACATCCGCAATCCTGGCTGCTCGAGCTGCGGCGCACACGGGATCGCTGTCTACGGCACCAGCGCTTCCGGCTCGATCCACGACCTGGTGATCGACGGCAACGAGGTGCGGGGTTGCGTGCTCGGCTGGAGCGAGTCGCTGGTGGTCAACGGCAACGTCGAGGACTTCGCGATCACGAACAACGTCGTGCACGACAACAACAACATCGGCATCGACGCGATCGGCTTCGAAGGCGAGTGTGTGGGCTGCAGCGACGCCCTCGATCAGGCCCGCGACGGCGTGATCGCGGGCAACCTGGTCTACAACATCGATTCGCTCGGCAACCCTTCCTACAACGGCGAGCGCTCGGCCGACGGAATCTACGTGGACGGCGGCGCGCGCATCGTGATCGAGCGCAACATCGTGCACGACTCGAACATCGGCATCGAGCTGGCCAGCGAGCATCCCGGCAAGTCGACCAGCGAGGTGACCGTGCGCAGCAATTTCGTCTACCGCTCGCATTCGATCGGCATCGCGATGGGAGGCTACGACACGCATCGCGGCAGCACCGAGGGCTGCGCCGTGGTCCACAACACGCTCTACGACAACGACACCGACCACAGCGGTGGCGGCGAGTTGCTGCTGCAGTACGACCTGCGCGACAATCTCATCGAGAACAACATCGTCTACGCCAACGCGCAGAACCAGTTCGTCGCCAACGAGTTCACGCTCGCCTCGGGCAACACGATCGACCACAACATCTACTTCAGCGCCGGCGGCGCCGCTGCGTCGTCGTGGGCGTGGCTCGGAACGGCCCACTCGGGATTTGCGGCCTGGAAGGCCGGCAGCGGCAACGACGCGAATTCGGTGTTCGCCGATCCGCTGCTCGTCTCTCCCGGCAGCGGCGACCTGCACCTCGGTCCGGGATCACCGGCGATCGGCACCGCGACCCCGCTGCCGGTTGCGGTGGCGGGCAGCATCGACATCGACGGCACGCCGCGCGTCTCCGGCGCCGGCGCGGACATCGGCGCCGACGAGCTTGCGTGCGGCAACAACATCATCGATGGCGACGAGGAATGCGACGACGGAGATCTCCTCAGCGGCGACGGCTGCGATGCCAACTGCACGCTCACGGCGTGCGGCAACGCGATCGTCACGGCGGGCGAGGCCTGCGACGACGGCAACCTCGCCTCGGGTGACTGCTGCGACGCCGGCTGCGCCTTCGAAGCCGGCGGTTCGGTCTGCGATGACGGCCAGAGCTGCACGTTTGACGATGCCTGCGACGGAGCGGGATCCTGCGAAGGCTCGGCAGCGGTCGAGCCTGCCTGCCTGCAGCCGGATCCCGGCTCGGAGGGCTCGCGGCTGACGCTGCGAAGCAGCGGAGGCAGTTCGCAGAAGCTCGGCTGGAGCTGGGGCAAGGGCGCAGCGATTGCACTCGGATCGCTCGGCGATCCGCAGGCCACCGATGACTACGAGATTTGCGTCTATGCGACCGACGGCGTCTCGGAGTCGGTGCTGCTGGGCTCGCGCGCCCCGGCCGGTGCGTCGTGGTCGGCAAGCTCGAGCGCGCTCAAGTACAAGCGGCCGGATCTTTACCCGGAGGGGATCAAGCAGATCCAGTTCAAGGCCGGCGACGCCGGCGCTGCAAAGATCAAGGTCAAGGGCCAGGGCGCGCTGCTCGGCCTTCCGGCTCTCGGGTTCGGTGCGGGGGCGACGGTGTCGGTGGAGCTGAGAAACATCGTCACCGGTGCGTGCTTCGGCGCCGAGTATCCAGCGCCGTTCCGCACCGACGACGTCGAGCGCTTTGACGACAGGACGGAGTAGCGGCATCAAGTCCGGGTTTCCGCTAGAACCGCCGCGTGAGCCTTCATCCCCTGGCCGGCAAGCCGGCGCCGCGCAGCATCCTGGTCCAGGTGCCGCGGCTGGTCGCGGCCTACTACACCACCAGGCCCGACCCGGCCGAGCCGTCGCATCGGGTCGCGTTCGGCACTTCCGGTCATCGCGGCTCGTCGCTGCGGCACTCGTTCAACGAAGCCCACATTCTCGCGATCGCGCAGGCGGTCTGCGAACTGCGAAAGGCCGAAGGCACGAACGGTCCCTGCTTCGTCGGCATCGACACGCACGCGCTGTCGGATCCCGCCTTCCTGTCCACACTGGAAGTCTTCGCAGCCAACGGCGTGGAGACCGTCGTGCAGGACGGTTTCGGCGCGACGCCGACGCCGGTGATCTCGCACGCGATCCTCCTGCACAACCGCGACCGCACCGCGGCGCTGGCCGACGGCATCGTGATCACTCCGTCGCACAACCCGCCCGAGGACGGCGGCTTCAAGTACAATCCGCCGTCGGGAGGCCCGGCCGACACCGACCTCACGCGGCGCATCGAGGACCGCGCCAACGAGCTGCTGCGCAGCGAGCTTGCCGGCGTGCGCCGCATCGCAAGTGAGCGCGCGCTCGCGGCCGCGACGACGCACCGTCACGACTACATCACGCCGTACGTCGCGGATCTGGCGAGCGCGATCGACATGGACGCGGTTGCCGGGGCCAGGCTGCGCATCGGCGTCGATCCGATGGGCGGTTCCAACGTCGACTACTGGGATCCGATCGCGAGCCGCTACGGCCTCGACATCACCGTCGTCAATCGCGTCGTCGATCCGACCTTCTCGTTCATGACGGTCGACAAGGACGGCAAGATCCGCATGGACTGCTCGTCGCCGTCGGCGATGGCGGGCCTGGTTGCGCTGAAGAAGGATTTCCAGATCGCCTTCGGCAACGACGCCGACTCGGACCGTCACGGGATCGTCACGCCGAGCGGCGGGCTGATGAATCCGAACCACTACCTTTCGGTTGCGATCTCCTACCTGTTCGCGAATCGGCCCGGCTGGAAGAGCGGGACTGCCATCGGCAAGACGCTGGTCTCCAGCTCGATGATCGATCGCGTCGCCTCCGACCTCGGGCGGCCCCTGGTCGAGGTCCCGGTTGGATTCAAGTGGTTCGTGCCCGGCCTGCTCGACGGCACGGTCGGCTTCGGCGGCGAAGAAAGCGCCGGTGCATCGTTCCTGCGCCGCGACGGCAGCGTCTGGACCACCGACAAGGACGGCATCCTGCTCGACCTGCTCGCCGCCGAGATCACCGCCGCAAGCGGCCGCGATCCCTCCGAGCACTACCGCGAGCTCGAGTCGCGATTCGGCTCGCCGGTCTACGAGCGCATCGATGCGCCCGTTTCACCCGAAGGAAAGAAGAAGCTCGCGGCGCTCGCGCCGGAGTCGGTTCGCGCGACGACACTGGCCGGAGATGCGATCGAGGGCAGGCTCACGCGCGCGCCCGGCAACGACGCGGCCATCGGCGGGCTAAAGGTCACGACGAAGAACGGCTGGTTCGCGGCCAGGCCGTCGGGCACCGAGGACGTCTACAAGATCTACGCGGAGAGCTTCGTCGGCGCCGATCACCTGAAGAAGATCCAGGAAGAGGCGGCAGCGATCGTCGCCGCCGCGCTGGCATAGCGGGCCCTCAAAAAGCCGACAACGTCAGGGTGCGAACATCTCCTGCAGCACGGACAGCACACGCGTCAGCGTGGACGGCGACACGCGGCCGAGCTTCCGCACGAGTCGCGCGGGATCGATCGTGCGAATCTGGTCCGTCACCACATGGCCGGACTTTCCGGCGAATCGCGTCGGAACCCGAAATGGGTAAGCTTGGCCGCCGGTTGTCATCGGAGCAATGATCAACGTCGTCAGAGACGCGTTGAGCTCATCGGGAGAAACGATCACACACGGCCGCGTCTTACGGATTTCGGCGCCCCTGGTCGGTCTCAGGTCGACGAGGAACACGTCCCCGCGGGTGACGCGCGCACCGCTCACCAATGCCACTCCTCATCGTCGAATCGCGTTGCCACCGGCGGGTCGAGGAGCCCTTTCTCCTTCGCACCCAGTCGCCTGGCCGCCTCGGACCAGCCCTCGCGAACGCGCGAGCCGGGAGTGATGACGATGGACTTGCCGGTAGCCCGGATTTCGACCTCCTCGGTGAGCCCGGCCTCCTCGATCAGCGCTTTGGGGAGGCGCACGCCGCGGGAGTTGCCGATGCGGACCAGGCGGGACTTCATGCCTTCGCGCCTCCTCGCGCGTAGGCACCTTGTAATTACACCGGCCCTCACGAGCAAGAGCTACCATCGCGGCATTGCGTGCGGCAATCCCTTACAAGTCATCTTCGTCCGGACCGGCTGCTCGGGCTCAGGCCGCCGCGCCCTCGCGATTGTTGCCCATCACCGCCAGCAGCATCTGCACGATCTCGGGCGGAGCCTTGCTCGGCGATCCGCAGTCGAAGGGCGGCTGCGGGTCGTACTCGATGCCGAGCTGCACGGCCTTGGCGAAGTCGTCGCCGAGTTCGGCGGCGAGCAGCGTCAGACCCATGTCGATGCCAGCCGAGACGCCGGCGCCGGTGATGATCTTGCCCTGGCGAACCACGCGCTGCTCGGTGTAGCGAGCACCGAAAGCGCTGAGGCGCGCTGCGCTCGCCCGATGCGTCGTCGCCTCCAGGCCCTTCAGCAGACCGGCCGCGGCGAGCACGAGCGACCCGGTGCAGACCGAAGTCGACCACTTCGAGGTCTCGTGCGCGCGCGCGATCCAGTCGGTGATCTCGGCATCGGCCATGGCTGCCTCATCACCCGGTCCGCCGGGAACCAGGAATATGTCCGGCTTGGAGATGTCCTTCAGCGCAGCTTCGGCAACTACGGTGAGCATGCCGGTATCGGTCGTCACCGGACCCGCCTTCTTCGCGATGAAGCGAACGCGCGCGCCCGGAATGCGGCTCAGCACTTCGTAGGGCCCGATGCAGTCGAGGGCAGTGAATCGGTCATACAGCACTACGGTGATTTCCATGTTCCCTCTCCGTCCGGAACCGGGCGCGATAGGCGCTCGGGTTGGTTGCAAGGCCGCGCACGAATGCGCGCCGCATGGTCTCGACGGTGCCGAAGCCGCACGACTCGGCGATGGCGTCGACTCCGCTGCTTGTCTCTTCGAGCCGCCGGCGTGCCGCGCCGATCCTGGCCTGCTCGACGAAGCGCGCCGGCGTCATGCCGACTTCTCGGGCAAACGCGCGCGCGAAGTTGCGCGGGCTCATCGCGGTGCGCCGTGCCAGCAGTTCAATGCGCAGGTCTTCATCGGGATGTTCGACGATCCAGGCCTGCAGGTCGCGCAGCGGTTCGCGCTCGGCCATCTGCGCGGCGAGCTGCGCGCTGAACTGCGACTGGCCGCCCGGACGCTTCAGGAAGATCACCATCATGCGCGCGGCGGCGAGCGCAAGACGGCGGCCGTGGTCTTCCTCGACCATCGCAAGGGCGAGATCCATGCCGGCGGTCACACCCGCCGAGGTCCAGACGTTTCCATCGCGCACGAAGATCGAGTCGGGCTCGATGGTCACGTCGGGATTCTCGCGTGCGAGCAGGTCGCAGAAGCGCCAGTGGGTGGTCGCGCGGCGTCCGCGAAGCAGTCCCGCCGCACCGAGCAGTCGCGCACCGGTGCAGACGGATGCAACGCGGCGGGTAGTCGGGGCGGTGCGCTGAAGCCACGACACGAAGCGCGGCCGGTGCATTGCAACGTCCACGCCCGCTCCGCCGGGAACCAGCAGCGTGTCGATGGGACCGCGAAGGCCGCGCAGGCTGCGCGCGGCTACCACCTGAAGGCCCGACTCCATCCGAAGCGCGCCGGGGGTCTCGGCCACGATCTCGACGCGGTAGGCCGGTTCGGAGCTGCGACTGGCCGCCGGCGCTTGCGTTGCGGCCTGCTCGTCCATGATCGCCGCGACGGGATCCGTGTCGGCCTCGCTTCGGGTGCCACGCCGGGCGGAGGTCGAGTCGCGGTAGGCGAGAATGCGGGAGGCGACCGAGAAGACCTCCAGCGGCCCGACCACGTCGATCATCTCCGCGCCGGGATAGGCGGCCATCACGATGCGGCGGCAGGCTGGACCGGAGGCGACCACGGTCCAGCAGTATGGTCCGGCTGCGGAATGGCTGCAATGACAGTGACCCCTCTGATTCTGCCACCGCGGCCGACCGGGACCAG
>Ga0247727_10017878_pt1 | contig 11225 bp, 11 predicted proteins | sample WisWelCaveWW1625_FD_202498 | JGI IMG/M metagenome (GOLD analysis project Ga0247727, IMG submission 202498) | Biofilm microbial communities from Wishing Well Cave, Virginia, United States - WW16-25 | ecosystem: Environmental > Aquatic > Deep subsurface > Groundwater > Cave microbial mat | place...
CCATCTCCACTCCCGCTTTCGCCAGGTGATGCCCGCGAATCCCTTCCACGCGTTTTTGAAAATCATCCGCGTCCTTGATATCCTTACCCAATATCAACGGCGCGATGAAGTCCTTGAGAATGTGCCACGCGGTTCCGGTCGTTTCGTAGTTATATCCCGGCTCGCGCGTAGCGACACATTCGCCGTAACCGGTCAAACCTTCGGCTTGCAACGTGATGACAACGCACTGCCGATCCGTCTCGCGTCCAAACGACGTTTCAAACGGCGACGCCAGCGGCATGGAAATATGATGGAGGGCGAGGGAGGAGATTTTCATAGGGCAAGTATAACGCACTCCGTATTCATACTATTCGCATGACGCGGGATGGGTTCAAGTCAGCCTCCCATCTGTTCAATAAGACTTGCTTTATCCCACCATGTATGATGTTCGATGATCTGGTTGCCTGCGATGCGCGCCCAAGTCACGCCCGTGTAGTGGATGGATTTTCCCGTCGCGGCGAACCGCATCCACGCGCTTGAGTGAGTCCCGCGCGCCGAGAAGCGCGCCGCGACTCGATCATCCTCCGCGATCATCTCTTCGACGGTATGTTGCAAATCCGGGAAGGATGTAAGGAATTGACTTACGAATCGGGCCACGCCTTCGGGTTGCGCGAAAATCTCCGCCGCTAACGCGGGCTTCCCCTGATTCCACATCTCTTCATAGACGCGGCGCATCAGGGCTTTGTTCTTGCTATTCGAATCAAACATGGCTCACACTCCTTTGTGTGTAAATGGTTGAAGCCCCAATCGTGGGGCGGTCAACACGCGTTGACTTAAACGAATCTTGCGATTGCGCGCAAGTCGGGATTTGAAATATTCGATTGAGGGAATGGGGAAATAAAAACTCCGCGCTGTTTTGGGCGGAGCGGCGGGATGGTACACCCGCGCAAGTCAACTTGTCAAGGGTTTCCATAACTCACGCGGAGCGGGATCTAGAAGCCTCCCTTGTCCATCATATTCAAAAACGTCTCCACTACTTGTGGATCGAAATGACTGCCCGCCTGCGCGCGGATGTACTCGATGGCCCTCCCGCGTTCCCATGCCTTGCGATAGGGGCGGTCGGAGGTCAACGCGTCGTACACGTCGGCGATGGCGAAGATGCGCGCCGCGAGCGGAATCTCCTCGCCCTTTAGTCCGCGCGGATACCCTGTGCCATCCCATTTTTCATGATGACAGTAGGGGATGTCAATATCTTCGCGCAGGTAGGGAATCCCTTGAATCAGGTTGTAAGCGTTTGTCGGATGCTGACGCATAATCTCTTCTTCTTCCGGCGTCAGCGCGTCCGGTTTCAGTAGAATGGAATCGGGCGCGCCCATTTTGCCGATATCGTGCAGCATCGCGCCGCGATAGATGTGACGCAAGGCTTCGCCTTCGATCCCCATCGCCTGCGCCAACTTTGTGGACATGTCTGTCACCCGGCGCGTGTGACCTTCCGTTTCCTTGTCGCGCAATTCGAGGGCGCGCGCCCAGCCCTCAATGGCGGCTTCGTAGGCGAGCGCCAGTTCCTCATTCGAGCGTTGCAGATCGGAATACAGGGTGGCGTTGTCAATTGCAATGGCGGCCTGCCCGGCCAGTGCTTCGAGGAACTTCAGCCATTCCGTGTTGACGGTTAACGGCGCGCGATGATAGATCTCCATGGCGCCCAGCAATTTGTTTTTCGTCACCAACGGCGCGATGAAATAGGCCGCGAAATTTTCGGCGGGGATCAATTCCGCTCGATCAGGCACCTGGCGGATGGCTTCGATCTCGGCGCGCCCATAGATGCGTTTCTCCAGCACGGCGTTTCCGGCGCGTCCCTCGCCCAGCTTGATGCGCGTCTGTTGGATGATCTGGGTTTGAAAACCCTGACCGCTGAGATATTCCAAAGTCTGGGCGCCGGGGTTGAGCAACAGGACGGCGCAGGCGTCCACCTCCAGTTGTTTGCGGGTCTGGTAGAGCGCCACTTCCAGCGTCGCGCTTAAATTCGGCGTGGAGGCGATGGCAACGTCAATTTCGCGCAAGGCGCGTTCGTGCGCCAGATATAAATTCGCGTTCGCGAAGTGTTCCGCGTTATCAATGGCAAGCGCGGCGTGGTTTCCGAAAACGGCGGCTATCTCGAGGTCCTCAGCGGTAAAGCGCTGTGGGTTTTCCGAATCCATGATCATGAGCGCGCCCAGCAGGCGTTTGCCTTTGAGCAGGGGAATGCCCATCATGGACTTGATCTCGAAGCGTTCGATCATGGTTCGATCCACATGCGGGGAGCGCGGCGCGTCGTTGATCAGGATGGATTTGCGTTCGCGGGCGACGCGCGCGCCGAGCAGTTGCGGATCGTAGATCGGATATCTCATCCCGATAAACTGATCGGAGCCCGGACCGTGCGCCGAAAACCCGACCAGTTCCCCGCCGTCCAACAGCCACAGAAACGCCGCCTGCGTTTTGAAAATGTCGGCGCTTTCGCGGCAGATCAGGTCGAGCAGTTTCCTGAGATCGAGAATCTCGCTGAGGGCGCGGCTGACGCGTTCGAAAGTTTCGGATAATTCCCGCTGTTTCTGCTCCGCCGTCAACAGGCGTTGATTCTCCAGGTTGCTTTCAATCAGGGAGCGCGAAGCGCTGCGGACCAGGAGAAAAAGAATTCCATAGAGGAATAGAAAACCCAGACTCACCCCGCCCCACACCGCGTAGCGGATGCGCGTCAGGCGCGGCTGTAAGGTGGATAGGTCGTAATACACTTCATACGCGCCAAGGATCTCATTCGAATCAGCCGGTTGCAGAGGGACGTATATTTCATACAGTTCACGATACAACCCGCGCTCGCCGACGTTTTCCTCTTTGGTAAGCGCGGAGATTTCCGTGGCTATCTCGCCTGCCAGCGCTTCTTCGATTTCATGGGAAAGGGGAAAGACCTCTCCCATGGCGTTGGCGTCGTCGGAATAGACCAACAGCCCATCGCGCGACCAGATTTTGATGCGAACAATATTCGAACTGAGCAATGTGTCGTGGATCAAGGCGTCAATTTCATCGTACCGTTCGCCGTGCAGGGCGTCCCTCAAGTCGGCGGCGGTCAGGTTTTTATTCAGGATGTTGGCGGCCTGCCCGGCGGCGGCGTCAGCCACTTCCTGCAACGCGTCGCCTTCCAGGGTGGATTCGAGACGCCATGCCAGACCCGCGCCAATCAATACTGTAACGAAGAACGAAACCAGCGTGAAGCGCGTCAAAAGACTCATGCGAAGAAATAAATCGCGAAGCATCGAACATTCAACCTGTTGTTATGACTCCATGATACCATTGGAACATGCCGAAACTTATCCCCGCTTTGGAGCGCCTGGCGCGCGCCCGCAAACTGATCCAGCAAGCGCGCGACCTGCCCGTCCCTCAAACCGGGCTCGGCAAATCAGACTTTGCCTATATCGCGCAGGTCAAAGACTTGTTTCGACAGGCGCGCGATATGGTCAAGTTCATCCCGCAGACCGCAGGAGTCTCCGCTGAGATGAAGGAGGAGGTCAAAAAAGTTTACGAGGAGATCGAGCGCGCGAATCGCGAGATATTGTATTGAGGTTTATTTCTTCGGGGTTCCCAATGTTTCCCATTTTTGTTCGATTGCCAGCCGGTGTAATTTTTTATCGGGATAGACCGCCACAGGATGCCCGACCAGACTCAACATGTCGCGATCCGTATATGAATCCCCGTATGCGTAACTGGACTGCCAGTCCACATCGCGGGCGGAAAGCAACTCGCGCACCTGCTCCACTTTTGCCTTACCGGTGATCAGCGGCGGAATGATTCGCCCCGTGTATCGTTCATCCCTGACCTCAACCTGTGTGCCGATCAAGTCCGCGACTCCGAAATATTCGCCTATCATGGCGAGGCAGGGCGTAAACGATCCTGAGATGATCACGACGCGGTGTCCCTGCGCCTGGTGTTCCTTCAAGCGCTTGACGACATCCGTTCGCTCCGAGGTCAATAGATATTCATGCACGACCCAATTGAACAGGGAGGCGGCGTCGCTTAGACTCGATCCTTTGAAGAAATTTGTCAATCCCATGATGAGCGTATGCTGGAAGGTTTCCGGCTTCATCAGCCCCGCCTTGCTCAGGAGGAACCCCGGCATCAGGGACGCGAAGTAAAGCCTCGCGGCCGCGCGGTTGCCATGTGTCTCTTCGTATTTCATCATGCCCCAGCCCATCTGATTCGAATACAACGTGCCGTCGCTGTCGAACAACGCAACAATCATCCCTGCCTCCTGTTTTGTGCTGTTATAACACGATGGGTTGGTTTTCGTTCTTTTCAGTTGCGAACAGGAACGGCTAGTCAACGTCTTAGCCACAGAGCGCACAGAGAACTCAGAGATTTTCTCTTTGATTTTCTCAGAGAACTCGGCGGTCTCCCCCGAAGGACACACCGTACTTGCGCTCGGTGCAAGTGTCGGGACGATGTGTGGCGAGAAGAATCTTAACCCGTGTTGTTATCTACCCTGCCGCGATCTTCGACAGTGCTTAATTTCTTTTGCAGGAATCTTCGTTCCGCCTCGTTGCCGGTCAACGCCAGCGCGGCGCGATAACTCTGCGCGGCTTGTTCGAACTTTTCACTGCGTTCATACAACTCCCCAAACGCCGCGTGCAGTAAATGATACTTCATCAACGAGGCGTCGTCCTTCAACTTTATCAACTCGTTCAAGCCCGCCTCCGTTCCATGCGCCAGCGCGACCGCGACCGCGTGATTCAAGCGCGCCACCGGCGAAGGCGCGCTTTCCAACAGCGCTTCATAATCGCTCAATATTCCGAGCCAATCCGTGCGTTCATAACTTTCCGCCGCCGCGTGTTTTGCCGCAATCGCCGCCTCCAAATGATACCTGTTCAACGCATCGCCCTGCGCCGAAAGACCGAGATAATACAAGCCCTCGCGGATCATCTCCCGATCCCACAACGACCGATCCTGGTCGCGCAACAAAACCAGGTCGCCGTCCGCGTCGGTTCGCGCGTTAAGACGCGAAGCTTGCAACAACATCAACGCCAGTAACGCGCGCGTGCGCGGGACTCCTGTCAGCGGATGCGTCGCCGCGAGCCTGCACAAGTAAATCGCCTCCCGGCAAACATCCTGCCGCGCCAGCGACTCGCCCGTGTGCGCGTCATAACCCTCGTTGAACAACAGATACAAAACATCCAGCGCGGCGTCGAGTCGTTCGGCGAGCGACCCGCCGTCGGGTAGTTCGAAGCGCGCGCCCAGCGTCCGCAATTTACTTTTCGCGCGCGTCAATCTCTGAGCCATCGTCGCTTCGGGGACGAGAAACGCGCCCGCGATTTCCGCCGCGCTGAATCCGCTCACCGCGTTCAACACAAACGCAACCTGCATTTCGCGCGTCAATGCCGGATGACAGCCGATGAACATCATGCTTAACTGATCGTCCTCAAACGGATACGCGTCCGCTTCGCGCCCCATTGTTCCTCGTCTCTGCTCGGAATGAGTTTGATCCATCTCGTTTAGCCTGATCTCCCCCTGGAGTTTTTTCTGAAAACGCGCTTCGCGTCGCAACACATCCAGCGCATGATTCTTCGCGGTTTGCCACAGCCATCCGCCGGGATTCTCAGGGACGCCGCGATAGGGCCACTGTTGCAACGCCTTCATCAACGCTTCCTGAACGATGTCCTCAACGAGTTCCAAATTTTGCACGCCGAAATAACGCGTCAACGCCGAGACCATCTGTCCCGCCTTATGACGGAACAGATGGTCAACCAACTCAGGCACAGACTTCCCGCTCGCTATCGAGGAGGGGCTGGGGGCGAGGGTTTCAACCTTCAATCTCCCTCAATTCCACGATCCCGCCGTTACTCAACGCGGGAGATTCCTTCGTGATCTCAAGCGCCTCATCCAATGTCGCCGCCTCGATGATGAAATATCCGCCGATGGTTTCCTTCGTCTCTGCAAACGGACCGTCCACCGCGATCTGACCGTTGCGCGCGCTCAACAACCATCCCTCGTTGTCCTTGAGTTTTTCGGCCGCAATGAGTTTGCCCTGCTCGCGCAGTTTCTTTGCCCAGGCGCTGTAACGCTGAATGGCTTGCTGGATCTGCTCCGGCGAGAGATGCTCGCTTGATTCCTCCCCGGCGCGTATGAAAAGCATGAACTGTGACATGGTTTATCTCCTTTTATATTTGGTCTTTGATTACCTTACACTTCCAAAATCGGGACGCTGATTCACGCTGACAAACGCAGATTTTTTCTTTTTGAATCAGCGAAAATCAGCGTTTTTCTGCGTCCCAAAACCAGATAGTCTCCCCGCTGGGTGCAGTTGGGCTTTCGGCAAGCGATTGAACCGCCAAGCCCGCAAAGAACGCAAAGTTTTCTGGGTTTCTTGGCGAACTTCGCGTTCTTAGCGGTTGGGTTTTCGGCAGTCTGGCCAACTGCTCTGCAGAGGGAGACTACCCAAAACCATTGTGTAAGGTATTCAGATTTGGTCTCTATAAAGAAGACGAACGGCGGGAAGCAAACTCGACAACCATTTTTGATTTTACACCCTCCCGCGCAACCTCTTGCCTCAAAGCCGCGCAAGTCGTACAATAGCAGCGATCCTCAATTTCACCGGACAGAAAGAGAGGCGCGCCGTGACCGATAATAAACTCACCCAACTCCTCGAACAACTTCACAACGAACTTTCGAACGCCGAAGCCGTTGACGAAAAGGGACGCGACCTCCTGCGCGCCCTCAGCGCCGATATCCATGACCTGCTCGAACGTTCAGAAGACGACTCGAGCGATTCCCTGCTGGAGCGCCTGCAAGAATCCATTGACCATTTCGAAGCCACCCATCCCACGCTGACCTCAACCTTGTCCCACCTTCTGACAGCCCTCAGCAACGCCGGGATTTAACCGTCGTACTCGCGCCAAGGCGGACGAGTCGACTCGTCCGCCTTTTGATTCATGCCGACGCGCTCGATTGCCTTCAGCATCCGCTCGTAATGCGATCCCTTCCAGTAGATCTGCTGACAATCCGGGCAGATGTGAAACTCGTCGAAGTATTTCTTCGTCAACGGTTCCAGGCGGTCAAGAATAAGATTCTTATCAACCGGTTCCAGTGGATGGTTGCAGCGCAGACAACGATGGAAGGGTTGAATTTTATCGGTCAATTCAAAACGCTTAATCGCTTCGGTCAATTGTTCCAGCGGGTCGAGCGCGCGCAGGCAATATCCATGCAGGATAACCTTCCTCATCAACAGGCGGCGGTCGCGGGTGAGCAGGATGCGCGCGTCCGCTTGCATGATCTCCGCCAGCGTCGCGTCGTCATAGTCGTTTTGATACAGGCAGTCAAACCCCAACATGCGTAAATGCGCGGTCAAACGCCCGAGGTGACAATCGAGCAAAAAGCGCGGCTCGATGGGACATCCATTTTCGATGGGATGAACCTCAACTTGATCTCCATCCTGTGCGATCGACTCAAGCGCCGCCTCCCGACCGTTGACCTGAATCCGTCCGATCTCCGGGTGCGGCGCGCCCAGCGACTCGGCCAAATGCTTGACGGTCTGCCGTCCCTTGAAATGGACGACAATCCATTGTTCCCGTTGATCTTTTTGCAGGAAATCGTTCAACCTGTCATGGAACGAAAAAGACGCCGCGCTCATGCCGTGATTATATTCCCCAATCCATTCTGAGAGAAAACCCTAAAGGTCTCAAAGACCTTTAGGGTTTGTAGATGACGAAACTCCGTCGTTGTTGAAGGAACTTATCAAATTACTTCGTTGGCGTCGCCGATGGAGTTTCTGTCGCCGTTGCTGTTGCGGTGGCGGTGGCTGTTCCGGTAGCGGTCGCGGTTGCAGTCGCAGTTGTCGAGCCTTTCGTGGGCGTTAGAGTCGCGCCGCCGACAACGACAACGACATACACTTGGTTGCCAAAGAACTGTCCACCCGCTGTAGACATGCGCCAGTCGCCGCGCACCGCGCCGGTCTTGGTGGTCGGCGCGGTCATTGCGACTGAAATATCCACAATGGCGTTCACAGCCACAGCGGAAGGAAGCGTGTAAGTCGCTCCGCTCATCGCGTCGCCGCTGACAAACGCGAATTTGAATCCGGCATCCCACGCGCACGAACCGTTGTTGACGACTTTCCACGTTTTGGTGAAAGCCTGACCGGGCGCGACGGGCGTGTTATCGGGGATCGTCACATCGCTGACGAACGCCATGCTATAACAGGATTTGGTCGGCGCGGCGGTGGGTTGGGCAAGTATTGGTAATGTGCTGACTGGACTCGCGCTGGTCGCGAACGGCGCGAAGGTCGCCGAGGCGGTGAGAGTGGGGAACAGTATCGGCGCGGCAAGCGCGGTCTGAGTCAGGGCCGCTGAGTACGTCTCAATGGCTTGAGTCTGGATCGAGTTTAGATCCGCTGTGGGGGTCAGATCAGAGTCGCTGCCTCCGCAGGCTGTCAACAATAAGACCCCTGTCGTCAAGATCGTAATTAATTTTATTCTCATTCGTTTACTCCTATTCTGGCGAGCCGCAATTTTACACGCTTTTTGCCTAACGTAGAACGGACGATTGCCATACAAAGTTCCCACTCTTCACATGCTATAATTTGAAGGATGATCTACCTGGATTACTCCGCCACGACGCCTGTGGACGCGCGCGTACTCGACGCGATGACTCCCTACTTTTCCGCCTCTTTCGGCAACCCTTCGTCTGTTCACCGCTTCGGACAGATCGCCGAATCTGCAATCGATTCCGCGCGTGAGACGGTCGCGCGGGTTTTGAATTGCCGCCCCGATGAAATCATCTTCACCTCATGCGGATCGGAATCCGATAACCTCGCGCTGCGCGGCGCGGCATACGCAATGAGGGAGAAGACCGGCGCGCAATGGATCCTCGCCGCCCGCGCTGAACATCCCGCGATTGTGAACACGTTGAAGCATCTCGAAAAGCATGAAGGCTTTTTGATTGAATGGCTGGATGTGGATGAGCGCGGCTTCGCGACTCCAGAAACCGTCGCCAAGGCGATTTGCGATAACACCGCGATTGTGTCTGTGATGTACGCCAACAACGAGATCGGCACGATCAACCCGATCAAAGAGATTGCCGACGTGTGCCGCGCGAATAACATTTTGTTTCACACCGACGCGGTGCAAGCCGCGGCGTATCTGCCGGTTGACGTTCAAGCGCTGGGCGTGGATATGATGTCGCTGGGCGCGCATAAGTTTTATGGACCAAAGGGAGTCGGCGCGTTGTACATCCGCAAGGGGACGCCGCTCGTTTCGCATCTCACCGGCGGCGGACAGGAGTTCAACCTGCGGGCCGGGACTCAGAATGTGCCGTACATCGTCGGCTTCGCGAAAGCGCTGGAGTTGGCAGGCGAAGAACGCGAGCGCCGCGCGGCGCATGTCCGACCGTTACGCGACAAGATCATCGGGACTGTTCTTGAATCGATTCCCGACTCTCGACTCACCGGCGACATGGAAAAGCGTTTGCCTCATCACGCCAGTTTCGCGTTCAAAGACGCGGACGGAAATTTATTGCTCACATTGCTTGACGCGGCGGGCTTTGCCTGTTCCTCCGGTTCGGCGTGCAAGACCGGCAACCCCGAACCCAGTGAAGTGATGAACGCGATCGGCTTGACGCGCGAGTGGGGATTGGGATCGTTGCGCGTCACGCTTGGTAAAGACACGACGCCGGAGAATGTGGAATCGTTTTTGAATATGTTGCCGGGGTTGGTGGAGAAGGTAAGGAAATTAAGTAAACAGGGAAACAGGTAGACAAGGAACTAAACAAAAAGTATACAGGGAAACAAGTACACACGGCGCGCGTTTACATGTCTACTTGTCTCCTTGTGTACTCTCCCAGGAAGGAGCCAGCATGACCATCCAACACATTTTCGTCGTCGGCGCGGGGACCATGGGCAATGGCATCGCGCAGGTCGCGGCGACGGCTGGTTATCAAGTCGCCTGCATGGACGTCATGCCCGCCGCGTTGGAAAAAGCCCAAGCCGCGATTTCCAAATCAACGACGAAACTTTTAGAGAAGGGGACGATCACAGCGGAACAAAAGGCGAAAGCGGACGCGATCCAATATGTCGGGGACATGGCCACGATGAAGGACGCGGACTTTGTGATTGAAGCCGCGACCGAGAACCCCGAACTCAAATTCAAAATCTTCAAAGACATGGACGCCAACGCGCGTGAGGGCGTGATTTTGGCGAGCAACACATCCTCCATTTCAATCACCAAGATCGCCGCGCAGACCAAACGACCGGATCGAGTGATCGGGATGCACTTCATGAATCCCGTGCCGTTGATGAAACTGGTGGAGGTGATCAAAGGTCTCGCCACGAGCGACGAAACACGCAACACGACTCTGGAGCTTGCGCAGCGTATGGGAAAGACGCCCGTGGAAGCCAATGACTCGCCGGGCTTTATTTCGAATCGTATTTTGTGTCCCATGATCAACGAAGCGATCTTTGCCTTGCAGGAGGGAGTCGGCACAAAGGAAGCCATTGACGCGGTGATGAAACTCGGCATGAATCATCCGATGGGTCCGCTCACGCTGGCGGATTTGATCGGGCTGGATGTGGTGTTGTTCATCATGGAAGTTTTGCAAAGAGATTTGGGCGAGGACAAATATCGTCCCGCGCCATTACTACGCAAGATGGTGGACGCGGGCTATTTGGGGAGGAAGACGGGGAGAGGGTTTTATCAATATTAGATTGCCCAAAATATCATATCGCTCTGAGGGAGCGGCGTCTCGCGCCATGATCGAAGAGTCTCGCGTTTTCAAGGTAGAGATCCTTCGCTGACGCGCAGGACGACATTTTGAGACGATCTGTTTGAAAAATCTGGATTACATGGTAAAGTGGTGTAAGGAACAAGCACTGGGGAAGCCTCGTTAATTAAGAAACAGAAGGAGGTCGAAGATGAACCGGAAGTTTGTCGTCCGAATCATGCTGATCGTTACGATCCTTTCCGCGTGCAGCGGGAGGGCGCCTGCGGCAACGTCCGCGCCGACACAGGCGGAAACCCCGGCTATCCCAGTCACGGGCGTCACTGTGACCGAAGCGCCCGTCACCGCGGGAGAGTCCGCCACCGCGGAAGCGGCCGCCACATCCACTACCGCGCCGGAAACCGCGACCGCCACCGCCGAGCCGACCAGGCCTCCCAACGCGCCGGATTGCACGAACAGCGCCGCGTTCGTCGCCGACCTCACGATCCCCGACAACGCCGAAATCGAGGGCAACGCGA
>Ga0247727_10017879_pt1 | contig 11225 bp, 10 predicted proteins | sample WisWelCaveWW1625_FD_202498 | JGI IMG/M metagenome (GOLD analysis project Ga0247727, IMG submission 202498) | Biofilm microbial communities from Wishing Well Cave, Virginia, United States - WW16-25 | ecosystem: Environmental > Aquatic > Deep subsurface > Groundwater > Cave microbial mat | place...
ACTCCGTCATGTATCGCGAGGCCCTCGCGACCGCAGCCGAGGCGCGCGGCTGGTCGGTGCATTGGTACGACCGCGAGCGCGTGTTTCGCGACGCGGCGGCGGCGCTCGGCCACGAGGACGTCGACGCTTTCCTGCACGCGATGGGCCGATCGATCGGGCCGCCTTGGCAGGCCAAACACAAGCTTGCGGCAGCTGGAGCGCTTGCGGCCACAGGGCGGCGCGCGCCGCGGCCGACCGCCGGATAACAAAGAGGAATCTGTCCGAAGTCTCGCTCACAGGAAGCGAGCCAGTAGGTCTCCGTAATCGCGCGAGCACTTCGGGCGGATTCCTGTTGAGCGAAATCGCCGAATGACTATGGGCGTTGGATCGACGGCTCGTTCTGGAATCGGAAGAAAACGGGTGACGGGAGCGCGCGGCCGTTGCATCGCGACACCGAGTTTTCAGAGTTCTCGAGCAATGGCGTTGAGTTCAGAACCAATCTTGACCGGTTCCCTGGGTCCGTTCGCTGCGGCTCGGTGGATCCGGGCGAGAGCGGGCGGTGGTTGGCAAGCAAGTCGACTCTGCCAATCGTCAAGACCAAGAGTTGCGAGTCCATCGGCGATCGCCGGGTCATGACGTATCCCAGGGTGTCGGGACAAGGCGAGCGTGCCCACTGTGGGGGTCGAGGAGCTCGGTCCGAATCATGCGTCCCTGCTGGCAGACCGGGCAGCGGGTTGACTCGTCTGCTTGGGAAGCATTGCTGCACGATGGTTCCGCCTCCAAGGAATCGCTGGAAGTGGCTGGCACGCCGAGCAGTTCCCTGCACTTCTGCAAAGCCTTTCGACGGTCGTGGTTGGACAAGAAGCCGTAGTGACGAATCCGGTGGAACCTCTCGGGCAGCACGTGCTGCAGGAATCTGCGCAGAAACTCGACCGCCGCGAGGGTCATGGTGCGCCGGCGATTGGAGTGGGCATAGTCCTTCCATTCGAAGGTGACCACATCGTTCTCGACGGAGACCAGACGGCGGTTGGAGATTGCGACTTTATGGGTGTACCGTGCGAGATATTTCAGGACCTGCTCGGGTCCTCCGAACGGCGGCTTGGCGTACACCACCCAGTTCTTCTCACGGAGCTTGCGGAGGAAACGACCCCATTCCTCGGGGTCTCTCAGTCGCTGACACTCACCCCGCAGCACCAACGCCGGCTTCGAGACAAGCCGCTCGAGCTCCTCGAGGAAGCGACGCCGGAAGTACCGCGACAGCACCCGCACCGGAAGAAAGAACCCCCTCGGACACGAAATCCACTGCTTGCCATCCGGTGACAAGCCACCGCCCGGAACGATGCAATGCAGGTGCGGGTGATGAACGAGAGTCTGACCCCAGGTGTGCAGGACCGAAAGGAAGCCGATCTCCGCACCGAGGTGCCGTGGGTCACGGCCGATGACCTGTAGGGTTTCCGCAGCACACGAAAACAGAAGACCGTACAAGGCACGGGGATGCTGCAAGGCAAGAGGAGACAACTCTTCCGGCAGAGTGAACACCACGTGGAAGTACTCGACCGGCAGGAGCTCTTCGCTTCTTGCCTCCAGCCATTCCGCAGCCTTGCTCTGGCGGCACTTGGGACAGTGCCGGTTGCGGCAGGAGTTGTAGGCGATGCGCTGATGCCCGCACTGATCGCACTTCTCGACGTGCCCGCCGAGCTCGGCGGTGCGACATTGCGCAAGGGCGCGGAGCACTCGTCGCTGGCGAGATGACACCGCGTCTCTGAACTCGTCGAGAAACGCTCTCCCGTGCGAACGGCAGACGTCGCCCACTTCCGGGCGACGATCGAGCATCAGCGCGAGTCAGCTGGCTTCGGCACTTTCGTGGTCAGATTGAAGGACAGCGGAAGTCGGTCGAGAGGACTCATCGTCGCACGCAGGCTCTGCTCGGAGACGTGGGTGTAGCGGCTCGTAGTACGCAAGGACTGATGGCCGAGCAGGAGCTGAATCGTGCGCAAATCGGTCCCCGCCTCCAGGAGATGAGTCGCGAAGGTGTGTCGCAGCGTGTGCGGGGTGACGAGCTTCTTGATCCCGGCGGCGACGCGCGCCTTGCGGCAAGCTCGTTGAATCGAGTCCGCACCGAGAGGTTTCGTCGATCCCTTGGCCGGGAACAACCATTCGGTGGGCCGTTCCTGCTTCCAGTATTCACGCAGGAACTGCAGCAGGACCGGGGAGAGCCCCACGAACCGGTCGCGATGTCCCTTGCCTTTCCGCACCCAGAGCATCATGCGTTGGCTGTCGATGTCACTGAGCTTGAGCGCGGTCACCTCCGACACCCGCAACCCTGCGGCGTACGCGGTCATCAACACCGCACGGAACTTGACGCTCTGCATCGCCTGGAACAGCCGCGTGACCTCGGACGCGCTCATCACCACCGGGAGGTGCTTCTCCTTGCGCGGAAACGGGATGTGGGATACAGACCAGCTCTTTCCCAAGGTCACGGTGTACAGGAACCGCAGCGCGCACACCGTCTGGTTGAAGAATGCCCAGGAGGTCTTGCGCTCGACGAGGTGCACCTGGTAGGCACGGATCTCCTCGAGCCCCAGAAGCCCGGGAGACTTGCCGAAGTGCCGGGCGAACCGCGCCACGGCGTAGACGTAGATCTCCTGCGTTCGAAGCGAGTAGTTGCGAATCCTGAGGTCCTGAAGCATTCTCTGTCGCAGCAAAGTCATCGTGGGCTCCTTGGGAGGTTGGAACCCCAACCGCATTCGGATTCCGAAGGAGCCTACGACTTTGCCTCACGCAGGACGACGCAGAGAGCCGCGCAGCGCCGAACAGTGCGTGCAGAGACAAGAGTCAACGAGAGACGCAGAGAGCAGACACGGCGAAACGCTGCCGCGGATTCGGACTACCGCGCAGCGGTTTCGTTCAACAACCGGTTGCAGCGGACGGTTCGCTGCGCGGCCCGCCGCTGAACCAGAGCGTTAGATGGACAGCCGAGAAGAGCCTCGTATTCCGCTCGAAAGCGACCCGCAGTTCCAAGTCCGCGTGACGCTCGACGATCAGATCGCACCCGACGGCATACTCAAGGTCGATGGCGTTGGAATCCGATACAACCAGTTCGATGCCTCGCACAAATGGCTCCTCACGACCGAGCTCGAGGACATGACCGTGCGGTTCCAAGTTGAAACCATCCTCTACGTAGACGGCTCCACCGAGCGGTTCGATAGGTGAACCAACAGCGGATGACGAGAGTCGCGAAGGGCATGCACCAAAGGTCACCGCCCGGAGGAGCTGCAGCTGGAACGGGAGCGTTAACTGTTGGTCCCGCTCAAGCTGTACCACTATCTTCCTGCGCCTCGCGATAGACCCGTCGAATCCACGGAAACCGCCTCAGCGCCTGGGCCGGGGACATGCACAAGTGCTGGTCAGCGATCCAGCAAACGAAGTCTCGAAACGACGCCCCTGGTCGGTCGCATAGGAGGTTGGATGCGACCCCCGCAACCATTTCGCGGGTGACGGCTGGCGCACGGCTCAACTCATCCGGTGAGATCGGTGCGCCGAGTTGCAGCAGTCGCTGAACCTCCGCTTTCCAACGGGGACCATGAAAATCGTTCGTACGCACGTGGGCCATCTCATGAATGAGCGTCTCACGCATGACGTTCAACAAATTGCGCTGAATTCGGATCAGCTTCGCGCGCCGATTCACCTCCCCCGACTCGCGCGCACTTGAAACCCGATCGACCACCTCGACCCGGTAGCGGGGGAGCTTGCCCCCGAAGTAGCGATCGTTGAAATCCTCGTAGGCACGTTGAAGAACCGAAGATCCAGTGCGGCTGCTCATTGCAATCTCCCCGCCGTCGAATCGCACCGTGCAGGCTCAGTCCTGTGGACCACGGTGGCCAGTTCTTTCCTCGTCCACCCAGTCTTCTTCTTCATAGGTCATGCCCTTTCTCCCGGGAACTTTGCGGGTCTGCCCGGCCTTGTAGAAGTCGCATTCGAGCGGGCCGTAGCAAAACGTCTCCGTTCGGTGCCGCTTCTTGCTCTGATTCCATGGATCGATGATCATCTCGACAACCATTCGGCAGCCCCACATAAACTTGCGCATCGTGCGTCGTACGTGCGCGCGTTGAGCCGCCGATGGCCCCGCTCGCGGTACACCGAAAGCGGCGGCGGCACGCCGATCCAGGGCGGCGGTGGAGGACTCGCTTCTGCTCCACGCTCGAGCAGCTCGAGCTTCGCAACCTTGTAGAGGTCAGCCAGCTCCGTGTGCGGGTCGGCGACGAAGGATCCGACGCCCCTCACGCGATCCGCGACTCGGAACTGGTGCTTCTGATGGGCCGCCGGTCCGAGGGCGACCTGGAAGATTCGCGCGTCGTCGCCGAGGGTTCCCTCCAGGCAGAGCACGTAGCCCTGATAAGTGTGGCTCTGTTCGTCGAAGGAGCGGGTGAGCCGAATCCGCGGCTGAACGCTCGTGACCGTGCCGCTCCAAGAGATCTTTGTAGAGGAGTTCTTCATTGGGTCGTCCGCTCGGTCGAGTTCAAGATCGCGAAACTACCTCATCTTCTCGAGCTGCTCCCTGGCCCACAACCGCCACTGCTCACTCTCCGCGCGGAAGGCCAGCGTCTCCATCAGCTTCTTGGTTTCCGCGTCCTTGCGGCCGAGGCGCACGTACAGGCTGCCGAGGGCCTGCAGGGTGGGCACGTGCTCGGGCACGACTTCGAGGGCGGTCTGGTAGGTTTCGATGGCCTGGTCGTGCTGGCCCGCTTGCTCCAGCGTGAGTGCGAGGTTTAAGCGCGGGTCGGGGTTACCGGGCATCAGCTTGCGGGCCCCCTCGGATTCGGTGGCCCATTCTCCTCTTCGACGCGCTCCAGTGCCCATGCGACGGGAGCGGCGCTTGACGTCACTGCATCGTAGATCGCGTTCCGCGCGCCTGGGAACCAGAATGGCCCTCCGAGGTCCGGTCGCCCGCTACGGCGCAATGTGGGCAGAGGGCTCCGTGCGCGGAACTGACGCCCTCTCCCTCGTTCGCCGTCGCCACTGGATCGCCCAGTACGGCGACGACCCCCAGCGTCCAGGCCGAGCTCCTGCAGGTCCGATCACGCCTTCGCTGACCCCGGCATTCCGACACGACCGGCTTCCCAAAGCTGTCCCCCTGGGCGGCAGTGACTCAGCGAGGCGTTCGGCGCGCTCTCTCATGCACCGTTCCGCAGGTCTTGACAGCGGCGATCCCAGGGGTAGAAGGGTTCGCGACTCGACATCGCACGCAGGGAAGGAGTCGTCGATGAAGACCGGGCTTGGCGTTCTCTCTATCGTCCTCGCCGCCACGGGATTGATCGCCTCGACAACTGCCGCACAGAGTGGAGCCGTTGCGGGTAGCTCCTACTACACCAATGAGGGCATGAACGGGATCCTGGATCCCGTGCTCGGAGAGTTCTTCATCGACGGCGGCGGATACGTTTCGCTGGCCGCGTTCGACCTGGCCAACAACTATTACCAGACTCCCTGTGGCGGCTCAATCCGCAATCTGGTCCGACTGCACCTTCTCAACATCCCGGCGCTCCAAGCGGCCCTGTCCTCCCAGTGCACGCCGGACCCCGGCTTCGTTCCAGTGGTCGAGTTCGATCAGGCGTTGGACGGTTCCGGCTATCCGACTCCCAACAGCGGCACCGCATGGTTCGGCCCGCAGATCCAGTGGGTGAGCGGCCGCATCAACGGAGGACCGTTCCAGCTCGTCTGGAAGCAGAATCCCAACGCCACCATCCGGATGGCCCTTTTCCAGTTCCCGTTCCATCCGAGCCACCTCCGGCTGCGTTCCGAGAGCTTCGTGTTTGGTCCACCGAGCGAGCTGGTTAGACCCGCAGCTCCGTTCGACACTTTTCCGCTGCAGTTTAACAGCCAGGTGCTCAACGCCGGCGATCTGCTGGCGTTAATCCTCGAGAACTGTTCGTCCGAACTACTGCTCGGTCTACAGAGGGCTCAAGACCTCAACCGATGGGTCCGCCTCTGGTTTCCGGGGTTCATGGCCCATATCAGCCAGCCCGTCACCTTCCACCTGAACATCCGGACGATCGCGTGCGGCTATTCCTGGGGCGGGCTGATCAGCGCGGTGGCCGCACTTCTACAGCCAGAGATCTACTCAGCGGCCTACGGCTTTTTCTGCGGCGACTTCGCCTACTGCCGCTCCAGCGGCGATTTCGGCAAGCTGCAGGGACACCGCTGGGCGGGATTCACCGGCTACGGATGGTTGAAAGTCCCGGCGACTTCCCATGCCTTCTGGAACGAGCATCTGATGAACCTGTTCGAGGACTCGATGGACCTGAGGCCGACGACGAGTCCGGCGGACAAATGGAGCGTGAACGTCTTCTCCCTGACCGCCCGCCTTGGCCAGCCGGCGCACGCTTCGGACCTCAAGGTCCCCATCTACGGCGTGTGGGGCGACTGCGACATCGGCGCCAACTTCCACTGGTCGGACGCGGACGCGGCCAACCCCAACCTGCGCTGGAAGCGCATCCACATGGGAATCCACGGAGACGAGCAAGGACAGATCGACGGCAAAAACGAGTACTACACGTTCAGCGGCGGCGAGTGGGCCGAGATCCTCGCCAACGCGGCGACCGGTCCGGTCACCAACCCGGACTTCATCCCGCTGGATGCCGCTCCCTCCGAGAACCCTGACCCATACACTCACACGCTGCGCCACATGCACTGCCCCGGCCCCTGTCCCGCGGGACTCAACCTGCTGACCGACTTCGATCTCGACCCGGACGGGGACGCCGGCAACGTCGTCAACCTGGCGATCGGCAACGGCGTCTTCCCCGGCAACAATGACACCCTCCGAGTGGGAGATCTCCTGGGCGGGACCAACATCGAGGTCTGGTTCGGGAACTTCGACGGGTTCTTCCACGTGCTGCGCTTCAAGGGCGGAGCATCCGACAAGTACCGGCTGTTCGACGTTCACAAGAGCCCTGCGCTGGCCTATGGGTTGGGAGCGATGGACACCGGGACGCTGCAGAACAAGACCGTGGTGCTTCTCGGGGATGCGATGGGACAGATCCACCGGCTCGAGCGCAATCCCTCGGGAACATCGTTTCTGGCTCCGACGTTGTTCGCGTCGACGGCCACGACTCCTCTCCTGCGTTCGGGGCTCGTCGCGCAACTCCTGATTCGCAACTTCGACGGTGGTACGTCGGGCAACGAAGTTCTGGTCGAGAACGAGGAGGGGGACTGGTTGATGTTCAGCGAGCAGGGGTCGCTGATCGCCTCGCGCCTGCGCGTCGACCTGAGCACGCCGCTCAATGCCACCCGGAGGTACGCGCAGAGCGTCGGGCGTGCTCACCCGGTCGACCTCGACGGCGACGGGGACCTCGAGCTCGTGATGGGTGCGCAGGACGGGCACCTGTGGCGGATGGACTACATTGCGCCCAAGCTGGTGATCAACCCGATGTCGAGGTTCACCTACGTGGCGATGACCTTCGTCGACAGCGTGCACCTGGATGCTGCGGATCCCGCGCCGAGCCACATCGTCGCCCTCGGCGACCGCGACAATGCCGCCACCGGAGCGGCGGAGAAGCGCATGCTCCTCATCCGGCGGTCGAGCGGCGCGATCGACATGGACGCGCTGATCCTCTCGGAGGGCTTCAAGGACAACAGCGTTGCATTCGCCTGGCTCGACCCCGCGAACGGACAGTTTGTGTGGGGCTCGGAGCAGCGTCTCTTCAAGTTGGACATCACCGCCAGCGCCCCGCCCTACTCGCTGCAGCAGCTGGCGTCGTTCACCTTTGACTCGAGCGTGGAGGGTGCGGGCATCACCGGGATCGACTACGTCGACGGCGGAGGATCTCTCGGCAAGCTGGTCGTGGTCGCGCTGGCCAACGGCAGGATCTTCACGTTCGACGAGAACCTGGTGCCGCGAAGGCTCTCGGACAAGGAGGAAGTGACGAGCGGCACTCCGCGGCCCTGGTACTCGAACAAGTCGTTCGGGCACCTGACGAGCGCGGATGTGATCCAGGTTCCAGGGGGGGCACCGCATACCTCTACCTTGCGGAGTATCAGCATTACTTCCGTCAAGCGATTGATCTGACGAAACAATATCGAATGGCGCGCCTGGATTTGCCGGCGGTTGGCGCGATCACCTGGGATCCGTACGTCTTCGATGCAAGAAACCTGGACCAGGGCTTTTTGCCATTCATGGCGATGGACCTGGAAGTCGCCGACCTCGACCTTGCCAACCCTGGTGGAGATGGCTTGCCTTGGGAGGACTACGCAGATCATGAGGTTGGAGCCCACGGGCTCGTCGGCAGTCCAGACCCCATCGGGCGTCACTACAGCAACATCACCGACGATTTTGGCCTGAGCAACGGGTTGACCCTGGCGGGATTCGTGTTTTCAAGCGTGAATCCGCGGCTATTCCCGTTGGACGATTCCCGACTGGGAGGCTTCGAGGTGCCAACTCCTCAGACCGTCCCGCAGGTGTACATCCAGCATCCGTATGAAGTCCAGGCTGAGCGCTTCAGTGGACAAGTCGCGGGTCAGTTTCGCCTGCTGAACTCCAACCGACAGTACCACGGAGCGAGCATGACTCTCGTGGACCTCGAAGTGTCGGACGAGGCCCAGGGGATGAACCGAGGAGAGTACCCCGGAGCTGGGATCAAGAAGCACGTGGTGAACGGCACGTCGAATGGCTTCGTCTACGCGCTGGTGCCGAGTGGAGTGGTCATCGACCAGGCGGAGGCGGCCTACCTGTCCTACTCTTCGGACGACCTGGGCTGGGCGGTCGTCGGGATGGACGCCGGGAACATCGACCATCCGCTCGACACCGGCAACGCGGGAAACGAGATCGTAGTAGGAACCTGGCTGGACACGGGCACCCGGGTCGACTGGCAGAACAACGTCGTCAACAAGAACCGTGGTCATCTGCTGGTCCTTCGCCCGAATCGCGCGACGGGAAAACTCGACGTGGCGGAAGACCTCAACGCCGACGACCTGCTCGGCATCGACCGCACCGGGATCGGCTCGGGTGTGTTCGGGGTCAAGATCGACAACGTCAACGGAGGGAGCGGCAACCCCGGTCGACCGGAGATCTGGGCAACGGACGCTACGGGTCACGTCTACCTGTTCCACTACGACACGCCGCAGAGCAGCTGGAAGTGCCTGTACCGTTCGCGCGATCTGGGACCCTACCCGGGGTTGTACAACAACCTCTACCCGATCAAGAACTCTGCGGGAAACACGGTCAAGCTGATCGTAATCAGCTCGGGATACGTGTACTGCTTCAACGTGGATTACACACTGGTTCTGTAGACAAGAAAGTTCAACAGGAGTGCTCACGATGTGCTGGAATCTCATGCTACGGTCAGCGTGCGTGACTGTCTGCCTGGTGATTCCGTGCAAGGGGGACATCATCACCGTCGACGACAGCGGCGGAGCGGACTACACGGACATCCAGCCCGCGATCAACGCGGCGAACGACGGCGACATCATTCTCGTGCGTGCCGGAGGCTACACCAGCGCCAACTTCCGTGGGAAGGGATGCGCGCTGATCGGAGCGGGCGTGGACCTTGTCCGAGTCGGGGGACAGGTGACGATCAAGAACCTGAGCTTGGGACAGACGGTCGCTGTGTCGCACCTCATGGTCTTCAACGGAGGTTCGGCCATCCCACCGATCGCGGCGGAGGACAACGAGGGTACCATCGTCATTTCGGACGTCGTGACCTGTTCGAGCCTCTACACGAATCCTGAGGGGGGCAACTACTTTGCTCGATGCAAGAGCGTCTTCGTGTCGAGGCTTGAGTACATGACCGATGACTACCCCTCGGGTTTTGTGCCAGGTTTCACCGTGGGGCTTGGCACCCGCTGCGCGATGAGCAACTCGTTCGCCAGGGGGGACGAAGGCTGGTTGGGGATGAATCCAGACTATCCTGGTGGAGATGGAGGGACGGGTGCGAGAGTTGTCGAGTCACAGGCATGGCTGGCTCGCTGCACTTTCGACGGCGGCCCTGGCGGCGCCTGCGGCTGGAACCCCACTTGGTGCGGCTGCTACCCGATGTTCGGCGGGGAGGGTGGATCGGGGATGTTCGTGACCGGAGTTTCGAGCGAGGTGATCGTCGCGGACGACGGCACGCATTTCATCCTGGGGGACGACGGCGGGGACGGGCTGCAGGGCATCTGCGATCCCAGCTGCTGGAACTACGGCGGCGACGGTGGCGACGGGATCCGCCTTGATACGGGTGCGAACACCCCGATTCGCGTCGTGCTATCGAAGGCGAACGTGTACGCGGGCCTGGGCGGCGAGTCGCCGACACAGCCCGGCCAGGACGGGGTGCCCTACGACGGTGACCAGAGCCGTTTTGAGTTCCCGTCCGACCCGATCCCGACCTTTGCCGTCACCGGCGACTTCCTTCCGGACGGCGACGGCACGATCAGCGTCTACGGTAACAGCGGCGACTTCGCCTTCCTGATCGCCTCCGATGCCTTCGACTTCCGCGAGATCCCGAACACCGGGTACTTCCCGTTGATCGCCGTCCCCGGATCGTTCTGGATCTTCTTCCCCGCCGGCGCGATCCCCGCGAACGGTGCGCTGAGCATCCCGTTCAAGATCCCCGACCAAACCGGCCTGATCGGAGCCACCTACGCACTGCAAGGATTCACGCTGCCCCCCTCCGGCACCGGCCGCATCCCGCAGCTCAGCAACTTCGACACGTTTACCGTCCGCGAGTGATTCAACCCAGTCGATCCTGCGAAGTCACATCATTCCCGTGGGGTGCAAACCCACAGCCGGCGCTGTTTCGGCTCTTCGTGACCGATTTCATGACGCAATTCAGGGAATCGCGAGAGCGAAAGTCGGCCATCGGACAGGGTGCAACTGCCACTTTTCGCCCTGCGGACACAACCTGGGCCTAATGCTGTGCTGACCATGAAGCTCAACGGGCCAGGTCGGGATCGATCAGGCCGCGCGTCGGCAGTAGAAGCTCAGCAGTCCGCCGAGTCGCGCGCGGTTGATCACGTCGCCGGTACATCTGAAGACTTCCGGCTCGGCGATCAGCCGGTTGTCCAGCTGTGTATTCCGCTGATGCCGCTCACCTGTTCCGGCCATGCCGCTCACTCATTCCGCTGATGCCGCTCAAGAGGTCGGAGCGAAGCGACGCGACGCTGCTGGGTTCTTTGCATCTTATCGGGACGTCTCGTCCCGAACCTCCGCGTCCCGCGGAGCGGCCCCTTGGGGCGGCGAGCGCGGAGCGGGACGCGGCTCGGGTTGGTAGTGGCCG
>Ga0247727_10017880_pt1 | contig 11224 bp, 10 predicted proteins | sample WisWelCaveWW1625_FD_202498 | JGI IMG/M metagenome (GOLD analysis project Ga0247727, IMG submission 202498) | Biofilm microbial communities from Wishing Well Cave, Virginia, United States - WW16-25 | ecosystem: Environmental > Aquatic > Deep subsurface > Groundwater > Cave microbial mat | place...
GGTTGATAGTCTTCGTTGAGGTTACGCCGAATGCCGCTGCCAAAATGAATGTTGTACGGCGCCACCAAGCCATCATAAATGATCTTGCCCTGAAACGGCAATAAAGCCGTTTCGAGTAAAATCGGCAGGTCGGAACCGATGACTTCTGCAAAAGCGCTATAGAGGCACCGAACGCCGTAAGCTTTGACGGGAGAACTGCCGGTGAGAAAGACCGCGTAATCTTTGAGATAACGCAGCACGTAAAATTTGTCTTTGATAAATTTTTTCCAGCCGCGCACAATGTTCAATTCCTCCGGCGAGAAGCCCAAAGGATTTTCTGCGATAAATGAATCAAACAAATTTTCCGGGCCATAAAGAGCATCTCGAATATCATTGAGCTGTTTAAAGGGAATTTGTTCGATCTCACCAGACAAAGAAACATTTTTTGCCTTGCCGGTTTTTTGCGCCGTGTAAAGCAAGAGCGGATGATACAATTTGTAGAAAAGTTTGATTTCAGGTTCGGGGAGCTGCATTATTTTCCACCGTCGGACAGCCGTTGCTGCACTAACTCCGTCGCCGCCTGTGTAGCCGCCATCGCAGCTTCGACAGCTTTGAGGAGTTTGGATTCTTCGATGGGCAAGCGATCCAAGTCATGGCGCGCGAGGCAATCACGCAGGCCCGGCAAAGTTTGCGCGCCGTAGCCGTTTTCTTCGCTCGGCGCGACGTACAAATTTTTGTACCACGTCCGTCCGCGCAAACCTTCCGGCGAAATGAAGGCCCGGTCAACGCTTATGAGATGATCATTAATTGTTTTTAAAGCCAACGCATCCAGTTGATTGGCGCTGGCGGAAACTTTACGCCAAGTCTCTGCCGTCTTCACCCATTCGTTTATTTTTTTAAGGAGATCATCAAGCTGGGTGACGGGTTTTGCCTCAAGCTCTTTCAAGCTCGCTTGCAACGTTTTTACTTCCTTGCGTAATTGTTTGGCGTACAGCGAAACATCGAGGGGAAGGGCCGGACGATCGGCGAGCGTCATCGCCATCAAGCCGGCAATTTTCGTCATCGCGGCATGATACAGAAAATTCGGATCGCCGAATTTTTCCATCCAATAAAAATTATCATACGCCGCATGATAGACGCCGTACGGCCCGCCGAAATTCATCGAGATGCACGGCACGCCGGCAAAATCGAGAAACGCCGTAAAATCCGAGCCGGCGCCGAGATCGTCAATATGCACGGCAACCGAATCGAGCGTCGCCCAATGCGGCTCGATTTTCTTTTTCTTATTCAAATTTTCACGGCTCCACCATTGGCTTAACACGCTGCGGCCGCTATGGGGATCGGGAACCATGCCAACGATTTGCTGCACAAAATTTCGCAAGGTCGGCGAGGCGCCCACAAAAAATTGATCGCCGCTCACGGCGGCGTCCATATTCACATAAGCGACCACGTTGCGCGTCGTCAGCGTTTTGTGATGCTCCACCCATTCCGTCGAGCCGAGCAAGCCGTATTCTTCGCCGTCCCAGCTCGCAAATTGAATCGTGCGGCGCGGACGATAGCCCTGCTTCACGAGCTCGTTTAAATTGCGCGCCAATTCCAACATCACGGCGGTGCCGGAGTTGGGATCAACGGCGCCGTACGTCCACGCATCGCGATGGTTGCCGATGATCACGATATTTTCCGGCTCTTCAGCGCCGCGCAATGTAGCGATCACATTCCAAATCGGGCGAATCTGATAATCCATTTGAACCGTGAGTTGCAACAAGGCCGGGCCGGGGCCGACATGATACGCGAACGGCAAACCGCCTTGCCAACCCCGCGGCACATTCGGGCCGGCGAGATTTCGCAGAATTTTTTCAGCGTCAAAATAAGAAATCGGCAGCGAGGGAATGCGCGGCAGATTCTTAGCGCGATCGGCAGCATTGCGCTCCGCCGCGCCCGTCGCGCCCCAACCGGGCGTGAGCGGATCGCCGGGATATAAAAATAAATATTGCACCGAGCCGCGCTGAATGCCGGTTTCCGGGCGCATCGGGCCGTGCGGATAAACCTCGCCTTGCATGTAACCGTCATCCGCAGGATCGGAATAAATCAACACGGCTTTGGCGCCGCGCGTTTCAGCCTCGCGCACTTTCACGCCGCGGTACGCCACGCCGTAGCGCGCGAGCACGAGGCGATCGCGCACCGAAATGCCGAGTTGCTCGAGCTGTGCATAATCACCCGGCAAGCCGTAATTCACATACACCACTTGTCCTTCGGCCTCGCCGCTGGGTGAATACGCATGAAAAGGTGCGATGAGGTCGGGTCCGAATGAATCTTTATCTCCGGCAAAACCAGCCTCGGGCGTTGGCCCGGTAAATTGAATGGGCTGCGTGATTTTAAATTCGACCTTTTTCGGGAACGGCAGATAAACATCGTATGCGTTCATTTCAACGGTCAAGCCATACGACTTAAATTTTCTCATCACGTATTCTGCCGTCACTAAATCCTGCTCGGTGCCGGCAACGTGCGGCTCTTCGGTGAGATGCATTAAAAACGTGCGGCAACTGTCGGGGCGCGGCAGCTCGAGAAAACGGTTCGGCCAATTCGGCGTTTGCGGGAAAATGGGAGAGGCGGCCAGCAATAAAAGTAAAAAATAAATGGAGCAAAACTCCACAGGCCAGAAACGGCGGTCGGCAATTTTTTCCATACCCATCCTTAATTGTTCAGGTTGAGACGGCAATACCCCGATTTTGCATTGTAAGGCTAAATTCACCCCCAATTGATTTCAGCAATTAAAGGAAAATCCTACGGACGCAGTCGGGGTTTGGTTTTATAGATGCAAAATTAAGGAATAACTTTTCAACGCCTTTTAAGGTACATCAAGATTTGTTTTGACGCAACAGCTTTTTGAATATTGCCTCAGTAAAGCACCGCCCGGGCGGGGGCATGAAATTGTGCTTGACAAAGCATCGGCTTTTTGCTACAATAGCCTGCTTACTTATTGCGCCAAACCCGGCGCGGATTTAATTGGCGAAACTGGTTTTTATTTTTCCTGAGGAGGAAATCATGAACACAAAAATTTCTGGCAACCAGAACGTCAACCTTGCTTGGCTGAACGTCGCGCTGCTCGTTGGCGGAGTGTTTTTCACGGCCTGCCAGCAACAGCCACAACCGAGTGCGCAAAATTGTGAATATGTGAATTTTCAAACACCCGGCGAAGTGCAAGCCGCCGGGGTCCAGATGATCAAGATACGCGAAGGCCACCGCGTTTGGACCAAGCGTTTCGGTAACAGCCCGAGGAAAGTTTTATTGCTGCACGGCGGCCCGGCGGCGACGCACGAGTACATGGAGTGTTTCGAGAGTTTCTTTCCGCAAGCCAATATTGAGTTTTACGAATATGATCAACTCGGCTCTTATTACTCCGACAAGCCGGCCGGCGATAGTTTGTGGACGTTGCCGCGTTTCGTCGAAGAAGTAGAGCAGGTGCGCCAAGCCCTGGGTTTAAACAAAAATAATTTTTATTTGCTCGGTAATTCCTGGGGCGGCATGTTGGCGATGGAATATGCGCTGAAATACCAGGCGAATCTCAAAGGCTTGATCATTTGCAATATGACCGCGGATTTCAACAAATATGAGGCATATAATCAGCAGCTTCGCGGCCAAATGCGGCCCTCGCTGATCGACACGTTGAGCGCGTATGAAGCGAAGGGCGATTATCACAATCCGGACTACGTCAATCTGGTTTTTGCGGAATATTATACCAAGCATCTCTGCCGTTTGCCGGAATGGCCCGAGGCGGTCACGCGGAGTTTCGGGCATCTCAATCAGCATGTTTACGAATACATGCAGGGCCCCAGCGAGTTTGTTCCCGGCGGCATCTTAAAAGGTTGGACCGTGTGGAATCGCTTGCAAGAGTTGACCGTTCCGACGCTGACCGTCGGCGCGAAATATGATACGATGAATCCCCAAGAAATGGAAGAGATAAGCCAGCTCGTGAAAAATGGGCGCTACTTGTATTGCCCCAACGGCAGCCATTTGGCGATGTGGGATGATCAGAAAGTTTTTATGGCAGGAGTCATTGATTTTATCAAAGATGTGCAGAACAGCGAATTTCCGATCAAATAGTTGCTAATGCACTCAAACTCAGAATAAAATTCTGAAAGTTTTATCGGCCCAACGGATAGAAAAACGGCCAACGGATAAAAACAGTTTAAAAAATCCGCTCGCCGCTTTTTCATCCGTTGCGTTGTTTCTATCAGTTGGGAAATTTATTGTTTAATCCAGTATGGAATTAAAAAAGAAAATCTTTATCGCGATGGCGGGCAATATCGGCGCCGGGAAAACGACGGCGGCCAAGCTGCTCAGCCAGCATTTCGGTTTGGAGTTGTTCGATGAGCCGGTGATCGACAACCGGTTTTTGCGGGATGATTACGCCGAGATGCGGCGGTGGTCGTTCAGGTTGCCGCTCGAGTTTCTCATGCGCCGCGTCGAGCATCATGAATTGATTCGCACCGTTCCGCAAGTCTACCGGAAAAAATATATTATCCCGATCTGTGAAATCAATATCGAACAATTGGATATTCGTTCCCCGGAGGGCAAACAGATTTTCTTGCAAGAAGTCGAGCCTGCGCTGAAAGAAAACGACTTGCTTTAAAATTTTTTTGCTTGTAATTTTTTTGCTTAGTTTCCGAAACGCGGATTCACCACATTATTATAAATCGATCCGAACGTGTAACTCAAGCCGATGGAGGCGAAATAGCTGTATTGCGTTTCAAATTGCCGGCGCTGCAAGAGAATTTCTTCCGGCGCCGCGCCGCCCTTGGGCAAGGATAACTGATCGTGAATCCGCGCGATCTGCCCGAATAGCCGCAGCGAGACGCCTTTGAAAAGCCGCAGGGATAACTCGCTAAAAAGCTCGACGCGGTTTTTGTCAAAGTCATGAAAATAAGTCGAGCCTACCAACGAGGTTTCCACCGACCCCCACGGCTGCTTGGCATCCAACGTGATCGACAACTCTTGACTGAGCAAATTTTCCGAAGTTTTATCGTAAATCGTTTCTTCGTCGTAGCGATAGAAATTGTAGACCATCTCGTAGAGAAACCGCAACTGCCGCCGCGTCGATTCTGAATATTTATAAAAATTATACTCCACCGCGGGCGCGGCTGCAAGGCCCAGCGTTGTATTGTTGAACGTTGAAGAAAATACCCTTCCGGAAAACCCCGCCGACCAACGCTCGCCGAGGCTTTTGACCACCAAGCTGCGAAAACTTTTGCTGCGCGAAAAGCTCGAGATCGTGCGGTCGCCGAGATCGAAATTGCTCTCATTATAATTGCCGTTCAAGCTCACATTGATTTTCCACGCCGGCGTGACGCGGTTGGCGCTGAGCGAACCGTGCAGCGAAACAAAATTGGCTGATTTCTCGCCGTTTAAAAAACTATTGAGATTCAGCGCGAACACCCAGTAATTCCATTTGTCGATGACGGCTTTGGTTGCCGCCGGTTTCTTATACGTGATGGAAATTTGCTCCGCTTGCGGCGTTTTGGCGACGTAGCGCAACAGCCCCATTTTAATCACGCGCGCGAGGCCTTGACGAATCTCGTCCTGCGTGTCCGTTTGCTTCGAATTATACTTTAATGTGTCGCTCATTCCCGCCTGATTGAATTGCCCGATGAACGTGAGGGTAAATTCGGTGCCGCCGCTGCCGGTCTCTTGCGTGGTTATCAAAGCGTGAACTTGCGCTGCTTTGCGATCGCGCACGTAATTGACAAACGTAATTTCCGTGCGAATATAATCATCGTCACAACGATCACAGTCAAGATAAATTTTGAGCGCATTGCTCTCGGCGGCTTTCGCGCTGTCTGAGGGTGTTTGCGCGTTAATAGACGACACGGTGAATAGGGAAAAAACCGTCGTTAAAAATATCTTTCCAGTTAACCGTTTCATGATTTCCTCTCGAGGCGATTAAAGTAAAAATGATGCTTGTGTGCTATACACGAGGTGAATTATGAAAGTTTAAAAGAAGCCCGCTCGCGTGAGAGCCAAAACAACCAGGAAAGGCGAACCTCGGTTTTGGCGTTAAGAGGTATACAATTTAACCGCTGAAACTGAAGATGTCAATGGAATTTTTGCTTTTTAAAAAAAGAATCTGACCTTAAAGTGGTGATCAAATTTTGCCTTGTCGTTTCATTATCATGTTGTTGAGTTTCTACACGACATGATGATTTTCTCAGTTGGGGCATCTATTTATTGAGACGGGAAAACAATCGGTTGGCGCGTGTTATCTTTTCACAATCCTTCGGCACGTTTCTTGTGATCATAGCAAATTAGATCAGCGCATGTCGTCAATTTCAGCGCAGAATTTTTGCCGCCGGAAAGGAGCGTTCTGCTATGTTTCGTCGTATGATCACAGCCGCCATGTACAGCGTTTTATGTTCTTTCATCATGATGGGTTGCGCCGGGTCCGCCAAAACATTTCTGTCCCGTGAAAATCTTCCGGAATTTCCCAACGCGAAAATTCTCAAAGTCACCTTGACCAATGGCGAGAATATTCAATTCGATCGGAACGGCGCTTATTATTACGAGCAATATCAAAATCGGCGCCGCGTCATCATCGGAAAAACCGAGAATGGGCAAAGCGTCGCGTTGGCGCTCGTCGAAGTGCGCCAGGCTTATGTGGAAAGCGCCGGGCGCGCCGAAGAAAATAGCCGGATGATTTTTCCCACCGTGCTCGTGATGGGCGTGGTGATCGCCACTGTTTTTACGCAACACAATTAATCGTTGCGGAGGGAACAACGCATGCGAGAAAATAAATCCATCGAGGCGAGCGCCATTTTCTTGATTCCACTCGCCGCTATTCTTTTCCTGCTGCTCGCGAGGCTGGCGTTTCCTTAAGCGCAGCGAGACTTTGATCGCAACGAAATTTCATCCCTTTGGCGAGGCCGGCTTGTGCAATGACGCCTTAATCTTCTGAATCATCCCCAACACCTCTTCTTGTTCCGCGGCTTCGCGCTGCGCGGCCTCTGCGGCGCTTTCATTTCTGAACGGCGGATTTTCAAACAGCGCTTCCGGAATCTCTCTCAAAAAACGCGACGGCTCTAAAGCGAGCTCTTCTTTGTAGCGCGTTTTCTTGTCGCAGAAGCTGATCGTCAGCTCACGTTGCGGCCGGGTGAGAGCGACGTAACAGAGCCGGCGTTCTTCCTCCTCGCCGCCTTCTTCACAAGCGCGTTTGCTCGGGAATTGGCCGTCGTTCATCCCGTAAATAAAAACATAGGGAAACTCCAAGCCCTTCGCCGCGTGCACGGTCAAAATCACCACGCGATCGACTTGTTTGTTGAGGTAATCCGTATCTGAAACAAGGCTGAGTCGGTCCAAAAATCCCGCCAGCGTCGGATCGTCGCTGGTTTGCTCGAAACGTTTCAAGCTGCCAAGAAATTCGCGCACGTTGTTCTGGCGTTTCTCGATCATTTTTTCGTCATGCGAGGTCTCTTGCAAAGCCCGCATGAAATCGAGGCGCTTGACCAGCTCCTCAGCCGTTTCGCTGAGTTTGCCGTCGTGGAACTTGCGGCGAAATTCATCGATCAAATGCACAAATTGAATCATCGTCTGCGCTGTCGGGCCGCGCAAGTCTTCGATGAACTCGGCCTCGTGAAACGCTCGATGCAAATTTTTGTGCTGCGCCTGGCAATACGCGTGCATGCGCAGCAGCGTTTGGCTGCCGATGCCGCGCCTGGGAAAATGCAGCGCCCGCTTGAAATTCAGCTCGTCGTCGGAATTGCGCAGCACTTTTAAATACGCCATGAAATCGCGAATTTCTGAGCGGTCGTAAAATGAGTCGCCGCCGATAAGCTGATACGGAATATTCGCCAGCCGCGCCGCCTCTTCGAGCGGGCGCATCTGAAAATTCGTGCGCACCAAAATCGCGTAATCGCTGCAAGGCCGCCTGTCGTCCAGCCGGCGCTGATGCGCGATCTCCGTGAAAATTTTTTCCGCCTCGTCGCTCTCGTTCGCCCCGCGCAGAATTTTTATTCTCCTCCCGCCTTGCCATGCCGTCCACAGTTCTTTGCCTTTGCGCCGCCGGTTGTTTTTGATCACCGCGTTCGCCGCGCCCAAAATGATTGGCGTGGAGCGATAGTTTTGCTCGAGCTTGATCACGCGCGTGCCGGGATAGTTTTGCTCAAAATTTAAAATGATTTCCGGATTCGCGCCGCGCCACGAGTAAATCGACTGGTCGTCATCCCCGACCACGCAAAGATTGCGGCGCGGTCCGGTCAACAAATTAATAAAGCGATCTTGCAGCGGATTGGTGTCTTGATACTCGTCCACCATGAGGTAGTGAAAGAGTTCTTGATAATGCGCCCGCACTTCCGGATGCCCGGCTAAAAGCTTCGCGGTTAAAATGAGAATGTCGTCAAAATCAATCGCGTTAAAACCGCGCGTGCGATGGAGGTATTGACCGTAAAGATCGCGAAAGAGCAGCTCTTCGGCGTTTTCCGTTTTGGGGAGATGATCCGGCGCCTGCCCCAGATTCTTCGCTGCCGAAACGCGGCCGAGCAACTGCGCCGGATTATGCCCGCCGAAATCCATCGCTTCGTCTTTGATGATTTCGCGAATCAGCCCAAGCTGATCGCCTTCATCATAAATCACAAAATTTTTGCGATAGCCGAGCGCTTCGGCATGCTTCCGCAAAATTCGCACGCCGAGCGCATGAAACGTCGAGAGGGTGACGCGGTTGGCGGGCTTGCCGGCCAAGCTTTCCAGGCGCTCTTTCATTTCGCGCGCGGCTTTGTTGGTAAAGGTGACGGCCAATAAATTTTCGGGAGGCACGCGTTTCTTTTCGAGCAAATAAGCTAAGCGATAAGTAATGACGCGGGTTTTACCGGAACCGGCGCCGGCGAGAATGAGCAAAGGTCCTGCGGTATGTTCAACAGCTTGACGTTGGGGCGTATTGAGATCGTGCAGACGTGCCATGAAAAGAAGAGTCGTAAAGCGTAATGAATAAACCGTAATTCGAATTCATCAATTGAATTTGGCGGCAGCAAACAACCAGAGGCTACCCCAAAGGGAATAGCAAGATAAAAATTTTGCGGAAAAGAAACAACGGAATTTTTTTAAAATCGTAGCGCGCCTAAGCACGAATACTTGGCTTTTTCAAACGCGGCAGCGCCGCTTCGAGGTCTTGGCGTTGCGCTTCTAACCACGGCGGCAAAATAAGCTGCTCGCCAAGATGTTTTAAATCCTCGTCGCGGTCGAAGCCGGGGCCGTCGGTCGCGAGTTCGAAGAGCGCGCCGCCGGGTTCTTTGAAATAAACCGACTTGAACCAGTTTAAAGTGGCTAATTTACTTTTCAAAAATCGCTTCGGCGTCGATCGTAACTTCCACGATATCACCGACGACGATACCGCCTTTGTCCAGTTGTGCATTCCAACTTGCGCCAAAGTCATGACGGTTGAAGCTCGTTTTGGCTACAAAGCCGGCGCGTGTTTTTGGGCCCTTATCCATGTTGTCTTCCCACCATGGCGTCTGCCATTGCCCCAAATACGTCACGTGCAAAGGCACTCTTTTGGTTACGCCGCGAATGGTCAAATCGCCGTGAATGATATAATCGTGATCGCCGACAAGATCGACGTCGCTCCCTTTGAATGTGATCGTGGGATATTTGTCGGCATCCAAAAAATCGGCGCTGCGCAAATGGGCGTCGCGATCCGGCTCTCCCGTCCATAGCGTTTTCGCGTCAATCGTCACTTCGACGGAAGAGGCGCGCGGATTCGCGGGATCGAACTCTAGCGCGCCGTAAATATTTTTGAAGCAACCACGCACATACGTCACCATCATGTGCCGCGCGCAAAACTCCGCCGCCGTGTGCCCGGATTCGAGAAACCATTTTGCCATTGAGAATCTCCTGCATAATTTTAAAAAGTGAATTCTATTTCACCATGAAGATTTGTGCGTTCGCAGACTGGCAGTCCGCGCTACGATATAATGCGTCCCATCCGGCCGCTTTGATAATCGATAATCGCCTGACGAATTTCTTCTTCAGTGTTCATCACGAACGGGCCGTAGCTCACCACCGGTTCGTCAATCGGTTCGCCGTTCAGCAAAAGCATCGTCGCGTCCTCGCGGGCCTCGATTGAAATATTTTCACCGCGGCGGTCAAACAACGCCATTTCCGCGGCGTCGACTTTCTCCGTTTCATACAACAAAATCTTGCCGTGCAAATTCACCAGCAGCGTGGTGTAGCCGTCCGGCATTTCCAGCTCCACGGTCCGTCCCGCCTGCAGCCGTATATCCCACAGATTGATCGGCGTAAAGGTCCGCGCCGGGCCTTTGGTGTTCTGAAAATTTCCGGCAATCACGCGCACGTTGCCGCTGCCATTCGCGAGCTTGACAACGGGAATGTCGTGATTGAGCAGCGTCTGATAACCCGCCGGCAAGGTTTTGAATTTGGCCGGGAGATTCACCCAAAGCTGCACCATCTCGAACATGCCGCCGCGCCGCGCAAACTCACGACTGTGTTTTTCCTCATGCACGATGCCGGAAGCCGCGGTCATCCATTGCACGTCACCGGGGCCGATACTGCCAGAGTTGCCTGTGGAATCGTGATGCTCCAACTCGCCCTGATAAACAATCGTTACCGTCTCAAAGCCGCGGTGCGGATGCTCATCCACACCGAGCGCTTGTTGCGTCGGCGGAAATTCTATCGGGCCGCCGTAGTCCAAAAGCAGAAATGGACTGATCGTTTGACCTAAACGTTGCGAAGACAAAATCGAGCGAACCGGAAAACCGTCGCCCACCCAATGCGGTGCCGGGCTTTTGTGGATTTCGATAATTTTTTTCATAGCTTCCTCATTTGTTTAAGCTTTAATTCACGGCGGGGCTTAAAAATTATTTGCCTCGCCGCGAAGCTTGTGCGTTCAATCCCGCAAAGCCATTTTTCTATATTGTTTCGATTATGATATTTTATATTTAAACTATTTATAATTTTAAAAAATTTCATCCAAAGTAATGAGAAAGAATGGGAATGGGCGGCGAGTGGCGGAAAAAGAGAATATCCGTGGGCAAAGAAGAGCCGGATGAGACACGTGCGAATTACGGGCGCGACGTTGGTCAAACCACGCCGGTAGGCGTCTATCCCGCCGGCGCTCAATGCCATTAACTTAACCACTCGCGACGGCAACGCGGTAGGGATTGCACAGTCGCGATTTTCTCTGGCGTGGGTATGAACGGCCCTCGCGAGGTTTTTCGTACATCCGCGACATCATGCGGGTGAT
>Ga0247727_10017881_pt1 | contig 11224 bp, 10 predicted proteins | sample WisWelCaveWW1625_FD_202498 | JGI IMG/M metagenome (GOLD analysis project Ga0247727, IMG submission 202498) | Biofilm microbial communities from Wishing Well Cave, Virginia, United States - WW16-25 | ecosystem: Environmental > Aquatic > Deep subsurface > Groundwater > Cave microbial mat | place...
TGAACTTGATGAGATGAAAGAAAAATTACGTCGCGCGTGGCTTCGCTTCGGCATAATTTTCATGATTATCGGGTGCCGTGCGCGGCATGGAAAATTTAGGGCAAAACCATTGCTATAAAAATCTTGTCCGCATCCACTCCCCCAAAAGCTTTTTTAATAGTTTTGCCCAAAATCGTTTTGCCTATATATTAAACACGAAACAATCCATCGCTATTTATCTTCCTTGCGGTAAATCACCCCACATGCGATGTGAGATTCGCCAAGATTCATCAGCCTGGCGTTTCATGATCATCAGATAATTTCCGTTGTTGGTGCGTTCGAGCTTGTTGCTGCCATCTTCATACGTAAAGCTCAATGTAAACATGCCGCGAATGTATGCCACCTCATCTTCTGCACCAACCTCTTCTGTCGTTATCGTGAAAGCGGTGACAGTCGTTTTGCTGCCGCTCGGCCACCAGAATTGTTTGATGGCTTTCATTCCTTCGATGGCGCGCGAGCCTTGCGGAATCAACACGGCATTGGGCACGAGCGTCTTCATCACGGCCGTCGAATCATTTTTCAGCCATGCCGAAACATACGCTTCATTCACGGCTTTGATTTTGGCGGCATCATCAGCCGATAATCTTCCGGCGTGCGTCTGGGCATTAGTCGGGTTCGTCAGCGCGACGAGCACGAGTGCGCTGATAAAGCAGAATTGGCGCATAAAAGAAATTTTCATGAAAAATTTAGTTCTCCACAAAGCCATGATCCCACGTCAGGCTCGGATCGTGATTGCGCAAATCAATATCAAAATCGACTGCCGCTTTGAGCGCCAACAACACCGAGACCCATCCGGCAATGACATCGGTTCGTTCTTCGGCTGTGACGCCGGTATCGGTGAGTGTCACCAAAGTGCCGCCTTTGCCATCATCGGTCATTTCAAATTGCGCGATACTGTTGCCGATATATTCAACCGCAAAAAGAGTGGGCGCCATGTTGCCAACAATCTTGGCCTGTCAGCGCTGGCCATTGGGAAAGATGAAATGAATGACGCCATCTTTCTCCACCGCTGACTCAGCCCAAAAGCGCGCGCGGCCATAATCGGTTGACAACATTTCATAAACGCGAATCGGCAACGAGCGTAGACGAAGACGCCAAAGAATAATTGCTTCCGAAGGTTGAAACATGTTGCATACACGCATTGATGATGACGTTCAAATTCACAACGCCTCCACCCAATTGCCGTCTTGCAAGCGATAAACTTTGTTGGACATTTCTCTGAAACCCGCCGAGCCGCCAAAGATCAACCACGCGCGTTCGAGGGGATCATAAACAAATGCTTCGGCATTGGGCGCAGGTGCCGGAGGAACATCGAGCTTTTTCCAATCACTTCCAGTCCACTGCCAGGCATCGTTGAAGCTCTCGCGACCTTGACCGCCCGCGAGCAACGCGACGGCTGCCAATACTTCATCGTAAATCATCAAATGAAAAAATCGCGGTTGCGGTGAAGTCGGGGGCGTGAGTTGCTTCCAGCTTTTTCCGTCCCACGTCCACGTGTCGCCGAATTGATTTTGCTGCAAATCTTTGCCGCCGAAAAGAAGGATGTCTTTGAGATTCGGATCATAAGTCATGCCGTGCCATGTGCGGCCACTCGGTCCGGTGACATCGTACTTCCTCCATTGTTTGCCGTCAAATTCCCAAGTATCAGCCAGCAGTTGTGGACTCATGCCGCCGAACGTCACAAAAATTTTGCGGCTCTCATCGTAGGCCATCATGTGCGCCACGCGAGGAGAGGGTTTTTCTTGAGAGAAAGAATTTACTGTCGAAAGAACAGAAAAGAAAACAAGCGCAGTTATTTTAAACATAGGCGACTCCATTTACCGTCTGAACGGTATGAATTCGAATACGCCAGAACTCCGCTAGGAGTGGAATGTTTATAGATAAATCAAAGTAGGCAATCTAAACTCCGGAGGAGTGAAATGTTGGCGAGCGTAAAGAACCATGAATCTACCCAAATTATTACAAGCTCTTTTACATGTCACTCCTATCGGAGTTTTAAGATATAGAGAAAAGCTTACGACTATACGGGTTTTGCCGCGAAACAGAAAATGAAAAACTCATGTTTGCTCAGTGAAACGCAATTTCGGCAAAACCTTTTGAAGCGCTTTTGCGCCTTCTTCGGTAACCTTCGATTTGCCGATCAACAACACCTCAAGCTTGGTCAAACTCTTGAGATGCTCAATGCCAGCGTCGCCAATTTGCGTATCGAATACGCTGATCTTTCGCAAGTATGAAAAGGCTTTCAGATGCACCAGACCTTTATCGGTGATTTTCGTTCCTCCCATTAACAGCGTTTCAAGCTCGGTCAAATCTTTCAGATGCACCAGGCCGCTATCGCTAAGCCGGGTGCGAAACAAATTGAGGAACCGGAGCTTGGTCAGAGCACTGAGATGCGCTACGCCGGCATCGCTGATCTTGGTCTTGCGCAGATCGAGATGGCGAAGCTCTTTGAAATGTTCGAGATGCTCCAAATCCGCATCACCGACGTTGATTTCGTGAAGATCGACTTTGACAACGGGCTTGTCGGGACTCAGCGAATCAACTTCGACGGTTCCGCCCAATTTGATAATGGCAGCGATTGCCTGCTCCCGCTCGGTTGAGATTGAGGATTGCGCTAGGCAGAAAGACGCAAGAGCAATAACGATCAGGACAAAGAAAAGATTAGATCTCATGGGCTACTCCTTAAATGAACGATGTGTAAAGTCCGACTTGAGCAAGATGATTTTTCTAATTTAGCAAATTCTACTGCTCAAGTCGAACTTCGCCATATCGTTCAACTTCTCGAAATCGCCGCCAGCTTCTGCTCCGCTTTTTTGCGCATGAAAGAATAATTTAAATTGCTGAGCGCGTTAAAACGAGCCGCTTTCTTATAGGACTCCTTCGCGTTTTTGACCTCACCTTTGCCTTCATAAGCCAGCGCCAATCGGTAGAACGTATAAGGATTTTGCTGATTGGCTTTCTGGAAATGCTGTATCGCCTGATCATACTTTTTTTCCGCCAGCGCGATCGAGCCGGCTAATTCATGCGCCAGCCAAATTTGAAAAGTATTTTTCGCGGCTTCGGATTGCGCGCGAAATTCTTCGGCTTTGGCTTTCGCCGTCGCCAAATCTTTCTTCATCAACGCGACGCGACCGGCGTTATAAAGCTGGCCGCGCTTGGCGTTCTCTTTAATCGCCGCCGAAAGATTGGAGGACTCGACGAGCTGCAGCGACTTTTCAAACTTCACCAGCGCTTCGTCATACTTGCCGGACTCGTAAAGAATATTGCCCATCGTGCCGAGATCGCCGGACATGGCCGCGGCATCGTTGATTTTTTCTCCCAACGCATATTGCTTGTCCAGCTCGGCCAACGCCATTTGCACGTTGCCCGCATCAACGTAAACCACCGTCTTGGCAAACAAAGCGCCGCGGCGCTCGCCATCATCACGCGCGAGGTCGTACGCTTTTTGAAGCTGCGCCTGCGCCTCCGTGTGTTTGTTTTGGAGACTGAGATCGGTGGCAATGCCGTAATACGAAGCAGCGAAATTCGGATTGTGTGACAACGCCGCTTGATATTGCTTGATCGACTCGTCAAAACGCCCCATTTTCAACAGCAGTTCGGCGTAAGAATCATACGGGTTCGGATCGTTCGGAATCAGCTCGATATATTTCCGAAACGCTTTTTCCGCTTCGGCGTTGTTTTCCAAACTTCTGTAAGCGTAGCCCAACAAATTATACGGCGGCGAAAAACTCGGCGCGATCGTCGTCGCTTTTTTATACGCCGCAATCGCTTGCACAAATTCCTGCTGGCCAAAGAAGTAGCCGGCCAGGAGATTATGGGCGCGCTCGTCTTCCGGATAAACGGCGACTAATTTTTGGTAATGCTCTTTTTGTTTAACCGCATCGCCGTTCGCTCCGGCCTGCGCGCCCAATATCATCAGCCGCTCACCTTCGGAAGCCTTGTCCGCCAGAGCCACAGCTTTGTCCAGTTGCTCGAAGAAGCCTTTGGCGGTCGGCTGGCTATTTGCAAAATTGAGATAGGCGATAGCAAAGTGTGGGTCTTTGGCAATGGCCTTCTCGAAATATTGCAGCGATTCCTGCCCCTGCAATCGCTCTTGCAGATCGCGCCCTTTTATAAAAAGCTCCCGCGCTTCTGATGACGAAGTGGTGACGGGAATTTTTTTGTTGCCCGCCCCAGAAAAGCCGGCAAACATCAATGGCAGCGCACAGATCGTCAGCGCCTGCAGCAATTGCGGAAAACGAGGCTTTTTCATCGCACTCTCCTTGAAATTTTGGTTAATTGGTTTGTCATTCTGGATGAATCTTTTTCAGCCAAGCGCTGTGCTAGACGGAAAAAAGATGCTTACAGCATGACATGATAATAGAAACGAAACTCCGACGTCTTTTAAGCCGATTATTTTTGCGTCGAAGTCGTCACGTTAACCTTTGCCGAGCTTCTAGTAAGATTCCTGCACGTGCTGCTCTCCGGATGCTTGGCAATTTCCTCCAGCGCGCTGACCGGTATGTGTTTGGTAAAAGGTGAGTTTTGATACGAAGCCAGCACGAGTTGGCGATTGGCTTCGGTGGTGTAGTTGGAAAAATGCGAAGCGATATTGCCAGAAATATCGGCGTTCACATCGAGAGTTTTAACGGGCGTGTCACAGGTAAATTCAAACGACGGCAAATTCACATGGCGCACTTGTCTCGCTTGATTAGTGAAAAAATATACGGCGAGATTCCGTACATCATATACGATACTCCATTGCGTGTGCGAACCCTGCGCGACGTTGCGCAAAATATCGAAAGCATAATCAATTGCAGATTGGGTCGCATTCGGCTTGTAATTCTTCGCCATCACGCCGGCACGTACGAAACGATCCAGCGATCTCATCGAATTTGGCAGTGCAGCATTGCTCTCGTTGCGCCTCATATAAGCCAGCGATTCTTCATACGTGCTATTCGCCAACGCGTTCACCGGCATCTTGTCGCCGCGATGATAAACCAGCTTGCCCTCGAGAAATTCGATGCTGGCGATTTCGCCTTTGCTGTCCGCGATCAAATAATGAATGCCAACGTGCGAGCGAATTCGAACTTCATTCGCGTGTCGAATAACTTCCTGCACTGTCGCGGAATTATCGAGTTGATACTGAATCCACTCCAAGCAGCCGACTGCGGGGCGCGAGTCAGGAGTCGGATACTGCGTCTCATCCAATTGCATCAACTCGACGATCAAACCGGCTTCGTTCATGCCACCCATCGGATTATCGCGGCCAAATTGATTGAAAGTCAAGCTGCCATACTTCGATGTCCATTGCGCCGCTTGTTCGCCTGCATCAGCCATCGCAGATTTAAAGACGCCTCGTTTGTTGATGACGACGTGACCATAGCCGATGGGAAAATCATAATTGCGGCCGAAGATCAAATCCTTGCCGTTGAACAAACAGAACGTCGTGCAAGCGTCGGCGGTGGATGGAATCAGTTGGCTGAAAAACAGAACAGCCGTTACTATTGCGAAACAATACTTCTTTGAATTGTGCATATCTTTCCACCTGTGTTTGGCACCGTTGTCATTCAGCAAGAACATTTTTTGATCGTTTGGCATTGTTCCAATTCATAAAAAGATTCTTACGAATGACATTATAGAGACCGGCAAAATCCGTTGGCAGCTTTTTATCCGTTGGACTTCATTAATCGAACGGTCAATCATTTCTCCAAATGCCGCAGAATCTCAATCGCATTGGCATTGAGTGGGTCTTTCTCCAGAGCCATTTTGTAATACTTGATGGCGTTCGCCTTGTCGCCTTTCCAAGCGTATCCTTCCGCCAACGAGTCGAAGAGATTGGGAGCATTTGGATAGCTTGCGGAATTATGGACAAGCACCTTGAGCGCGTCGTCAAACTTCCCTTCTTTGAGCAGCATATAACCGACCGTGTTCAGCGTGTTTTCGTTCAAATGCTGCTCGCCCGCGGCTTTGAGCTGGTCGAATTCTTTTAGCCCGTCATTCAAGCCTTTCGTCGAAATCGTTTGATAAAGCTTGCCCTGCGGCGTCTCAACATTCCTCACCCAGTTGCGGAAATTCGGCGCGTTGATTTGCTTGCCGAGAATGCTCAGCTCGATTTCGACTTCCGACGCTACGGCGGTCATGCCTTCTTTCACGCGGCTCCAGTTCTCGCCCATGACGCCGAAAACTTTGCGGTCAATCATCGTGCTGCCGGTGAAAATAATTTGGGTATCATCACGAATATCTTTTTGAACGCCGGACGATCCTTCCATCTTGATTCGCACTTCTTTGGTGACCTCTTTAATCGTCAGATCGCCGATGACTTCAGTGCCCGACGCGCTTTTCTCAACCCGCTTGCTTTGAAATTTGATGACGGGAAACTTTTCCGCATCGAACCAATTCGCGGATTTCAAATCCTTGTCGCGAAATTCGTGATCGGTGTCGAGGCTGGCGGTTTTGATGATCACCGTCGCGGAAGTTTTCGTGGCGTCGCCGTCGACGTAGCGAATCGCGCCGGAGAAATCGGCAAAGCGGCCCCGCACTTTGGCGAAGCCCATGTATTTGATCGAAAACCCGACATACGAATGGCCGGCATCGATGGAAAAGATTTGCGCCATTTTGAAGCCGTCATCGGGAGTCTCGGCTTCGGCTGAATGAAACACAAAAAGACTCATCAAAAAAGCGATGAGCAGGACAATAGAATTTCTTCGCAACATTTTTGCCTCCGTCATGGGCAGTCGAGCTTGAACAAAACTTTTTTTTGATAAATTCGGCTATCCAATTCCGACTCACATTTTAAGATGAATTCCCGCTGTTGATACACAAAAAAGTGCTTGCATCGTATGGCGCATATAGTTAATTTTAACTAGTACACTCGGATGCACAAAATTTAAAATTCGGACGGTGAGCATGCAAGCTGTCAAGACAAAAGCACTGGTCAATGAAAACGGCCAGATTGATCTCTTGGAAACCAATTTGAATCTTGAAAAAGGCGTCGTTGTCGAAGTTATTATTCTCTATCAAAAGCCTGTAACGGCCAAAAAGAATTGGAAAAAAATTCTTGACGCTGTCGGGACGTATACTAAAAAAGACCTTTCCGGCTTCATCGAAGCAAAAAAGGAGATCGATAGTTGGAAACCGGCCGAATTTTAGCTGATTCACTTTAGATATTCTCATCGCCGCCACTGCCATCGAGCATAACTTGCCAATTGCTACCCATAATCGCTCACATTTCGAGCGAATCTCCGCCTTGCAAATCATATCACAATAATCTCTTAAAAAGGCCACCGCGTCAACTCCGGCGGCAGTTTCTTGTCCACTGCCGGCCGCTTCATCCCGCTTGCCAGCTCCCACGCCATCGCGTAAACCGTACGCGCGACTTTTTGCATTTTCTCGAAATCGATTTTTTCGACGTGATCAGTCACGCGATGATAATCCTCATGTTCGCCGTCGAAATAGAAAATAATCGGAATGCCCTTTTGCGCGTAATTGAAATGATCGCTGCGGAAGAAAAATCGGTGGGGATCATTCGGATCATCGTATTTATAATTGAACGAGAGATTGTAAAACGATTTGTTGACCGCTTCACTCAAAGCGCCGAGCGCGCTGCTCATCAATTTCGAGCCGATAACATAAATTTCGTTCGGCCCTGAAAGCTCCTTATTCGCGGGATTGGTATCGCCCTCTTTCTTCGAGCGCCCGATCATGTCGATATTCAGTTGCGCCACAACTCTGTCAATGGGCACGGTAGGATATTTGACAAAATATGCCGAGCCCCACAGGTCTTTCTCTTCGCCGGCGTGCCACACAAACAGCAGCGAACGCTTTGGACGCGGGCCTTTCGCAAACGCTTCGGCAATTGCAAGAACACTCACCGTGCCGGAGCCGTCATCATCCGCGCCGTTGTAAATGCCGTCGCCGTTGATCGGATTGCCGGTGCCGACGTGATCGTAATGCGCGCCAAGCGCGACATATTCTTTTTTCAAGCTCGCATGGCTGCCTTCCAACACGCCGACGACGTTTTGGGTGTAAACCTCTTCGGTTTTCGTCACCACCGTAAAAGCGACCTTTTTCTCCGGTTTGAATTCAAAAGCCGGCAACGGTTCACCCGCTGCGGCACTATTGAAAACTTTGCCGGCGTTCTCCTGCTCGCCTTGAAACAAGACGTTCACCAATCTTGGCGAGAGTGAAATCACCGGAATTTGCGGGGCGCTTGCTGATTGGAATTTTTCCACCACGATAGCGCCACTCATAGTTGTATTTCTTTTGGTTTGTTCCCAGTTGACCAGATTTTGAAAACGCGGAATGGAAATAATGCCGATCGCGCCGTTTCTGGCCGCGTATTTAACCGGGTCTTCCCAATCGACGCCTTCCTTGCCAAAATAATCGGCATTGCTCGTGCCTTTGGGAAATTCGTTCGTCCAGACCACGATTTTGCCTTTAATGTCAAGGCCTTGAAAAGCATTGATGTTCTTTTTAGGAAAGATGGAGCCGTGGCTCACATAAACCAGCAGGCCGCTTGCAGTTCCCGAACCCGAGCTTGTGCTCGCGATGAAATCAGCGCCAAAACGGAAGCGCCGGCCATTGATTTCAAGCAAGGTCTGCGTCGAGGCGACAGTGGTTTTCGACAGCGCGATGCGCTGAAAATAGGCGCCGTTATCACCCGCCGGTTTAATACCCCAGCGCGACAAATTGGTGGCCAAAAATTTCGCCGCGATATCGAGGCCGCGCGAGGGTGTGTTGCGGCCTTCCAATTCATCGGCGGCAATGAACGTGAGATAATCCTTCAACTGCGCCATCGTGATAACTTCCGCGCCACGATATTTGCCGTTGGCCGGATTGGATGCAGATGAATTGTTTTCCGTCCAATTGTCGTGAGTGAATCCCAACAGACAGAATGAGACGAGAATAAAACCAACAGTCAACAAAATCAAGCGAGATTTCATGCTCATACCTTTCATGACAGTTTTTATTTTCTTGGCAGCTATTCAGTTTCTGACTTCGATTAACGATGTTAGCACAGCAAGCAACACTATCATGTCATCGTGGAACGATCTTGTTTAAGATCAAGCACGGTGCTAGAGTCAAAAAAGATACTTCCAGTATGACACGTTACTTGGAAACTTTTTTCAGAACAGCCCGTGCATCAACTCCGCCGGCAATTTTTTGTCAACCGCCGGACGTTTGCCGTTGCCCAGCTCCCACGCCATTGCGTAAATCGTGCGCGTGATTTTGAGCATGTTTTCAAAATCGATCTTTTCGACGTGGTCCGTCACCTTGTGGTAATCTTCATGGTCGCCGTCGGTGTAAAAAATAATCGGGATGCCTTTTAGCGCGTAATTGAAATGATCGCTGCGGAAGAAAATCTTTTCGGGATCATTTGGGTCGTCGTATTTGTAATTGAACGACAGATTATAATACGACTTATTGACCGACTCACTAAAATTGCCCAACTCCGTGCTCATCTTTTTCGAGCCGACGACGTAAACCTCGTTCGGCTTGGCGAGGTTGGCATGCGCCGGATTGTTCTCGCTGGCTTTCTGCGCGCGCCCGATCATGTCGATATTCAATTGCGCGACGATTTTATCAATCGGCACTGTCGGGTATTCCGTAAAATACTTCGAGCCCCACAAGCCTTTTTCTTCCGCCGCATGCCAGATGAAAAGCAGCGAGCGTTTAGGGCGCGGGCTTTTCGCAAACGCTTCCGCCATCGCGAGAACGCCGACGGTGCCGGAGCCGTCGTCATCCGCGCCGTTGTAAATGGCATCGCCGTTGACCGGAGCGCCGACGCCGACGTGATCGTAATGCGCGCCAATGGCGACATATTCCTGTTTCAAATTTGCATCGCTGCCTTCAACTACGCCGACGACATTTTGCGTATAAACCTGTTCGGCTTTTGCAGCGACGGTGAAAGCAACCTTTTTCTCCGGTTTAAATTCAAACGCCGCTGCCGGCTCGCTCATCACGGCGCTGTTGAACACTTTGGCCGCACTCTCTTTTTCGCCCTGCAACAAAGCGCCCGCCAATCGCGGCGAAGCGACGATGATCGGAATTTTAGGATCGGCATTGCTCTGAAATTTTTCGACGACGAGCACGCCGTTGGCGAGTTGATTCTTTTTCGTTTGTTCCCAAGTGATCAGCGAAGTATACGACGGGATGATGATGCCGCCCTTCGCGCCGTTGAGAGCCGCGTATTTTGCCGCGCTCTGCCAATCCTCGCCTTGCTTGCCGGCAAAATCGGCGAACGTCACGCCCTTGGGAAATTCGTTGGTCCAAACGACGATCTTATCCTTCACATCGAGGCCGGCAAAAGCATTGAGATTTTTTGCTTTGATCATGAGGCCGTGACCGGCGTAGATCAATGATCCAGCCGCCGTGCCAGCGCCGGAAAAAGAACTCGCCAAAAAATCGCTGCCATATTTGAAACGCTGTCCGTTGATTTCCGCCGTCGTTTGCGCCGAATCGACCGTCGTTTTCAAAAGCGCGAAGCGTTGAAAATAAGTGCCGTTGTCGCCCGCCGGCTTGACGCCCCACCGCGATAAATTCGTCGCGAGGAATTTCGCCGCCACATCCAGCCCGCGCGACGGCGTGTCGCGTCCTTCTAATTCATCGGAGGCGATGAACGTAAGATAATCTTTCATCTGTGCCGTCGTGATTAGCTCCGCGCCGCGATATTTGCCATTGGGCGGATTGGAATTTGATGAATTATTCGTCTCGTTGTTTTTAGACGAAAACCCAGCGATGAAAAAAAGTGAAACAACCAAAAAGCAAATACGAGATTTCATTCTCATTCCTTTCGGAGATAAAAATTCAATAACTGCTTCGCTGAAAAAATTGCCCAACGGATGAAAAATCGCTTCAAGAATCCGTTGGCAGCCTCTATCCGTTGGCGATAAAAACTTTCTGATTATTTATCAATTTTTTCTGAAAATCTCAACTTCGCCCAGCTCTCGCGATTGAATTTGAGATCAGCCGGTGAAGAGCCGAAAAGCAATTCGCGCTTGCGGCAATCGTCGGCCAGCGTCTGCGGCCAATATTGCGGTGAGGCCGGATCGCTGGCAAATGCGATGGCGAGGGGCACGATTTCTCCCTGCAAAAATCTGCCGGCGATTTTAAACTCAATCACGCCTTGCGTTCCCATATTCATGTTGTTCGCGAGCCATCCTTTGGATTTGAGATACGCTGCGCGCGCCGCCTCTGCCTGTGG
>Ga0247727_10017882_pt1 | contig 11223 bp, 7 predicted proteins | sample WisWelCaveWW1625_FD_202498 | JGI IMG/M metagenome (GOLD analysis project Ga0247727, IMG submission 202498) | Biofilm microbial communities from Wishing Well Cave, Virginia, United States - WW16-25 | ecosystem: Environmental > Aquatic > Deep subsurface > Groundwater > Cave microbial mat | place...
TCATGCGTTCATGCGCTCATGCGCTCATGTAGCTCAGTCGGTAGAGCACTTCCTTGGTAAGGAAGAGGTCACCGGTTCAATCCCGGTCATGAGCTCTCAAGGCGATTTGGGTAGATAACTCAATGTTAAGGACGTGCCGTGCGAGAAATCATTACACTGGAATGTGGCGATTGCAAACGCCGAAACTATTCGACCACAAAGAATAAAAAGAAGCATACCGGTCGTGTCGAGTTTAAGAAATTTTGCCGTTTCTGCTCGAAGCATACAACGCACAAAGAAACGCGTTAGTTTGGCGTAGGCCTGTAGCTCAACTGGCTAGAGCGTCGGTCTCCAAAACCGAAGGCTGGGGGTTCGATCCCCTCCAGGCCTGCTCATCGTAAATCAGTTAGGAAATTCCAATGAAGGTGTTAGTCGAAAAGGTTCGAACTTTTGCAAAAGACGTTCGAAGCGAGATGGCGAAAGTAAGCTGGCCGACGCGCGAAGATTTAAAAGACTCGACGATGGTTGTGATTGTTGTCGCGTTGGCGTTTGCAGCCTTTGCTTTTTCAGTTGATCGCCTTTTGTCCTCGGCAGTCAAGCTGCTTTTCTCTTACCTCGTTGGATAATTTGTCGCACACTTTGGAAAAATGAAGTGACTGAAGTCGAAGAAAAAAAAGTCGAGGCTGGTGACAAGAGGTGGTATGCGATCCACGTGCTCTCCGGGCATGAGCGCAAGGTGAAGGCCTATTTAGAAAATGAAGCGAAAGCGCTGGGTTTGGGCGAACGTCTAGCCAATGTTTTGATTCCCTCCGAAGAAATCACTGAAATGAAAGAGGGCAAGAAGCGCGTGCGCTCCAAGGCCTTTTTTCCGGGCTATATGTTGGTTGAGATGGAATTAAACAAAGAAACTCAGCACCTGGTTTTGAACACCCCTGGCATTACTAATTTCGTCGGACCAAAAAATAAACCTCAATCATTACGGCAAGAAGAAGTTGATCGCATCCTTGGCAAGGTGCAAGAGAGCCGTGCGCGCGAGGTGATCGAAGTGCCGTTTAGTGTTGGCGATCCGATTCGAGTTATTGATGGACCTTTCCGCGATTTCACGGGCTTTGTTGAGGAAATTAACGAAGAGAAGAAAAAAGCCAAGGTCATGGTCAGCATCTTTGGGCGGTCCACGCCGGTTGAGCTTGATTTCCTGCAAATCGAAAACGAAAAATAAATCCGCGCCTTATTGTTTTGAAAGGTTGGTATGGCGAAAAAAGTTGTTACCCAAGTTAAGCTGCAAATTCCCGGTGGGCAAGCCAATCCCTCTCCTCCGGTTGGGCCGGCTCTCGGTCAGCATGGGGTCAATATCATGGAATTTTGCAAAAGCTTTAATGCGAAAACCTCTGATCGTCCGGGCCTGGTGATTCCCGTTATTATTACGGTTTACTCAGATCGGTCTTTTACTTTTATTCTAAAGACTCCTCCCGCTTCGGTTTTGCTGTTAAAAGCGGCCGGCCTTGAAAAAGGCTCGGGTGTGCCGAATCGCACGAAGGTTGGCAAGGTTACGAAAGAGCAGGTTCGCCAGATTGCCCAAGCGAAGATGGAAGATCTGAATGCTAATGATATTGAGGCCGCGATGAGCATGGTTGCCGGCACGGCGCGTAGCATGGGTGTTGAGATTGCCTAAAGATTTTTGGCAGTGCATAAAGCTCGTAAAAGATTGCAAAGGTTGATATGAATCAAAGCCGTCGTTTTGCAGAAATCGCAAAGCTGGTGCAGCCGGGTGCCGAATACTCTCTTGATGATGCCGTTGCATTACTCAAGAAAACCGCGACCGCGAAGTTTAATGAATCCGTTGAGGTGGCGGTTCGTCTCGGTGTTGATCCTCGTCACGCAGATCAAGTCGTGCGTGGCACTGTTGCCTTGCCGCACGGCACGGGCAAAACCGTTCGCGTGTTGGTCATCTGCAAAACCGCGAAAGAAAACGAAGCACGCGAAGCCGGCGCCGACTTCGTCGGGTTTGATGAGTATATCAAAAAAATCAATGAAGGCTGGTTCGATTTCGACGTCATCATTGCAACGCCCGATGTCATGGCCGAATTGGGAAAGTTGGGAAAAATTTTGGGGCCGCGCGGCCTCATGCCCAATCCCAAGAGCGGCACGGTTACATTCGAGGTTGGCCAGGCCGTGCGCGAAGTCAAAGCCGGAAAAATTGAATTTCGTGTCGATAAAAGCGGCATTTTGCACGTCAATATCGGCAAAGCTTCTTTTAGTGAGAAGCAGTTGAGCGAGAACATTCGCAGTTTTATCGACATGGTGGCGCGTTTGAAGCCCGCCTCCGCGAAAGGACAATACTTCCGCAGCATCACTCTTTCAAGCACGATGGGTCCGGGCATTCCGCTCGACCGCAATGCCGTCATGAATGAAATTAAAAGCTAGTAAGGTCACGAGAATAAAATGCTAGAAACGAAAACCATTCGTCCGGAGAAACAGGAAGCAGTCGCGCAAATCGTGGAGAAGCTCTCCTCGGCCAAAAGTGTTTTTGTTGCGGATTATTCCGGTTTGACTGTCGAAGCTATTACCCGCTTGCGGCGAAATCTGCGGAAGTCCAAAGTCGAGTTTCAAGTGAGCAAAAACACGCTTGCTCGCATTGCGGCGCAGCAAGTTGGCCTCAAAGATTTGGTGCCTCATCTCGAAGGTCCCACCGCGCTGGCATTTGGAATGGGAGACCCTGCCGCACCTGCCAAAGTTCTGGCCGATTTTCTCAAGTCGAACGAAAAGCCGAAAGTCAAAGCCTTCGTTTTTGAAGGCAAATACTTTGAAGCCAAGTCCATGGCCGAGATTGCGACTTTACCCAGCCGGGAACAACTCCTATCGCGGTTGTTGGGCAGTCTCAATTCTCCGATCACGGGTTTGGCAAGCTCGCTTTCGGGCATCATTCGCAAGCTCGCTTATGTCTTGAATGCGGTCGCAGAAAGCAAAGGGAAAGCCGAAGCCGAAGCGGCATGAGGGCAGTACCGTCAAATGGTGACGCCATCATTTTGATAGCGTGTGTTGATCTCTGATTTTCATCATCAAAATTCTAACTAGTTCTTCGTCATTGAAAATTTCACGGCGCGGCTAGTTTTAAATCATCTTCTAAGGAGGTTGTTGTGTCTACCAATGGCAAGCAGCAAGAGGTGCTGCAATTTATCGAGAACATGACCGTTCTTGAGCTTTCTTCTTTGGTGAAAGCAATCGAAGAAAAATTCGGCGTTTCCGCTGCAGCGCCCGCTGTTGCGATGCCGCAATCAGGCGCAGTCGGCGGCGCTCCCACAGCTGCTCCTGTTGAAGAAAAAACCGAGTTCGACGTGGTTTTGGTCAACGCGGGCGCCAACAAGATCAACGTCATCAAAGTCGTGCGCACGCTCACCAGCCTCGGCTTGAAAGAAGCGAAGGAGTTGGTTGATAACGCGCCCAAGACTTTGAAAGAGGCCGTGAACAAAGAAGAAGCGCAACAAATCAAGGCGAAGCTGGAAGAAGCCGGCGCCGCGGTTGAAATCAAGTAATAGGCGTGGATTCGCCTATTCGCGTTGTGTTGTCTCACTAAGGATGGTACTCTTTCACTTTTGTGTGTTGCATGGAAAATCTGAACGGTAAGCGAATCTCCTTCTCTACGCTCAACTCCGTTATTGACTTGCCCGATCTTCTGGACATCCAACTGAAGTCATTTAACGAGTTCCTTCAAATCGATGTTGAACCCGGCAAGCGTGCCAATAAAGGCATGCACGCGGTTTTTAAAGGCATTTTCCCGATTTATGATAGCCGGGAAAATTTTTGTTTGGACTTCGTCGAGTTTTATATCGAGAAGCCCAAATATGACATGGATGAATGCCAGGAGCGCGGCGTCACTTATTCCGTGCCGCTCAAGGCCAAGCTGCGTTTGTCCGTGAAAGATGAAGACACGGGCAACTTCGGCGAAACCACGGAACAAGTGGTCTATCTCGGCAACATTCCGTATATGACCACGCGCGGCACGTTCATCATCAACGGCGCCGAGCGCATCGTGGTGAGCCAGCTGCACCGTTCTCCCGGCGTTTTCTTCGACGAGCTGAAGCACCCCAACGGCACCAAGCTCTTCTCGGCGCGCATCATTCCGTTGCGCGGCTCGTGGGTGGAATTCATGACGGACATCAGCGATGTGATGTATGTCTACATCGACCGCCGCAAGAAATTTCCGGTCACGACGCTGCTGCGCGCGCTCGGGTTCTCCACCGATAAAGAGCTGCTGCAATTGTTTGATTTGGTCGAAGAAGTCAAGCTCTCCGATTCCAAAATCAAACAATATCTTGGCCGCAATCCGATCAGCGACGTGGTTGATCGCGAGACCGGCGAGGTGTTGCTCGAAAAAGATGCGGAGCTAACCGAAGAAGCGATTGATCGCCTCAAGGCCGCGAAGATTCCCGTATTGCGCTTGCTCAAGCAAGATAGTGCGTATGGCCCGGAGGTTATTTCCAACACCTTGCGGCGTGATAATGCGCTTTCACAGGCGGATGCGCTCGAAACGATTTATCGCCATCTGCGCTCCGGCGAGCCGCCCGATCTCGACACCGCGAAGCAATTCCTCGAGCGAATGTTCTTTAATGCGAAGCGCTATGATTTAGGCGAGGTTGGACGTTATCGGCTTAATAAAAAGCTGAATCTCAATATTCCCGGCGAAACCACGGTGCTCACCAATGATGATATTGTCACGATCATCAAATACCTGCTCGATATGCGCAACGGGCATCGCACCGCGGACGATATCGATCACTTGGGCAATCGCCGCATTCGCACCGTCGGCGAGCAGCTTTCGCAGCAAATGAGCGTCGGCCTTTCGCGCATGGCGCGCACCATTAAAGAGAGAATGAATCTGCGCGAAAGCGAGAAGCTCACCCCGCAAGATCTCGTCAACGCGCGCACGATCATTTCGGTGATCAACACGTTCTTCGGCACGAGCCAGCTTTCGCAGTTTATGGATCAAACCAATCCGCTGGCCGAATTGACCCACAAGCGCCGCCTTTCCGCGCTTGGGCCCGGCGGTTTAACGCGCGAACGCGCCGGCTTCGAAGTCCGCGACGTGCATTACACGCACTACGGCCGTTTGTGCCCCATCGAAACACCGGAAGGTCCGAACATCGGTTTGATTTCCTCGCTCACGACTTTCGCGCGCATCAACGATTTCGGCTTCATTGAAACGCCGTACCGCCGCGTGAAAGATGGCCGCGTGCTGAATGACATTGCCTATCTCTCCGCGGACGATGAAGATCAATACGTCATTGCCCAAGCGAATGCGCCCATTGACAACAAGGGCTATTATGTGAATGATCGCGTAAAAGCGCGCATTAAGGGCGAGTTCCCGGTTATTCAGCCGCAAGAAGTCCATTACATGGACGTTTCGCCGAACCAAATCGTGTCCGCCGCTGCGGCGTTGATTCCGTTTTTGGAACACGACGATGCGAACCGCGCGCTGATGGGCTCAAACATGCAGCGCCAAGCCGTGCCGTTGTTGGTGCCGCAATCGCCGCTTGTGGGAACCGGCATGGAAGGGAAGATCGCCCGCGACTCTCGCGCGATGATCGTTGCGGAATATGATGGCGTGATCGAACATGTGGAAGCCAATCGCATCATCATCCGCAAAGACATGCCCGGTCGCGGCAAAAAGACCGATCCGGAAAGTTTGTTGAATTTTGAAGAAACCGATCTCGTGTCGTACCGCTGCACGAAGTTTTTGCGCACGAATCAAGATACGTGTACCAATCAACGCCCGATTGTGAGAGTCGGTGATCGCGTCGCCAAAGGCCAAGTGCTCGCGGATGGTTGTGCCACGGAAGCGGGCGAGTTGGCTTTAGGCCGCAATGTGCTCGTGGCGTTTATGCCGTGGCGCGGCTATAACTTCGAAGACGCCATCGTGATGTCCGAGCGCATCGTGCAGAAAGATATTTATACTTCGATTCATATCGAAGAATTTGAGTTGCAAGTGCGCGACACCAAACGCGGCGAAGAAGAACTTACGCGTGAAATTCCGAACGTCTCCGAAGAAGCCACGAAAGATTTGGATGAGAACGGCATCATTCGCGTGGGCGCGGAAGTGCAAGCCGGCGACATTCTCGTGGGCAAAGTGACGCCGAAAGGCGAAACCGATCCTACGCCCGAAGAAAAGCTGTTGAAAGCCATCTTCGGCGAAAAAGCCGGCGATGTGAAAGATGCTTCGCTGAAAGCGCCTCCGGGATTGAAAGGCATCGTTATCGACTCCAAGCTTTTTTCGCGCAAAAAGAAAGACACCAAATCGAAGCGCCAAGAAAAGAAGAGGCTCGACGAGATTGAAGATTGGCACACGCGCGAGTTGGCGCGCGTGAAACGAGCTTTGAATGAGAAGCTGGTCAATCTGCTCTCCGGCGAAACCTCGGGCACCATTCGCGATTTGAATAGCGGCAAAGTCGTCGTGCGCGCGAACACGGAATTGACGGAAGACCGTCTCGCGGAATTGGATTTTGATAAGCTCGATCGCAGCGAAGGCTGGACGGAAAAGAAGCGCATCAATGAATTGGTAGAGTCGCTTCACGTTGCGTATGACCGCAAGGTAAAAGACATCAACGAAGAGTATGATCGCCAAAAAACCAAAATCGTCATCGGCGATGAGCTTCCCCCGGGCATCGTGCAACTGGCGAAAGTCTATGTGGCGAAAAAGCGCAAGCTGATGGTCGGCGATAAGATGGCCGGCCGCCACGGCAACAAAGGCGTGGTCGCGCGTATCGTGCCGATTGAAGATATGCCGCGCTTGGCGGATGGCCGTCCGGTTGATATTGTTCTCAATCCGCTCGGCGTGCCTTCGCGTATGAATCTCGGCCAAATCTTCGAGACCAATCTCGGCTGGGCCGCTTCAATGCTCGGAGTAAAATTCGCCACGCCGGTGTTTGATGGCGCGACCGAAGAGCAAGTGCACGAGCAAATGGCGAAAGCCGGATTGCCATTGACCGGAAAAGTCCCGCTGTTTGATGGCCGCTCCGGTGAGTCGTTTGATGAAGAAGTAACGGTCGGCCAAATTTATATGATGAAGCTCTCGCACTTGGTCGAAGACAAGATTCATGCGCGCTCCATCGGCCCGTATTCGTTGATCACGCAACAGCCGCTCGGCGGCAAGGCGCAATTTGGCGGTCAGCGTTTCGGTGAAATGGAAGTGTGGGCGCTCGAAGCTTACGGTGCGGCGTACACGCTGCAAGAAATTCTCACCGTGAAATCCGACGATGTGCGCGGCCGTTCGAAAGTTTATGAAGCGATTGTGAAGGGCGACAATCTTCCCGAACCCGGTTTGCCGGAATCCTTCAACGTTTTGATTCGCGAACTGCAAGGGTTGGGGCTTGATATCGAACTTTTAGATGAAGCCGGAAACGGCAAAGCTGCATAATATAGCCCCGGCCCCTTGCGGGCCGTTGTCGCGGCGGTTGAATTATATTTCCGATAACGCCCCACAAGGGGACAGGGCTACGAAAACAATAGGACGTTTTAAAAAGCTTTGCGACTCCATGGAGGTTTTGAAGTGAGCTATTTTCCCAAACAAGATTCCACGTCGCGGCGTCATTTTAACGCCATCGGCATTAGTCTAGCTTCGCCGGACAAAATTTTAGAACGTTCGCACGGCGAAGTGACCAAGCCGGAAACGATCAACTATCGCTCGTTCAAGCCGGAAAAAGACGGGCTGTTTTGCGAGAAAATTTTCGGCCCGGTGCGCGATTGGGAATGTCATTGCGGCAAATATAAACGCATCCGCTATAAAGGCATCGTCTGCGATCGTTGCGGCGTGGAAGTGACCACAAAGTCCGTGCGCCGCGAACGGATGGGACACATCTCGCTCGCCGTACCGGTCGTGCACATTTGGTATTGGAAGTCTCTGCCTTCGAAGATCGGCTATATTCTCGGGATGAGCGGCAAGAACCTTGAGAAGGTCATCTACTATGAATCCTACGTCGTGATCGAGCCGGGCAAGAGCGGTTTGGAGCCGAAGGAGTTGATCTCCGAAGATGATTATTTCCGTTATATGGCGGAACACGGCGAACCTGCTCCCGGCACGCCTGAAAACGACAACGAGAGCGCGCCCCGTTTTGTCGCGAAAATCGGCGGCGAGGCTGTGCTCGAACTGTTGAAGCGCACCGACCCGGAAAAACTTTCCGTGGAATTGCGCCATCAAGTCAAAGTCGAAACCTCCTTCCAAAGAAAGACCGATGCGCTCAAGCGTTTGAAAGTTATTGAAGCGATCAAACGCAGCAAAAACCGCTCGGATTGGATGGTGCTCTCCGTGATTCCAGTGATTCCGCCGGAGTTGCGCCCATTGGTTCCGCTGGAAGGCGGCCGCTTTGCAACTTCGGATTTGAACGATCTCTATCGCCGCGTCATTATCCGCAACAACCGCTTGAAGAAGCTGATGGAGATTAAAGCGCCGGAAGTCATTTTGCGGAACGAGAAGCGCATGCTGCAAGAAGCGGTTGATGCGTTGTTTGACAATGGCCGCAAAACCGCCGCAGTGCGTGGCGACGGCAATCGACCTTTGAAGTCTCTTTCTGATATGTTGCGCGGCAAGCAAGGCCGCTTCCGCCAAAACTTGTTGGGCAAGCGTATCGACTATTCCGGCCGCTCGGTCATCGTGGTTGGCCCGGAGTTGCGCTTGCACGAATGCGGCTTGCCGAAAGAGATGGCGCTTGAGCTTTTCAAGCCGTTCGTGATTCGTAAGCTCGTCGAGCGCTCGATTGCGAAGACGGTGAAGAGCGCGAAGAAGATGGTCGATCGGCGCGACAGCAGCGTATGGGATATTTTGGAAGAGATCATCGAAGATCATCCTATTATGTTGAACCGCGCGCCCACGCTGCACCGTCTCGGCATTCAAGCCTTCCAGCCGATTTTGATCGAAGGCAAAGCGCTGCAGATTCACCCCTTGGTTTGCGCCGCGTTCAACGCGGACTTTGACGGCGATCAAATGGCCGTACACGTGCCGTTGAGTTATTATGCGCAAACCGAAACACGCTTGTTGATGTTGTCGAGCCATAATATTTTGTCGCCCGCTTCGGGCCGCCCGCTCGCGATTCCAAGCCAAGACATCGTGCTCGGCATTTACTATCTCACCAAAGTCAAGAACGGCTTGCCCAGTGAAAATAAAATTTTCGCCAATGTGGACGAAGTCAACATCGCGTACAGCAACGGCAGAATCGCGTTACACACGCGCATCAAAGTGCGCATGAACGATAAGCTCGTCGAAACCACTGTCGGTCGAGTGATGCTCAATCGCGTCGTGCCGCGCGAAATCGGTTTTGTGAATGAATTGTTGACGAAGAAGCGTTTGGAAGAATTGATCGCGCAGGTTTATAAACAACTCGGAAACTTTCGCACCGCGAATTTTTTGGATCAATTGAAAGAGTTGGGTTTCCAATTTGCGATGCGATCCGGCGTTACAGTGGGCGTGATGGACGTCATGATCCCGAATGAAAAAACGAAGTATTTGGATTCGGCTTTTCATAAAGCAAATACGATTCAAAGTCAGTACGAGAAGGGCGTCATCACCGACGGCGAACGCTATAATCAGATCATCGATATTTGGACATACACGACAAGCGAAGTCGCCGAGAAAATGTTCGAACGTTTGTCCGCGGATCGCCAGGGCTTCAACCCGATTTTTATGATGGCCGACTCCGGCGCGCGCGGCTCGAAAGAACAGATTCGCCAGCTCGCGGGCATGCGTGGTTTGATGGCCAAGCCGCAGAAGAAGATGACGGGCCAAATGGGCGAAATTATCGAGAACCCCATCACCGCGAATTTCCGCGAAGGCTTGTCGGTGTTGGAATACTTCATCTCGACGCACGGCGCGCGCAAAGGTTTGGCGGATACGGCATTGAAAACTGCCGATGCCGGTTATCTCACGCGCCGTCTCGTTGACGTGGCACAAGACGTAATCATCACCATGGATGATTGCAGCACCATTCTTGGCTTGCGCACCGGCGATTTGAAAGAAGGCGAAGAGGTGATTGAGCCGCTGCGCGACCGCATTCTTGGTCGCGTTTCGCAAGAAGATGTGTATGACCCCGATAGCGGCGAACTCATCAGTGAAGCCGGTATGTTGATCGACGAAGATAAAGCCGATCGCATTTCCGACGTCGGGCTTGAAACCGTGCTGATTCGTTCCGTGCTGACTTGCGAAGCCGAGCGCGGTGTGTGCGCAAAGTGCTATGGCCGCAATTTGGCGACGGGCAAGATGGTGAATATCGGCGAAGCCGTTGGTGTCATGGCTGCGCAATCCATCGGCGAACCGGGCACGCAATTGACCTTGCGGACCTTTCACATCGGCGGTACGGCATCGCGCATCGCGGCGCAATCGCAAGTGGCCTCAAAGCATGTTGGCCGGGCGAGGTTTGAGAATCTCAAATCGGTCGTGCATGAAGACGGCTCGACCATAGCGGTTGGCCGCAACGGCAAGCTTAAAATTATTGACGAAAACAATCGCACCGTTGCTCAGTACATTATTCCCTACGGCGCGAATATTCTGGTGAAGGAAGATGAGGTTGTGCCGCGCGGCAAAGTCGTCTTTCGTTGGGACCCCTATACCGCGAGCATTCTTGCCAATCATGATGGTGTGGTCAAGTTCGTCGATATTCGCGAAAACGTCACGCTGCGCGAAGAGTTGGATGAAACCACGGGTTTGAAGCAGCGGGTTATTATCGAAACACGGTTGCGCAACCTCAGTCCTCAAATCCATGTCATGGATGGGGAGAAGAAGTTGAGCACTTATATTTTGCCGACACGCTCGCATTTGCAAGTGGTCGAAGGGCAGCAAGTCAGCGCCGGTGACGTGCTCGTCAAGATTCCGCGCGAGATTGCCAAGACGCGCGACATCACTGGCGGTTTGCCGCGCGTGGCAGAGCTTTTCGAAGCTCGTCGTCCCAAAGAGCCGGCTATTGTCAGTGAAATTGACGGTCAAGTGAAGTTTGGCGAAATTCGACGCGGAGTCAGAAAAGTCAACATTTCTTCACGTGACGGCAAAGAAGAAAAGGTTTACCAAATTCCCTACGGTAAGCACGTTCTCGTGCATGATGGCGATTGGGTGCATGCCGGAGAAAAATTGTCCGAGGGTTCGATTGCACCGCAAGATATTTTAAATATCATGGGCCCCAATAAGGTGCAGGAATACCTCGTCAATGAAATCCAGGAAGTCTATCGTCTGCAAGGCGTGCGCATCAATGACAAGCATATCGAAGT
>Ga0247727_10017883_pt1 | contig 11223 bp, 13 predicted proteins | sample WisWelCaveWW1625_FD_202498 | JGI IMG/M metagenome (GOLD analysis project Ga0247727, IMG submission 202498) | Biofilm microbial communities from Wishing Well Cave, Virginia, United States - WW16-25 | ecosystem: Environmental > Aquatic > Deep subsurface > Groundwater > Cave microbial mat | place...
GCGCTCTGAGGCAGCGCTGTTTTCTTCCGCCGATCGAAAGAAAAACCAACCAGCGGCCAAACCAAGGGCGATGCTGATGAGGGCGGTGAGGGCAATTTTTTTCATGATATTTTTCTCCTGCAAAACTCATTCAATTTCATAGCTTCATTGCTAATGAAAAATATTGCGTTTTGTGACAAAATCTCGTATTTTATCAAAAACAATGTCATCATCTAATTTACTCAAATGACGTTGTGTGAAACTCTCACAGACAACGACAATTATTGCACCAGAGAAATTGCGCGACTACATCCTGAATCTCTCAAATCCCGACGGCGAATCCAAAGCGCGATATCTGATGCAGATTGGCTACAAGCAAGCTCAGTGGCAAGCTCTTGAGAAAGACTTGCGTAAGCAACATTTGTCACTCTCATTCCGGAGAAACAGCCATGACTTTTCCAATGTTTGCCAGGGTTATCCTCGTTCATGATCTGCCCGACGAAAATCTTTTTGCCGGAGATATGGGAACCATTGTTGAGCATCATCCGGCAACTGATCAGTATCCCGAGGGCTATGAAGTTGAGTTCTTCGCCGGCAATGGCGAGACGCTTGCCGTAGCATCGGTTCCGGCAATGGCTCTTCGACAGGCAACCCGCCGGGATATGCTGCACGTACGCGAGCTTGTAACCGTGTGAGTTGTTCCGCGGTTACAGAATTTCCACGAAAGTATCCTTTCCCGACTGAGCCTGATTGCAGAATAGTTTTATTCGTACTCGCACTTCCAAGCTATATCCACCCTATTACATCAATCCAATTTTGTTAGTTGAACTCCGACAGCCAGCTCCAGCTCCGCCAGCCGTGTGCCGAAATCCGCCAGCGCCTGATGCGCCGCGAGTTTCAGATCGCGCAGCGTGCGCTGGCTGTCCAGCAGCATGAGAAAATCAACTTTGTTGTTTTCGTAAGCGGCGCGGCTGGCCATGAGCGACTGCTCGGCTTGCGGCACGACGGTGTTTTGAAAAATCCGCACGCTGCGCGCCGCCTGCTCCACTTTATAAAATGCGCTTTCCACTTCGGCGCGCACCATGTTGCGCATCGACTGCAAGCCAGCGTCCGCCATTTGATAGTTGGCATCGGCCTCCTGCACGCGCAAATTTTCCTTGCGCCAAAAATAGAGCGGGATGTTGAACGAAATCATCGCATCCCAATTCTGCATCTCCGGCATTTTCCGATGCGTGTAGCTCAACATAAAATTGGGGAAATATTCGCGGCGCGCCAACCGGCCGGAAAGCTGGTACATATTTGCCATCGCCTGCATGTTTTTCAATTCGGGGCGATTGGCATACGCTGTTTGCACCAGCGAATCCAAAGCGAATGAAAAATGGTGCGGATCGAGATGCTCGTGGATCACCGGCACCTGGCTATCGCGCGGGCGATCCAACAACGCGTTGAGCATCGCTGCCATCGAGCTGCGCTCCTGCGCCAGCATCAGGCTGTCGTTGACCATCATCGAATACTCGGTTTGCGCTTTGATGATGTCCGGCTGCAAGCCCATGCCGGTGGCGTATTTGACATTGGCGATTTCGATGAACTGCTGCATCAGCTCGCGGTTTTCGCGGTTGATCTCAAGATCGTAGTCGAGGTGAAAGAGCATGAAATAAATTTTCTTGACTTCCGTCAGCACTTTCAACGCCACGAGCTCGTAGTCCGCCGCCGACATATCGGCTTCGCGGCCGGCCATGCCGGACATGAGGCCGAGCTTGCCGGGAAACTCGAACATCTGGCTGATGGTAATAGCGCGTTCGTTTTTAAAAGCGTTGCGCCAAGGATATGGCGCGTACATGACTTGAAAACCGATCTGCGGATCTTCGAGCGTGCCAACTGGTTTGATGCGCGCTTGCATCGCCTGCCATCTTTTTTGCGCCGCGCGAATTTCCGGGTTGCGCGCGCGGGTCTCGCGCAGGAGGTCGCGAAGGTGGAACTCGGCACCATTTTCTTGGGCGAATACCGGCGGCACCATTGGTGCTGCGATGAGCAAAAGGCCAAAAATCAAACGGTACATTTTCGCTCTCCCAAAAGGATGACACACGGAACAAAAACTCACACGGATTTTCTGCGCAGCAATAAACGCCTACTGAGTCTTGTCTTTTAAAACTCGTTGGGCGCAGCTCGCCGCCGAGATTTTTTGATCTGTGCGAAATTAAAACTAATGAAACGAGGTTGCGACAAATTTGTTGGCGGAGGGGAATAGCAGAGGCGAAATGTACAATCGAAGAGATAAAGCGGTGCGGTGCCGGTGTGAGGCAAGATCAATTCAACATTGCAAAGACCATGCACCGAGGAAGAAGCGAATGGAGAGGGAAGAAGGGTTGCAGGGGCAACCGTCAATGGCTGCAACAAAGATTTATCGGTTTTATCCTTACCGGGAAGCAATGACGAGTCCGTAGCCAGAATACCAACCAAGCTTTTGCCGGGGTTGCAAGCTGCAAATGCCGGAGACGGCGAGCTTTGGGAATTTTCGCAGCAGCAACAATTTCCCCCTTGGCTCATCATCTGCGGCGCGGCCATGTTGCAAGTTGTCGTAACCAACAGCGGCCAGCCCTGCAGAGAACTAGTCAGGATGAGCAGAGGCAAAACGAATATTCTAGAAACTACTTTGGACATCATCATTTCAGCAACTTTTGTTTGCTTTCACTTCATTCAATTTGCAAGAAATAACCTCAAAAAGCAAGGAAAATTTCATTCAACCGTGATGCCTCATTGTGGAAAAAATGTCATTCCGGAAGAATCTTTTTTCAGGCCAGCACCGTGCTTGATCGTAACAAGATGCTTACAGCATGACAGGGTAGAGTTGTCCACCCGTGAAGCATTACATTCAACCGGCTCAACTCGCCTGACACAACTCTTTCCGGTGCTGCTGAAAAGCAAAATGCCAACCCAATTGCCGGGAGAGGTGTTCGAGTATGATATGCCCGCGCACGCTACCGCCTTTATTATTGACGCGCGGACTGCACACGGCAATGCCGCCGCAGCCGGTGGCGACGGCGACGATCAAGCCGGAAACGCCGCTTTTGGCCGGAAGGCCGGTGCGCACGAGATGAATGCCGGATTCATCATAGAGGCCGCTGGTAGCCATGATGGACATAACGATGGCGGCGGTTCGTTCCGACAGAATCGTTACGCCATCCGCAGATTTTCCGCCATTCGCCAGCACCATGCCGAGATGCGCGGCTTGGGAAATATCCGCCTCCAACGAGCACAAATGAAAATAAGTCGTCAGCGTTTTTTCGACCTCGCCGTTAATGACGCGGTTGCTCTTCATCAGATACGCGAGCGCGCGATTGCGGTCGCCGGTCTCCCATTCGGATTTGAATACGCGTTGATTGGCGGTGACTTTGGAACCCAGCAGCCGTTCTCCCCAACGTTCGATCCAGGCCATCTGCTCGTGCTGATCTCCGGGCAAACGATTGCAGAGCAAAATGGCGCCGGCGTTGACGAGCGGATTCGCCGGCGTCGGGCCGAAAATATCGAGCTGCGTTGCCGATGAAAAAGGCAGTCCCGAAGGCTCGGCGTTGATCCAGGAAAAGACTTCCTTTTCACCGGCTTCTTCGAGAAAGCCGGCGAGCAGAATGAGCTTGGCGACGCTCTGCATGGTAAAACGATGCCCGCCAAAATCGCCGGCAACGAGACGAGTGCCGTCACACAGTATGATCGCGGCGCTCGTTAATTCGGGTGGCACCGCCGCCAATTCAGGAATATACGAAGCCAGTTGCCCCTCGCTGTTGGCGCGGGCGATTTCAACGGCTTCGTTGAGAACAGTTTGGATGCGAGTGCGGTTCGAGGCGGCAATCATTTTTGCTTTTTAGGATTCTTTTTCCACAGGCGAACGATGAACCGGCTTTCTTCTTCGATCAAATCCGGCTTGGTGCCGTTGTGGCTGCGCATGCCGGCAACGATGCGGTTGCGCACCCCCATGCCGCGGCTTTCGACATAGCCATAGTCCCGCAGAACTTCTTTGATCAATTCATTGCGCGCTGTGCGATAGCCTTGCTTCATCTTTTCGATAGTGACAGAGTTGGGCAAACGCCCCGGAGAAATGACCTCGAGCCGATCGCTATATAAAGAAACTTCGATGTCAGTCATCCACATGGTGTAATCACGATGAGCTACGGCATTAACAATCGCCTCGCGTACGGCTTCTATAGGGAAGGCTTTCTGCCGCACCCGTCGCGCGCCTTCCAACCAGGCCACACCGCCCATATTGCGTGAGACAAAGTCGATGGCGCGATCGAGGACGCCTGGTTCCAAAATTTTTCTTTTGGATTCAACCAGCGGCACTAATGGGCCGCGAATCACGTCTTCGTCAAACGTGTCATAATCTTTTACCGTGCCTTTATAGGCGGTTGCGGTAATGCTGGCTTGTGGCAAATAGCGGTTCGGTCTCACGCCAAAGAGCAGCGTGCCGGCAACGGTTGGGATAAGCTTGCCCTTGCTTTCGAGAAGAAGATCGGTGTTGAGCAAAATCCTCGTCCACGCTTCCCTATCTTCCGGCGCTGGCGTTCTCTGGCGCAACACCTTTTTAAAATAGTTTTGATAACGATTTTGATCAAGATCATCGATCGTGTTGCCGGGAACCGGCCGCAGCTCATACCGCACCAACCCTGAGGCTTGAAACAACCTCACTTCCTCTTCGCGCGAGGCCTCGCGAGAAGTGCTGCCGACTCTGACATACGTGACCCACGCGCCGCCGCGTTTGGCGCGATATGGCTTGTCCGGCGCGTCGGCAGGAATGGTAATGACGCCGATTTGACGGCCTTCTTCCCACTGGATGATTTCCCAATATGGAATCATGGCCGGCTGCAAATTTTCGCGGCAAAGGTTCATTACCCATTGCTCGACGACGGCCGGCGCTTTGGCCAAGCCCGAAACGGCGCCGTTGTCTTCAATGCCCAAGAAAACGCGCCCGCCCTCCAAATTGGCCAACGCCGCGATTTCTTTGGCGAGGCTATCGGGATGCACGTCGTCGCGCTTGAATTCGACGCCGGAGTTTTCGCCGTTTTGAATGATTTCGGCAAGTTCGGCCTTGAGCATGTGGGTGTCCTCTTTTGAAACGTTTAGATAACAAAAGATACACAGCCCTTTTCAAAAAGTCAAGCGTTCTAAGGCGCGTCGAGCGCTTGTCTCGGCAAAATTTTTGCGCAGAGGTGTGCAAAAACGTTGCGCCATAATCACCGGCAGCGCGATAGCTCAGACAGAAGCACGAACATTTGCGCCCATTGCAAAAGGCCGTCCGCCGAACAGCATGATCGCCGTCGGACTGCCTCGAGCACTTCGAACGATGATTGCAAGAAGCCGTGCCGCCACGTGTGTTTCAGAAGTCATGGTTTTTTGTTATGTTGAGTGATTATGTCAATAACCACGAAAGTGTAAGCACTAAAAACGATTCTTAGAGCTTTCATTATCTTGCGTGTGAAAAGTGTAATTGGCATTAGCTTCTGCTTTTTGCCTCTTGAAGCTTGCCATTGTCTCATCCCTGCCTCGTTTCCACTTGAGACGGTGTTCGCGCGAGCAACAAAGTCTTGCCCATGTGAGTACAGCGCCAGGTGTAACGGCCATGCTTGTAAGCTCATGAAATCTTGTCAAATAAGCTGATCGCTCCGTTGCTTTGTAAGAATGGCATGCTCGTTGCATTGACAATTGGCAGATGCCAGAGCTTCAAAACTTGCACGATAACTCAATCAAGGCTGTGAGAGAGCAATGCACGAAGCCGGCAAACTTAAGGAGATTAAAAATGAAAACGCGAATACTTCAGCGTGTTGTCGTCGGTGGTTGTGTGTGGGCAGTTTCGCAGATGTTTTTTGCAGCGGCCGCGCCGGCCATGCAAGCCCGCCAGGATGGATCGAAAGCCAGTGCTTCGGCGCCGGCTTTGGCCGCGGCCACGGTCGATGTCGATATGCCTCGCAACGAGGCGGTTTCGCCCAAACGCGGCAATGTTTTGGCGCGTCCCGCTGATCGCGTTCCCGTGGTGAATTTGAAAAAAATCGAAGCGGACAAAATCACCTCATTCTTCGTGCGCGCCAACGACAGCAAGCGCATTCAGCTCTCGATGTTGGTGGCTTACAAACCCGAGTTTGCCGAAGCCGTTCAACAGATGGTCGGCCAAAAAGTGACGCCGCTGGTTTTCTCCGTCTCGACGCTGCCCAATCGCCAGGTTGAGTTCGATCCGGCGAAACTGCGTTTCGAGCAACGTGGCCGCGCTTGGCAACCCGACGCCAACAAGGACGTTCTCGAGGTGTTGCCGCTCGACGAGAACGCCAAGTTTGGCGGCCTGGTGACCGACCGCGAGGTACATCAAGGCGTCGTGTTGCTGCCGGCGTGGATGAATCCCAAAGAGCCGATCACGCTGCACTACGGTGATTTTCATTACCTGGCCAGATTTGCCGATTTGCAAGGCAAAGCCGCGACCACAAAGTAAGTTTCTTTCGACAATCCCTCCTCCCTCTATAGCACTTCTTTTGGTTGGGCTCGCCTTGTTCATGCAAAAGGCGAGTCCACCGGAAGAAGACCTCAATGCAGGCATCCCCTCTGTTGTGTGCTCCGAAGTTCTGGGAATAATGGACCTCGGCGCAACATGGCGGAGGGGATTTTTATTTTCCTTTGTCATTCCATATATAAAAATCAAATCCCGCTCCTCCATATTTCAAACAAAAAATTGAGGCCGGGATTTAAAAATTCTCCTTGCTTCCTCCAGGAAAAAGCGCTAATTTTTAACGCTGCTACAATCACGAAGCCAATTTTAGGTGCCGGAATGAAAACGCTAACTGCTTCCAAAAAGAAAAAGGTTGCGGCCAGGCCGCGGCTTGACAATTCAAAAGCTGACGCCTTATTGAAGGCACGACTGTTTATGAACGCCGAAGCCGCGCAGCGACAAGCCAGGTCGATGTGGCTGGCTGTAGACCCGGAGCTTCGGCTCGAAGCAGCCATCGAGTTGTTTCGCTCGGACGAAGTGACCCTTGAACGCGCCGCTGAGATTGCAGGTCTCAATCGGTGGGTTTTTCATGAGATTCTTATTAAACGAGACATCAAGATTGTGATCGAGGTTGACCCAGTCGAAGAACTCGAAAAAGGCGTCAAAGCAATCCTTAAACATTCCGAATGATCATTTGTGATACAAATATCCTATCAACATTCGCGCGTGTTGGAGTGCTGAAATTGCTTTTCAAGCTTTTCCCCAAACAGGAATTTTTCATTCCCAAGGCCGTTTATGAAGAAATCATGGAAGCAATACGGCATGGTGCGGCGTTTCTTCATTCGGTGCTCGCGCTTGTTGATTCCGGCCAGATTCACCTGTTAACCCTTACGTTCGAAGAGGCGCGAGATAAAACGACTTTGCCTCAATCATTTGGGTCTGGAGAGTTGGAAGGCGTCATAATTTGTGCTCGACGTAGTTCCATTCTCCTAACCAATGACAAACGCGTACGAAACTATTGCCAAGAGCACGGAATAGAAGTTTATGACTTGGTGCTATTGCTGCGTACACTGTGGAGAAAAAAGGTGGTGTCAAGAAAAGTGGTACAAAAGATCGTCAACGACATCGAACGTCTCGAAAGGCTTGTGTTTAAGAATAAGAGCGATATTTTCCGAAAATATTTGTAGAAGCTTCTTACCATAACTGCCCGAGGGAGGAAATGAAACGAATCTTTTTTGTAACCTTAAGCATCGCTGCCGCGGCGCTGTTGATCGTCTCGCGCTTTGCAGAAAGCAGCGCCGGCGCCTCGAAATATCCCGAGCGCGCCAAGCGCGGCATGGTGGTGTCGTCGCATTACCTCGCTTCGCAAGCCGGCGTCGAAGTTTTGAAGAGGGGTGGCAATGCGGTCGATGCCGCAATTGCCACCGGCTTTGCGCTCGCGGTGACGCATCCGTCGGCCGGAAATATCGGCGGCGGCGGGTTTATGGTGGTACATACCAATGATGGCCGGGTGACGGCGTTCGACTTTCGCGAGAAAGCGCCGGCCGCCGCGCACGAGCGCATGTATCTCGACGCCAATGGCCAGTATGTGGAAGATTTAAATCACGAAGGCTATCTCGCCGTCGGCGTGCCGGGCACAGTGGCGGGCTTTTTTCTGGCGCACGAGAAACTCGGCAGCAAGCGAATGTCCGATCTGCTCGCGCCGGCGATCGAACTCGCCGAAAAAGGTTTTCCGCTCTCTTGGGATTTGTATGACGATTTCAAGTCGCGCGAAACCACTTTCAAAAAATATCCGGGCAGCGCGAAAGTTTTTCTGAAAAATGGTGAGACGCTCTACGAGCCGGATGAGATTTGGCGCCAGCCGGATTTGACCAAGACTTTGCGCCGCATTCAGAAAAACGGCCGTGACGGCTTCTATAAAGGAGAGACGGCGCGCTTGCTCGCGGCGGACATGCGCAAAAACGGCGGCTTGATCACCGAAGAAGATCTTGCCAATTACCAAGCCAAAGAACGCCAGCCGATTCACGGCACATATCGCGGCTACGAGGTTTACTCGATGTGCCCACCCAGCTCCGGCGGTACTGCGGTCGTGGAAATGCTCAACATTCTCGAAGGCTTCAATTTGCGGGAATATGGATACAGTTCAGCGCAACATTTGCACTTGCTGGCGGAGGCCATGCGCCGGGCTTTTGCGGATCGCGCCCGCTATCTCGGTGATCCGGATTTCAATCCTGAGATGCCGATGGCGCGGCTCATTTCCAAACCCTATGCCGAGCAGTTGCGGCGCAGCATAAGCTTGAACCAGGCTTCGCCGAGTGATCCGGCGGTTTTTAGCGAAGCTTACGAGAGCACCGAGACCACGCATTACTCAGTGGTCGATCCCGACGGCAATGCGGTGGTCGTCACGTACACGTTGGAAGACAGTTACGGCTCGAAGATCGTCGCTGAAGGCACCGGCTTTTTGCTCAATAATGAAATGGGCGATTTCAATCCGTGGCCGGGCCACACCGATTCGACGGGGATGATTGGCACCGCCCCCAATCTCGTTGTGCCAGGCAAACGCATGCTCTCGTCGATGACGCCGACGATCGTGGCCAGGAATGGCAAGCCGTATCTGCTGATCGGTTCGCCGGGCGGCCGCACGATCATCAACACCGTGCTGCAGGTGATCGTGAATGTGATTGATTTCGATATGGACATTGCCGAGGCCATTGCCGCGCCGCGCGTTCATCATCAGTGGCTGCCCAATGTGCTGCGCCTTGAAAAATTCGGCACCACCAAAGATTCGCAGCGGCTGTTGGAGATGATGGGGCATCGCGTGCGCGTTTTAAATTATTCTCGCGCTCAAGGCAGCGCGATGGGAATCATGATCGACCCCGAAACCGGCTTGCGGCTGGGATCAGCCGATCCGCGCGCGCCCGACGGCGCCGCAGTGGGATTTTAACGTAGCAGGATGCTAATTAATTACGAAGGAGTCGATGATGTCCGCTTTGATTGACAACTTGAAAAGCCAGCCGTTCAATATTTCACTGTTCCTTCTCATTATTTTTCTCGGCATGTGGATCGGCAGCGCCATGAGCAAGGCGCAGCCGTGGCCGAAGTTCACGCTTTATCTAAACGAGCTGATGGCGGGCCTGGCGATAGGCCTGCTCGTCGGGTTTGCTTTGACGTTTCATAGTGCAACCGGCATTCTGAGCCTCGGCGGTCTCACCTTTGGCGTCGTGCTCATCTTCAATGCGCCGCCGGAAAAAAAGCTGGCTCGCAAGTTGGGCGTGAGCGCCGCTTTGCTTTGCGCCCTCACGGTTTATTGGCTGATGTGGGAAGATTTGGGCTATTTAATTGAAGTCATCATTGAGGATTTTCAATGAAAACGACTTTAGTTCATCAAACCAATCTCGTGCTCGCCGTAGCACAGACAGCTTGTCTGTCATCCATCGTTGAAGTGTGTTACCATGATGACCACCAGAATTCTTCAAACTGACATTGCGCTCGTTGATGGCGACATTACCGAGCAGGCGACGGACGCGATCGTCAATCCTGCCAATTCCGGGTTGATACTCGGCGGCGGCGTGGCCGGCGCGATTCGCCGCAAAGGCGGCCCCCAAATTCAGGAAGAGTGCGACAAAATTGGCGGCACGCCGGTGGGCACGGCGGTGATCACCACCGGCGGTAATCTCAAAGCCAGGCACGTCGTTCATGCCGTCGGCCCGCAAATGGGCGAAGGCGACGAAGATCGCAAGCTGCGTGATGCTACACTCAACTCACTTAAGATCGCGGATCAACACAAGCTGAAGAGCATAACTTTTCCGGCGATTTCCACGGGCATTTTCGGTTATCCCCTCGACCGCGGCGCGGAAGTGATGCTCACCGCAACGATCGGATATCTGCGTGGCAAAACCGCTTTGGAAAAAGTCGTGTTTTGTTTGTGGGGGGAAGAAGCGTATCAAACTTTTAAAAAGACGCTTAAAAAGATACTCGAGGGAAAGGATGATTAAAAATGGTCGTTTTTCAAGTTCCTGCCGGCATGCCGGAGCACAACCGGCTTGCCAACCTAATCGGCAATTATCTCGAGCCGCGCCTCGCTCGTGAGTTAGTGGTGCTGTACGATCCGTACTGTTACATAACGCATGAAATGTTGGAACGACTTGGCCACTTCAAGAGCGGCGATCCGCATGAATACATGCAAAAACGTTTGCTCGAATTTGGTGCGGCGCCGAGCTTCATTGCGGAAACAATTGCGCAGCGCCTGAAAGAAGGCATCATGATTTCGACTTACGCGCCAGACGTTTATGTCGCGCATGAGACCGATCTCAATAATCGCTTCCGCATACCGTTCTGGATTGGCGAGATTATCTCGAAGGATACGCGCGATTACGATTTGTATTTCAAAGCCTATCTTTACGAGCGCCTGGGCGTGAAAGAATATTTCGTCTTCGCGACGGGCCGGCGCTTGGGCAAGCTCGTGCGAGTTTATCGCTTAGAATCGGAGGGCGGCGCCTTTGCGCAGTATCAGGAGATTCCCTTTGACAGTCCGGCCGCGCGCTCGGAAGTGCTTGGTGTCGATGTGCCGGTTGAGTGGACGGTTTGATTTTTGTGGACGAGAGCAAGATGAGAATCAGCCGTATCGAATTAACAAATTGGAAAAACTTTAACCTACATTCCGCAGGTCCAGGGTGTGTATTTTTAGATTTTTCGGGCGCCCGGCGGGCGCCGCCGAATTGAGAATTTTAGAGTTTTTCGTAAGTTCTTTTACGTTCTTGAATTATTTGTAGCAAGAT
>Ga0247727_10017884_pt1 | contig 11223 bp, 13 predicted proteins | sample WisWelCaveWW1625_FD_202498 | JGI IMG/M metagenome (GOLD analysis project Ga0247727, IMG submission 202498) | Biofilm microbial communities from Wishing Well Cave, Virginia, United States - WW16-25 | ecosystem: Environmental > Aquatic > Deep subsurface > Groundwater > Cave microbial mat | place...
ACGGGGACGAGGTCCGCACGAACCTCAGCAAGGGGCTGGGCTTCAGCAAGGAGGACCGCGACACGAACATCAAGCGGATCGGCTACGTCTGCAAGCTGCTGACCCGCAACGGGGTCGTCGCGATCAGCGCCGCCATTTCCCCATACCGCGAGGTGCGCGACCACAACCGCCAGCAGATCGGCCACTTCATCGAGGTCTACGTGCGCTGCTCCATCGAGGAGCTCACGCGGCGCGACGTGAAGGGGCTGTACAAGAAGGCGCTGGCCGGCGAGATCCAGAATTTCACGGGCGTCTCGGACCCGTATGAGCCGCCGGAGCGCCCGGAGATCCTGATCGACTCCGGCGCGCAGAGCGTCGATGAGAGCCTGCGCGCCATCCTGGCCTACCTCGAGCAGCAGAGGCGGATCCCGGACGGGAAAGCCCCTGCCCACTGCTGCTCCTAAAGGAGCGCATGAGCCCCACGATGGCAACGTCGGCACTCTCTGCCCAAGAACTCAAGCGGCTGAATGTTCGATTCGCCGACGCGCATCCGACCGAGATCATCCGATGGGCGGTGGAGACCTTCCGCCCTGACGTGGCGATCACCGCGTCGTTCGGCACGGACAGCGCCGCCATCCTCCACATGGCGGTGCAGGTCGAACCGCGCATCAGCGTGCGAACCGTTGACACGGGCTTCCTGTTCCCCGAGACGCTCCAGCACATGGATCGCCTGAGGCGGCTGCTCAATCTGAACCTGACGGTCACGCGCACGCGGCTGGATGAGGTGACGATTGCGCGGCTGGCGCGCGAGCACGCGGCCGGCCAGCCCATCGATGACCGCTACTGCTGCGGCGAGTACAAGCAAGAGGCGGCGGAGCGGGCCTTGGCCGGGGTGCGCTGCTGGATTGTCGGCCTGATGCGGGAAGAGGCGATCACCCGGCGGGACACGCCGTTCGTGGACGTGCTCACCAACGGGATCACGAAGGTGGCTCCCATCGCGGCGTGGACCAGCCAGCGGCTCCACGCGTACATGCAGCAGCACGGCTTACCCTCCCACCCGCTGTGGGCGCAGGGCTACACGTCCATCGGCTGTGCGCTCCACACCCAGAAGCCGATCGACCCTAACGATCCGCGCTCCGGACGGTGGGCCGGCCAGGGCAAGACCGAGTGCGGCATCCACGATATCGGCAAGCCTCCAGCGAAGTCGAAACCGGACGGATTGTCGATTGCCGATTGACGAGTGACGATTGTCGATCGACGCAATCGAAAATCTACAATCGCAAATCGGAAATGCACGCGAGATACTTGCGCTTGTCCTGATTCGGTGATAGACTGCGCATGCAGCCCTGCGCTGTGCGTGAGGTTCCCGTCAGCGTGAGCTAACACCGCGTGAGCGGGAACCCAGCTTCCGGCGTGACGTGGCAGGTCCCTGGCAATAAGGGACGTCGCACCCGACGGAGCAGGTTCCCACCTGGCTTGTTCGAGTTCAGCGTGGACGGAACCCACGGCAGCCGCGGGGCCTTTTTTAGAGTTGGCTTCAATCCCTCGCGCCCCCATGGATCTCTTTGAGCAGAGTTCTTCCCAGCCTACGCAGACGCCCGAGCCGTTGGCGGCGCGGATGCGTCCGCGCGAGCTCTCGGAGTTCGTCGGCCAGGAACACCTGGTCGGCCCGGGCAAGCTGCTGCGCCGGGCGATCGAGGCCGACCGCATCACGTCACTGATCCTCTACGGCCCGCCCGGCACCGGCAAGACGGCACTCGCCCACCTCATCGCGCAGGCAACCCGCGCCCACGTCGAGCGGCTCAACGCCACCTCAGCGGGCGTGGCGGAGCTGCGCGAGGCGCTCGTGCGCGGCAAGGAGCGCGTGCGGCTCGATGGGCGGCGCACCCTCCTGTTCATCGACGAGATCCACCGCTTCAACAAGACCCAGCAGGACGTGCTGATGCCCGATGTCGAGCAGGGCAATCCCATCCTGATCGGTGCCACGACCTTCAATCCCTTCTTCACGCTGGTGCCAGCACTGCTCTCGCGCTCGCTCGTGTGCGAGTTCAAGCCGCTGGCCTCGGGGGACGTCATCCGCGTCCTCCGGCGAGCGCTGGAGGATCCCGATCGTGGCCTCGGGCGGCTGGCGGTGCGCGTCGACGAGGAGGCCCTGGCGCATCTGGCGACGGTGTGTGACGGGGACGCCCGCCGGGCGCTCAACGCGCTGGAGATCGCTGCGTTGACGACACCCAAGGCCGCGGACGGGACGATCCATCTGACGCGCGCCGCGGCGGAAGAGTCCATCCAGAAGAAGGCCGTGGTCTACGACCGGCAGGACGACGCGCACTACGATACGATTTCCGCCTTCATCAAATCCATGCGCGGCTCCGATCCCCAGGCGACACTCTACTGGCTGGCGAAGATGCTCTATGCCGGCGAGGATCCCCGGTTCATCGCGCGACGCCTCATCATCTGCGCCGCCGAGGATGTCGGCAACGCCGATCCGCAGGCGCTGGTGCTGGCTACCGCCGCGATGCAGGCGTCCGAGTTCGTGGGGCTGCCGGAGTGCCGCATTCCGCTCGCCCAGGCGGCGGTCTACGTCGCGTGCGCTCCCAAGTCGAACGCGGCGTACGTGGGCATCAGCAAGGCGATGGAGGATGTGGAGCAGGGCCGAACGTTCGAGGTGCCGAATCACCTCAAGGACGCGCACTACAAAGGGGCCAAACGGCTGGGGCGCGGAGAAGGCTACAAGTACGCGCACGACTTTCCCCCCGGTCCGCCGGTCACGAACGCCGGGGCGGGCGGCCACCACGTAGAGCAGGCGTACCTGCCGGATGAGGCTCAGCGGCCGGTGTACTACGAGCCGACCGATCAGGGATTCGAGCGCACGATCCAGGAACGGCTCAAGCAGTGGGGCAAGGCGCGCGGTGCCTGAGCTGTTTTGTGCGGTTATTAATATGACTATATAAGTAGTATATAGTACACAAAACATGATTTATATATTGACATATCTTGTCATCTATGGCACCCTTGTACGGTTTGAGAGGTCTGGGGAGCCGCACGGAGCCAACCCAATGGAGTCGAGCAGATGAGTCAGCCGCATGGCGGGAAGCTGGTGAACCGAATTGTTGAAGGCCGTGAGCGCGAGGCGCTGCTGGCAAAGGCGGGCAGGCTGCCCGCGGTTGCGCTGGACGGCTTCGCCCTCTCCGATGTGGAGATGATTGCGATCGGCGGCTTCAGTCCGCTCGAGGGGTTCATGGGGAAGGCGGACTACGAGGGGGTGGTGAAGCGCTGTCGGCTCAAGAGCGGCCTGGTGTGGAGCATTCCGGTGACGCTGCCGGTGACCAAGGACCAGGCGCAGGGGCTCAAGGGCGACGTCGCCCTGAGTGCCAGTGGCAGCGTCGTTGCGATCCTGCACCTCGAGGAGGCCTACACGCCGGATAAGACGCTCGAGGCCCAAGAGGTGTTCAAGACGACGGATGAATCCCATCCGGGGGTAAAGCGGCTCAAGACCATCGGCGAGGTGTACCTCGGCGGCCCACTCAGCGTCGTGAACCGGCCTAAGGCGCCGACCTTTGCCCAGTACCGGCTCGACCCGACGCAGACCCGCCAGATCTTTGCCGAGCGCGGATGGAAGCGCGTCGTCGCCTTCCAGACCCGCAACCCGGTGCACCGGGCGCATGAGTACATCCAGAAGTGCGCGCTGGAGATCTGCGACGGCCTGCTGCTGCATCCGATTGTCGGCGAGACGAAGGGCGACGATATCTCGTCGGCGGTCCGCATGAAGAGCTACGAGGTGCTGCTGTCGACCTACTACCCCAAGGACCGCGTGCTGCTGGTGGTCAATCCGGCCTCGATGCGCTACGCCGGGCCGCGCGAGGCGATCTTCCACGCGCTCATCCGCAAGAACTACGGCTGCACCCACTTCATCGTGGGGCGCGACCATGCCGGGGTCGGGACGTTCTACGGCACCTACGACGCGCAGAAGATCTTCGAGGCCTTCGCGCCGGAGGAAATCGGGATCACGACGCTCAACTTCGAGAACACCGCCTTCTGCACCGTCTGCGGCGGCATGGTGTCGAGCAAGACCTGCCCGCACGCAACGGCGCAGCACGTGAGCTTAAGCGGGACGAAAGTGCGCGAGCTCCTGTTGGCGGGCACACCGCCGCCGCCCGAGGTGTCTCGTCCCGAGGTCGCGGCGGTGCTCATTGAGGCGATGCGGCAGTCCGCAGCCAACGTCTAATGCACGTCGAACTGCGTCAGGTCCACAAGTCGTTTGCGCATAACGGCAGCGCCATTGAGGTGTTGCAGGACATCAACCTCACGGTGGCCGAGGGGGAGTTCGTGTGCCTCGTGGGCCCCTCGGGCTGCGGCAAGAGTACGATCATCAACCTGATCGCGGGGTTGGAACACCCCACGTCTGGCGAGGTGCTCGTCGGTGGCCGGCCCGTCACGGGGCCTGATCCGAGCCGGACCGTTGTGTTTCAGGATGCGGCGCTCTTTCCCTGGCTGAGCGTCCTGGGGAATGTCGAGTTCGGCTTGCGGATCGCGGGGCTGCCGAAGGACACGCGGCGCGCGCGCGCCATGGAGTACCTCCGGCTGGTGCACCTCTCGAAGTTCGTCCACGCCTACCCGCACCAGCTCTCCGGCGGGATGAAGCAGCGCGTGGCGATTGCCCGGGCGCTTGCCCTGCAGCCGGCGATCTTCCTGCTGGATGAGCCCTTCGCGGCGCTCGATGCGCAGACCCGCGCCGTGCTCCAGAACGAACTCCTGGAGATCTGGGAACTGGCCAGGCCCACCATCCTCTTCGTGACGCACAACGTCCGCGAGGCGACCGGGTTGGCGGACCGCGTCTACGTCATCTCCTCGCGGCCCGGGCAAATCCGCGACATCCAGGCGATCCACGTAGCCCGTCCGCGGCATGCGGAAGATCCCATCCTGCTGGCGTGCCAACACAAGATCCTCGGGCTCCTCGGCGATGAAATCGAAAAGGTGCTGCGAGAAGAACTGGGAGAAACGGTGCATTTCCCAGAAGCCCAGCATGCGAGTCCCCCGGAGCAAGCCCGGGGGATGCACATCTAACCGGCATGGTCCTTGTGCCTCGCAGGGCAGCCTTCCTCAAGCCGGTGCTCGCGCTCGTGCTCCTGGGCGGGCTGTGGGAGCTGACCGCTCGGCTCATCCCGGCCTGGCCCGGGCCGGGACACGTGATCGGGTTGCTAGGGGGCAACCTGCTCAAACCGGAGTTCCAGAGCGCGCTGCTCGGCAGCGTGCGCCGCATGGTCATCGGCTACCTGCTGGTGATGGCCGTTGGAATCGGTGGGGGTCTGCTGTTGGGCCGCGTCCCGCTGGTCGACCAGGTCCTTGGCAGCTTCGCCGTAGCACTACATGCCATTCCCGGGGCGGCATGGGTCCCCCTGTCGATTGTGTGGTTCGGCATGACGGAGCGGGCGGTCATCTTCACCATTCTGCTCGGCGCCGCCGGCATCCTGATCGTCGACACGGATACGGGCATCCGGGAAGTGCCCCCGCTCATCTCCCGCGCGGCCAGGACGATGGGAGCGACAGGCGTGAAGTACTTCTGGTTTGTCGTCGTGCCGGCCGCGATTCCGAAGATCGTCAGCGGGCTGCGGTTGGCGTGGGCCTTCGGCTGGCGCGCGCTGATGGCCGGGGAATTGCTGACGTCGGTCAGCGGGTTGGGGCAGCAGCTCAGCGCCGTGGCGAAGACCGGCCAGCTGGACCAGCTCTTGGCCCTCATGCTGCTGATCGCGGTGATCGGCGTTGCGGTGGACGGGTTGATTTTTAAGCGGCTCGAACACATCGTGCGGGTGCGATGGGGACTGGCCTGATACTGCGGATCCCCAAGGCGCTCCATGATGAGATGCTTGCGCACTGCCAGCGCCAGTATCCCAAGGAGGCCTGCGGGCTGCTGGGCGGCCGGGACGGGGCGGCGGGGCAGGTCTATCCCATGCGCAACATCGAGGAGAGCCCCATCGGCTACGCGATGGACCCCAAGGAGCAGCTGCAGGTGGAGAAGCAGATGCGCCAGCGTGCCCAGCGGCTGATCGGGATCTACCATTCGCATACCGCCTCGAGCGCCTATCCCTCCTTGGTGGACGTGCGCCTGGCGATTTCCCCGGACGTCTCGTATATCCTGGTGTCCTTGAAGGATCGGGCGCTGCCCGAGCTCAAGAGCTACCGGATCGACGGGCAGACCATCACGCCCGAGGCGGTCGAGATCGTGGGGCCGGAATCCGCCAGACGGATTGGCAGTGGGTGATGCGGACAGGTATAATGAACAGGCCGCTGACCGCAACAGTTGACGTTCGGGACATGCTCTGCGCGCAGGCGCTGGCGGTTGTCGCCCAGGCCATCGATCGGGTGCAGATTGGCGACGCCATCGACGTGTTCTCTAACGCCGACGACGTGAAACGGGACCTGCTCCTCTGGGCGCGCGAGCGAGGGCACCCCCTCCGCGAGGGGGGGCCGGGCCGGATGTCCATCGAACGGGGCCGCTGATGTCGGCGAACGTCAGATCGCGCGTGGCGCAGAGCGTCGTGGAGCTCATCGGCAACACCCCGCTGGTGCGCCTCAGCCGGATCGTGGAGCCCGGGATGGCCACGGTGCTGGCGAAGCTGGAGTCGGCCAATCCCGGCGGCAGCGTCAAAGATCGGATCTGCCTCGCGATGATCGAGGACGCCGAGGCGCGCGGCCAGCTGAGGCCCGGTGCGACGGTCGTGGAGCCCACCAGCGGCAACACGGGCATCGGGCTGGCCATGATGTGCGCGGCCAAAGGCTACAAGATCATCCTGACGATGCCGGAGACGATGAGCGCCGAGCGCATCCAGATCCTCAAGAGCTACGGCGCGCAGGTCGTGCTCACACCGGCCGGGGAGGGGATGATGGGGGCGGTCAAGCGCGCCGAGGCGATTGCCAAAGAGACCCCGGACGCCTTCGTGCCGCAGCAATTCAGCAATCCGGCCAACCCGGAGATTCACCGTCGGACGACCGCCCAGGAAATCCTCCGGGCCACCGATGGCGCGATCGACGCCTTCGTCGCGGGGGTTGGCACGGGCGGGACGATTACCGGCGTGGGCGAAGTCCTCAAGAAGCGCAACCCGAATCTCCTCGTGGTCGCGGTGGAGCCGAAGAGTTCCCCCGTGCTCTCGGGCGGCGCGCCTGGCCCGCACATGATCCAGGGCATCGGCGCCGGGTTCGTGCCGGAGGTGCTCAACCGGTCGGTGATCGACCAGATCATCAAGGTCGCCGACGAGGACGCCTACGAGATGGCCAAGCGCTTGGCCAGGACCGAGGGGCTGTTCGTCGGGGTCTCCTCCGGTGCGGCCTGCTGGGCGTCACTGAAAGTCGCCAAGACGTTGGGCGGCGGCAAGACGCTGGTGACGGTCCTGCCGGACACCGGGGAGCGCTATCTAAGCATGCACCCGTATTTCGAAAGGTAGGACGATGACCGCTCCCCTCCACAAATTGCGCGTCGATCAGACGCTGGATGCCCGCGGCCTACCCGGCCCGGAGGGCTACCGCCAGGCGTTGGCCCGGCTGCGGCAGATGCCGGAAAACGACGTGCTGGAGCTGCACCTCGATGAGGGGGAGCCGCTGCGGACGGTGCCCTTTGCGCTGCGCGCGGACGGCCATGAGATTCTCGTGAGCGAGCCGGCCAACGGTGGCGTGCGGCTGCTCGTGCGCAGGCGGGCCTTGATTGCATGAAACGAGCGCATTGTCGATTGTCGATTGTCGAATGACGATTCTGGACACGTTGCGCTCAGAACAGCCACAGTCGACAATCGAAAATCGTCAATCGAAAATCCGGTCAGGAAACCACGCATGGGTTATGTCATCGGATTAAAGTGCCGGGAGTGCGGCCGCCTCTATCCCAAAGAGGTGATCAACGTCTGCGAATACTGTTTCGGGAGCATCGAGGTGGACTATGACTACGACGCTATCCGTCATCGGCTCACCCGGGAGGCGGTTGCCTCGCGCCAGCCTTCCCTCTGGCGCTACCGTGAGCTGCTGCCGATTGAGGGAGAGCCCACCGTTGGACGCGCGTCCGGCTGCACCCCGTTCTTCTTGGCGGAGCGGTTGGCCGAGGCGCTGGGGGTGCGCGAGCTCTACATCAAGGACGACTCGGTCTCGCACCCGACCCTCTCCTTCAAGGACCGGGTGGTCTCCGTCGCCCTGACGCGGGCTAAAGAGTTCGGCTTCGATACCGTCGCCTGCGCCTCGACGGGCAACCTGGCCAACGCCGTCTCAGCCCATGCCGCGAAGGCCGGGCTGAGATGCTTCGTGTTCATCCCCGCCGACCTGGAAGCCGGCAAGATCCTCGCCTCACAGGTGTACCGGCCCACGGTGGTCGCGATCGAAGGCACCTACGATGACGTGAACCGGCTCTGCGCCGAGCTGAGTGCCAAGTACCCCTGGGCGTTCGTCAACGTGAACATCCGCCCGTACTACGCGGAGGGCTCGAAGACCTACGGCTTCGAGGTCGCAGAGCAGCTTGGCTGGCAGGCGCCGGCGCACATCGTCATTCCCGCCGCCAGCGGCTCGCTCATCACCAAGATTGCCAAGGCGTTCAAGGAGCTGCAGCTCCTCGGGCTGATCCCCGAAGCCCGGACGAAGCTCTACGCGGCCCAGGCGGAGGGCTGCGGGCCCATCGCGGCGGCCATCCAAGCCCGGTCGGATATCGTGAAACCGGTCAAGCCGAAGACGATCGCGAAGTCACTCGCCATCGGCAACCCGGCGGACGGCTACTACGCGACCAAGGCGGTGTTGGAGTCGGATGGGTGGGCTGAGACGGTGACGGATGAGGAGATCGTGCAGGGCATCCGGCTGCTCGGCGAGACCGAAGGCGTCTTCACTGAAACGGCTGGGGGGGTGACGGTGGCCGTCGCCAAGAAGCTGATTGCCCAGGGCGTGATCCCGCGCGAGGAGTCAATCGTGCTGTGCATCACCGGCAACGGGCTCAAGACCTTGGAGCCGCTGGTCGGCCGGCTGCATGAGCCGACGCGGATCAAGCCCACGCTGGCGGCGTTCGAGGCGGGTTTTGCCGATCAGATCGCGGACACTACGCGGCGCATCTCGCGCAGCTGAGACGGAGGAGCACATGGCCATTACGGTCCGCATTCCGACCCCGCTGCAGCGGCTGACCAGCGGGCAGGGCGAAGTGCAGTGTGAAGGCACAACCGTCACCGAGCTGTTGGGCGATCTGGAGCGCCGCTATCCCGGCGTGCGGGAGCGGATTTGCGATGAGTCAGGAAAATTGCGGCGCTTCGTGAACATTTTCGTCAACGCAGAGGACATTCGGTTCCTGCAGGGCGATCAGACCGCGGTGAAGGACGGAGACGAAGTCTCCATTATCCCTGCCATTGCCGGAGGCTGATGAGCCTGACGAAGGAGCAGATCGCGCGGTACAGCCGGCAGCTCATCCTGCCGGAGATCGGCGTCAAGGGCCAGGAGCGGCTGCTGCGCTCGTCGGTCCTGGTGGTCGGCGCCGGCGGCTTGGGGTCTCCCGCGGCGCTCTACCTCGCCGCCGCGGGGGTGGGACGGCTCGGCCTCATCGATGACGAAGCGGTGGCAATCAGCAACCTTCACCGGCAGATCCTCCATGAGACGGCGGATGTGGGCCGTCCGAAGAGCCAATCCGCCGAGCGCCGGTTGGCGGCGCTGAATCCGGCCGTCAGCATCCAGGCGTTGCCCCAGCGCCTCACCGCGGAGAACGCGCGCGAGATCCTCGGCGGTTTTGACGTGGTGCTGGACGGCTCCGACAACTTTCCGACGCGCTATCTCGTCAATGACGCCTGCGTGCTGCTGGGCAAGCCGCTGGTGCACGGCGGCGTGATCCACGTCGGCGGGCAGGTCCTGACGGTCCTGCCGGGACGCAGCGCCTGCCTGCGCTGCGTCTTTCCGGAGCCGCCGGCGCCGGGCGCGGTGCCCAGCTGTCAGGAGGCGGGCGTGGTGGGCACGGCGGCGGGCCTGCTCGGCAGCCTCATGGCGCATGAGGCGCTGAAGCTGCTGGCAGGGTTCGGGGAACCGCTGGCGGATCGCGTGTTCATCTTTGACGGCCGGATGAGCTGCGTGCGCGAAGTGGCCGTACGGCGCGATCCGGGTTGTGCGGTCTGCGGGGAGGCCCCGACCATCCGTGAGCTGATTGCCGGACGTGAACCGGCGTGTGCAAGCCAACAGGAGGGATGATGGCGAAGAAGCAGGTCACGTTGATCTTTCCGCAGCACCTCATCAAGGAGCCGGTCATCTACATGATGGCCAAGGAGTACGACGTGATCCCCAACATCCGGCGCGCCAAAGTCACCGAGAACGTCGGCGAGGTGACGTTGGAATTGGAAGGCGCCGAAGACGGCCTCAAGAAGGCCGTGGCCTTTCTGGAGAAGAAGGGGATCAAAGTCGAGCCCGTGGTGGGCGACGTCGTCAGTTGAGCCGCGACGTCCCGTGACGCAGCCACCCCCCCGCATCCCGCCGAAATCCCCCCTCACCCTCGTCAGAGATTACGTCCTGCTCGCGGTGGCTCTGGCGCTGGCCGGCCAATGGATCGTGCTGCACGGCCTGCTTGGCGTGGAGCTGGGGCCGCTGGCCGAGACGGTGCTGCCGGGCCTGGCCATCTTCGGGTCGGCCGCCCTCCTCTCATGGGGCGCCGAGCTGGCCCAGCTGGAGATCTCGCAGGCGCTGGCGCTGGCGTTCTTGGCACTGGTGGCGGTCCTGCCGGAGTACGCCGTCGACATGTACCTGGCGTGGCAGGCGGCCAAGGATCCGTCGTACATCTCTTATGCGGCGGCGAACATGACCGGCGCCAACCGGCTGCTGATCGGCGTGGGCTGGCCGACAGTGCTCTTCGCAGCCTGGTTCTCGACGCGCAAGCGGGCGATCGAGGTCAAACCAGCCCAGCGCCTCGAGCTCGTCACGCTCCTCATCGCGACGATCTATGCCTTCATCTTGCCGCTGAAGCGCAGCCTGTCGATTGTCGACACCGTCCTCTTCTTCGGGTTGTTTGTCGTCTACATCCGCTGCGCGAGCCGCGGCCATGTGGAAGAGCCGGGCTTGGCCGGGCCGCCGGAACGCCTGGCGTTGTTGCCGCGGGCGTGGCGCCGGGCCGTCACCCTCGCGTTGTTCCTGATCCCGGGCTGGGCGATCTTCATCGCGGCGGAGCCCTTCGCGAACGGGCTGCTCCACCATGCGCGGCACCTGGGCATCGAGGAGTTCATTCTCATCCAGTGGTTAGCACCGCTCGCCTCGGAATCA
>Ga0247727_10017885_pt1 | contig 11223 bp, 8 predicted proteins | sample WisWelCaveWW1625_FD_202498 | JGI IMG/M metagenome (GOLD analysis project Ga0247727, IMG submission 202498) | Biofilm microbial communities from Wishing Well Cave, Virginia, United States - WW16-25 | ecosystem: Environmental > Aquatic > Deep subsurface > Groundwater > Cave microbial mat | place...
ACTGATGCGCATGGTAAACACCAAGTGTTGCCATCTCGTCAGGGTGCAAACAAACAGCGGTCAGCGCAGGGCCTTGGCCTGCTCGCGCAAGATGTATTTCTGAATCTTGCCTGTCGACGTCTTCGGCAGTGGCCCGAACACCACGGTCTTCGGCACCTTGAAATGAGCCATGTTGGCGCGGCAGAAGGCGATGATGTCGTCTGGCGAGGCTGTGCCGCTATCAGGCTTCAGCGTGACGAACGCGCAAGGGCTCTCCCCCCATCGGGCATCGGGACGCGCAACCACGGCAGCTTCCATGACCTGCGGGTGGCGGTAGAGGACCTCTTCGACCTCGAGCGAGGAAATGTTTTCGCCGCCGGAGATGATGATGTCCTTGGAACGGTCCTTGATCTCGATGCTGCCGTCGCCGTGCCAGACTGCGAGGTCGCCGGAGTGATAAAGGCCGCCGGCGAACGCCTCGTCCGTGGCGGCTTCGTTCTTGAGATAGCCCTTCATCAGCGTGTTGCCGGCGAGCGCGATCTCGCCGATGGCCGCGCCGTCGCGTTGCACCCGCGCAAGGGTTTGCGGATCGACGACCATCAGTTGCTCGATCACAGGATTGGGCACGCCCTGACGCGCCATGCGCGCGAAGCGTTCGTCCGAGGCAAGACTTTCCCACTCCGGCAGCGGCGGGCAGTAGGTCGAGGGTCCGTAGCTTTCGGTCGTGCCGTAGAGATGCAGCACCTCGAAGCCCATCGCCTCCATGCGCTCGATGACGACGGCGGGGGGCGCGGCGCCACCGGTTGCGACCTTGGTGCGTAGCGGCAACGGCTGCTTCGCCTCCGCCGGCGCGTGCACCAGCATGTTGAGGACGACCGGCGCTCCGCACATGTGGGTGACGCGATGCTCGGCGATTGCGTCAAAGATGCGCTGCGGCTCGACCTTGCGCAGGCACACGTGTGTACCGGCAGCGGCCGTGACGGCCCAGGTGAAGGTCCAGCCCGAGCAGTGGAACATCGGCAAGGTCCACAGGTAGCGGCTGTCGTGGTCGAGCTTGAAGGTGAGGGCATTGGCGAGCGCCCCCAGATACGCACCCCTGTGGCTGTAGACAGCACCCTTCGGATTGCCGGTGGTGCCCGAGGTGTAGAGCAGGCAGATGCTGTCCCATTCGTCTTCCGGACCGCTGTACGCGAACTCCGGGTCGCCGGAAGCGATGAAGCTCTCGTATTCGACGTTGCCGAAAGCCGGCGCGCCGGCCGTTTCGGCGTCGGCGATATCGACCACGATCGGCCGCCGGCTTCCGAGCTGCTCCAGCGCCGGAGCAATCGTTGCGTGGAACTCGCGATCGGCGAGCAGCAGTTTGGATTCCCCATGCTCCAGGCAGATGGCAATCAGCGGCGCATCGAGGCGAATGTTGATCGGATTGAGCACCGCGCCGATCATCGGCACCGCATAGTGGGCTTCGAGCATCGCGGGCGTGTTGGCGGCGACGATTGCCACCGTGTCGCCCCGCTTGATGCCAGCCTTTGTCAGGGCATGCGCGAGCCGCTTCGCGCGGGCGTAGAATTCGCGGTAGGTGAAGCGCCGGCTGCCGTGCACGACCGCCACGCGATCGCCGAAGAAATCCGCGGCGCGATTGAGAAAGCTGACGGGGCTCAGAGCAACGAAGTTCGCCGACCGCTTGCGCAGCTCGGGTCGTTCATGCCGCATGTCTTCTTGTCTCAAGCGCGCCCAGAGCCGCATCGCTGCTATCCCATTGCCAGCTGGTGGCCGCCATCGACGGTGATGACGCTCCCGGTCATGAACGCACCGGAGTCCGAAGCCAGCAGGAGCAGCGGCCCATCGAGCTCCGGCAGATGGCCGGCGCGCCCCATCGGCACCCGCGACAGGAGGCGCCTGCCGGCCTCGCCCGTAAGGAACGTATCGTTGAACTCGGTCGAAAAGTAGCCCGGCGCGATCGCGTTGACGCGAACCCTGTCGCGCGCCAGCTCCAGGGCCATGGACTTGGTGAGGCTCACCACGGCCGCCTTCGACGCGGCGTAGGTCGAGAGCGATTTGATGGCCCCGAAGCCCAGAATCGAGGCGATGTTGATGATAGAGCCGCCAGTGCGGTTCTCGGCCATGCGCCGCGCCCCCTCCTGACCGCGAAATACGCCGTCGAGATTGACGTCCATGACGTCGCGCCAATCTCGCTCGCTGGTCCTCAGGAAAAACGAGCCGGACGGCACGCCAGCATTGTTGACCAGGATGGTGACCGGCCCGACCGCAGCCTCGGCCCCGTCGAATGCGCGGATAACCGAGGCTCGATCCGTGACATCGAGCAGCATCGGCCAAGCCTTGCCGCCATTTGCACGGATCTCCGCTTCCAGCCGCTGCAAGCGGTCGAGCCTGCGTGCCGCCAGGACGACCTCTGCCCCGGCGCTGGCCAGCACGCGCGCAAAGTGCTGCCCCAGCCCCGAGGAGGCCCCGGTGACGAGCGCCGTCTTGCCTACGAGTGAAAACAACCGGTACGGCATTCGCTGTCGGTATCCCATCCTATGGCTGCAACCCAAATGGGTACGTCCTGCAGGTGAATCATGTATAGATGCTGGACAATCTTGACGCCAAGCGCGACGCCATGAGGGGGATTTCGGCGTGACTGCACCGCATTTTTTGGTCCACAGCCCGAAGGACAACGTTGGTGTGGTCGTTGTCGAGGGGCTGAAGGCCGGCACCAGAATGCTTGGGGTCGTGACCGAAACGGATGAGACACGTGATCTCAGGGCCAAGCACGATATCCCGATCGGGCACAAGATAGCTCTCAATCCGCTCAAGAAGGGCGACACCATCATCAAGTACGGCGAGGACATCGGCAAGATGGTCGCCGACGCCGGCTCGGGTGAGCACGTTCACGTGCACAATCTCAAGACCAAGCGCTGGTGAACGGGGCGGCCGATGGCAGCGAAAGCGGGCAGCAAAGGCAAAAGGGCCAGAGGCAATCTTAGCTTCAACGGCTGGCGGCGCGAGAACGGCCGCGTCGGCGTGCGCAATCATGTCGTCATCCTGCCGCTGGACGATCTGTCCAACGCGGCGTGCGAGGCGGTGGCCAACAACATCAAGGGAACGCTGGCCCTGCCTCACGCCTACGGGCGGCTGCAGTTCGGCGCCGACCTCGACCTGTTCTTCCGCACGCTCATCGGCACCGGCTCCAACCCCAACGTCGCTGCGGCGGTGGTGATCGGCATCGAGGAGAGCTGGACCAAGCGGCTAGTCGACGGCATCGCCGGCACAGGCAAGCCGGTGGCGGGCTTCGGCATCGAGGGCCACGGCGACATTGCCACCATCGCCAGAGCCTCGCACAAGGCCAAGGAGCTCCTGCAGTGGGCCTCCGAGCTGCCGCGCGAGGAGCGCGGCATCGCGGATTTGTGGGTGTCGACCAAGTGCGGCGAGAGCGATACCACCACCGGGCTCGCGTCCTGTCCCACGGTCGGCAACATGTACGACAAGCTGATCCCCAAGGGCATCTACGGCTGCTTCGGCGAGACGTCCGAGATCACCGGCGCGGAGCACATTGCCAAGGCGCGGGCCGTCAATGCCAAGATCGGCGAGAAGTGGATGAAGGTATTCCAGGCCTACCAGGACGAGGTGATCGAGGCGCACAAGGTCGACGACCTCTCCGACAGCCAGCCCACCAAGGGCAACATCGCCGGCGGTCTCACCACCATCGAGGAGAAGGCGCTGGGCAACCTCGAAAAGATCGGCCGCAAGTGCAAGTTCATCGAGGTGCTGGAGCCCTCCGAGAGCCCCAGGGCGGGCCCCGGGCTCTACTACATGGACACGTCCTCGGCGGCAGCCGAGTGCGTGACGCTGATGGCGGCCGCGGGCTACGCGGTGCACACATTCCCCACCGGGCAGGGCAACGTCATCGGCAACCCGATCGTGCCGGTGATCAAAATCTCCGGCAACCCGCGGACGGTTCGCACCATGGGCGAGCACATCGATCTCGACGTGTCGGGCATCCTGCGGCGCGAGCTGACGCTGGATGCAGCAGGCGATGCCCTGATCGACATGGTCGTGCGTACCGCCAACGGGCGGCTCACCGCGGCGGAGGCGCTCGGGCACCGCGAGTTCGTCATGACCAAGCTCTATCGCAGCGCCTAGCGGATCGTTGCGCAGCCATCGCACCGCAGTTGTACATGGCGCCTTGCGGGAGGCTGCGAAGGCCCTGCCTATCTCCCATTTCGGGCAAATCGTTTCTTTGCCGCCTGGCGTGGCCCGGATCGCTGAAAACTTCTCCAGCTACTGCCCCCCCCGCCGGGGGGGGAAGGCCAAAAAACGGCCTGCCCGCGTTACGGGAAACGGCATTCTGGAAGCCATCGCTGGTTTTGGCAGCGGGGCGGGTGCTCGGTGCAGGCTTGGGGGCAATCAACCGGATTCTGTATCAGCAACTGCTGACTTTGCCACGCCCGGTCCTATAGTGCGCTCCTCATGGCCACCACATCAGCAAGACCCAAGAGTTCCGCAAGGCCGGCCGCGACGTGTTCGGTGCCCGGCGGCGAGCCAGTGCCCGTCATCAAGGGCAGCCATGTCTATCTGATCGACGGCTCGGGCTACATCTTCCGCGCCTTCCATGCGCTTCCACCTCTCACGCGTCCCTCTGACGGCCTGCCGGTGGGCGCGGTGCACGGCTTCTGCGGCATGCTGTGGAAGCTCCTTCAGGACTCCCGCAAATCGAGCGGGCCGACGCACATCGCTGTCATCTTCGACTACAGCGAGAAGACCTTCCGCAACGAGATCTACAAGGACTACAAGGCGCATCGTCCGCCGGTGCCCGAGGAGCTGGTCCCGCAGTTCCGGCTGATTCGCGACGCTGTGAAGGCCTTCAATATCGCCTGCATCGAGCAGGACGGCTACGAGGCTGACGACCTTATCGCCACCTACGCCAGGCAGACAGCGGCCGCAGGCGGTGACGTGACCATCGTCTCCTCTGACAAGGACCTCATGCAGCTGGTCGGGCCCGGCGTGTCCATGCTCGACACCATGAAGAATCGCAGCTTCGGACCCGACGAGGTGCGGGAGCGATTCGGCGTTCCGCCCGACAAGGTCATCGACGTGCAGGCGCTTGCCGGCGACTCGACGGACAACGTGCCGGGCGTGCCCGGCATCGGCGTCAAGACGGCGGCCGAGCTGATCAACGAGTACGGCGACCTCGACACCCTGCTTGCCCGCGCCGGCGAGATCAAGCAGGTCAAGCGGCGCGAGCGGCTGATCGAGTTCGCCCTGCAGGCGCGGCTCTCACGCGATCTGGTCACGCTCAAGCAAGATGTGCCGGTGACGGTGACGGTCGAGCAGCTTGGCCTGCAGGATCCTGAGGCCGGTGCGCTGCTTGGCTTCCTGCGCGAGATGGAGTTCGCGACGCTGACGAAACGCATTGCGGAGGGCTTGGGGGTACCGGTGCCCCCTCCAGCGGAGCGGAGGGCGGTCGCAAGCCCAAGCGCCCCGCCCGGGCCGAAAGAAGCCACGGCGCCGGCCAAGACCGGCGCCAGACCCGTCCCGGCATCGGCCGAAACACCCCAAGCCGCAGTGCACGCTGCCGCCACCGCGGCGAGAGCCGAGAAAATCGACCGAGCCAAGTACGAGACGGTCACGAGCCTGGAGCGCCTCGAAGCGTGGATTGCAGAGGCCTTCTCGGCGGGTCGCCTCGCCTTCGACACCGAGACCACCAGTCTCGATCCCATGCAGGCTGAGTTCGTCGGTTTCTCCATGGCCGCGGCCCCGGGCCGGGCCTGCTATGTGCCGCTTGGCCATCGGCCAGCCAGCGGGGCCTTCGATTTCGGCGGCGAAGAGCTGAAGCAGGTGCCGATCCGCGAGGCGTTGGAGGCTCTGAAGCCCCTGCTCGAAGACTCCTCGGTTCTCAAAATCGGGCAAAACCTCAAGTACGATTGCCTGCTGCTGGCCCGGCACGGCATTGCGGTGGCACCCCTCGACGACACCATGCTGCTCTCATACGCCCTTGACGCCGGCGTGGGGAGGAAGCACGGCATGGACACGCTCGCCGAGCGCCACCTCGGGCACGTCTGCATGCCCTTCACCCAGGTGCTCGAGTACGCGCCCGGCGCCAAGAAGTCGGACAAGACCTTTGCGCAAGTGCCGCTCGACAAGGCCACCGAGTACGCCGGCGAGGATGCGGACGTCACGCTGCGGCTGTGGATGGTACTGAAACCGCGCCTTGCGGCCGAGCGCATGACAACCGTGTATGAGACGCTGGAGCGGCCCCTGGTGCGGGTTCTGGCCGAGATGGAGCGCGCGGGCGTCAAGGTGGACAGGAGCATTCTGTCGCGGCTCACCTCCACGTTTGCCCAGCGTATCGCCAGGCTCGAGGGGGAGATCTACGAGCTGGCCGGGCACAAGTTCAATCTCGGCTCGGCCAAGCAGCTCGGCGAGTTCCTGTTCGACAGTCTGAAGCTCCCGGGCGGCCGCAAGACCAAGACCGGCCAGTGGGAGACCCGGGCGGAATTGCTGGACGATCTTGCCGCCCGCGAGGACCTGCCCGAGAACGCGCGCAAGCTCATCAACGTGATGCTCGAGTGGCGCCAGCTGGCGAAGCTGCGATCGACCTACACCGAGGCCCTGCCGCATTACATCAATCCCGATACGGGCCGCATCCACACCAGCTACGCGCTGGCCTCCACCACAACAGGCCGGCTCTCCTCCAACGAGCCCAACCTGCAGAACATCCCGATCCGCACCAAGGAAGGCCGCGAGATCCGCACCGCCTTCATTGCCGAGCCGGGCCACAAGCTCATTTCCGCGGACTACAGCCAGATCGAGCTGCGCGTGCTGGCCCACGTCGCCGACATCTCCCAGCTCAGGCGCGCCTTTGCGGACGGGCTCGACATCCATGCCATGACCGCGTCGGAGATGTTCGGCGTTCCCATCAAGGACATGCCAGGCGAGGTGCGCCGACGCGCCAAAGCGATCAATTTCGGCATCATCTACGGCATCTCGGCATTTGGCCTCGCCGCCCAGCTTGGAATTGCCAAGCAGGAGGCCGGCGAATACATCACCACCTATTTCAAGCGCTTCCCCGGCATCCGCGATTACATGGAGGCAACCAAGAGGCGGGCGCGCGAGCGCGGGTTCGTCGAAACCATCTTCGGCCGCCGCATACACTTTCCGGAAATCAACACAAGAAACCCATCGACGCGCGGGTTTCTGGAAAGGGCGGCCATCAACGCTCCGATCCAGGGCTCGGCCGCCGACATCATCCGCCGCGCGATGATTCGCATGCCGGCAGCTCTGCAGGAGGCGCGCCTGGATTCGGTGCGGATGCTACTTCAGGTTCACGATGAACTGGTGTTCGAGGCCAAGGCGGCCGACGTCGAGACCTCAATAGCGACCATTACCCGCGTGATGGAAGATGCGGCCGAACCGGCGGTTCGCCTCGCGGTGCCGGTGCATGTGGACGCGAAAGCCGCCGACAACTGGGAAGCCGCCCACTAGCTGGGCGGCTTGGCTGCACCCGCCAAAACAGCGTCAACCCGTTCGCATGAGGCTGGGTAGCCACAAGACGATGCCGGGAAAAGCAACCACGAGTGCAAGCAGCACAACAAGGGCGACCGCAAAGGGCGTAATGCCGCGGAAGATGGTACCGAGCGAAATGTGCCTGAGCAGGCTCTTGACCACGAAGATGTTCATGCCGACCGGCGGGCTGATCATACCGATCTGCACCACGATCACGACCAGGATCCCGAACCAGACGGGGTCGTAGCCCAAGGCGGTGACCAGTGGGAAGAACAGAGGTACCGTGAGGAGGATCATGGACAGCTCCTCCATGGCCGTGCCGAGCACCACGTAGATGACGCAGATGGCGGCGATGACCAGCACCGGCCGCACCTCGAACAGGGTCACGAAGGCCTTGAGGTCGGCGGGCATGGTCGTGTAGTTGACAAAGCTGGCAAACAGCAGCGCGCCAATCAGGATCATGAACAGCATCGAGGTGGTGCGCGCGCTCTCCACCAGGACCTCGAGCAGCACTCTCCAGGTCAGCGTACCGCGCGCAAGCGCGAACAGGTACGCGGCACCGGCGCCGATGCCGGCGCCTTCCGTCGCCGTGAACCACCCAAGGTAGATGCCGCCGATCACCAGGGCGAACATGGCCACCACCGGCCAGACGTGGCGCAGGGCCTCCAGCCGTTCGGGCCAGGGGTGCGGTTCTGCCCCCGGTCCAGCCGCGGGATCGCGCCACGCGATCCACGCCGCGGCGAGGCAGAGCAGCACGGTGGCAATGAGGCCGGGAATGATGCCGGCGATGAACAGCATGCCGATGCTGGTCTCCGTCATGATGCCGTAGATCACCATGATGACGGAGGGCGGAATGAGGATGCCGAGCGTGCCGCCGGCAGCGATAGACCCGGCCGCGAGCGTGTCTTTGTATCCGTATTTGTTCATTGACGGATAGGCCACCTTGGCGAAGGTGGCGGCAGTGGCGATCGAGGAACCGCAAATGGCGCCGAAGGCGGCGCTCGCCACCACCGTCGACATGGCGAGCCCGCCGCGGCGGTGGCCAAGGAAGCAGTAGGCGGCGTGGTAGAGCTCGTCTGAGATCCTGGCCCGCACCACGAAGTTGCCCATGAGAATGAACAGCGGGATCACGGACAGCGTGTAGGAGAGGCCCGTCTCGTAGGTGATCTGGCCGATCATCGCCGAGGCGACGTTGAGGTTGAGCTTGTAGGCGACGCCGGCGAACCCGACGATGCCCATTGCGAATCCCATCGGCACACGCAGCAGCGCCAGCGCGAAGAAGGCAGCAAATCCGACAAGCGCTTCGAGCACCTGGCTAGACCTCGCCTGTATGACTACGGCGAGGTCGCCTGAGCGCGAAGACCAGCAGCGCCAGCGCCGTGAGGGCCATCAGCACGCTCATGGTGTAGGTGAGATAGGCGAGCTTGAGCTTGAGCTGCGCCGTCGTCTCGCCCGCCGCATCCATGTTGACCGCTCTCACCCAAAGGCGCCAGGCCAGATAGCAGGTCGCCACGAAGCTGACGAGGCAGGCGACGACGTGCTGCACGCGAAACAGCCACTCCGGGGTGATCGCGTCGAACAGGTCGACGGTGACGTGGTCGCCTCTCAGCGTCACCAACGGCAGGCCGCAAAAGATGAGGGCGGCCAGCAGGATCTCGGTGATCTCGAAGCCGCCATGGACGGGACTGTTGAAAAAGTACCGGCCCACCACGTCCACACACGTCAGCGTCATAAGACAGAACAGCACAGCGGCAGCAGCGACGCCGAGCGCCGGCAGGACCAGGCGATCGAAAAGGGCCAGCGGCTCCCGGCCGGGGTCCATTGGTCCATCCCTCAAGACGGGCCGAGCGTAGCGCGGTGCGGCATCTGGACCCCAGATGCCGCCGCCGGCCACGCGTGCCGGCCTACTTCGTGATGGCCTTCAGTTCGGCCCGCAGCGCCGCCAGCACCGCGTTGCCGTCGACGCCCTTCGCCTTCGCCTTCTCGATCCAGGCCTTCTCGAGGCCGGCAGTCTTATCCTTGATCTCGGCGATGAATTTTGCGTCGGCGATCACGATGGGGATGTTGGCGTCCCGCACCGCCTTCTCGCCGCGCGCATCGGCCGCGTCCCAGGCCTTGCCGGTCCGGCGCGCCAGCGCTTCGCCGGACAGCTTGTTGATCGCTGCCTTGTCGGCTTCCGAGATCTGCGCCCACTTGGCAGGGTTCACCACGTGCGCAAAGCTGGTGGTGTAGAGGCCGCCTGGAATGTAGGTGACGTGCTTCAGGAGCGGCACCAGCTTGAAGGAGATCGGCGACTCCTTGGGGAAGAACAGGCCGTCGGCGACGCCCTGGCTCAACAGCTCGTAGCTCTCCGGCGCGGGCTTCAGCATCGGCACGGTGCCCAGCACCTTGGCCACGTCGTTGACGATGCCGCCGCCAACGCGGATCTTCAAGCCGTCGAGGTCCTTGAGCGAGGTGATCGGGCGCTTGGTGTTGTAGATCTGGCCGGGCCCGTGCGTGAACACAGCCAACACGTGCAGGCCCTTGTGCTCGTCGTGCTTGGCCAGCATCTTGTCGTAAATGCGCTGGTAGGCCACCGACATCGCTTCCGACGTGTCGCCCATGAACGGGAATTCCACCGCATCGGTGAGCGCGAACCGCCCCGGCGTGTAGCCGTGCACGATGAACGAGAGGTCGGCGAGGCCGTCCTTGACGGCATCCAGGGTCTGCGGCGGGGCAGCGACGGCCTTGGCAAGCAGGTTGCATTTCACGCGGCTCTGCGTTGCCGCCTCGACATCCTTGCAAAACGGCATCAGAACGTCCGCAACCAGCAAGTGGCTCGGCGACACCCACGTATTGACATTCAAGGTGACCTGCGCGCTCGCCGAGCTCGCAAGCAGCGTCAGTGTTGTGGCGAAGGCGGCGAAAGTGAACCTGTAGAAGCGCATTTTCCAATCCTCCCTGGTCTCATTGGGCTTGCGGCGCCTCCACAAGCTAAACGGGAGGCGCCCGCCGACAAAGGTGTACGCGCGCATTTTCGTGCAACGCCTCCCCTTTCGATGCAGCACGCGCCAAGCGTAGCACTCCGGGGACCACATCGTCGATATTCGCTCGTGCGGGGACTTCTTCCGGGGCAGGCAGGAACCGATCGAAAGCACGCGGTTGGTCGCGTGACGCCAATACCTTGGGCGGGCTAGGATGGCCGCAAGAGACCCGCCGCTGGAGAACGCGCCATGGGTGTGCCCAAGATCGCCATCGACTACGGCTCCTCGCCGCTCAGGGGTGTGACGCGTGAGGAATGGGAGGCGCGCGTGTTGCTCGCCGCCTGCTATCGCGTGTTCGCCCACCTCGGCTGGACCGAGATGATCTACAATCACATCACGCTGAGGGTGCCCGGGCCGGAAAAACACCTGCTGATCAATCCGTTCGGCCTGTACTACACGGAGATCACGGCCTCCAACCTGGTGAAGATCGATCTCGACGGCAACATCCTCTCCGACAGCCGCTGGCCGATCAATCCGGCCGGCCTTGCGCCGCACGCCACCGTCCATCGCAACATCGACAACGCCCACTGCGTCATGCACACGCACACGACTGCGGGGCTCGCTGTGGCGTGCGCCAAGGCCGGGCTGTCGATGACCAACTTCTATTCGGCGCAGCTCTACGGCAAGGTCGCCTATCACGACTTCGAGGGCATCACCGTGAACCCCGAGGAGGGGCCGCGCATGCTGAAAGCCATGGGCGGCAAGCCGATCCTGGTGC
>Ga0247727_10017886_pt1 | contig 11223 bp, 8 predicted proteins | sample WisWelCaveWW1625_FD_202498 | JGI IMG/M metagenome (GOLD analysis project Ga0247727, IMG submission 202498) | Biofilm microbial communities from Wishing Well Cave, Virginia, United States - WW16-25 | ecosystem: Environmental > Aquatic > Deep subsurface > Groundwater > Cave microbial mat | place...
GCGCCGTCGAGGTAGTTCTTGTCGAGCCGGAGCGCCCCCTGGATGCGGCTCTTGAACTTGCCTTCCAGCCCCTGCGTGAGCGCGGTGAGGATGCCCACGCCCTCCGAGTAGAGGCCGATGCCGACCCCGGCGTTGTAATGGCCGCGCACGTCCTCGGGCCGGGCCTCGATGGCGCGTTCGGCGACGCTCCAGGCGCGCTTGCCCAGCCCGGCCTTGAGCGGGCCGTCCGGGTAGTTGTTCGCGTCCCAGTTGAGGAGCGAGGCGAGGCGCCAGTTGGCCTCGAAGTCCTTCGCGTCCTTCTTCAGCGCGCCCTCGGACAAATCATAAAGCTGCTTCATCACCTTGGGGTCTTCGCGCTGCAGCCACAGCTTGTCGAACTCGGCGATCCAGGGGGCGGGTTCCGCGCCGCGGGCGGCGCCAGCGGCGAGAATGAGGATCGCGAGTACGGCCTTTCGCATGCGCACCCCCCGGGGTGGCTGCGTCCTACCATCGTCGGAGCGCCGCGCCAAGGCCGTAAACGCGTCCGCGCGCGGCTTGACGGGCGCCCGGGGAGGGGGTTTCGTGTCCAGACTGGCCGGGTGCGTAGCTTGCGGCGGCCCCGCATCTGGTTACCTTGTGCCGATCAGGTGAAGGAAAGGACGGGTCGAGAATGTCGGAGAAGGGGAACAAGGTCGTGACGCCTGCCGCGCCCGGGCTCATCAACAAGGAAGACATCCCGGCGGTCCTGCCCATCCTGCCGCTGCGCAACAGCGTCTTCTTCCCCGGCGGCGTCCTGCCGCTGGCCGTGGGGCGGCAGAAGACCATCGCGCTCATCAAGGACGCCGTGCGCGACGACCAGGTCATCGGCGTGGTCACGCAGAAGCGCGCCGAGGAGGAAGACCCGGGCGCCGACGACCTGCACAAGATGGGCACCGTCGCCCGCATCGTGAAATTGCTGAAGATGGGCGAGGACAACTACTCGCTGGTGGTGCAGGGGCTGGCCCGATTTCGCGTCGTCGACCTCGTCCAGGAGCACCCGTACCTCAAGGCCCGCATCGAGCCGGTCGAGGACAAGACGCCGGCCGACGAGGTGGAGGTCGAGGCGCTGGGCATCAACTTGAAGAAGCTGGCGCGCGAAGTGATCGAGATGATGCCGGAGCTGCCGGCGGCTGCCACCGAGCTGGTGGAGAGCATCACGCACCCCGGGCACCTCGCCGACCTGATCGCCGCCAACGTCGACGTCCCCATCGAGGAGAAGCAGCAGGTCCTCGAGACGGTGGATTTGAAGGAGCGGATGAAGCTGGTGCTCGAGCTGCTCAACCGCAAGCGCGAGATCCTCAAGCTCAGCTCGAAGATCGACTCGCAGGTCAAGGGCGAGATGTCCAAGACCCAGCGCGAGTACTACCTGCGCCAGCAGCTCAAGGCCATCAAGGAGGAGCTGGGCGAGCTGGGAGAGGAAGAAGAAGAGCTGGACGAACTGGGCGAGCGGCTCAAGAAGATCGGGCTCACCCCGGAAGTCGAGAAGGTGGCGCAGAAGGAGCTGAACCGGCTCAAGAGCATCCCCACGGCCAGCTCCGAATACACGGTGGCCCGCACATATCTCGAGTGGATCGCGGACCTGCCGTGGTCGAAGAAGACCGACGACAACCTCGACATCGAGAACGCGCGCACCGTCCTCAACAACGATCACTACGATCTCGACAAGGTGAAGAAGCGCATCCTCGAATACCTGGCGGTGCGCAAGCTGAAGAACGACATGAAGGGCCCCATCCTCTGCCTGGTGGGTCCGCCGGGCGTGGGCAAGACGTCGCTGGGGCAGTCGATCGCGCGGGCCACCGGCCGCAAGTTCGTGCGCCTGTCGTTGGGCGGCGTGCGCGACGAGGCCGAGATCCGCGGCCACCGGCGCACCTACGTGGGCGCGCTGCCCGGCCGCATCATCCAGAGCATGAAGAAGGCGGGCACCGTCAACCCCATCATGATGCTCGACGAGATCGACAAGCTGGGCGCCGATTTCCGCGGCGACCCGAGCGCGGCGCTGCTCGAGGTGCTGGACCCGGAGCAGAACCACAGCTTCTCCGATCACTATCTGGATGTGCCCTACGACCTGTCCAAGGTGATGTTCATCGCCACCGCCAACATGCTCGACCCGATCCCGCCGCCCTTGCGGGACCGCATGGAGATCATCGAGCTGCCTGGCTACACCTTCGACGACAAGACGCACATCGCCAAGAACCACCTCCTCAACAAGCAGGTGAACGAGCACGGGCTGTCGACGGAGAACATCGAGTTCACGCCCGAGGCGCTCTCCAAGATCATCATCAGCTACACGCGCGAGGCGGGCGTTCGCAGTCTCGAGCGCACCATCGCCGACGTGTGCCGCGCGGTGGCGGTCGACGTCGCCAAGGGGTCGAGCGCCAAGCGGCTCATCCATCCCGAAGATCTGGAGATCATCCTCGGGCCCGAGAAGCACTGGAGCGAGGTGGCCGAGCGCACCGAGCTTCCGGGCGTGGCCACCGGGCTGGCCTGGACGGCGGCGGGCGGCGACCTGCTCTTCATCGAGGCCACGCGCATGCTGGGCAAGGGGAACATCACGCTCACCGGCCAGCTCGGCGACGTGATGAAGGAGTCGTGCCAGGCGGCGATGAGCTACCTGCGGAACAAGGCGCAGAAGCTGGGCGTCGATCCCAGGTTCCTGGAGAAGCAGGACATCCACATCCACTTCCCGGCCGGGTCGATCCCCAAGGACGGGCCTTCGGCGGGCGTCACCATCTTCACCGCGCTGGCCTCGCTGCTCACGGGCATCCGCGTGCGCGGCGACGTGGCGATGACAGGCGAGGCCACGCTGCGCGGGCTGGTGCTGCCGGTGGGCGGCATCAAGGAGAAGGTGCTGGCCGCGCACCGGGCCGGCATCAAGAAGATCATCATGCCGGAGCGGAACAAGAAGGACCTGGTGGACGTGCCGGAGCAGGCGAAGAAGGAGATGGAGTTCGTCTTCGCCCACTCGATGGACGACGTCCTCACCACGGCGCTGGAGGAGAACCCGTTCACGCGCAAGGTGCCGGAGGGCGGGAGCGGCGGCGGCGAGGGGGAGAAGCCGGAGGCGCAGCAGCCGGCCGACGGCGGCAAGGTGCCCGAGGTCCGCGCGTAGCTGTCAGACCCCTGTGTTACGTGAACGGGCCCGGCCTTCCAGGTCGGGCCCGATTCATTTCACGGGGTGACAAAAAGATGAACCACGAAGAACACGAAGACCACCAAGGGATCAGATTCGACGTGGTCAGTAGATCCATCATCGGTGCTGCGATCGACGTTCACAGAGAGCTCGGGCCCGGGCTGCTGGAGTCCGCCTATTCAGCTTGTCTCACGCACGAGTTGGGGGAGCGCGGGCTGCGCGTCGAACGAGAGAAACCGATGCCTGTGAAATACAAGGGGCTGAACGTCGATCTCGGTTATCGACTCGACCTCCTGGTGAACGATTCGGTCATCGTCGAACTCAAGGCCGTCGACCGGCTCGGCCCGATCCACCAAGCACAGTTGCTCTCCTACCTGCGGCTGTCCGGATACCGCATCGGCCTGCTCATCAACTTCAACGCGCCACTGCTCAAGGCCGGTCTCCGCCGCTTCGTTCTTTGATCTTCGATCTTCGTGTTCTTCGTGTTCTTCGTGGTTCATCTTTTCATCACCAGGTTGCTGATACCCTGAGCGCCGATCATGCCGGGAACCATCGTCGTCACCGGAGCCAACGGGCTCATCGGCTCGCACCTCTGCGAGGCGTTCGCGGCTGCCGGGTGGGAGGTGCGGGCCGTCGATCGGCCCGGGACGCAGTGCGCGGCGGCGCGCGCGGCCGGGGCGCGCGTCGAGCAGGCCGACCTCGAATCGCCCGAGGGCGCCCTCTTCGCCGCCGAGCTGGCCCGCGGCGCGGAGCTGGTCGCGCACGCCGCCTTCGCCGGGGCGGAGCGCGCGGTGGAATCGATCGCCGCCGTGCGCTCGTCGTGCGCCGCCGCGCTGGCCGCCGGCGCGCCCTTGCTCCTGCTCTCGAGCTGCACCGTCTACGGCCGGCCGCGCAGCCTTCCCTGCGAGGAGGGCGAGATCAAGGCGCCCGTCGATCGCCACGGCGAGGTGCGCTGGCAGGTGGAGCGCGAGGCGTTCCTCTGGCGCCGCACGCGCGGGCTCCGCCTCGTCGTCTTGCGGCCGGCGCTCACCTACGGGCCGCGGCAACGGCGCGGGCTGGCGGCGGCGCTCGGCTTCGCGGCCCTGGCGGCGCACGAGGGGCGCGCGCTCTGGCTGCCACGGCGCGGGCCGGTGGTCCACACCGTCCACGCGGCCGACGTGGGGCAGGCCGCGCTGGTCGTGGCCGTGCACGGCGCCCTTTCGCTCGACGGACGCGCCTTCAACGTCGCCGACGACGTGCCGCTGCCGCTGGAGGAGCTGGGGCGGGCCGTCATCCACGCCGCCGGCGCGCGCGAGGCCGGCCGCGTCCCCTACGCACACCGGCCCGCCCGCGCCTTGCTCTGGCTGTTGCGTCGCCTGCCCGACTGGCTCCTCTGGCGCCCACTCAACCGCCGCCTGGCCCGCGACTGGCTGCGCGCGTGGAAGGGGGCGCCGCCGGGCAAGGCCCCGGTGATCGAGCCCGATCTGCTCGAGCAACTCGCCTCCGACCGCTACTACGACACGCAACGGCTCCGCGCCCTGGGCTTCGCCCCTCGATTCTCCAGCGCGGTCGAGGGCCTCTCCGGCCTGGCCCTCGACAGCCGGGCGCGCGGGCTGCTCCCGCCGCCGGCGCAGCCGCAAAGTTGACACACCCGCCGCCGGGGGCTTCCAATGTTGCGGATGGCGGCTCCCGTGCCCGGCGACCTCGAGTCCCGCGCCGAGCGCGCGGTGCGGCGCGGCGAGCTGCTCCACGCCCTCGAACTGTACGAGTCGCTGCTGGCCCAACGGCCCGACGACGAGCGGATCCGCAACCGCATGGACTCGGTCCGCGCCCTGCTCCACCCCTCGGAGATGGTCGGGCGCCGCCGCGCCGAGCCGGAGGAGCCGGAGCGGATGATGGAGACGCTCAGCGACGCCGAGCTGGGCGAGATGCACGCCAGCTCCGGACGCTTCGACGAGGCCGTAGCCAGTTACCGGCGCGCCGTCGAGGCGGCGCCCAAGAACGAGCTGTTGCGTGAGCGCCTCGATGAGCTGCGCAAGCTGTTGCCGCCGGATTCGCGCGCGGTCGACGACGGCCTCGCCAGCGCCGAGGTGCTGGCCCCGGTGCCGACGCCGCCGCCCCTCCCGCGCGCAACGATACCGAAGATCGCTCCGCCGCCGTCGCGGGTGGCGCCGCCACGCCTCCCGGCCGACCCGGTGGCGATGCTCAAGGCCCTGCTCGACCGCGTCCGCGCTGGCCGCCGGAAGTCCCCGGCCGGCGCTTGATCGGCACTCGATCCCGCCACTACCCCTGCTGCTGGCGCCTCCGCGCCCGCGAGGACAGCCGCCTTGCCCTCAGGGCGACGGCCTCCTAGAGTCGCGCCTGTCTTCCGTGTCGCAGCCGGCGCGACATCCGCGTCAGGGCTTTCGAGGAGGTGCCTTGCAGCTCGGTCGGTACCGCCTCGACGAGCAGGTCGGTCAGGGGGGCATGGCGGTCGTCTGGCGCGGCTTCGATACGCAGCTCAAGCGCCCGGTGGCCGTCAAGGTCCTCCACCCGCACCTCCATGGCCGCGAGGAGATCCGCAAGCGCTTCGTCCGCGAGGCGCAGGCGGTGGCGCGCCTGCACCACCCGAACATCCTCGACGTCTACGACTCGAGCGATCCGGGATCGGAGCCGTCGTGGCTGGTGATGGAGCTGATCCGCGGCACCACGCTGCGCGGCTTCGCCGACGCGCACGCCTTCGATCCCCCCGAGCTGGCCGCGGCCTGCCTGGTGCCGCTGGCCGAGGCCCTCGAGCACGCCCACGGGGGCGGCGTCATCCACCGCGACGTCAAGCCCGAGAACGTGATGGTGCGCGAGGACGGCACGCTCAAGCTCACCGACTTCGGGATCGCCGCCATCGTCGAGCCCGACGAGAAGTTCACCGCCACCGGGCAGATCCTGGGATCGCCCGCGCACCTGGCGCCCGAGATCATCGAGGGCAAACCGGCCACGCCCAAGAGCGACCTCTTCTCGCTCGGGACCCTCCTCTACTGGCTCTCTTGCGGCCAGCTCCCGTTCCGCGCGCCCACCCCGGCGGCGCTGCTGCGCCTGATCATGGAGTGCAAGCCGCAGGACCCGCGGATGGTGCGGCCGTCGCTGGGCGACGCGCAGGCGGGGATCATCGCCCGCTGCCTGCAGCGCGATCCGGACCGGCGCTTCGCCAGCGCCGCCGAGCTGGCGAGCGAGCTGACCGCGATGCTGCTCGCGGCCGGCATCGAGAAGCCGCGCGAGGAGCTGGCGGCCTTCGTGCGCGCGCCCGAGGCGCACGGCAAGGGGCTGCGCGCGCGGCTCATCGAGCGCAGCCTGACCCGCGGCGACGAGGAACTGGCGCTTCGCAAGACCAGCGCGGCCCTGGCGGCCTTCGGGCGCGCGCTGTCGCTCGATCCCGAAAACGATCGCGCCCGGGCGCAGGTCGAGCGGATCCACAAGCGCGCGCGGAGGGCGCGGCTGGTGCGGCGCGCGGCGCTGGGGGCGTCCTTGGCCATCCTCGTCGGCGTCGGCGGGATGCGGGCGACGTCGATGCTGCGCGAGCGGAGGGTCGAGCCTCAGCCGCCGCCTCCGGTGGCCAGGATCATGCCGCCCCCGCCCGCACGGCCGCAACCGGAGGCGGCCACGCCCGTCGAGGCGCAGCCGCCGCAGGACGAGCCGGAGCCGGAGCCGCCCCCGGCCGAGCCACCGCCGTCGCGGCCCGCGCCCGAGGTGAAGCCGCCGCCTCCCGCGCCGCCCAGGCCCAAGGCCATCGAGGTCACCCTCAAGCCGCGGCTGCCGGCGCGGTTGATCGTGGACGGCGTCGATCGCGGCATCGAGCCGATGTTCACCCTCTCGCTCACGGCCGGCCCGCACCGCGTCGTCGCGCGCCACGAGTGCTGCCAGGACTTCATGACCACGCTCGACGTCACGCCCGGCACCACCCGCTACCCCATCGACCTGGGCGCGCCCAAGCCCGCGCTGGTCAAGGTGGCGGGCGCTCCGGCCAACGCGCAGGTGAGCATCGATGGATCGTTCATCGGCACCGTCGGAGACCTCGAACGCAAGCCGTTCGAGATGGGGATGTCGCGCCCGTTCCGCGACGTGAAAATCAAGGTCGGCGATCGCGCGGGAAGCGGGAGGCTGGAGGCGGGCCGCGAGACGACCTTCGACGCGCAGAAGCTCGGGGGCGGCCGGTGATCGCGCTCGTCGTCGCCGCGCTCCTCGCGCAGGCGGCGCCTCCCCGGCGCGAGATCCACGCCGACACGCCGGTGGAAGCGCTGCAGCGCGCCCGCGAGGCCTTCGAATACGGCGAGTACCCCCTGGTGCAGAAGATGCTCTCGGCGCAGGCGGCGCGCATCGAGAGCCCGGCGCTGCGGCTGGAGGCATGGCGGCTGCTCGGTTTGGCGCTGTTCTACATGGGCAAGAACGACGACGCCGCGGCCGCCTTCATCGAGCTGTTGACCATCGAGCCCGACGAGGAGCTGGACCCGTTCTACGTCTCGCCGCGGGCCATCGCCTTCTTCCAGCAGGCGAAGCGCGACGCCGAGGAGGCGCTTTCGCCCATCCGCGCCAAGAAGCGGGCCGAGAACGAGGAGCGAAGGCTTGCCGCGGAGCGCGAGCTTGCCGAGCGGAAGAGGCGCGAGCAGGAAGAGGAGGCGCGCAGGATGGCGGCGCTGCGGCCCCCGACCATCCTCGAGCGCCGGGTGGTGCAGCGCGAGTTCTGGGTGACCCTGCTCCCCTTCGGCCTGGGCCAGATGCAGAACGGCGATCAAAACCTGGGCACCGCGCTGGCCACCAGCCAGATCATCGCCGGCGCCACCAGCGCGGGGAGCGCGCTGCTCATCGAGGCGCTGCGCGACCGATCGACCGGCAAGTTCACCGACAGCGCCTATCCCATCGCCCAGCGGCTGCAGGTGGCGAAGTGGGTCGGCGCCGGCCTCTTCTACGCCCTCTGGATCGGCGGCGCGGTGCACGCCGTGGTCCGCTTCCGGCCGGAGAGCAATCCGACCGAGCTGGTGCTCCCGAGCGCCGCCACGCCCGCGCCGCCCCCGCCGCGCTGAGACCCTCCATGGCCACCCTCGTCATCAAGAGCCCCGGCGCCGAGACCCGCTCCTTCCCGCTGGTGAAGCCCTTGACCAGCGTGGGCCCGAGCCCCGACTGCGACGTGCGCATCGGGGAGATGGGCCGCGGCCTCGTCACCATCCAGTTCGACGGCGCGCGCTTCACCGCCACCGCGCTCGACGGCGCGACGCTCGAGGTCAACGGCCGCCGGCGCGACCGTCACCAGCTCGCCGACGGCGACGCCCTCGGGCTGGGGCGGGTGGAGATCGTCTTCGAGGGCGCCGACCGCGTTCCGGAGGAGGCAGCCGCCGTCGAGCCCTCCGACCTGGCGGTGCGCCGCCTGGCCGAGTTCACCGCGGCGCTGGCCGGCGAGTCCGACACCGAGCGCGCCCTGACCCGGCTGCTCGACTCGATCATCGAGGTGACCAAGGCCGACAAGGGCTTCCTCATCGTCCTCGAAGAGGGCGCCGCGCAGGTGGTGGTGGCGCGCAACCTCGACCGGCAGCCGGCGGCCGAGGAGACCCTGAGCGACTCGATCGTCCAGCGGGTGGTGCAGAGCAAGGAACCCCTCATCGTCTCCGACGCCGTGCACGATCCGCGCTTCATGGCCTCGGAGAGCGTGGTCAGCTTGAAGCTCTCGTCGGTGATGTGCGCGCCGCTGGTGCGCCGCGGCGAGCTGTTCGGCGCCGTCTACGTCGGCAACGATCGCATCGCCAGCCTCTTCACCGACCACGAGCTGCTCTTGATGAAGAGCTTCTGCTCGACGGCCACGCTCATGCTCGAGCGCGCCCTCGAGTTCAACGAGCTGCGCTCGCGCGTCGAGGAGCTGCAGACCCGGCTGGAGGAAGAGCGCACCGGGGACATCGTCGGCTCCTGCGAGGCCTTGAAGGACGTCTTCAAGAAGATCGACAAGATCGCGCCCACCGACATCGGCGTCCTGGTCACGGGCGAGACCGGCACCGGCAAGGAGCTGGTGGCGCGCGAGATCCACCGCAAGAGCCAGCGCAAGAGCGGGCCCTTCGTGGCCATCAACTGCGGGGCCATCCCCGAGACCCTGCTCGAGAGCGAGCTGTTCGGCTACGTCAAGGGGGCGTTCACCGGCGCGGCGGCCACCCGCGGCGGCCGCTTCCAGGCCGCCAGCGGCGGCACCTTGCTGCTCGACGAGATCGGCGAGATGCCGCCGCTCCTGCAAGTGAAGCTCTTGCGCGCGCTGCAAGAGAAGGCGGTGGTCAAGGTGGGCGACACCCGGCCCGAGCCGGTCGACATCCGCATCGTCGCCGCCACCAACAAGGACCTGGACGAGGAGATGCGCGCGGGCCGCTTCCGCGAGGACCTCTATTACCGAATCAACGTGGTGCGACTGCACCTGCCGCCCCTGCGCGAGCGGGGCGAGGATGCGGCCGTGCTCGCCAAGTGGTTCCTCGGCCGCGCGGTGCGCGAGCTGGGTTCCAAGGTAAAGGGATTATCGAAAGAGGCCTTGGTGGCCATCAAGCGTTATCGATGGCCGGGCAACATCCGCCAGCTCGAGAACCGCCTCAAGAAGGCGGTGGTGCTGGCCGACGGCCCCTTGATCACGCCCGACGATCTGGAGCTGAAGCCGGAGCAGCTCGAGCCCATCCTGCCGCTCGGCCCGGCCCGCGAGGAGTGGCAGAAGCGCTACATCAACGAGGTCCTGGAGCGGAACGGCGGGAACCGGACCAAGACCGCCAAGGATCTGGGGGTCGATCCGCGCACCATCTTCCGCCACCTCGAGCGGCTGGAGGCCGAGCGGCGCGGCGAGAAGCTGCCCGACGAGCCGCCCGCCGAGGGCGAGCCATGACAGCTCTGTCGCGGCCGGCGCGCCGGGGCGCTCCACCGCCTCGCGTCTTCACGAGCAGTTGCGGTCTCGGCACGGCCCTTGCTGCCTTCATCGGCGGGGGCCTTCTGCTCTCAGGGTGCCTGGTGCCTCAAGAGGTCGACCCGATCTCGAACCGCAAGCACTTCCCGCCGCGGATCATGGTCGAGAACATCCAGCCCCACCTCGTCGGCCCCTACCTCACCCTGGTCCGGGCCGCGCGCGACGTCGGCTGCCGCTGCGAGCTGGCGCTGGCCATCCCGCCGGTGGTCGAGGACGACCCCACGGTCGACCTCGAGGGGCGCTGGTTCGTCGACTACGACCTGCGCGCCCCCGCCTCGCAGCGGCCGGTGGCGCGGCAGACCGTCAAGGGCGAGTTCGACTTCACCAAGACGGTGCGCACCTGGCCCACGTTCTCCTTCGACGCCGACTCGCTCGGGCTCACCGCCGACGGCTTCCACGCGGTGGAGGTGGTCGTCGCCGAGTCGTCCGGCTTCAACGACGGCTCGCAGACCACGCTGCCGGGCCGCACCCTGCTCGAGGGATACGGCGCCACCACCTACCGCTTCTTCGTGCGCATCGTGAACGATCCCGACGCGCAGCAGTGTCCGACCGAGAAGCCCTCGACGCGCATCTGCGCCGGAGGCATCCGGCCGTGAAGCGCGCGGTGGCCATCGCCGCGCTGGCCGCGGCCTGCAGCCTGCGCGCGCCGCGGGTCTCCGAGCCGCCCTGCAACGTCGACGCCCAGTGCGGCAGCGGGCGCGTGTGCTTTGCCAACGAGTGCCGCTCTCCGTCGGCCGCGCTGCGCTCGGCCATGGTCGAGGTGACGCCGCCGAACAGCTCGCCCTGGGCGCCGGCGCAGCGCGCGCTCGACCTCTCCGCCTCGGCGGTGGCGGTCATCGAGCTGCCCGAGCCGTTCGCGGTCGATGGGACGCTGGTGCAGGACAACGATCTGGGCGGGGTCTCGCCGGTCGGCGGCGCCGCCCTCGAGTTCCGCGAGTCCGAGCCGCTCATCCCCGGGCGCGCGCTGGCGGTGACGCTGCAGACCGGCGCGACCGGCGATTTCGCTGCGCGCCTCCCGCCCACCGCGTGGCAGCTCCGGGTCAAGCCGCCGGCCCCGCTCCCGCCCTTCGTGCCGCCGGGCGTGGTGATCGCGGCCGCCTCGGGGATGCTGGTGCGGCTCCCGGCCGCCTCCCGGCTCACGCGCCTG
>Ga0247727_10017887_pt1 | contig 11222 bp, 5 predicted proteins | sample WisWelCaveWW1625_FD_202498 | JGI IMG/M metagenome (GOLD analysis project Ga0247727, IMG submission 202498) | Biofilm microbial communities from Wishing Well Cave, Virginia, United States - WW16-25 | ecosystem: Environmental > Aquatic > Deep subsurface > Groundwater > Cave microbial mat | place...
GGTGCTGGAGGCGCCATCGGGCGACGAGGAGACGCGGACGCTGGAGGCGGTGGCCACCCGCGCCGGGCTGATCCTGGGGACGGTGGCGTACATGTCGCCGGAGCAGGCGTCGGGGCGGGTGGTCGACGCGCGAAGCGACATCTTCTCGTTCGGCGTGGTGCTCTACGATCTCCTAGGGGGCCGGCGGCCTTTCACCGGAGCATCCGACCTTTTGGTGCTCCAAGGGATCCTGCACGGGGCGCCGGCGCCGCTCGGAGCGCCAACGACCCTGCGGAACATCGTGGAGAAGGCGCTGGAGAAAGATCCGGGCGAACGCTATCAGTCGATGCGCGAGGTGGTGATCGACCTGAAGCGGTCGGAGCGCGTTTCCCGAGCCGAGACAGTGGTTGCCGCCGCGCCTGCGGCCGCCCCGCGCCGGCGCTGGATGGCCCCGGCAGCAGGTGTGGCGCTCCTGGCAGGGCTGGGCGTGACGGCGTGGCGCCTCTGGCGTTCGGAGCCCGCCTGGGAGAATCCTCTGGCTAGCGCCCAACTCACCCGTTTCACCGACTTTGACGGGGCGGAGCTGGACGCGGCCATCTCGGCGGACGGAAAATTCGTCGCCTTCCTTTCGGACCGGGACGGCCCCGTGGATGGCTGGGTCAGCCAGGTGGGCAGCGGCGAGTTTCGCAACCTGACCAAGGGCCGTTTCCCCGAACTGCTACACGAAGAGGTGCGGAGCATCGGGTTCTCCGCGGATGCCTCGCAAGTTTGGCTGCGCGTCTTTCGATCCGACGCGCCGCGGCCGGCAGCCATCTGGCTGATGCCCACCATGGGCGGCGTTGCGCGGCCGTTCCTGGATGACGCACCTACGGCAGCCTGGTCCGCGGACGGAAGCAAGGTCGTGTACCACGAGGCCACCGGCGGCGATCCAATGTTCATTGTCGACCGAAACGGCGGCAACCGCCGCCAGATCTTCGCCGAGAAGCCGGAAGGACACTGCCACCACCCCACCTGGTCTCCCGACGGCCAATTCGTCTACTTCGTGCGCGGCTCGCCATTCGTCAATGCCACCGACATCTGGCGCGTCCGCGCCGCCGGCGGCGAGCCCGAACGAATTACGCGCCATGATTCCCGGGTGGTATACCCGGCGTTGATCGACGAACGCACTCTGCTCTACACGGCGATTACGGAAGATGGCTCCGGACCCTGGCTGTACTCGATCGACGTGGAGCAGCGGATCCCGCATCGGGTGAGCTTTGGACTCGAGCGTTACTTGTCCATTGCCGCCAGCGGCGACGGCCGCCGTCTGGTGGCCACGGTGGCCAACCCGAGCGCCAATCTCTGGACCGCGCCGATTTCGGATGGGACGGTGGAAGAATCCTCGGTGACTCGTTTGTCGTTGCCTACGGTGCGCGCCGTCGCGCCGGCGTATGGGCCCGACTTTGTGGTGTACCTGTCGTCGCGAGGCGGCGCCGACGGCGTTTGGAAGCTGCAGGACGGTGTAGCGACCGAGTTGTGGAAAGGAAGCGACGGCGGTGTGATGGCTGCCCCCGCCGTTTCGCCTGACGGCCGCCAGATCAGCTTCCCGGTTCGCAAGCAGGACCGGACCCGGCTTTACGTCATGACCTCCGACGGAACCAACCCGCGCGCGCTGGCGCCCACGCTCGACGTGCGCGGCGCCGCGGCCTGGTCGTCGGACGCGAAGTCGATCGTGATTGCGGCCGAGGAGGGCCAAGGCGCCCACCTGTTCCGGGTTCCAGTCGACGGCGGCCCGCCGGTGGTCTTGTTGCGGGAGCCTTCATTGAACCCGGTCTGGTCGCGGGATGGGCGGTGGATGGTGTTCTCCGGCACCACAGTGGGCGGCTCGGCGCCGCTGAAGGCGATCGGCGCGGACGGCGCCCCGATTCCTTTGCCGGAAGCTCGGGTTCTCGCTGGTGGCAGCCGCTATCGGGTTCTGCCCGACGGAAGGGGCGTCGTTGTGCTGCGGGGCGGATACCGCCAGCAGAACTTCTGGCTCATCGATCTGACCACGGGGCGCCAGCGCCAGCTTACCAACCTGCGGCCCGATTATTCGCTGAGAAGCTTCGACGTATCGCCCGACGGCAAGCAGATCCTGTTTGACCGCGTGCGGGAGAATTCGGACATTGTGTTGATCGAGCTGGCCAGGCGATAAGGGCGATCCGGCGCTTCGTCACGAAAGCCGCTTCAAGTTGGAGATGTTTCCCGCCGAGTATCGCCGCCTGCTCACTCCAGCGCCTCCCGCAAGATCTCGACCACGTGGCGAGGGGTCCGGGCGGTGAAATGCCCGATCTGCTGGCGGCAACTCACCCCGGTGACGGCGATCTCGGTCTCCGCCGGCGCCGCCTCCACGGCCGGAACCAGCCGCAAGCCGGCGATGGCGCGGCTCAGGTCGTAGTGCTCCTTCTCGAACCCGAAAGATCCGGCCATTCCGCAGCAGCCCGAGCGGATCTCGGAAACCTGGTAACCGCGGGGGAGACGCAGGGCGCGCAGCGTGGCGGCGGCGCCCAGGTGCGCCTTCTGATGGCAGTGGGCGTGGAGCAGCACCTTCTTCTGGTCCGGACGAAACCGCAGGTCGAGCTGCCCGGCGTCCTCCAGCAGGCACAGGAACTCCTCGATCAGGTAGGCGCGCCGGGCGACGCGCTCGGCTTCCCGGCCGGGCAGCAGGTCCAGGTACTCGTCTCGAAAGGTCAGCAGGCAACTCGGCTCGCAGCCCACCAGCGCGGCGCCCTCGTCGATGAACGGCGTCAGAGCCTGGATGTTGGCCCGAGCCGCGCGGCGGGCGCGCTCCAGCATTCCCTTGGAGATCATGGGCCGGCCGCAGCAGTCCGTCCGGGCCAGGACCACCTGGAAGCCGGCGCGCTCCAGGATCTCCGTGGCCGCCCTTCCGACCTGGGGATAGTTGTAGCTCAGGAAGCAATCATCCAGCAGCACAACCTTGCCCCGCCGGGCCGGCCCCGCCGCCGGACGCTTTCCGAACCAGCTCGAGAAGCTCTCGACGGCCAGCGGCGGCAGCTCTCGCCGTGCGTCGATGCCCAGCGCGCGTTCGGCCAGCTTCCTCGCCCACCCGCGGCTCAGCAGATAGTTGACCAGCGGGGCGGCTGGGCTGCCCCATCGGTTCAGGGTCCCGATATGCGCGAACAGCCGCGCCCGCAGCGGCACGCCGTGACGCTCGTAATAGTGGGCCAGAAACTCGTACTTGATCTTGGCCAGATCCACGTTGGACGGGCACTCGGCCTTGCAACCCTTGCACTCCAGACACAGGTCCAGGACTTCGTACATCCGTTTCGAGGTCAGCTCGTCGGCCGGCAGCCGCCCGGAGAGCGCGGCCCGCAAGGCATTGGCCCGCCCGCGTGTAGAGTGCTCTTCGTCGAGGGTGGCCTGGAAGGAGGGGCACATGGTTCCTTCCTGCGTCTTGCGGCACACGCCCGCCCCGTTGCAGGCCTCCACGGCCCGCGCGAAACCGCCTTCGCGGGAGAAATCGAGGTGGGTCTGAATCTGAATGGTCTGATAGCTCGGTCCGTAGCGCAGATCCCGTGTCATCTCGGGCGAATGAACCACCTTGCCCGGGTTCAGCAGATTGCGCGGATCAAACGCCGCCTTCAGCTTCTGGAACGCCTCGTAGATTTTCGGGCCGAACAGCCGCTGGTTGAAGTGACCCCGGGCCAGCCCGTCGCCGTGCTCGCCGCTCATCGAGCCGCCGCAATCGACGACAAGCTGGAAGACCTCCTCGGCGATCTCCCGCATCTTGACCACTTCCGACTGCTGCTTCAGATCAATCAGGGGACGAATGTGCAGGCAGCCCACCGAGGCGTGTCCGTAATAACCGCCTTCCGTGTCGTGGCCGGCCAGGATCTGCCGGAAGCGCCGGACAAACTCGGGCAGCCGCTCGACCGGCACGGCCGGATCCTCGACAAAAGCGATCGGCTTGCGGTCGCCGGGGATCCCCATCAGCAGGCCCAGGGAGTCCTTGCGAATTTGCCAGATGCTCTGCTGCGCCTCAGCCTCCAGCACCGGGCGATGGCCGAAGCCGATCCGCTGGCGCTTCAGGCGGACGTCGAGCTCTTCGACCTTCGAGCGAACCTCGCTTGGCGTGTCGCCATAGAACTCGACTACCAGCAGCGCCCCCGGATCGCCCTCCACGAACCCCATCCGGCGGGCGAAGCCGGGCGAGCGGCGAGCGCGGTCGATGATCATGCGGTCGATCAGCTCGGTGGCCGCCGGGCTGGTGGCCATCATCTCTTCGGTGGCCTCGACGGCGTCGACCAGGTCCTCGAACAGCACCACTTCCAGGGCCTTGTGCCGGGGCAGCGGGACGATGCTCATCCGGGCCTCGTTCACCACCGCCAGAGTTCCCTCGGCGCCGACCACGATCTTGGACAGATTGAAAGGCCCCGGCCGCGTGGCCAAGCCGGCCCCGAACCGGCCTCCCTCGGCCGGCACAAACTCGTCCAGGTTGTATCCGCTGACTCGCCGGATGATCTTCGGATAGCGGGCCGCAATCTCCGAGCAATAGGCCTGCCCGAGGGCGCGGACCTCGCGGTAGAGACGATTCTCGAAGCTGTCGCCGCGGCAAAGCTGCTCGAGCCGCTCCGGACTTACCGCCGCCAGCCGCGTCTCGGAGCCGTCCGAGAGCACGGCGTCGACCTCCAGCGCGTGGTCGATGGTTTTCCCATAGAGGATGGAGTGCGAGCCGGCGGAGTTGTTGCCGATCATGCCGCCGATGGTGGCCCGGTTGGCGGAAGACGTGTCCGGGCCGAAGCCAAAGCCGCGGGGGCGCAGGTAATTGTTGAGCTGTTCCTGAATGACGCCGGGCTGCAGCCGCACCCAGCGCTCCTCGGTGTTCAACTCCAGGACCCCGTTCATGTACTTGGAGAAGTCGATGTGGATGGCGCGGCCCACGGTCTGGCCGGAGAGGCTGGTGCCGCCGCCGCGAGGCAGCACCGGAATGCCGTAACGCGCCGCCAGTCCCATCACCGCGGTCACGTCGTCCCGATGCCGCGGGATCACCACGCCAAGCGGCTCGATCTGGTAGATGGAAGCGTCCGTGGAATAGAGGACCTTCGAGTAGGCGTCGAACCGCACCTCGCCGTCGATGCGCCGGCGCAGCTCCTGCTCGAGGTCCCGGGTGGCGCTGTTCACCGATTCGCCGCTCCGCGCTTCATGGTCGCACAACCGGCCCGCGCCTCGCCCTTCACGGTATAATCAATCCATGGCATGAAAAACCAGCAGCCGCTGCGGGAACATGTCCTGTATCTGCTTCGAGGCGGAGGCGCTCACCTGAGCGTGGAGGCGGCCTTGGCCGGACTGCCGGCACGGCTGCGCGGAAAGAAGCCCGCCGGCGCCCCCCACACGCCCTGGCAATTGCTGGAGCATATGCGGATCGCGCAGCGGGACATCCTGGAGTTCAGCCGGAATCCGCGGCACGTCTCCCCGGAATTCCCCGCCGGCTACTGGCCTCGCGGCGAAGCGCCTCCCAGCGCCGCCGCGTGGGAGAAGAGTGTCCGGAGCTTTCGCGCCGATCTGCGCGGCATGCAGAAACTGGCGGCCGATCCCTCGACCGACCTGCTGGCGCGAATCCCGCACGGCGACGGCCAGACGATTCTTCGAGAGGCCCTGCTGGCGGCCGATCACAACGCCTATCACCTCGGGCAGCTCGTGTTGGTCCGGCGCCTGCTGGGCGCCTGGTAGTAGGGCGCAAAACGCCGTTACTCGCCAAGTCGAGGCTCTCCCCGGTCCCGACGAGCGCTACCGTTATCGCGAGCGTAGTCTTACCGAAAGTTGGATAACAGCATCAGGTCGCTGGCCCGCTCCTCGAGCTGTTCGAACAGCAAGGTTCGTCCGTCGGGCGACACGGCCAGACGGCGCCCGGTGCGGCGCACCGGTTTCTGCAGTTCCACCACCACTTCAATGGCGCCGGTTTCGAACCGGAATAGTTTCAAGCTTCCCTTCTCCCCAGAGCTTTCCGGGTAATAGATCCCTTTGGGTCCCAGGGTCCAGCTACCCCACAATCCCGCTTGCCCCGAGGCGAAAAGCTTCTCCGCTGCGGCTTCGCTTCCCATCGGCATCCGCCACACAGCCTGTCCGCGCGTAAAGTAGAGGAACTTGCCATCGGGCGACTCCTCCCCGTTCAGGGCCCCCCGATGGGTGACCTGGACCGGCGGGCCTCCCGCGGCGGGGATCTTCCAAAGGTTGTCCTGGCCGTCCCGAGTCGAAGCAAAGTAGATCCACTGGCCGTCGCGCGACCAACTGGGCCGATAGTCGTCGGCGGCCTCCGAGGTCAGTTGTTGCGGATTCCCCCCGTTCAACGACACCCGGTAGACCTCCCAGTTGCCGCTGGCCGGAGAGGCATAGGCAATCCACTGCCCATCAGGGGACCAGCGTGGATAATTCTGCTCCTTTCCCCCTCGTGACGTAAGCTGGAAGGGATTCTGGCCCCCGGCGTCGGCTACCCACAGCTCGGCCGAACCGGAACGATTCGAGTAGAAAACGACCCGGGAGCCGTCGGGCGAGTATTCGGCGGCCGTGTCGATGCGGGTCGAAGCGATGAACTTGGCGGGAGCGCCCGCAGCTTTGCCCTCCTCGGTCAAACCCACCCGCCAGATGTCGGTGTCAATAGTGGCGCGCGAATAGACGAGCCGGTTTCCCTTCCGGGAGACCGAGGGATACTGGGCGTCTTCTCCGGCCGCTGGAATCAGCTCCGGGCTCCCGCCCGTGGCGGGAATTCGCCAGAGCCGGTCGAACCCCTGGCGCCGGGAGCTAAAAATGACCTCGCGCCCGTCCGAGGTCCAGGCCAAGCCCCAGACCCCTCGGTTGTCGAAAGTGAGGCGCCTGGGCTCGCCTCCCGCCGCGGGCATCACGTAGACATCCTCGACGTTCGAGGTCTGGTTGCGCACAAAGGCGAGCAGCTTGCCGTTGGGAGAATAGGCGGGATTGTCGTCTCCCATGACTCTGATCGGCGGAAACGTCAGCGCCCGCCTGACCCCGGTCGCCACCGAAATCAGGTAAAGCCGCAGGCGGCCGGGCCGGCCTTGCTCGTCCAGCGTATCGGAAACCGCCAGGTGCTGGCCGTCCGTCGTCCAGGTTAGGGGGCGAGGTTCGTCGGCGCCATCAGCTACCTTCCGTTCCTTGCCTCCCAGCGCGGCGATGACATAGAACCCTCTGGTTCCGGGTGCGCCCCCACGGTGAAAAGCGACTAGAGTTTCGTCAGAAGACCAGGCCGGATGCGAGTCGTCGTCGCTCGCCGAAGTCAGTTGGACCGGGCGAGTAGGTCCGATCTGTTTCAGATACACGTGCGCCGCGCCCGGCGCGCCTCCGTTCCAGATGAAGGCCACCACGTTGCCGCTGGGCGACAACGCCGGAAACTGCTCCGCCCCGGGAAAAGCGGTCAGACTCTCCAGCCGGGGCGGATTCTGATCGACGGACCGCCGCGGGCGCAGAAACCACGCCCCGACCGCCACTACTAGCAGAGCCGCACCGATGAGCAGCCAGCGGATCGGTCCAATCCTGACGGGGACAGGAGCCGGCAGCCGCACCGAGGCTGGGGAGCTCGCCGTAGTTGGGGCGCGCCCGGAAAGAAGCGCCCGGATCTCGGTCATGCTTTGAATACGCTCGGAGGCCTGCTTGGGCAGACAGCGACGGATGGCTTCCAGCAGGGGATCAGGCGTCTCGGGACGGAGCTGTTTCACTGGCGCCGGCTGGTCCCGGATGATCGCTGCTACGGTTCCCATCCGCGAACTCCCTCCGAACGCCTGGCGGCCCGTGGTCATCTCGTACAGCACCAGACCGAAGGAGAAGATGTCGGAGCGCGCATCGACCGGTCTGGCTTCCACTTGCTCGGGCGACATGTAAGCGATGGTTCCCAAGACCGTACCCAATTCGGTCTGGGGCGCCGGCGCCATGGAAACCGTCGGCGCGGACGGATCGCCGGCCAGGGGCTCGGTCAGCTTGGCGAGGCCGAAGTCGACCACCTTGATCTGCTCCGACAGAGTCACCATGATGTTGCCGGGCTTCAGGTCGCGGTGGACAATGCCCGCCGAGTGAGCCGCCTCCATCGCCGAGGCAAGCTGGGTCGCATAGTCGAGAATGGTCTCGATGGGGAGTCGCTCGCCAGCCAGGATCGCAGCCAGCGACCGGCCGGCGATGTACTCCATCGCAATATAGTCCCGCCCGCGGCCCGAGCCAAGTTCGTAAACCGTGACGATGTTGGGGTGGTTCAAAGCCGACGCCGCACGGGCTTCCTGCAGGAACCGGATTCTGCGGTCACCCAGCTCTGCCTGGCCGATCCGCAACAGCTTGAGAGCCACGAGGCGGCCCAACCGCTCGTCGCGGGCCTGGTAAACCTCCCCCATCCCGCCTTGACCCAGGACCCCGGTGACGCAGTAGTGATCGATCTTGTCTCCAACTGCCAGCACCGGTTGCCTCACGCCCCTCTGCTCCCCGATCCGGGAAGCTCAGTTCGCATAATAAAACGCAGCCGCCGCCTCTGCCAGATTCTGGAAGGTCTGGTACGCCATCCAGACGTACCCATCCAGCCCCCAAGCGGTCGATTCGCTGTTCTGGATGTAAAAAGCCTGTTTCTGCTGGTCATAGCCGATGATGAGCATGCAGTGGCCCGCCGGCTTGCCGTTCGGGCCGATAATCTTGATCCCGTTGCCGACATAGACGGGCGGATCACCCTTGTACTGCCCCCAGTCGGTGTAGAGGTGGGTGGCATAGGCAATCGGGCAGTTGGAAGCCAGCAGTTGCTTCAAGCGCAGCATATCGCTGGTTGAGACGTGACTCACCTCTTCCAGAACGAAGCGGGTGTCCGGCGCAATCGTCTTGCCCTGATACCAACTGGTCAGTTCCTGGCATTGGGTGAAGTAGGGCGCATTCGCCAAGTTCGGCGTCCCCTGGCTGGCCAGGATGTCGAAATACGGGAGGAAGCTCGATCCCTTGCAGGGCGGGGGCTTCTGCCCCGCCTGCTCCTTGACCTGGAGGTAGATGTAGGCGGGGCTGGCAATCAGACTATTGCTGGTGGGCGGGGTCTTGGTCCTCTTGGCTGCCGTGAAGGTGGCCAGCCCGTAAGTCGAGGCCCACGCCGTACACGTCCCCGGCGCGCCGGGGTGCTGCAGGGTCCCCTGCTGGCCCACCGGCGGCAGATACCGCATGGTCACCTGCGCTCTGGAAGGCACGTCGGCTTCAGCCAAAGGCGGCGGGGGGACGATTCCGGCGTCCAGCGTCGGGTCGTAGCCGAAATCCGGGAAAGCGTCTCGCGGATACATGTCGTCGATGTCGTCGGGCATCCCCAAACTATACACTACTTCCGTTGGCGGTGTTCGCTGCTGGACCGACTACCCGGCTTGCTATGATTATGCGACACGATGGAGACTGAGGCGACTGAACCCCTCATGGAGATTCGGGAGTCCTACCTCGGGTCCCTCAGCGAAGAGGCGCTGCTCTCGCTCGGCTCGATGGAGGGCCTCGGTCCGCCGCCGGTAGGCAGAGCGCGTCCGGCGGTGAAGAAGGCTTCGGTGTGGCCCGGCTACGCGGCCGCGGCGGCGGTGGCCGCGGTGGCTTACCTGCTGCACTATCTCCCCTTCCCGCCGTTTCGCGTGGTGAGCGAGGCTGGCATCCGCCGCCCGCTCAGCACGGCGATCCTGGCGATTCTGGCCGGCGTCGCGGCGGGCAACCTCTTCCGCTTTCGCGGCTCCCTTGTCGAAGGATGCAAGAGCCTGGTGCGCAAGCTGATCCCCGCCACCATCGTGCTCACCGGCGCCGGTCTGAACCTGGCCCACATCGCGCAAGTGGGACCGGCGGCCCTCGCCGTCACGCTGCTGTCGATGGGCGTTGCGCTGGCCTCGACGCTGTACTTCGGGCGGCTGTTCGGGCTGTGGCCCCGGACCTCTCTGCTGATCGGCGCCGGGACGGCCATCTGCGGCAACAGCGCCATCGTCGCCGTAGCCCCGCTCATCGACGCGGAAGACGAGGAGCTGCTGGTCTCGATCGGAACCGTGAACCTGATGGGCCTGCTGCTGATGTTCTCCAGCCCACTGATCGGCGCCCTGCTCCAGCTCGGGGACCAGCGCTTCGGCGTCTGGGCCGGCGCCTCGATCCACGCCGTGCCGCAGGTTATGGTGGCTGGCTTTGCCTACAGCCGCGAGGCGGGAACCCTGGCCATGCTGGTCAAACTCGTCCGCGTCACGATGCTGGTGCCGCTGGTTTTCGTCGTCGCCGCGGTGTACGCCCGGCGGCGCCGCGCCTCCGGCGGCGGAATGAGGATCCAGTATGGTCGTCTGGTGCCGCTCTTCTTCTGGGGTTTCCTGGCCCTGGCGGGGCTCAGCACGCTCGGGCTGCTGCCTGCGCTCGAGTTTCCTCCCGGGCCGTTGGCCTCGGGACGTCTCCGCGTGCCGCTGTCCGACCTGCTCGCTCAGCTCGCCACGGTCGTCCTGACCCTTTCCATGGCAGCGATGGGGCTCGAAGTCAACCTGCGCTATCTAGCCAGCGTCGGCGGGAAGGCCCTCCTGACCGGCGCGGCGGCGAGCGCGACGTTGTGCGTGACGAGCCTTCTGCTGATCCGGTTACTGCTTTAGTTTTCGCTATACTGGCCCCGTGCGGAAGCCCCTGGTCATGGCGGGCGCCGTGGGGATCCTGGCGCTGGTCCTGCTGGCTCAGAACCTGGCGGACACCGGCTTCCGGCCGCTGGCCCGCTACCCTACCGAGGAGGAAGCGGTTCTGGCTGGCAAGATGAAGGACCTCGGCTCGGCGGTGCTCGAAGGCCCGCTGGAGGTCGAGGTGGACTCGGTCGCCTCCTGGACCTTGCGGTTCACCGCCGGCCGGGCCGGGATCAAGACTGGGGGCGGGCTCCGGCTGGCCTTCGCCCACGGGATGGGCGGAAACTGGGGCGGGCACCACGTGCAGACATCCCAGCCGGAGGGGGAAAACTACCTCAGCGTGGAGGTGGCCGGGAATCGCCGCTTCCGGGTCACGCCGCGGCCCTGGAAGGGCGCCGATGAGGTTTTCCGCCGCTACCATCCCTGGCAATACATCACCGAGTACGTGCTGGAGGACCGGCCGCTCGAGCCCGGCGAGGTGGTCTCCATCGCGCTCCGCCGGGTCCGGGTGCAGCAACGGGACGAGACGGCCTTTGTCTTCAAACTGTACGTGGATACGGACGGCGATGACGACTATCTGCCGCTGGCCGCCTCGCCGGCGATCCGGATTCGGGGCGGCCGGGCGCAGGC
>Ga0247727_10017888_pt1 | contig 11222 bp, 7 predicted proteins | sample WisWelCaveWW1625_FD_202498 | JGI IMG/M metagenome (GOLD analysis project Ga0247727, IMG submission 202498) | Biofilm microbial communities from Wishing Well Cave, Virginia, United States - WW16-25 | ecosystem: Environmental > Aquatic > Deep subsurface > Groundwater > Cave microbial mat | place...
ATGAGAAAAGTAACCCCAGCCGCTTCACCCGACGAGGGTCCTCTCCCCCCAGCCTGATCAGCGCAAAGATTTTCAATCCGATCACAGGCAGCACACAGGGCATGATGTTCAGCAGCAATCCACCCACCAGCGCAAACACAATGTAGAGCCAGAGTGGCTGATCTCCTCCGCCCGATTGGTGGATGGCAAAGGTGCGATCAAGGAGCTCCTCGAAAGTCCCTTGTCCGACAACCGGCAGTGTGGAGAGGAATGCAGGAGTCAGTGGGACTTCAACAGGACTGGAATGCCGATCACCACTCTCCGACCTGTACACGAGTATTCCCCGAAAAGCAGGGGGAGCAACGCCCCGTTCGTGAAGGGAAAGCGGTATCCTCAGAAGCACCCCTCCGTCAACAGACCGCACCTCCGTCCTTCCCGTTTGAATCTCATCGAACGCTTCGGGATAGAAATCAGGAAGACCGTCCCTGGTTATTTCAATTCTTGATCCTGTCGACGAACGAAGCGTGATCTCTAGTGCGCGGTGAGTTGCGGCAACTGCATATGAGAGGCCGCTTGCCTGAGATGGAGACGGGAGAAGTTTTCGGTAATGACTGAACAATTCGACATTATCCGGCACCGGTGTTCCCGATCGAACGACGAGGGTAATCTGGTCTGAGCCGCTCCCGGGAATGCAGACCTCCTCACACTCGAGCCACTCAGCATCTGCCCTGATTATTACTCGCGTGCCTGGCTTCAGGTCGCTTGCTGCCGTCATCGGAATGACAAGCATGTTCTCCGTTTCATAGCCGTAGACAAGCACATCCCCCTCTTCAACATACTTGTGGGGAAGCGGCCAAAGAATCTCCCCCGCAGCAATCCCCTTCGGAAGCGTCCAGGTGACCTGTGTCGGAAGGCCGGCGTCCCCGGAATTTTTCCAGTACGTGTGCCAGCCAGGATCCATGGTCATCAGAAGCCCGACGGAGAATGAAGAGCCGGGTGAAACCCATCCCACGTCGGCAACAAGTCTCACCTGCGTGTGATGTCGTTCTGCCGAAACAGGAGGCGTGGAAAGCGCGGGTTGTCCTGCAAACGGAAGAAGAAAAAACAAGAGTGAAAACAAAACTGTCGAGTGAGCACGCAATGTCATTGCACTATCCGGCTGCTGTTTTGATATTGTACCCAAAAGTGCCTGAAGATTCAATGACCCGGAAGGCAAGGTCAGGAAGGAGGAAGGCGATGAGAAGACTCGGATTGGGAGGAATCGTGTTACTTTGGTGGGTGAAGAAAATTCTGCCGCCGTCGTTTCCGGATAAGAAAAATGAGATACCAGAAAATGGCCAGGGCAATAATGCCAATGAGAACGATATTGCCGCGAAGGAAATCTGTGTCTTGCTCGCCCATAGTGGAGTACGGATCCTGGAAGTAGTCGACGGTGTGGTGTGCGAAACGTTCTACGCACTTAGCCCAAAAAGGTTGCCCCAACTACTTAATATACACATGTTTCCGTCAATGCAAGCTGTCTCCTCCCGGCGTTCTATTGTTCCAATCCGGCGCTTCGTTGAAGCACCTCTGCATATTTCAGTCCGGAGCCGGTATTGCACAGGAGGATCACAGAGGATGGGGAAATGACTCCACTTTCGAGCATGGTCGGAAGAGCAGCAGCTGTGGCAGCACCTTCCGGTGAAAGGAGCAGGCCCTCGAGTGCGGCAACCTTGCTGATGGTTGCAAGAATGTCGTCATCACTGACCGCTACTGCGGCGCCCTCGCTGTCGTAGAGCGCATCCAGGATCAGATTATCTGCAAATGCTTTCGGTACACGAAGCCCGGTTGCTATCGTCGATGCCCCATTCCAGAACTCCGACGTCCCCGCGTGAGCTTCGAAGGCCCTCACGACCGGGGCGCATCCCGTCGTCTGAACGGCAACCATCTTTGGACGCCGCTTGTCGAGCCAGCCAAGCTCTCCAAGCTCGCCAAATGCCTTCCACATCCCGATGAGTCCGGTTCCACCGCCCGTGGGATAAATGATCACATCGGGAAGTCTCCAACTGAACTGAACAGCGATCTCGTAGCCCAGCGTTTTCTTTCCTTCCAAACGATAGGGCTCCTTCATCGTGGAAACGTCGAACCATCCCGCGTCTTTCTCCCTGTTCATAGCCGTTGCTGCATCGCTGATGAGGCCGCGCACGAGGTGGACATCTGCGCCGTACAAGCGGCATTCGACGACATTTGTCTGCGGTGTATCATCAGGCATATAAATGTGCGACCGAAGACCGGCCGCGGCTGCATAAGCCGCCAAAGCGCTGCCTGCGTTGCCGGCAGTGGGAATACAGAGTTCCTTTGCACCAAGCTCACGAGCTTTCGAAACAGCAACGGAGAGGCCGCGCGCTTTGAAAGATCCGGTGGCGTTAAACGAGTCATCCTTAAGCCACAGATTCTGTATGCCTAATGCAGAACCAAGTCGCTTCAACCGAAAGATCGGCGTCTGCCCTTCTCCCAACGAAACGACGTTCTCCTCAAACAGCACCGGAAGAAGTTCACGATAACGCCACAGGGTACCCTCACCTGACTGCAACTGGTCTCGGGTGAATTTCCTCTGCGCCGACTTCAGATCGTACTTCGCAAGAAGACTCCTTCCACACCGAGTGCAAACCGTTTGCAGAACAGTGTGATCATGTACCGTTCGACAGGATGAACATTCAAGATGAGAAAAGAAAGAAGGGATGCTCTTCACAGGATCCAGGCGTGTGAATTAATGATGTCCATAATATCGACCAACCTGTCAAAAGTCAAGCAGCAAGGCAACGGGCGGGAGACAACCTTCACGGTTAGGGCAACTGATTCGCTTTTTGCAATTCGCTCTCGTTTTCGTTAGGTTCAAGCGAATACTTCGTTGCCCTTTCTTTGTTCCGCCATTGCACTCACAGGTCGATACCATTCACCAGTTCAATTGAGACTCTCCGGACCACCTGACAAAGAATGGAGGATATGAGCATAACAGTCCGATCCCTTCTTTGCAGCTGCTTGCTCACGCTCTGCTCCCCGGGTTGTGCCGAGTTCCGCAGAACCCTCGTCGAAACATTCTCCGGCTCCTACGATCCGCTCGCTGAGCCACCCATTCCCCCGCCGGCATACGACGGCAAGGATTCACTGAGAGAGCGTATCCCGATCCGGCTCACACCGGTAGCGACCGGAGTGAACAGACCGACCGACCTGCAGTTTGATCCCTTACGGCCCGAAGTCATGATTGTCCTTGAACAAGAAGGAAGGATGCGCTGGTTCGATCTCGGGGAGAGAACGCAGGGAACGGTGAAGACGTACAACGTTCTTTCCGTGTCGGAGCAGGGCCTGCTTGGCATGGCCTTTCACCCGCAATTTCCCGGCGTACCCAAATTCTACCTCAACATGACCGTCAGAGATGGCAACCGTGACGTCACGCGTATCATCGAAGTTGAGCTTTCCTCTCCGGGAGATTTGCGCACTTCCCGAATTGTCCATGAGCGCACACTGTTGGACGTCGAACAACCCTACCAGAACCACAATGGCGGCCAGCTTGCATTCGGGCCCGATGGCTATCTGTACATTGGCTTTGGGGACGGCGGATGGGCAGGCGACCCGCACAATCATGGACAAGATCTCACCACAATACTCGGAAGCATGCTCCGGATAGATGTGACCCAGTCTGCCACCGCACCTTACACCATCCCGGCTGATAATCCGTTTCTCCATGAACACGGAGTGCCGCCGGAAACATGGGCATATGGTCTGCGGAATGCCTGGCGCTATTGCTTCACCCCGGACGGACGGCTCATCGCGGCAGACGTCGGGCAGAATAAATGGGAAGAGCTGGATATTGTTGAAAGTGGGAAGAATTATGGATGGCGCTTCCGTGAAGGACGCCATTGCTTTGATCCCGCTGAGGATTGTCCAGAAGAAGGGCTGATCGATCCGTTCTACGAATACGGACACGACGAGGGCGTTTCCATCACCGGAGGGTATGTGTATCTTGCCGAAGATTTTCGACAGCTGAAGGGTCTGTACGTTTTCGGTGATTTCCAGATGGGACGTCTCTGGGCATTGCGCATTCCCGATCAGAACTCAACCGCATCCGAGCCATTCACGTTGGGCAGGTGGGAAATGTTGATCTCTACTTTTGGAAGTGATCCGAATGGAAAAGTCTACGTTGCAGAGTTTGGACATGGGATAATCTACAGAATCGATCCGCCAAAGTGAAGCCGGCCCTGAGAACCACCAAGCGGTCGACCCGAACAACGAACCAACCTGGAGCCGCATCCTTATGAGATTATGGCCAGCCGTAACCACCACCCTGTGCGCGTTCCTCCTAATGCTGGGGTCATGCAAGAAAGCTGATGAAAAACCCACAAAGATCATCGGCGTCACGCTGCTCAATCGTGGACATCTTTTCTACAGAGACCTCGAGGATGGATTACGTGAGGAGGCCTCGAAGCACGGTTACGAACTTTCAGTTACTTCGGCCGATTTTGATCTCGGAAAGCAGATCGCACAGATCGAAGACTTTGTCGCACGCAAGGTTGATGCAATCGTCGTTTGCCCGGTGGACTCACGGGGGGTCGGACCCGCCATCAAGAAGGCGAACAACGCTTCGATCCCCATCTTCACGGCAGATATCGCCGCACAGGAAGGGGACGTGGTGAGTCATATCGCGTCAGACAATGTTGCCGGCGGGCGACTTGCAGGAGAATACCTCGGGAAAATCCTCGGGGGAAAAGGAACGATCGCAATCATCAACCAGCCGGCAATCTCATCGGTGCTTGACAGGGTGCAGGGATTCAAGGAGGGGATTGCAAAGTTCCCGGGTTTGCACATTGTCGCGGACGTGAACGGACAGGGCGTGAGAGACAAAGCCATGCAAGCCGCGGCCGACGTGCTCCAGGCCCACCCGGCGCTTGACGGAATCTTCGGCATCAATGACGACTCAGCCCTTGGCGCTCTGGATGCAGCGCAGCAGTTTCAGCGTGCAGAGGTTTTTATTGTCGGCTATGATGCAACCCCACCGGCTCGTGAATCCATTCTGAACGGTACGTCGCTCAAGGCCGACGTCATCCAATACCCGAAGAAAATCGGCTCCGCGACCATCGCGGCCATCCATGACCTCTTCGGGGGAAAGACGCCTGACAAGCTGATACCTGTCGAAGTAGGAATCATTGATCTCAACACACTCAGCCCAGTGAAGATCCCACAGAACGCAGAGTGATGCTTCCAATCCTCGAAGCACGACAGCTCATCAAGCGGTACCCGGGGGTTCTTGCGCTCGACAATGTCGATCTCACAATTCACTCCGGGGATATCCATTGCCTGGTCGGAGAAAACGGAGCGGGGAAGTCGACCCTCATGGGAATATTGTCGGGCGCGTTTGAACCCGACGGTGGTACGTTATTGATGGATGGAGAAACGGTTGCCTTCAACTCGCCTCGAGCAGCGGCACAGAGGGGTATAGGCATCATCCATCAAGATCTCAAGCTTGTCCCATCCCTCACCGTAGCAGAGAACATCTTTCTTGGACATGAGCCCCGTTCGGGCCGCACTCCTTTCATTGACCGCGCGTTGCTTCACTCAAGAACCAGTGCCCTGCTGGAACAGCTTGGCGAAGACATCGATCCCCGGTGGCGCCTGTCGCGCCTAAGCGCTGCGCAGCGACAGATCGTTGAAATCGCAAAGGCGCTTTCACGGCAGGTCCGCGTCCTCCTGCTCGACGAACCGACGGCAGCACTGACGGACCGCGAAATCGCGCGGCTGTTCGCGGTGATCAGACGCCTGAGGGCGGATGGCGTGGCCATCATCTACATCTCCCACCGTCTGGATGAGATTTTCACTCTGGGGGACCGAGTGACGGTACTTAGGGATGGCCGAACCGTACAGACTATGAATGTGAACGAAACAGACAAACGAAGCATTATTCGCTTGATGGTTGGTCGCGAACTCGAAGAGGAATATCCAAAAATAGTGTTTGAGCGAGGTCGGGAAGTGCTGCGTCTTGAGAACCTCTTTGCAGGAACGCTCTCTTCGATCAACCTCACCATACACAAGCGCGAAATCGTGGGTCTCGCAGGGCTCGTCGGAGCCGGAAGAAGCGAGCTCGCACGCGTGATCTTCGGAGCCGAACCGATGCAATCCGGGAGGATGCTGCTGGACGGAAAACCGCATGCTCCGCGTTCTCCACGCCAGTCCATTGATTCCGGAGTCGGCCTGTTGCCCGAAGACAGAAACAGGTACGGCCTGGTCCTCAGCATGAACACCATGCACAACATCACCATGGCTAATCTGAAGGAGGTCTCCTCGTTTCTCATTGATCGGACGCGGGAGCGTCAGGTTGCGGAAGACTTTGCAGGAAAGCTCAGCATCAAGCCCTCCGATGTGACAGTCGGGGTGCAAACACTGAGCGGCGGAAACCGGCAGAAGGTCGTGCTCGCTCGGTGGTTGTTCGGAAGCCCGAAGGTGCTGATGTTCGACGAACCGACGGCGGGAATCGATGTCGGCGCACGGCACGACATTTACCGGCTAATCGGCGACCTTGCGAAGACGGGAGTCGGCATTCTGATGATTTCCTCTGACCTTCTCGAGCTGCTCGGTATGTGCGACAGAATCGCGGTGATGTGTGAAGGCGGGATTGCCGGAGTGCTCTCGAGGAACGAGGCGACTCAGGAAAAAATCTTGACCCTTGCAACACCTTCGGGAAAGGGAATCACTCATGCCGCCTGAGGGTAGCGTTCACCCCCGTCGGCAGCCCGCGTCAGAATTCGGCATCGGCGTAGCACTGTTGCTCGAAGTGATCCTCTTCTCTATCCTCTCACCACATTTTTTGACTACGGACAATCTTCTCAACGTTTCACTCCAGACATCGATCAACGCGATCATCGCGTTTGGAATGACGTTCGTGATACTCACCGCAGGCATTGATCTGTCCGTCGGCTCCATTGTTGCTCTTGCAGGAATTGTTGCCACACTAGCATTGAAGACGTCCAGCCCGTTCGTTTTTCCGATCGGCATTCTGGCCGGTTTGGGAGCAGGCGCCATCTCGGGGCTGCTTGCCGGCATTCTGATCACGAGATTCCGCGTAACACCCTTCATTGTCACTCTCGCACTGATGACTATTTGGCGTGGATTGTCATTCGTCATTACAGAAGGGAGGCCGGTTTGGGATTTGCCGCCGGAATTCAGTCTGCTTGCCAGCGGCCGCGTTTTCGCTGTCCCGGTTCCCACGATAGTCATGGTTCTCGTCTTCATCTCATCCCACCTTGTCCTTACACGGACGAGGTTTGGGAGGTATGTCTATGCCGTCGGAGGAAACCCTGAAGCGGCGCGGCTTGCCGGCATTGACACAAGCGGAATCCTCAGGGCGGTCTACACGATCTCCGGGACCCTCGCAGCGGCGAGCGCGATCCTGCTCGCATCACGAGTGAACTCAGGACAACCTAATGCCGGCGTAATGTACGAGCTCGACGCCATCGCCGCAGTCGTTGTCGGTGGGACAAGTCTCTTCGGTGGAAAGGGAAGCGTGATCGGAACCCTTATCGGCGCGTTTCTCATCGGCGTGTTGAGAAACGGATTGAACTTGCTGAATGTCGAGTCCTACCTGCAGCAGGTGACGGTCGGACTTGTCATTCTCCTTGCGGTGATGATCGACCAATCTGGAAAACATTAAGGAAAGAGACCATGAGGACATTGCTTTGCATCCTGCTTTTCTTCACGGCTCCGCTCCAAACCTGGTCCCAAACCCCGGTGGTAGAGCTTGTCCAAACTCTCGACTCTCTGAGCCTCCTCTCGATTGATCACTGGAAGGTGAGCCCCGATCTCCGAACGGGGATTGTCGGAGATCCTACAAGGGAAGATTTCGACGATTCGCGATGGGAGGAATTGAACCTCGACGAGTCGATCTATCTTGACTCATGCTGGATACGGAAAGAATTCTCACTACCGGCAAGAATCCTCGGCGCTCCTGTCACGGGACTTGTAAGGTTCCTGGTCTCGGTCGATGACTACGGATATCTCTGGGTCAACGGAGAGAGCCGTGGTTATTTCCCGTGGAACGGCGAATTCCTGTTGACGCAGGATGCAAAACCGGGCGTACGATTTGTCCTCGCGATCAAAGCCATCAACACCGGCGGTCCTCTCAGACTCATCCGCGCGAGTTGCGAGTCGGAGCAGGCAAGACCATCCTACGATCTTCTCCGGGAGCTTTCCCTCGGACTTCGGGCCGCCCAGAAACTCCTCAGCTTCGACACTTATCAGACAAACTCGCACCGCAAGATCGACCCAAAAACCGACAGGTCGAAGAGCGATCGCGATGAGAAGGTCAGGCTCAACAATCTCCTTCAGAACTCCGCGGCCCAATTCGATGTGGAGACACTCGCGAACGGCAACCTCGAATCGTTACGCGCTTCAGTTGATGCGCTACGCACGAAGCTCGCTCCCGTGACCCGCTTCTGCAAACGCTTCAAGCTTCATCTGGTGTCAAACGCACATATTGATGCGGCATGGTTGTGGCGACAGGGGGAAACCGTGGAAGTGTGCAGGAATACATTTACATCGGTTCTGGACATGATGGATCAGCGGCCCGACTTCACGTATGCACAGAGCAGCGCAGCTTACTACCGTTGGATGGAAGAACAGTACCCCGCCGTTTTTGACCGCATCCGGTTCAGGGTTCAGGACGGGCGCTGGGAAGTCGTGGGCGGCATGTGGGTGGAGCCGGACTGTAACCTCCCGTCGGGTGAATCGTGGTCACGTCATCTTCTGTATGCGAATCGCTACTTCAAGAAAAAGCTTGGCACTACTGTCCGGATTGGCTGGAATCCCGATTCTTTTGGATACACCTGGAGCATGCCTCAGATCTACCGGCAAGCAGGAATCGATGTTTTCATAACCCAAAAAATCGGATGGAGCGAGAGGAATGTATTCCCTCACCGGGTCTTTTGGTGGCAATCCCCCGACGGGTCACGCATCCTTACCTACTTCCCCTACGATTACGTCAACGAGCTGACGAATCCATTCCAACTCATCGACTGGCTTCGTCAATTCGAAGCAAACACCGGGTTGACATCGATGATGGTCCTTTTCGGTGTAGGCGATCATGGCGGTGGGCCGACAAACGAGATGCTCGACCGGGTGGAGAAACTCAAGAAGCTCGATCTCTATCCAACAGTTGAATATGGAACCGTTGGAGGATACATGCACGGGTTGGAGCAGGGGGAACTCGGAAGTCTCCCTGTGTGGAATGACGAGCTGTATCTTGAGTATCATCAGGGAACGTTCACCACGCAGGCGGCGATGAAGCAGTTCAACCGGCGGAATGAAGCGTCTCTTGTGAATGCCGAGAAGGTGTCGACGATTGGAACAACGTTCGGGCGGCCATACGGGAGCGAGGCGATGCAGGAGGCATGGGAGATGCTGCTGTTCAATCAGTTCCATGATATTCTCCCCGGGTCCGGCATTCGTGAAGTCTATGTTGATGCGAGAGAGTCGCATGAGAACGCCGGTCGAATCGGCAAAGAGGAAATGGACGCTGCACTGGAGATTCTCGCCGGCAATGTTTCCACAAGCATCTTGGCCGGGGAGCCAATTGTCGTCTTCAATCCCCTTTCGTGGGAACGGACAGACATTGTCGAAATCGACCTGCCAGGCGAAGGACCCGACTATGCGGTCTTCGATGAAGACGACCGCGAGATGCCTTCGCAGATCATACAAGGCGACCGGTACTCACGAAAGATTATTTTCGTAGCGCGCAATATTCCTCCTCTGGGGTACCGGGTCTATGCATTGGGAACGAATCCGGGAATCTACCGTTCGTCTCTTCGTATCGACAACACTGGAGTCGAGAACGATCAGATTCGTGTTTCTGTGAATCCCCGCACTGGTTGGATCAACAGCGTCCTTAGGAAGAAACCGGGGCGGGAGTTTATTGAAGGGGAAGCAAACCGCATTCAGGTTTTGGAAGACAAGCCCCAGGCATGGGATGCGTGGAATATCGGCCTGACCGGCAACGAGTATCCGACCGCGTTGAGGAAGATTGAGATCATCGAAACCGGCCCTGTCCGCGCAATCCTCCGCGTTCACCGGGACTATCGAAAGCCCGGGACGTCAGCTGCTTTTCCAACAGAGAACTACCCAAGCTCGTTCTTTTCTCAGGATATCATTTTGTATGATGGGCTCGACCAGGTTTTCTTCGTAACCAATGTCGATTGGTGGGAGGAAAAAACCATGCTGAAAGTGGCATTCCCCGTCGCTGTCAAAAGCTCTGTGGCTTCATATGAAATTCCTTTCGGCTTCATTGAACGATCCACAGAAATGAAAGACACATGGGACAGTGCAAAGGTCGAAGTCCCCGCCCATCGGTGGGTGGATATTTCACATGGTGGATTCGGAGTGAGCCTGCTCAACAAGGCGAAGTATGGACACGACATCAAAGGGAATGTGATCCGGCTATCCATGCTCCGGTCCCCGAACTGGCCTGACCCCACCGCCGATCGGGGGAAGCACGTGATTGAATATTCCATGTATCCGCACGAAGGCGGATGGGAAGAGGCCGGGACTCTCCGGCGAGCGTATGAGTACAACAACCCTTTGCTTGTCGCGAAAACCACTCTCCATGGCGGGTCCCTGCCACTCACGCACTCCTTCGTCAGTGTGAGCCCCGGGAACGTCATCCTCGCATCGATGAAGAAGGCAGAGGACTCGGATGCCTGGATTCTGGTGTTGTATGACTCGCAGAACAATGCAACCGATGCGGTTGTAAAGCTCCCCCGTCCACCGTTGAGTGCAACGGTTTCCAATTTCCTCGAAGAGGAAGTGTCTCCCCTTCCCGTTGTGGGCAACTCTGTTACGGTCCCGATTCGCGCAAGGTCGGTCGCAGTGCTCAAGGTTTCGTTTTGAAGCTCTGCTTTCTTAGGCGGGAGTCTCTTCAAAAGCGAGGCGGTGAATCGCTGTTTAGGTGGAGCCGGGAATGAGCGATTCTGCACCGCTTCGCCAACAGGAGTGCCATCAAAGCGATTCTGGCGAATCGCTCAACAACTGTGTCCCGGAGAAACCATTCAAGGGTGAGGCGAGCGAATCGCTTTACAATTGCGTCCCAGAGAGACCGCTTAGGAGCGAGACAATCAAATGCCCCAATGTTGTGGAGCGACACGCCCCGGCCTCGCCCGAACAAGGATCACCATCGGCCGAGGGCGGGCCTGTGTCGCCTTCACGGATTACCTATGGACGGGGAT
>Ga0247727_10017889_pt1 | contig 11221 bp, 12 predicted proteins | sample WisWelCaveWW1625_FD_202498 | JGI IMG/M metagenome (GOLD analysis project Ga0247727, IMG submission 202498) | Biofilm microbial communities from Wishing Well Cave, Virginia, United States - WW16-25 | ecosystem: Environmental > Aquatic > Deep subsurface > Groundwater > Cave microbial mat | place...
GGCTGGATGATGGGAAAAAGCGATGGCAACCTCACCGTCCTTTTCCCGGCCACGCCGCATTCCGTGGGGACGATCTTACCGGTCCAGATCGCCCGCGCCACGCCCAGCGCGCTTCATGGCATCGGCCCATCTTGTGGGTAGCACGCTCCTGCGCTCCTGCGCTCCTGCGGAGGGCGTCACGCTTCGCATGGCCACCGGCGTCGTCAGATGCTTTTTCAAGCCGCGAAGCGGCGCCGAGGGGGAGGCTCCACAGGCTTTGCCTGTGGAGGGGGCGACGCGAGCCCCTGTAATAAACTCCTGCGCACGGCGTTACGCTTCGCGCGGCCACCGGCGTCGGTTGAGGGTTTTCCAAGCGGCAACGCCGCGCTTGAGGGGGAGGCTCCACAGGCTCCGCCTGTGGAGGGGGCGACGCGAGCCCCTGTAATAAACAAGCCCCTGTAATAAACCTCCCTATCTTGAACTTACTAAACCGGAAGGTCCACGGTGAAGAGCGCGCCGCCTTCAGGGCGATTCCCCGCCGTAATCCGCCCGTTGTGGGCTAGGATGATTTTCCGAGCCAGGGCCAATCCCAGCCCCGTCCCCTTTTCCTTGGTGGTCACAAAGGGGAGGAAAATGCGCTCCAAATCGCCGTCGGCGATGCCCGGACCGGTGTCCGCGATGCAGGCCTGTGCCGTTCCCTCTGGCGTGCGACGCAGGGTGATGGACAACGCCCCCTCCCCGCGCATCGCTTCGATGGCATTTTGTATCAGATTCCCGAAGACCTGCCGGATCAGAACGGGATCCAACGCCGTTTGCACCGCGTCAAGCGTCGTGTGCCATTGGATCCCAGGCGCGCCCTGCGAAAACGGCGAGATCCACGCGCGCAAGAGGGCATCCAGCGACACCGTGATCGGCTGAATCGCATGGGTTTTGGCGTAGGCGAGCATCTCCGTGATGAGCCGTTCCATGTCCACGATTTCCTTATGGATGGCCACAACGCTCTCCTGTCCCGGATGTTCCGCCCCCACCTGCTTGGACAGGATTTTGGAGAAGCCGAAGATCGTCCCCATATAATTGCGAAACTCGTGGGCGACCCAGGCCGACATTTCCCCCATCAACGCCAGGTGTTTTTTCATCTCGACCTGATCTTGAAGCCGCTTGATCTCGGTCAGATCGGTAAAGATGACCGTGGCGCCAATCACCTGTTGATGGCCGTCCCGGAGCGCCGACGCCGTCATGCCCAACCAGACGGTCTCCCCGTCCGCGCGTCGGATGCGGCACTCCTGCCTGTGCCCTGCCCGAGGCGCCGCGAGCATGCGCGCCACCGCCGGGTCGTGTCCAAAAATGGCCACGTGGGATTGCCCGATCGCCTGCTCCGGAGACACGTTGAGGATAGAACCCGCCGCCGCGTTGAGGGTCGTGACCCGATTTTCGAGATCGAACGTGGCCACGCCACTGGTGACGCTTTGTAGGATGTGATCGTTGTAGCTCTCGATTCGCCTCGCCCGCTCCTCGGCGACTTTGCGCAGGGCGGAAACCTCCCGCTCTTTGTGTTTTAGCGCCTGGATCACGTCCCCCAGGGTCTGTGTCATAAACTGATCGCTGGAAGGGGGAGCGGGTTGCGTTTGCGTAGCGGGGCGGGCATGGGCCATCAGGAGGCGGATCAATGCGTAAACACCCACCCCCCCGCCCACGGCCGTGCAGATTTTGAGGAATGCGCGAAGGCGCTCGCACGCGCGCGGGGCATTTTGAACCCCCGCGCCGTCGCAGAGCCAAAGGAACGTCGCCACGCAAAAGAAGAATGCAATGCCGAGCAGCGCAACGGGACGCATCTGGAAAAGTCGGTCTTTTGGAAAAGACATCGCAGCCCCTTGTTGGCCACGTCCGCAGGGGGGCGTGCGGCCAGCGCGCGAAGATCACGCCGTGCGCGGGGCCTTCGCGGGAAAGGTCAAAACGCAGGGCATGCGTTTACAGCAAGGCGAGATAGCCGTCCACGAGGGCTTGGCCCCAGAAAAGGGCGACGATGGCGCCCAGCGAGAGGAACGGGCCGAACGGAATGGGCTCCGCGCGGCTGCGTCCGCGGACGAAAACCAGGAATAATCCGATCAGCGCGCCGGAGAGCGCCCCCAGGAAGATCGTCAGCAGCATCTGCCGCCATCCCAAAAACGCCCCGATCATGGCGATCAGTTTGATGTCTCCCCCCCCCATCCCCTCTTTTTTGAGGAGCACCTCGGAAAGAACGGCGATCAGATAAAATAATCCGCCGCCCAGCAGCAGCCCCAATACGGAGTCGGCCCAGCCGGTCGAAAGCACAGTGGACGCGGCGAGGATGCCGATGACCATGCCCGGGAGTGTAATCGCGTCGGGGATGATTTGGTGGTCAATGTCAATGAAAACGACGGCAATTAACGTCGCCAAGAAGAGTCCCCAAATGGCGGCTTGCACGGTGGGCCCAAAGCGCTGAATGAGGAATAAGGCGGCCAGACCATGCAGCAGCTCCACAAATGGGTATCGCCAGGAGATGCCGACCCTGCACGAGCGACAACGCCCCGCAAGCCAGAGATAACTGACCACGGGGATGTTGTCGTAGGGACGGATCGGTTTGTTGCAGGCGGGGCAGTGCGATGCGGGGAACACGACCGACTCCTCGCGGGGGAGACGCCAGATGCAGACATTGACGAAGCTGCCGACAATCAACCCGAAGGTAAAAACCGCGCCCAAACCCAAAAGGGTCATCCGAACATCCTCGAGCCGCATTTAAGAGGGACGGTCACGCGAAACAGGCCACCACGCGACCATCGTACCCCAAAAACGGAGGACGCGCAAACCTACGCAGGGGGGCGGGACGATTGTGTGGGTTGTGAACGGAGGTTAGAACCCACGGGTTGGGTTGCAGGCGTAGAGGACGTGAGAGGGTATGAACGGACGGATTCCTCTTCGATTTGCATGGCAACGGCAGGCAACGAGGAAAGCAGCCGCGGGCGCGTCAGACGATAGACCGGCACGCGATTGGCCAGGACTGCGCACTGTCGAAAGTGCGACGCCTCGATCTCCATCTCTCCTAAGGCACTGGCAATATAGGCATGCCGAACCATCTCCACGGCGGCAGCGCGGGGCGAGAGCCGTTCGATCAAAAGCCGTTCTCCGGCTTCAAGCAGGTAAAGGCACCCAAGCGGGAGCGGATGCGGCCAGAACGATACCTTTTCGTAGGCATGTTTCGGCCCAAGGAGGGGTGCGGCGTTGCCCAGGTGATCCTCAAAAAACGTGGCGGTGTCCGGACGAAGCCGCATCTGCGGATAGGAAGGGTCAACCATTGGATCCCCCGCGCCACGCAGGGGATCGCCCGCGCCACGCAGGTGGAGCGACAGCACGTCATCCGCCACCAAAGGATGCCCCCGCCGGTGCATCTCGGCGGTCATCGTGGATTTACCCGCTCCAGGCTCCCCAAGAAAGGCGACGGCCCGCCCCGCGACGGCAACGGCGTTGGCATGCAGCACCAGATGCCCCCGCTGAAGCAGGACCAGCCCCATAGCATGGCGCAGCAGCGCGGAGCGCAGGAGGGCGAAGGAAACATCCGGGGCAGGCGTCACGATGATCTCCGATCCCTTCCTCACATGGAAGGACCCGATCGCCTCCTCCGTGAGATACGCCTCCTCCGTCAACGTATCGAACGCCATGGAGATGGGGCCACCCCCATCTAGGAGATGGGTTTTAGAGGGCGGAGCAGGCCCCAGGCGGACGAAGACATCCGCCGGAGGGGAACCCACCCCTAGTTCTGGGAAAGGAAATTCAGAACAAACGCTCAGGCCGTAAGCGGTGTAAAGGAAGGCTGGCACAATCACCCACGTCGGCAAGACACAAAACGCCAGAACGCGATCCAGAACAGCAAAAAGGGCAAACCACAGCAGTGGAACGCGCACACCCACCCCAGGACACGACTCCTGGGCGTAGGCGGCTACTATGGCGCTCGTTTTTTCAGAACCTAGGATGCTATGGGGATGCTAGGGCAGGGAAAATAAAATCACCCGTGCCGGCATTATTCGAGCTGGACGTCAGACGACGCATATCGCCGTATACGACGAGATGGGGGGCGGCGTAAGACTTTTTCGTTATGGTTTGCAAAGGGACAGATTCTTGTTGCTCAAACGATGGACACGGAATCACGGAGACCTCCTCCTAATAGTTGAGTCGCTGCCGGACACGCCTTAAACACCCTGGTTTCCACCGATCTATAGAAACAGCAGAAACAGCCTCAAGCGGAACGGGGCGGACTCTACATGAAAGGTTCACGAAAAACAAGCGGTGAATCAGATTTGTCATGACACAAGTTTTCGGACGCGCCCGTGCTAAAATGCGCCTATGCGTGAGCGGCGATCGAATCCCGGTGGCTTTACTCTATTCGCCGTTCTGCTGGCCATCGCCCTGTTGGGTATTGGCGCGCAGGTGGCCGTTGAACCGTGGAAGACGGTGGTTAAGCGAGAGAGGGAGACTGAACTGTTCTATCGTGGGGCCGCCATCCAGAGGGCGATCGGGCTGTATTACCGCAACAGCCCCGGTGGACGGTTTGAATATCCGGCGGAGTTAAAAGACCTCCTGCTGGACCCGCGTTATCCTGGCCAACCGCGCCGCTACCTGCGCCGGGTGTATCGCGACCCCATGTCGGAAGATGGGGAGTGGTCGCTGATTGCCGATGCGCGGGAGCGGATCAAAGGCGTGCGCAGCCCCAGCAATGCGGCGCCACTCAAAACGGACGGCTTCCCAGATGCCTTTCGCGACTTTGCGGGCAAGCAGAAGTATTCGGAGTGGGTCTTCGAGTTCAAACCGGAGCCTACGCCGGTGTCCAAGGCAACGCCCCAGCCCTCTCCGGGCGCCTCGCCGCGTCCCACATCGTCCCCGACCCCGACCCCGATCCTGCCATAGCGGCTTGTGTCTGACGGTCTTATCGCGCCAGGCCAGACAACCCACCCAGAAGATATTTGAGATCGTCGTCCTCAAACTGGATGCCCAGGCCGAAGAAGAACGTATCCAGATTGGAGTTGAGCACCTGGTCATAGCCCGCTTCCAGGCTGATGTGCTTCAGCAGGGTATAAGCGGTCGTGAATTTGAGATGGGCGCGATCCACCTCTGGATCATCGCTGTCAAAATCCCAGGCGTCCAGGCTGATCCTCAGCCGGTCGTCCCACAACGCATAGTCGGCCCCCAGCCCCGCCGTGTTCTCCACCAAACCGATGCGCAGATCGAAGCGATCCATCCGCTTTCCAAATTGCGCTGAAAACTTCATGCGCCGGTCGGTTTCCAACTCCGTCACGGTGGTTGGCGCGCCGTTGACGGTCACCACGCGCGATGTTCGCGTTACCTCCCCGCGCGGGTCATTGACGACCCCCAGCAGATAGTACTTGTCCGCCCGGGGCTGGACGCGCAGGTTGAAATAGCCCTTGGGCTCCTCCGATCGAAGCGGATATTCGCTTTTGAAACCCACGTAGGTCTTAAACCGTTCAATGCGTCCGAGCGTCTCCCCAAATCCCGCAAGCGCGGTGTTGAGATTTTCATACGCCGTGTCGTCGGCAAAAAGCTTGCCGACCGTTCCCTCGCCCTTTTCTATTTTTTGGGTGATGACCTCCACGCCTTTAAGCGCCTTGCCCAGATCGTCCAGCGCGGCGTTGAGTTTGTGATAGGACGCCTCGTCCTGAATCAATTTCCCGATGGTCCCCTCGCCGCGTTCAATCTTCTTGGCAATTTGGTTGAGGCTCTGGGTGAGTTCGCGCGCCTCCTCGATGAGGGTGTGGCCGCGCTCGCGGAGCGCCTTAGTGAACGATTCGATGTTCGCGACGGAACGGGTCAGCGATCCTTTATTGTTCTTAACGAAGTCGTCAATTTCTTTCGTGAGGCTGCGCGTGTGGGTCAGGATGTCGTCCAGAGAGGTTTGGGTCGTGCCGTCTTCGAAGATTGCGCGCAGGGCCGTGGTGACGGCCTTCACATCGTCGGCAATGCCGGCGAACCGGTTCATCAGGTCTTCCATGCCCGGCCCCTCATCCTGCGAGGCGACCTGATCCCCATCGGCCAAAAGCGCCGCATGCTGCCCGGGGACGATTTCCACGAACCGGTCTCCGAGAAACCCGCTGGATCGCACCGACGCAAACCCCCCTTTTTTGATTTTGACGCCGGCGTCAATCCGCATGGTTACCGTCGCCCCCTCTTCCACCAGCGCTACCGTTTCCACATGGCCGACCTTGACGCCCGCGACCTGCACCGGGGCCTTCTTGTCAAGCCCCGCAGCGGAATGAAAGACGGCGCGCACACGGTATCCCTCCTCGCCGATGGAGGGCAGTCCGCCGACAGAGAAGGTCATATAGGCGAGCATGACCAGCGCAACCAACACGGCCATGCCAACGCGAATTTCCGTCGTCAATGCCTTCATCAATCTCCTATCCGACGCGGATGGGGCCGACCGACCGACCGTGGATGAACTGCTGAATGACCGGACTGGGACTACTTTGAATGCGCTCTGGCGTGTCTACTTCCAGGATCTGGCCCTGATAAAGCATGGCAATTTTGTCCGCGATCTTATAGGCGCTGTTCATGTCGTGGGTGATGGTGACGGAGGTCACGGATAGCTGCTTGTTCATCCTGCAGATCAGATCGTTGATCACGTCCGCCATAATCGGGTCCAGGCCCGTCGTCGGCTCGTCGTAGAGGATGATTTTTGGGTCCATGGCAATGGCGCGCGCGAGCCCCACGCGCTTTTTCATGCCACCAGAAAGGTCGGCGGGCATCCGGTCTTCGATGCCTTCCAGGCCCACCATCGCCAACTTCCGCCGCGCGATCTCGCGGATGTCGGCGTCGGGCAAATTCCGATGCGCCGCAAGTCCAAATCCCACGTTTTCCCAAACGGACATCGAATCGAAGAGCGCCGCCCCCTGAAACAGCATGCCGAAGCGCTGACGGAACACGCTCAAACGCGATTTGGAGAGGGCGGCAAGGTCTTGACCCTCTATGACGACGCGGCCCTGATCGGGCGTCATGAGGCCAATGATGTGTTTGAGGATGACGCTCTTGCCGGTGCCGCTGCCGCCGATGACCACCATGTTTTCTCCGGCGGCCACTTTTAGGTTCACCCCACGCAAGACCGCGTGGTCGCCGAAGCGCTTCGTCACCCCAACCAGTTCGATCATCCCGATACGACCCGGACGGTCATGCGCTGCGTCGCCGGCAGGCGACACGTGGAAAAACGCGCGCATTCTGTCCAATTCATTGGGGTTAGTCAACTACCCCTATCAATTTAAATATCCGGAGACCGCCCGATCCCCCGCCCGCGCGTCCATTCCTCGTTCGATGGGGGCGCTCCCGCGCCTTGCCCGATCCAGATGCCGCGTGCTACCTTGCCGCGCGGGCGTGGGGAAAGACGATGCATCCAAAACGCCACACGCTGGCGGCGCTGGCGGCGCGCGTTCGCGCCCTCAAACGACGCGGCAAGAAGATCGTCATGACCAACGGCTGTTTTGACCTGTTGCACGCGGGCCACGTGCGCTATCTTGCGTCCGCGCGCGCGCTGGGCGACGCGCTCATCGTGGCGGTCAATACCGACGCTGGGATCCGCAGGCTCAAAGGGGCCACCCGCCCGATCGTGCCGCTGGCGCAACGGCTAGAGGTGCTCGCCGCATTATCCTGCGTGGATTATTTGGTGGCGTTTGGAACGCCCACGCCCCGATTGCTCATCGAAACGCTCGCGCCGGACGTCCTGGTGAAGGGCGCCGACTGGGCGCGCGACGAGATTGTCGGAAGGGCGTCCGTGGAGCGGTGCGGGGGGCGGGTGGCGCGCATCCCCCTGGTGGCGGGCCTCTCCACGACGAAAATCATCGCGCGGATTCTCGCGAGCCACTCCCCCCAGACTCCCGCGTTGCCAGTGGACGGGACCGCGCGTTTCAACCCTCGCGCCCCCGCGCGGCGCGCGCGGACGCCGCCATCCTAAAAATCCGATGGGCGGGGTGCGGGCGGTATCATGCCAAAGTGAAAAGGGGCCGTTCCCGAGGGGGGCGAGATGGTGCGCGGTCCGGCCTGCCCACGGCCTCTCCGGTCCTGCTGTCGGACAATCCGTGTCTGGGGTCTAGCCTGTCCGTTTTTGCGCGGTGAGGACGAAGTTGAAGCCCATACGCCGAAACGGGAACACGCCAGAGAGGGCCAGGTCCATTTTGCCAAGCGCCAAGGCCAGACGCCCGCCCCAAGTTCGCTCTCTTTCGAGCAGAAATGGATCTGGAACCAGCGAGGCCAGGATGTTATGACCGCGGCAGGAGAGGACCGAAAGACCGTTTTTATCGAGCAGCGCCGTCAACTCCCGATAGGTAAACGTCTTAAACCGCATGCCTTCCCAGACGCGCGTGGCGTGGCCCACGCCGGGCGATTTTAGGGCGTCCACCACCTCGCCGGGATGGTAGAGCATGCCGAAATTCCACTTGGTATCGGCCTCCAGCGTGATACGGGCGCCGGGCCTGGCTACCCTCGCCATCTCGGCGACGGCGTCTTGGTAGTCCTCCACGATGTGGCTGAGCACATCGCCATAAGAGACGATGCAATCAAAACTGGCATCGGGAAACGGGAGCGCGCAGGCGTTTGCCACCTGAAAATGAACGTGGGGATACGCCTTGCACCGCCGCGTGGCGACACCAATCAGCGCTGCGGAAAGATCAATGCCCACTACCGTATCGGCATGGGGCGCCAGCATCACCGATTGCAGGCCGCTGCCACAACCGACATCCAGCACCCGGCCAAGCCGTTGTCCGGCGATCAGTTCTTTGAGGCACACGTCGTACAGATCGTAGGTGTTCATCAAAAACGGCGTGGCGCGCACCAGATCGTCAAATCCGGCGCCCCAGTTGTCGTAGGTTTTGGTGACGGTGCCGCTTGCGATGGGCATGGGCGCTCCTATAACATGGGCCACGATTTTAGAACAATCCATGGCAAGGCGTCCCTGGGGGCGCTCCTTATTTTGGAAGCGACAATCCTGACTTTGCATCGCTCACGGCGAACCCGGAAGGTCCGCTTCAGGAAGGTCTGTTTTATGAGGCGGCAGTGACAGATGGCCCAAAACGTGGGAGAGATCGGGGATGCGCGTGGCGTTCAGGTGCGCGTGCCGTCCGGCGCGATCCAGCAGCAGTGCGGTCATGCCCAAATGCCTCGGCCCGTCCAGGTCGTGGCGCGGGCTGTCTCCAACATAGACTACATCGGTGGCGTGCAGACCCATCTGCCGGAGGGCGATCTTGAAAATTTCTGGCGAGGGCTTGGCCACGCCCGCATGGCTAGAGAAGGTGATCGTTTTGAAGAAGGAGGCAATGCCGAGCCCCTCGCAAATCGGCAGCAGTCTCGAATCAAAGTTTGAAACAATGCCCAGGACCTGTCCTTGTTGGCGCAAGCGCGTCAGAGTAGGATGCGTCTCCGGAAAGAGCGCCCACGCATCGGGCCGTGAAAAAGAGGCGTACACCTCGCCAAAGAAGCGATCGAAATCGGCGATAGAATAGGGCGCGAAGACGGCCTGAAGCAGGGCGCGCCACCAGGCCTGCTCTTGCGCGATGAGGTCTTGGCCGTCCGCCATCGGAAAGGCGAGTGGGGCTGCATGTTGGAACGCCACCGCAAATCGCCGATTGAGTGTCTCGGCATCCACCGCAACACCGAATTCCCTTGCGTAGTGGCTGTAGTGCCAGCCCACGCTCTTTCGCAGATCGAACAGGGTTCCTCCCGCATCGAAGAGAATCCCCTTCGGGGATCGAATGCGGGCGCGAGGATCAATCGTGGCGGGGCGGGCGTTTTTGTCCTCGGTTTGCAATTCCGTTCCCCACCCCCTAAAACCCGCTCCGCCTCATCTGAAACGACGACATGATGGACAGGCAGCGTCAGATTCAAGCGCGCAAGCGCCGGCTCCGCCGCCACATCGCCACACTCACGACAAGCGTCCAAAACGACGTGGCCGCCTGTTTTGACCCCCCGACGCCACTGCACCCCGATGTCGCGCTCTCCATGGAGGAGCAGTTTCAGAAGATCGAATCGCTCCTGCGCGCCGTCGAAGGACAGATGGATGAAGCCGCAAGCCTCGCGGAGGTCACGCGTTGCGCGGAGCGGGCCGCCTTTTTGGAAGAGCGTTTGGACGAACTGGAGTCCGAGATGTATCGCAGGCCACGGCAACGCCGCCGCCCATTTCGCTTCGCCCGTTTTTTCCAGTTTACCCAGCAAGGAACATACGCGGCGCCCCCTTCGGCTGGGATTTCCATTCCAGAGGCCTACCGGGCGCTCGGATTGGAGCAGGATGCCGATTTGCTCGGCGTGACTGCCGCCTTCCGCCACTTTGTAAAGGAATACCATCCCGACACGCGCGGCGGGGATCGGAGCGCGGAGTCCAATCTGCGCAAGGTAATGGAATCGTATCAGTTACTGAAAGAGCATCTCGAGAAGGAATAGGGCGCCGATCAGGAGGACGAATATTCCTCGTGCCAAGCCATCTGAATGGCTTCCAGGATCGCCTCGTTCGACTTCTTCGGATCGTCCTGGAAACCGGGCAGGGCGATCACCCTCTGATGAAGATCGGTAAACCGAATGCAAAGTGGATCGGTATCCGGGGTTTGTTCCATGAGCAGAATGGCAATTTCTTCGGCATCGTGCCAGGTAAGGTTCACGGCCCTTTTCTCCTAATCCCTAATGCGGCACCGCCGCGCGAAACGGCTGCGTTTGCCTTGGAATCGCCACCACGACGTCTCCCAAGATACGGGCCTGGCATCCCAACCGGGAGGTTAGCGTGAGGCCCTCTGCGGTGTCGAGGCGGTCTGCCTCGTCCTCTTCCATTTCGGAGAGGCGGGCCATCCCCTCGCGCACGACGACATGGCAGGTGGTGCAGGCGCAGTTGCCGCCGCAATTGTGTTCCAGCGGAATGTCATGGTCGAGCGCCACGTCCAAAACCGTCCGCCCCTCTTTCGCCTCCAGGGTGACTGTTCCCTCGCCCGACACGAAGGTAATCTTTGGCATGGCGCGATCCTATCATATCCGCTTCCGCCAATGCGTCTTAAAAACAGCGACGGGACGAAAACCGCCCGATCAGGCCTCCAACCGATCAGGCCTCCAACCGATCAGGCCTCCAACGCGAGGGCACAAAAACCCTATAGGATTTAGGACGTGAGGATTTAGGACGTGGGCTCGGTGACGATGCCGAGTTTGTCAATGCCCGCGCGCTTCACTAAGTCCATCACATTGACCACGGTGC
>Ga0247727_10017890_pt1 | contig 11221 bp, 11 predicted proteins | sample WisWelCaveWW1625_FD_202498 | JGI IMG/M metagenome (GOLD analysis project Ga0247727, IMG submission 202498) | Biofilm microbial communities from Wishing Well Cave, Virginia, United States - WW16-25 | ecosystem: Environmental > Aquatic > Deep subsurface > Groundwater > Cave microbial mat | place...
TTGGTCAAATCTCGATTGTTTTGGTATGCCTGGTTGCTCGTGTCGTCGAGGCAGGGCAAGCTTAATTGAGAAATGAAAAAAATTTCGGCAAAAGCCACTGATTTTGAGGTGGGCTACGCCTGGAGGGAATCTACTCAAGGAGAACGGCCACCTCACGTATCTGTTTTACCTACCGCCGCGTTCAGGCTAATTCGCCTCCGCGGCCCGTCTTTGATACGTGAAAATAACTTACGAAAGGATTTGGACAAAAGCAAGGAATAGTTTTAAAATTTCATGCCAAAAATTGCAGCTTGCCGGGCAGCATCTCGATCTCGATCGGTGTGGTGCCGAGCGTTTCGCCGTCCGGCGTGAGCAGCGAGGGCGGATCGGTTTCCAGGCGCAATCGTTTCGCGCGAAAGAGTTCCACTTCGGGATGCGACGTGTGCTTGCCGGAAAAAACTTTCGGAAACGTTTTGAGCAGTTCCCAGCGCGAGATGGCATTCACCACCAACACATCGAGCCAGCCGTCGCGAATGCTGGCGTCCGGCGCGATGAGCATGTTCCCGCCGGTAATGCGGGAATTGCACACGGTCACAAAGGTGTTCGGTTTTTCGATCACCTGCCCGTCAATCATCAGCCGCATCTGGTACGGGCGTAGTTTCGCCAGCGTTGCCAAAACGCCGATCACATAACCAAACATGCCGAAGCGCTTAAAATCAAACGAGCGCCGGTTCACTTCCGCGGTGAAGCCGGTGCCGAGAACATTGATGAAATAAAACGCGTCGCTGTTCCAGGCCCGTCCAACGCCGTCTTTGCGGTCAAATCGGCAATGCGCGACGTCGACCGGCTGCGGGGCGCCGGTCGTGAGGCGCAGCAAATAATCTTCGAGTTTATGGCCGGCAAATTCTTTCGCAAATGAATTGCCCGTGCCGCCGGGAATCACCGCCAACGGCGCGCGCCCGCCGCTTTCCAGATAAATATTGACGACTTCAAACAACGTCCCGTCGCCGCCCAGCACCGCAATGGCGCGCCAGTCTTCTTTCAGCAACGGCGGCAACGCTTCAAACAAATGTCCCGCCTGTTGCGAGATCAGTTGCTCCGTGGTGACGCCGTTTTTTTTCAACCATACCAGCGCCTGCTCCAATATCGGCTTGCTTCGGCCCTTTGCTGAGGACGGATTGGACACGAGTAAAATGGGTTTCACCAAAATTCCGCGTTCGTTGTAATCATCATGTTGTCCGGTCGGTTTCCGGCTCGGATTGCGTCAGGCTATTTCACCGGAATCGTCCGGCGCAATGATCACGGTCAAATCTATCAAAAGCCGGCGGGAATGTCAAGAGAAATGTCCAGACTCCGCTTGAGCAAAATTCAAACGGTATAAATACGACCCGTTTTAAGCCTTTAAACACATTTCATCACCATAAGCAGCCGCCCGAAGTTGTGGTTAATATTAACAAAACGCTCAACCTTTGTCAAGAAAAATTTTGACAATTCTTTGAGACAATTCTTTGAGGCCGGCAACGGAGCGGTAGTCCAATTCTTGAAACCTCCCGCAAAATTCTTTTTTGACTATTGACTTTTGGGGTTGAAAGGCTTATATTGAAATACGACCAAAATAGTCCGAATTTAAATCGCATGTATATCTTATTTCAAAATTATTGCCCCATCGCCCATCTCTGCATACGGTGCGTTTGTACCTTGCGGGTAAGCGATGCTGACCAGGCCCCCGTCGGATTTTAATCACCCGCCATCGCTTCCTCGCGCCTTCGTTCAGGATTCAGTTCGCATTCTCTTTTTACACCAAACAACGACAAAATTTGCCGAGCCGGCTTTTTTGCCTGCGCTCGCGTGGCGTTTTTTTCATGTTTGCATCATCTTCAATAATCGCTCAGCGACAACTTCATCGCGCCTCGTCCGGAATCCACCGGCCCGCGCCGCCGGTGGTCAAAAACGTTTTTGCCCTCGTTGGCAACACGCCTTTGCTCGATCTGTCGCGCTATTCGCCGAAATCGGCGGTCAAAATTTTTGCAAAAGCCGAGTGGGCCAATCCGGGGCATTCCGTGAAAGACCGGCCGGCGAGCCGCATCATTCGCTGCGCCAGGCAAAACGGCGAATTGACGCGCGACCGGATTTTGCTCGACTCGACTTCGGGCAACACCGGCGCCGCGTACGCGCTGTTTGGCGCCGCGCTCGGCATGCGGGTGCGCCTCGTCGTGCCAGAAAACGTCAGTTCGTTTCAGAAAAATCTTCTGCGCGCGTATGGCGCGGAAGTGATTTGGACGAGCGGCCAGGAAGGCTCCGACGGCGCTATTCGCGTCGCGCGTGCCATGTTTGCCGAAAATCCGCGCCGTTATTATTATGCCGATCAATATAGCAATGCTGCAAATTGGCAAGCGCATTATCACACGACGGCTGCGGAAATCTGGCGGCAGACGCAAGGACGCCTCACGCATTTCGTTGCCGGCCTGGGCACCAGTGGAACTTTTGTCGGGTCCGCCCGCCGGCTGTTGAAATTCAATCCCGCGATTCAACTGATTTCTTTTCAACCGGATTCGCCATTTCATGGTTTGGAAGGATTGAAACATTTGCCAACCGCCCTCGTGCCGGCGATTTACGACGCTTCGCTGGCTCACGACAATTTGGAAATTGCCACGGAAACAGCGCAGCATTGGGTTCGCGAGCTGGCGCGGCGTGAAGGTTTGCTGATCGGCCTTTCCTCCGGCGCCGCGCTCGAGGCCTGTCGCCGCGTCGCGGCTCGACTCGACGCCGGCGTCATCGTGACGATTTTTCCGGATGGCGGTTATCGGTATCTCGAGGACAGCTTTTTGGACTCTTAAACTCATACTCCTACTCGCTTTTGAAATCAAAAACGAGTAGGAGTATGAGTACGAGTAGGAGTAAGAGTAAGAGTAAGAGCAATTCTACTCAACTAATTTCATGCCAATTATTCTTGAAAAAACTCATCTCACTGCAATCCAACAACACGGCGAAGCGACATATCCGCACGAGTGTTGCGGCTTTCTGTTCGGACGCATTGAGGAGAATCACCGCGTCGTGGAGCAAACGCGCCGCGCGCAAAATCACCGCGGCGACTCGCCGCACAATCGTTATGAGATTTCGCCGCAGGAATACATGCGCGCCGAACGCCTCGCGACGGAAGCCGGGCTGGAAATCATCGGCTTCTATCATTCACATCCCGATCATCCGGCTAGACCGTCGCAATTTGATTTGGAAAACGCCTGGCCGGGTTTGGTGTACGTGATCGTTGGCGTGAGCGCCGGCCAAGCGGACAAAATGACGGCGTGGGTATTGGCGGATGATCGCAGCCAATTTTTATCGGAAGAAACCGCCATCGTTAACAATTGATAATTGTCAATTGTTAATTGAAAATTGTCAATTTAATAAGGAGCAACTCATCATGCCCAAAATTCTCATCCCCTCGGCTCTGCGCGCATTTGCGAAGGGCCAGAGCGAGGCGAAAATAAACGGCACAACCATCGGTGAAGTTTTGCAAAATTTTGCCGAGCAATTTCCGCAGGTACGCCGCCATCTGTACGACGAAAAAGGGCAACTGCGCAATTTTGTCAACGTTTTTCTCGGCGACCATGATGTGCGTTCGCTGCAAAAGGACGCTACTCGCGTGGCCGATACCGACATCATCAGCATCGTTCCGGCGGTCGCCGGCGGAAGCGAGGCCGTTGCCAGCGCGCCGGTTTTGAGCCGGGAAGAAATCGGCCGCTACAGCCGGCATTTGATTCTGCCCGAGGTCGGCATGACCGGACAGAAAAAGTTGAAAGCCGCGAGCGTGTTGATTATCGGAACCGGCGGGCTTGGCTCGCCGCTCGCGATGTATCTCGCCGCCGCTGGCGTTGGCCGTCTCGGTCTGGTTGATTTCGACGTGGTGGACGCGTCGAATTTGCAGCGCCAGATCATTCATTCAACGCGCAACGTCGGGCGCGCCAAATTGGAGAGCGCGAAAGAATATATTCTCGGCCTCAATCCGAATGTGCAAGTCGACACGCATGAAACGCGCTTCACCTCCGAGAATGCCTTCGCTATTGCGCGTGATTATGATCTCGTCATCGACGGCACGGATAATTTTCCGACGCGCTATCTCGTCAACGACGTGTGCGTGCTGCTCGGCAAGCCAAACGTATACGGCAGCATCTTTCGTTTCGATGGGCAGGCCAGCGTGTTTTGGGCCGAAAAAGGGCCGTGCTATCGCTGCCTCTATCCGGAACCGCCCCCGCCCGGTCTCGTGCCAAGCTGCGCCGAGGGCGGCGTGTTGGGCGTTTTGCCGGGAATCGTCGGCTGCATTCAGGCGAACGAGGCGATCAAAATCATTCTCGGCAAAGGCGACTTGCTGATCGGTCGGCTGCTGCTGTTCGATGCGCTCGGCATGAAGTTTCGCGAGTTGAAATTGCGCAAAGACCCTAATTGTCCGATTTGCGGCGAGCATCCCACGATTCACGAGTTGATTGACTACGAACAATTTTGCGGCATCGTGAGCGAGAGTGACCAGACGAGCGATGCATTCAACATTTCGCCCAAAGCACTGGCGCGAAAACTCGAACGCAATCATATTTTTCTGCTGGATGTGCGTGAGCCGGAAGAATACCAGATTTGCGCGATTCCCGGCGCGACGCTGATTCCGCTCAAGCAGTTGCCGGAGCGCTTGACGGAAATCGACGGCACGGGCGAGATTGTGGCGTATTGTCGAACCGGCAAACGCAGCGCGCAGGCCGTCGAGCTTTTGCACCAAGCCGGTTACGTGTCGGCAAAAAATCTGGCGGGCGGCATTCACGCGTGGGCGGATGACGTTGATCCGAGCGTGCCGAAATACTAACGGAGTGCAAACTTTAGTTTGCAAAACAGTAAAATGCAAAATGATTAATGCGAAACTAAAGTTTCGCACTCCGACTCGCGCCAGTCCGGCAAGAGCCGAAATATTAACGGAGTGCAAACTTTAGTTTGCAAAATAGTAAAATAGCCGAATGTTATTGCGAAACTAAAGTTTCGCACTCCGACTCGCGCCAGTCCGGCAACAGCAGATCGCACAAATTTTCAAAGCGCGCTGAAATTTCCGGGCCAAATATTAACGGAGTGCAAACTTTAGTTTGCAAAATAGTAAAATAGCCGAATGTTATTGCGAAACTAAAGTTTCGCACTCCGACTCGCGCCAGTCCGGCAACAGCAGATCGCACAAATTTTCAAAGCGCGCTGAAATTTCCGGGCCAAATATTAACGGAGTGCAAACTTTAGTTTGCAAAATAGTAAAATAGCTGAAGGGTTATTGCGAAACTAAAGTTTCGCACTCCGGTTCGCGCCAGTCCGGCAACAGCAAGTCGCACAAATTTTCAAAGCGCGCTGAAATTTCCGGGCCAAATATTAACGGAGTGCAAACTTTAGTTTGCAAAACAGTGAAATAGCCGAATGTTATTGCGAAACTAAAGTTTCGCACTCCGGCTCGCGCCAATCCGGCAACAGCAGGGCGCACAAATTTTCAAAGCGCGCTGAAATTTTCGGGCCCCATTCGAGCATATTCTGATGGATCTGGCGCAGCTTCTTTTCATAAAATAATTCGTTTGGCGTTTTGGAATAAAAGCGATCGGCTAAACAAATGATTTTTTCTTCGTGGCTGACCGGCAAATAATCCCGTAACGGCAACGGCAATTTTTGTTGAATAACATTCTGTCGCGAAAGCCCGGCGCCAGTGTGACGCTCGCAAACCAGCGCGTGCCGCGGCAGGCCTTCGCTTTCCAAAATTTCCCGGCCGATCATGCCGTGGCAGATATACGGCGCGCTGCCGGCGCAAAAAATCTCCGGCGCCGCACAGCGAAAAATGCCGAGGTCGTGCAACATCGCGGCTTCGTAAATGAAGTTTAGATCAATCTCATGCTGCGGCTGTCGTGATTGAAAAGCCGTGGCAATATCGAGCGCTTTTTTTGTCACCAACACGCTGTGCGTCATCAGAATGCGATAAAGCTCGCTGGTGGGATCGTAATATTTGTGGATGATGTCGAAGGGGTTCATACTGGTTGCTGGTCGCTTGTTGCTGGTGGCTCGTTTCTGGTTGCTGGTTACTCGTTGCTCGTAATAATAGCCAGCTATAAGTTACCAGCTACCAGCACCAAGTCACTTCATTCCTCCCCACACGGCTTCGCGGGTTTCTTTCCAGAAACAATCGACGGCGCGAAAACCGGCCTGTCGCAGCAGACTTAAATCGATATCAAGTTGCAAGGGTTGATCACCATCCTGCTTTTCGAGGTCGCTCAGTTCGGCTGCGATTGTTGCCAGACTTTTTTCTTCGCCGGTTTGTTCGCGCAGCCGCTGTTGAATGCCGAGTTGCCGCAGGGTTTGAAAGCGCGCTTCGATATCAACATGCGAGGCGATGAGAATATCGGCGTTAACGAACCAGCCGCCGGCGCGCAATTTCGGCAGCAAAGTTCGATACAACGCCAGCTTTTCACCGGCAGACAAATGATGCAGGGCAAACGAGGAGACGACGGCGTCCAACTCCGGCAAGTCGCGGTTTCTCGCCAACTCTTGAAAGCTACAAATTTTCCACGTGAGCTGGCGGCTTTTATTTCCGAGGCGGGCCTGCGCCTGCTGCACCATCGCCGCGGCGCCATCAACAGCGATCACCTGCGCGCGCGGAAAGGCTTGCAGCAAATGCGCCGCAAGAAATCCGGTGCCGGCGCCCAGATCGAGCAGGGTGATTTCCGCCTCGCGCTGAAACGGCAATATCGCGCCCACGATTTCCGTCATCTTGCCGCGGTTCGGATGCATGATTTCCATTTTTGCATCATAAGCCCCAACCCGAGCGGTGTCATCGTACGCAGCGACACTTTGATGGGATTGCGTTAAATCAATATCGGTTGGCATGGCGTCCCGTAAAAAGATATCGATGATTGGAGGCAATTCACTCTATCTTGCCTCTGCGGCCACAGCCACATTTTGGTCGAGATGGGCATAATATTTTTCCCACACCCATTGCACGATTTCCGCGAACGTGGCATTTTTCACACGCGGATCGCAAATGGCCGTGACGCTGTCGCCTTCGTCGACGGCGTGGACAGAAAATCGTCCGGTAATCGGCTTTTGTTTGAGGCCGTTAAGAATGAGTTTGTAGAGATGAGGAAAACTGTAACACATATAGGCGACAATTTTTCCATTTTTTCGGGTACGGCCCACCTCGAGACCGGACTGTCCCTCGTCACCAAATAAAATACGGTTGGAAGGTCCGAATATAAACTCGATCACATCGCCTCCGAGCCTTATCTCCATTTTTTCCATTTGAAACCACCTCGTAAATAAAGAAAGTCCGCCGGTGCAATCTTGTTTTCTATCAAACCTTTGATCGTGGGGGTCTCGTGCATCGTTGCAACCCACCGAATGTCTTCCTTGTGATGAACCGAAACAACAAAAAGTGTTTTCGCGACTACTTTGTAATAAAGATGCACCGGCGGAATTTGATAATTGGGGACGATCAAATCCGGATTATTTAAAATATGCGAAATATCCGTTTGATACCGCGCCGCCATCCGATGTTTTCCTGAATGCTGAAGCGCCTGTTTCGAAACGCAAGCTTGATAACCTAATGGTGTTAGCATCGAGTACAAAATCTCGTGCAACTGGCCTTTATGATCAAAAAACGTCTCACCAACCCGCGAGAAATCCCGCGCCGCTAAAGCCTGCTCGCGATTGAGCGGCTTCCATTGTCCTGCTCCAGATTGTTCGATGGCTCTCCCTCCTCGGATTCCAAATTAATGTTGGCTTGAATTGCCTTAAAAAGCAAAAGAACTTTGACCGGCAAAAGGAACTCGCCATCTTTCATCTGGTCTCAGCGGCCACAACCACATCTTGGTCAAGATGCGCATAATATTTTTCCCACACCCATTGCACGATTTCCGCGAACGTGGCATTTTTCACAAGCGGATCGCAAATGGACGTGACACTATCGCCTTCGTCGACGACGTGGGCTGAAAATCGTCCGGTAATCGGCTTTTGTTTGAGGCCGTTGAGAATGAGCTTGTAGAGCTGAGGAAAACTGTAACACATATAGGCGACAATTTTTCCATTTTTTTAGGTACGGCCCACCTCAAGGCCGGGCTGTCCCTCATCGCCATAAACAATTCGGTTGGAAGAGCCGAATATAAATTCAGCAACACTGCTGTATAATCTTATTTTCATTTTCTCCATTGGAAACCACCTCGTATATAAAGAAAATCCGCTTGAGAAATCTTCACCTAAAGGCGTTAAAATGGAATACAGGATTTCATTAACCTGGCCTTTGTAATCAATAAACGTCTCTCCAGCCCGTGAGAAATCCCGCGCGGCTAACGCCGGCTCGCGATTGAGCGGCTTCCAGTAGTTTGATTCGATGGCTTCCTCCTCCAGTTCCAAATTTATATTAGCACGAATGGCTCTGAAAAGCAAGAGAATTTTATGGCGTCAAGTCGCCTCACTGACCGGTCGCTATTGTAAGTAACGTTTATAAAAGCCATGTGCTCTAAGCGACCGGTCAGTCATTTCCATCTGAGAGATTACGGCGTCAATACAACTTCCGATAAATACAATTTGCATTTTGCCCATATTTCTGTTATCTTAATGTGTTATCAAATAAACAGCGCAACTTGTCCTGACCAGCCTTGATTTCAGCACAAAGTTTTTTGGAGTTCAGCTTTGCCGTTTTCGATTTTGCACTGCGCCGATTTGCACCTTGACGGCGCGTTCACCGGCAGCCGCTTGCCGGCAACGTTGGCGCGTCAATGTCGCGAGCAACTGCGCCAGACGCTGCGCCGGATCGTCGATCTCGCGAAAGAACGGAACGCCGGCGCCGTCACGGTGGCGGGCGATTTATTCGAACGAACGCGGCTTTCACCGGACACCGCGGCGTTTCTGATCAGCGAATTTGAGCGGCTCGCGCCGATTCCGGTGTTTATCGCGCCGGGCAATCATGATCCCGCCGACGCCGGCTCGTTCTATCAACGCGGACGCTGGCCGGAAAACGTCAATATTTTTGTGAGCAATCGTCTCACTGAGCGACCGCTGACGAAAGAAATTTCACTGTGGGCGGCGGCGCACCTCTCGCCGAGCGAGCGGCAAAATTTATTGCTCCATTTTCAATTGCCATCCGCCAATCCCTCGCGTTATCCCATTTTACTTTTGCACGCCACGCTGGTGGCGACGTCGTCGCCGGCCAACAATAATCACGCCCCGATAACGCTGGAAGATATTCGGCAGGCCGGATTTCCATTGGCGCTGCTCGGCCATTACCACACGGCGCAAACGGCGCGCGCCGGCAACGCGGTGGCCATTTATCCCGGCAGCCCGGAGCCGCTTGGTTTCGATGAGCCGGGCCAGCACGGCGTGACGTGGATTCAGATCGAGCCGGGACAACCGCCGCAGATCGAAACCATCGCGCTGGCCGAATTGCGTTTTGAAACCATTGACGTGAGCGTCGATGATTGCAGCCATCGCGAACAACTGTTTGACAAAATCATGGCGCTGCAAAAAGAGCGCGATTTTGGCAAAGCCTTCGTGCGCCTGCGGCTGGTCGGCAACGCGCTGCCCTCGCTTTTTCTCGACCTGCCGGTGTTGACGCATCGCGTGCAAAATCATTTTGCGTTCGTACACCTCGAAAATTTAACGCGACCCTCGGCCGATCTGCAACAACTGGCGCAGGAGCCGACCGTGCGCGGCGCTTTCGTGCGCGAAGTCTTGATCGCTATGGAAGCTGAGCCTGCCGAAGCTCAACAACAACGCCACCTGGACGCGCTGGTTTACGGCTTGCAGGCTTTCAATCAGGAGGATATTGCGCTGCGATGAAGCTGCTTGAAATGACGCTGAAAGGATTCGGACGCCTGCGTGAGGCGCAATTCACTTTCCATCCGAAAATCAACATCATCTTCGGACCGAATGAGGCCGGCAAATCCACCCTGCAACAGGGCGTCATCGCTTTGCTGTACGGTTTTTACGACGGCAATCGCGCGCAGCCGCGCGAGCAGGATCAGCACGCGCGTTATCGGCCGTGGGGCGCGCGCCACCTCGAAACGGTTTTGCCGCAGCCCACGCCGGTTTTGACGCCGGAAATTGCCGCATCACGCCCCGCCATTTTATCCGAACCGAAAATCGTCGCGGCGACGGAATATGAAGTGATGACGATGGTCTCGCAAAAATTCGCGGGTGAGGCGCTCGCCGAATCAGCGCCGAACAATAATTCCGACGGCAAACACACGATGGTGGAAAGCGAGTACAGCGGCCGGCTCAAATATTGGCTCGACGCCGGCAACACGTTTCTCATTCATCGCGATTTCAGCCACGCCGACGCGCCGGTGCAACTGCTCGACGCGATCACCGGCGAAGACTGGCTGGTGAAATATCGCCGCGGCCGGCATGGCAAAGTGGAGTTCATGGAAAAACAGATCGGCATGTCCCGGCAGGTATTTCTGGCGACCGCATGTTTGCAACAGGGCGCGTTGCGGCCGCTGGCCGAGCGTGACGCCAGCGCGGTTTCCGACGCGATTCTCCGCTTGTTGGATGCCGCCGGCGCCGATCATTCCGCCGAGCAGGCCATCGAACGTCTCGAAAAGAAATTGCGCGAGCTGGGCAGCGACCGTTCGCAGCGGGCGTTGCTGCCGCAGGCCCGCCTCAAGCTCGAAGGGCTGCGCGAGTCGTATGCGTTGCGCCTCGCTACGCAGCGCGAAGCGCAGAGCGATATTGAAAAAACCGAATTTCTAAAAATTGAAATCGAGGAGCTGCGCGCGCAGCTCCTCGGCCTCGAGCGCAAAATGCAGCAGGCGCAAGTGGCGCAGCTCGAAGCGCGGCTGCAGCGCTTGCAGGAAAACGAAAACCAGCGCGAGAAACTCGCCGCGGAAATTGCAGCCTCGACGTCTTTCAAAAATTTTCCGGCCGATGAGAAAGAATTGTTCTTTCAATTGATGCAGGATTATACTCACCACGACAAGCTGCGCTCGCTGCAGCAGGATGAGCGCGCCGGGCTGGACGTCAAATTGCTGGCGCTGGCGGAAAAAACCCGCGCCCTGCACGTGCCGGAAAATATCTGGAGCACCATGGCGTTCGAGGATTTTCTGGCGCTACACACGCGCTGGCAGGCGACGTTTCAGGAAGTCATCGAAAATGAAAACGCGCGCCACGAAGTTGACGACGCGCTGAAAAACGCCGGCGTCAGCGAAACCGACCGCGCCGGCTTTTCCGGATTGGACTGGCGGCAGATCGA
>Ga0247727_10017891_pt1 | contig 11221 bp, 11 predicted proteins | sample WisWelCaveWW1625_FD_202498 | JGI IMG/M metagenome (GOLD analysis project Ga0247727, IMG submission 202498) | Biofilm microbial communities from Wishing Well Cave, Virginia, United States - WW16-25 | ecosystem: Environmental > Aquatic > Deep subsurface > Groundwater > Cave microbial mat | place...
TCCTTGAAATTCCAGTCACGCGGCGCCTCCTTGTCCCAGACGACGAGTCCGCCGCGGTCGGGGTCAAGATTCGCCTCGTCCGGCGTGATCCAGAAGTTCACGTTCACCGCCGCCGCATCGGCATGCATGTTCAAGCCGGTCAAGGCGCTGTCGTATTTGAAGGCCCACGATTGTGTCAGCTTGTGTTGATGAAAGACGCCGGGAAGCTTCAGGCGCAATTCTTCGGCGATCTGCAACAGCAGCGGACAGGCGAACCCGTCTCCGAGAAAGGCCCCGATGTAACCGTTCGGGTAATCCCGCTTCCAGATCGTGGAGTCCAGGCAGAACCGGCGGATGGATTGCAGGGCTTCTTCCGTCAAGAGCCCGTCCACGTACATGATCTCCGGCCTGCGTTCGTTGTAGCGGGCTTCGATCGCGGCGACATCGAGCGAAGGGTTTACCGCGCCGCCCGGCAGCGTGGGACAATCGGCATGGTGCAGAATGCGATTGAAGGACGGGACAATGGCCTGATATTCCCCGGGGCTCACCGGCATGCGCCAGGATGAGCCGCTCTCCTGCGCCGCCCGCTGTTGCAGTTGCCGAAGGACATCGAGGTAGCCCTTGTGCGCCGGCCCCAGTAGATTTCGCTCCATGACATGCTGGATCTGTTCGGCGTCGTGTTTCATCCGCGCCTTGGACACCGTCGAATCCTGGATGGGCCATCCATGGTTCTGCTTGGTTTCCGCCGAGGCCCAAAAATCCTCGACCGCGCGACCGATCTCTCCCTTCCAGAGATAGGCAAAGGCCCGATCGTAGTGGGCCTTCACATATCCGGGCTTGAGCGCGAGCGTCTGCGTGAACGCTGCCACCGCCTCCTCCAGCCTCCCCTGATCCCTGAGCGCGACGCCGAGATTATTCTGGGCTTCGACATGATGCGGGTTGAGTTTCAACGCCTGTTCATACGACGCGACCGCCTGCGCGAATTTCCCCTGTTCCTTCAGCGCCACACCAAGATTGTTGTGCGCTTCGGCAGAATTGGAATTCAGCCGCAACGCCTGCTGATAGGCCTCCGCGGCCTGATCGAGCTTCCCCTGCTCCAGCAAGACGTTTCCGAGATTGCTCTGGGCCTCGACGTGCGAGGGATTCAGCCTCATCGCACGCCGATAGGCCTCTACGGCTTCGTCGAGTTTCCCCTGTTTCTGCAAGACCACGCCCAGATTGAAGCAATAGGGCGCTTTGGTGGAATCCTGTTGAATGGCATTGGTAATCAGGCTGGCGGCTTCATCCAACCGACCAGTCTTGTAGGCGATCAAGCCCAGCAGATGCAGCGAGTCGGCGTGACGAGGCTGCTCCGTGAGAATCTGCTGGTAGAGGTCCGCCGCTTGCTGAAGCCGCCCGGCCTGGTGGTGAGCGACCGCCTGCGAAAATGTCTGCTGCAGCGGGCCCAGGGCCTGCGGTCCCTGCCGCTTCTCCTGCTTTTTCCGTTCAGCCCGGTTCATGGAGTGAGCCCGCATTATTCATGACGATTCGTCGCGAAATTGCGGAGCCGCGTGGCGAGACGGGCGCGTGGAGCCGCGAAGGACTGAGGCGTACTTGAAACAGTACGTCGAAGGACTAAGCGGCGAGCCCGCCCGCATGGCCGCTCTCCACCCCGCAGCCATGCTTGTCGCAGCAGCGGATCGGCAATTGCAGCAGAAGCGTACATGAATAATGCGGGCTAGCCTAGGCTGCTGAGTAAAACCTGTCAAGGCGGGGCTGGCCAGGAAAGATTCCTTGCCCGGTCTATTTCTTCGGGCCGGACGAATTTTTCCTGGAGTTGAGCCATGCCACTGCGCCGCTGCCGGCGGCACGGCCTGTGGCAAAACAAGCGGTCAGGAGATAGCCGCCGGTCGGCGCTTCCCAATCCAGCATTTCCCCCGCACAGAAGACGCCCGGCAGATCGCGGAGCATCAGTCGTGCATCGAGTGCCTCGAACGCCACTCCGCCGGCCGTGCTGATGGCTTCCTCCAATGGGCGCGGCGCAACGAGTGTCAGCGGCAACGCTTTTATTGCGGCGGCCAGCCTAGCCGGATCGGCAAAGTCCTCTTTCGGCGCCACTTCACGAAGCAATCCCGCCTTCACCCCTGCAAGACCGGCCTGCCGCCGGAGATGCGTGGCCATTGTGCGTTTCCCGCGCGGCTGCGAAAGATCGCCGATGAGGCGCGGCAGGCTCCGATCGGGCGCCAGATCGAGCACGAGAACCGCCGTACCCGTTGCCTGAATCTCATCGCGCAGAAGTGCCGACACCGCATAGATGGCGCCGCCTTCGACGCCGGTTTCGGTCATCACGAACTCGCCCGGCTGCCGGCATACGCCGCCAGCCGGAGTCTTCGCTGTCACGGCCACCGACTTCACTGGATGGCCGGCGAATTTTGTCCGGAAATGTTCGGTCCACCCGACGTCGAACCCGCAGTTCGCCGGTCGGAGCGGTTCGAGACGGACCCCGCGGCCGGCCAGCAGCGGCACCCAGGCTCCATCCGAGCCGAACCTGGGCCAACTCCCTCCTCCCAGCGCAAGAATCACGGCGTCGGCTCGGACGGCACGCTCCCCCTGCGGCGTCAAAAAGCGCAGCTCACCCTGCCCATCCCAGCCGTGCCAGCGATGCTGCGCATGGACCGTCACGCCGGTCCGGCGCAACCGGCGCAGCCAGGCGCGCAGGAGCGGCGCGGCCTTCAGGTCTTTTGGAAAAATTCTCCCGGACGATCCCACGAACGTCTCGATGCCGAGCGCGCGTGCCCAGGCGCGCAGAGCCTCGGGTCCGAACGCTCTGAGCAGGGGTTCGAGTTGCGTGCGGCGGGCGCCGTACCGGGAGAGAAACGGCTCCAGGAGTTCCGAGTGCGTGAGATTCAATCCCCCTTTGCCGGCGAGGAGAAACTTGCGACCGACTGACGGCATGGCATCGTATAGGTCAACCTGAAGAGGCTGCGCACCGCCTGCGACGGCCGCCTCCGCGGCCATCAACCCGGCCGGTCCTCCGCCGATAATCGCGATCTTCAGCGGCTACCTCTTCGCCCCGGGTTGGCCGCAGGGATCGCAGCCGCCATCACGCACATCGTAGTCGATCACTCCACGGCGGCGATCTAACTGGATCAGGCAGCACTCGTCCAGCATCTGTTTGAGCTGCCGGCGTCCCCGCTGCACACGGGACTTCATCCCGGACACCGAGAGGTGCAACCGCTTCGCGGCCGCCTGCTGTGTCAGGCCTTCCAGTTCGACCAGCGTGACCGCGTTCCGATAGTCGGCCGACAACCGGTCGATCATCGGCCGCAGACAACCAGCCAGCTCCGTACGAAGCTGGTCCGAGTCCTCCGTTGCTTCGACGGCGGAAGCAGTTGATGCTTGGTGCTCGGCATCCAGATCGGCCGAGAGGCCGGCGGGCACTTCACGATGCCGCGCCGGCGTCCGGTAATGGTCGATGATTGCGTTGCGCGTGATCTGGAACAGCCATGAGACTATGCGGCGAGGATCCTTGAGGCTGTCGAGTTTTCGATGCATCCGCAGGAAAACCTCCTGCAGGATGTCTTCAACCTCCGCCTCGTTGGCGACACGTTTCGCGACAAAGACCCGAAGGCCATCGTGAACTTGTCGCCATATCGCCTGCGTGTCCTGCGCCATGGTCTCCTCTCTGATCACCGTGCACTTAGCCCGCATTGTTCATGGCGGTTCGTGACGAAACCGCTGAGACGCCACGCGAGACGGGTGCGCGGAGGCGCGAGGAAGGGAAGCGTACTTGAAACAGTACGCTGACCGACCAAGCGACGAGCCCACCCGCCTGCATGCCGAACCCCTGCACGCAGGCTTGTCGTAGCGGCGTATCGGCGGTTGCAGTAGAAGCCTTCATGAATAATGCGGGCTAGGCTACACCCCGTCACGAGGCCGCGCAAGTCGCCGGCTCGGCGGCGTCGGCATGTTTCGGCACGCAGCAGCCGGTATTCTTGAGCGGTCCGGACACGGCTAACTGCTCATGTACCATGAAGACTTCCCAAGCGTTGCCGTCCGGATCGGTGAACCACAGCTTGTCCTGCCGCGCGAAGCAGCAGGCGATGCCGTCCTCGATTTTCTCCAGAATGCCCTGCTTCTGCAGCCGCTGTTTCCACGCGGCAATTTGATCGGGAGACTCGACCTCGATGCCCAGATGATTCACCCGGCTGACCTTGCCGGTGGTGGAAACCAGCGAGAAGTTCAAGGCCGGCGCCGTCAGGTCGAACTTGGCGTAGTCCTCTGTCTGTTTCTGAGGCGTCACGCCGAAGACCTTCTCATAAAATGCCACCGAGGTAGGCACATGCCGCACGTCGATTGAAAGATGGGGTCTCATGGTCTGCTCCTTCCTTGTATAAGAGCCGGGGCCAATTCCCCCGCTCACTCCTATAGACGGAGCACTTCCCAAAAGGACGCAACGATTATGGAAAAGGGTTACAGCCCGATCGTTTCGATCAGCTGGATATCCTCGGCTGTCAACGTGAACTGGTCGGATTGAAGGTCTTCCTTCATATGTTGCGGGCTCGTGGTGCCGGTCAATGGGAGCATGCCAATCTGCATGGCAAACCGAAAGATGACCTGTGCGACACCGGCTCCCATCCGTGTAGCAATGGCCCGCACCTCCGGCTCAACCAGCACCCCCCGATTGGCGGTCAACAATGAAAACCCCTGATAGATGATGCCGTGGGTGCGACAGACCTCCCGGACCTCCCTGTCCCATCCGAGCGCGGCATAACAGCGGTTCTGCACCACCATGGGTTTGTGTGTCGCCCGTTCGCATAACAGGGCCAGTTGTTCGGCCGTGACATTGCTGATCCCAATCATTTTGGCTTTCCCGGATTGATAGAGTCCTTCGATGGCCGCCCACACCTCCCAATCCGCCGCTCCCAGTCCATAGCGCGAATAGGGCCCGTGCAGGACATAGGAATCGAGATAGTCGGCATGAAGGTGGGCCAACGAACTCTCGAAGGACTGTTTGACCTGCGTGGTGATATCGGCCTTCGCATCGTACGGCGTACGATGGTCCTGGCCGTTGACCGGCGTAAACTTGGTTTGGAGAAACAGCGACTCGCGCGCGATCCCCTGCTTCGCGAGTGCCTGCAGCGCGTCTCCCGCCAGCGCTTCCTGATAGTGGATGAGCTGATTGGCCGTATCGATGGCGGTAAAGCCTGCCGCCACGGCTTGCTGGACAAGTTGGGTTGTCGCCTCTTTTTTCCAGGCCGTGCCGTACATCCATGGCGGAAGAGACACGCCCGTATAGGTTTTCAAGGACATGCGTTGCCCCAAGTATACTGACTTGCCCTTCGGCATGGCCACCACATTTTAATTCTTGACTGATCGTTCCATAATATGATACCCATCCCGTCGCCAGGAAAACGAAATGGCCAGACCGAAAGAATTCAATCCCGAAGAAGCCCTCGATAAAGCGACAGAGATATTCTGGCGCCGTGGGTATGAAGCGACCTCGATGGAGGATCTGACGACATCCATGGGCATCAATCGCGGCAGCCTCTACGACACATTCGGAGGGAAGCATGAGCTGTTTCTGGCCTGCATGGACCGGTACTGCCACGGGATGGTGGCCAGCCGGCTCTCCATGCTCAACCAGCCCGGCCCGGCGCTGGAGACTATCCGCACCTTCATTCGCACGATGCTGGAGTTCGGCATTGCCTACCCCACGAGAAAAGGCTGCTTGATCGTCAACACGGTGATGGAGCTGGCCTCGCACGAGAAGGAGATCGGCAATCGAGTGACACGGGCAATGGGCGATCTCGAAGAGGCGTTCTTCAAGGCGCTGACGCGCGCGAAGGAACAGGGCGAATTGCGAAACGGCAAAGACCCGCGGTCGCTGGCCAGGTTTCTGACGACGATGATGCAAGGCGTGATCGTCATGCTGAAGGCCGGCACGCCGGCCGATGTGCTTCGGGATACGACGCGCACCGGGCTGTCAATATTGGACTGAACATATATCGTTGACCGATTCTAAACTGAACGTTCCAGATCGAAGGAGTCACTGCATGACGTGCCATCGCTGCAGCGGCTTGATGCTGGCGGAACAATATGACGACCTGTACGACTATGCCGAACAGGCCGAGTTCGCCGGCTGGCGCTGCGTGAACTGCGGAACAGTGCTCGACCCGGTCATCGTGGCGAACCGGCTCATGGCAACGAGGAGATCATCACCCCTTCAACCAGCCTATGACGGAACCAGATAATACATAGTTGGGCAGTTAAAACCAAAAGGAGGTCAAGTGAGAAACGTTCAGTCTTTTATTGTAATTGTGGGTCTCTTGTTCACGCTTAGCGCGAACGCGGAAAATAATAAGGCTTCCAAGGTGATGAACAAGATCGAGCCGCTCCCACGAGATTTGGAAATTCAACTGGCGCTCAGCGCGCTTCCACCACACCTCAGAGACAATGCAACAGTATATGTTTTAAACCCTGCTAAGGGTTTCGAAGTTGCCCGCAAGGGTACAAATGAATTCCACGCCTTCATTGCTCGAACCGGCGATGATACGTTCAGGGGATCCTGGCCCTTCACGGAATATAGAGGTGATATTCTCTACCCGATTTCCTTTGATAAAGCGGGCTCCAAGGAGCAGATGCGGGTCTTCTTTGACGTAGCAGAGATGCAAGCCAAGGGAACTCCTCCCGGCGAACTCAAGAAAATCATCCAAGACCGCTACAAAGCAGGATTCTATAAAGCGCCGGAACGAGCCGGAATCTCGTACATGCTGTCCCCAGTGCTTAGGGGTTACATTAATCCAGAGGAAAACGACAGCGTAGCGACGCTAAACATTCCCCACGTCATGCATTACGCCCCCCATGTATCTAATAAAGACATAGGTGGCGGGAAGCCCGGTGGCATGAATCCTTTTGTTATCTTTCACGGCCCTCATGGATACACCATACAGTTTCTCGGCCTGACGGAAAGAGCAGCAATTAATAAAGAGTACAAAGAGATGCTTGCAGGACTTTGCAACATCAAAGACCTCTGGTGTTTGCCAAAACCGAAAGGTCAATAAGCCTTTATCTACCAGCTCAAATCTAAGGAGGAAACCATGCGTCTCATGCAACTCGCTCTCAGCGGTCTCTGTCTCCTGCTACTGACGTCCGTTGCCATCGCAAAGGACAAGAAATCCGAGAAGCCGATGGACCAGCAGGCCATGATGGAACTATGGAAGAAACTGGGCACGCCCGGTGAGCCGCACAAGTTGTTTGCCAGCCTGGCCGGCAGCTGGACGACCACGACTAAAGAATGGATGGAGCCGGGCAAGCCGCCCACGGAATCGACCGGCACCGCGGACATGAAGATGCTGCTGGACGGACGCTTTCTCTACCAGGAATACAACAGCCAGATGATGGGACAGCCCTTCTCCGGCATCGGCATCGATGCCTACGACAACATGACCAAGAAATATGTGACGGCCTGGATCGATACGATGGGTACGGGGATTTTCACGATGGAAGGCACGGCCAGCGCCGACGGCAGGACCGTCACGCTGAAAGGGTCGCACCCGGAGCCGGGCGGAGGAAAAATGACGCATCGTGCAGTCTGGAAGATCGCCGACAACAATAGCCAGACCTTCGACATGTATGGCGCGCACCATGGCGGCAAGGAAATGAAGATGCTGGAGATCACCTATACGCGGAAGCCATGACAGCACCGCGCGTTCACGCAAGGAGACACCTATGCAACGACTGATCGGTTTTCTCACCCTGTCGATGCTGCTGGTCGGACTCAGCGGCTGCAGCTATCTGTTCTATCCCCGTGCGGACGACTACGCGATGAAAGCGAAGGGCGCGTCCGGCGTGGAGACGACGATCAATCTCACGACCATGATGGAAGCGAGCGCCGCGGCTGCCAAGGGTGGCACAGGTAAGGACCAGGCGATGGACGATTATCACAACCAGCTGCACGCCCTGCTGGATTCCTTCTGCGGCGTCACGAAGGAACAGGCCAAAACACCGGCCTACGATTTGGCCGTGACGCACAAGAAGGAATTGACGGCAATCTTCTGGCGGCTGTGGAAATTCAAGGACGACCAGCCCCAGCGCGACCAGCACCTCGATCTGTCCATCACCGAATTGAAGGAATTGCGCGAGACGCTGCAAACGATCAAGTAACCAGTAAAAAGGAGGAAAGTAATGTCACGCTCGACAACCACGGTTGCGCCGCAACCAGCGACCGGCCCGGTCACGCTGCTGATCGGCACACGCAAAGGTGCCTTCATCCTGCGCGGCGACCGCGCCCGCCGGACATGGAAACTGTCGCACCCGCAGTTCCTCGGCCAGATCGTGCATCACATGGTGCTCGATCCGCGCGACCGGCGGACCATGCTGATGGCCTGTCGCACAGGCCATCTCGGCCCGACGGTCTTCCGCTCGACCGACGTCGGTAAAACCTGGAAGGAAGCCCAGACCCCGCCGGCCTTTCCGAAGGCGCCAGAGGACGAGAAGGGCCGGGTGGTGGATCACGTCTTCTGGCTCACGCCGGGACACGCGAGCGAGCCGAATGTGTGGTACGCGGGCACCTCGCCGCAGGGACTCTTCCGTTCCGACGACGGCGGCGTCACATGGGAGCCGTTTTCGTACATCAACGACGACCCGCAGTACCGCGAATGGATGGGCACCGTGCAGGACGGCACGCCGGACGGGCCGAAACTGCACTCGATCATCGTGGACCCGCGCGATCCACGGCATCTGTACTTCGGCATGTCCGGTGGCGGCGTGCACGAATCCGTCGACGGCGGCAAGACATTCACGACTCTCCTTGAAGGCCTGGACGTGGTGGAAGGATTTGATCGGAACACGCCGACTGTTCACGACCCCCACTGCATCCGGATTTGTCCGAGCAATCCGGACCGGCTGTACCAGCAGAACCACTGCGGCATCTACCGGCTGGACCGGCCGTCGAACCGGTGGGTGCGCATCGGGAAGAGCATGCCGAAAAGAATCGGCGACGTCGGCTTTCCCATGGTGCTGCACCCGCGCGATCAGAATACCGCATGGGTGTTCCCAATGGACGGTACTGGAGTGTGGCCGCGCGTGAGCCCGGACGGCAAGCCGGCGGTCTACAAGACGCGCAATGCCGGAAAGACCTGGGCACGATTGAACAAAGACTTTCCGAAGGCGCAGGCCTGGTGGACGGTCAAGCGCCAGGCCATGACGGCGGACGCGCACGAACCGGTCGGCCTCTACTTCGGCACGACCAGCGGCGAGATTTGGGCGAGCCGCACAGGCGGTGACAACTGGACCTGTATCGCGCGGCATCTGCCGGAAATTTACTCCGTGGAAGCGGCAGAACTTTAGCCCGCATTATTCATGAACGCTTCTGCTGCAATCTCGGATTCGCCGCTACGACAAGCCTGGCCGCACAGTTTCCGCAGCCAGGCGGGCGGGCTTGCCCCTCGTGGCCTCAACGTACTGTTTCAAGTACGCCTCGGCCACTCAGGGCTCCACGCGCCCATCTCGCTTGGCGACTCCGCAATTTCGCGACGAACCATCATGAATAGTGCGGGCTTACCGTGACTGTTCATATCCCGAGTGCGCTTCGTTCGTATACCGGGCAGAAGAGCGAGGCAGAGGCCGAAGGCCGGACCGTGGGCGAAGTCCTGCAGGCTTTAGATCGTCGCCATCCTGGCCTGCGCTTTCGCATCATCACCGAGCAGGATACAATCCGGGCGCACATCCGAATTTTCGTCAATGACGAACAGGCGCAGGATCTGTCTGCCGCGCTTCGACCGGACGATCAGATCCACATCATCTGCGCGTTGAGCGGCGGATAAAGGAAACTCTATGCTCGATCTCAGACCGACCTGTGAGCACTGCAACAAGGCACTGCCTCCTGACTCGCTTGAGGCACGCATCTGCACCTATGAATGTACGTTCTGCGCCGCATGTGTTGATACTGTTTTGGGCAATGTCTGCCCAAATTGCGGCGGGGGCTTTGTTCCTAGACCAATCAGACCGTCGAAGAACTGGAGAAACGACAACTTTCTAGGCAAGGATCCGCCGAGTACCAAGGTCAAGCACGGGCCGGTTGATCCGGCAGCTCACGCACAGTTCGCAGCTGAGATCAGGACAATACCGCCCGAGAAGCGGTAGTGCACGAAAACGAACCGTTAACCACGTCATCAACACTGACAGCATATTGCGTCGCTCCTTCGTCACTCTATTTTTTGCTGCCGGTTTTGGCGCGCGTTAGACTCAGGCAAGGAGGAACATCGATGTCATCGCAGACTCAGCAGCAAGTCATCGAAGGCCAACGCCAGGATTGGAACCGCGTTGCCAGCGGCTGGGAGAAGTGGGACCGGTTCTTCGACGAGCAGATGGCGTTTCTGAATCACCGGTTGGTGGCCGATGCACGGCTCCGATCGGGCATGCGCGTGCTCGACCTCGGATCGGGAACCGGTTATCCCGCACTGCTCGATGCGCAGACCGTAGGACCGAACGGCAGCGTGACGGGGATCGATCTCGCTGAACAGATGCTGGACGTGGCGCGTCGCAAGGCCTCGTCGCTTGCACTCACGAATGCCACCTTTCGCACGGGCGACGTGACCACGCTCTCCTTTGAAGCAAACTCGTTCGACGCCGTGACGAGTCGCTTCTGCCTGATGTTTCTGCCGGACATTCCGAAAGCCGCCGCCGAGATTGCGCGGGTCTTGAAGCCCGGCGGCTGGCTGACGGCCGCTGTGTGGTCCGGGCCGGATAAGAATCCATCCATCCGCCTGTCCATGGAGGCCATCAAGCAAGTGGTCGAGTTGCCGACGCCGGACCCCGCCGCCCCCGGCATCTTTCGACTTGCGAAACCTGGAGATCTTGCCGGTCTGCTGCAGCAGGCCGGGTTGACCGACGTGACCGATCAGGAATTTCTCGCGGAATGGTCGTACGCGTCCGCCGAAGAGTATTACACGAGCCTGACGGACATCGCCGCGCCGATTCAAAATCTCATGGCGACACTCTCGGCCGATCAGCTGCAAGACGTGAAACGTCGCATCATCCAGGCCGCCACCCAGTACCGGCGAGGCGACAGGATCACCTTTCCCATTGCCGTGCGGATGGTCGCCGCGCGCAAACCGGTGTAGACACGTCACTGGCGATCACGGCGGCTAAGGATATGGATGCCCAGACTCTTTTCATTTTGCGGCTGACCACAGTCCTCGGGATTCTGGGACTTCTCCTGGTAGTCGAGTGGTGGACTCCGTTCCGGGCTCCGATCCGG
>Ga0247727_10017892_pt1 | contig 11221 bp, 9 predicted proteins | sample WisWelCaveWW1625_FD_202498 | JGI IMG/M metagenome (GOLD analysis project Ga0247727, IMG submission 202498) | Biofilm microbial communities from Wishing Well Cave, Virginia, United States - WW16-25 | ecosystem: Environmental > Aquatic > Deep subsurface > Groundwater > Cave microbial mat | place...
CACATCTGTTTGACACAATTTTCATGCGTTGCTACGATGCGGGTTATGTAGGGCCGTCTCCCCTAGCCCAACGATTTGCGTGATACAACACCGTCATCGCTATAAGCGTTTTTACAGGATGCGCTCCCCATGAAATTGATTGGACAGATTTGGCTGGAGGGCAGCCTGATGACCGGCGATCAACTTGAGGAGGGGCTGCGCCTTCAGAAAACGGCAGGCGTCTCCTCCCAGCAGTCGCGTATGCGTCTGGGTGAATATCTAGTGCAGAAGGGCGAGCTCACGGAAGAGGCCGTTGCCCAAGGGTTAGCCCTGCAGTGGCAGCTGCCCTGCCTGACGATGCTGGACCTCGGCACGATCGATCCCGCACTGAGTCGGCAAATTCCGATCTCTTTTGCAAAACGGCATGAATTGCTGCCACTCGCGCGTGTGGGGAAACAGGTCCAAGTGGCCGTCTCAGACCCGCGCAATATCGAAGGCATCGATCAACTGGCGTTGCAGCTCGAATCGGTGTTAGAGATTTTCGTGGCACCGCGTTCTCTGCTGATTGCCGGCATTCAGCATGTATATGAGCAGGCCGGTCAGCCTGCAGAAATGGCGATTGCCGATCTTTCGTATCTTTCGCAAGATCGTCTGGCCCAAGATCCCCTCAAGGCCATCGCCGAACAAATTGTTGCGCCGACGGATTTGCTCGAAACCGCAGATACCGCGCCGATCATTCGCATGGTCAACGCGATGCTGTTCCAGGCCGTCATCCAACGCGCTTCGGACATCCATTTCGAGCCCTTTGAACAGGAGATGTCCGTGCGCTATCGGATTGACGGCATACTGCATTCGATTTTGACGATACCGAAACGCCTTCAGCCGGCACTGCTGTCGCGCGTCAAGATCATGGCGGGTATGGACATCGCGGAAAAACGGCTTCCCCAGGATGGCCGGATGGCGCTGCGCATTGGCAATCGGCATATCGACGTTCGGGCATCAGACGTGCCGGTCCATCATGGAGAACGATTGGTCTTGCGTCTCCTGGATCGATCCCGGATGCTGCTTAACCTTGGCGAGATGGGGCTGTCTTCGGAATTGTTGTCCAGCGTCTCGCGTTTGACTCAGGCGCCGCATGGCATGATTTTGGTCACCGGACCCACCGGGAGCGGTAAGACCACGACCCTCTATGCCGCGCTCAACGCCATCAACACCCCAGAAAAAAATATCATCACGATTGAGGACCCGATTGAGTATCAATTGAAAGGTATTGGGCAAATTCAGGTCAATCCGAAAATCGATCTGACCTTTGCGGGAGGATTGCGTTCGATGCTGCGTCAGGACCCGGATGTCATGATGGTCGGCGAAATTCGGGATGTGGAGACCGCACAGATTGCGATTCATGCGGCGTTGACAGGGCATTTGGTGTTCTCGACGTTGCATACGAATGATGCGGTGGGCGCAATCACGCGGCTGCTCGATATGGGCGTGGAACCCTTTTTGATTGCATCGTCTGTTCTGGCGGTTGTGGCACAGCGTTTAGTCCGTCGTATCTGCCCACAATGTCGTATCCCCCACACCCTCTCGGAGTGGGAGAGGGAGCAACGCATCCGCTTGCCCTCTTTCGGCAGCGGCATAGATGCGCCGGTATTCTATCGAGGGAAAGGATGTGGATACTGTGCACAGACGGGTTTCTACGGCCGTGTCGGCATTTTTGAAATGCTGAGCATGGAGGACGAAATGCGTACAGGGGTGCTCAATAAGGCGGATGCCTCCCGGCTCAGACAGCAGGCCCTGAAACAGGGTATGATTTCGTTACGTGAAGACGGCCTGCGCCATGCGCAGGCCGGAGTGACGACCTTCGAAGAAGTGCTGCGCGTCACACAGGATATTTAACCCCACTCGCGATTTTAAATACACAGTGGGGCAGGCACATCGGGTAGCACAGGTTGCCATGCTGTTTCCTCCACTGCCGCAGGGGGTTCATCTCGATCGCATGCAAATTGAAGATGTGGACATTGTGGTTGCGCTGGATCAGATCACCGCTGCAGCGCAATGGACCTTTCAAATGTTCATGTCGGAAATGGCTGCCAAACTGGTCTCGACCTGCCTTGTGGTCCGCACGCCCACCGGGGCGCGTGGTTATCTGATCACGCGTATGATACTGGACGAGCTGCATGTGATGAATGTGGCGGTACACCCGCACTGGCAGCGACGCGGTCTGGGCACGGCCTTGCTCTGTTTTGCCTTATTCTCCGGCAAGAAACAGGGCATGCGTCTTGCCACCCTGGAAGTGCGTTGCTCCAACCTGCATGCGCAGCATTTTTATCAAAAATTCGGTTTTCGCAAGGTCGGTTTACGTAAAGACTATTATCGCTCGCCTATCGAGGATGCGATCATTTTGACCTATGACGGCCATCTCGGTCGGGGGTAGAGACTGCCGCAGAACGCGGTGATGGCTCGGCGAGAAAATCAAGAACGCGCTCAGCGGTTTGTTCGGCCTGATGAATGCAGTCGGGCACACCTAAACCCCGATAAGGGGCACCCGTCAAAAAAAGCCCGGGGTGCAAGGAGGCCTGCCGTTCGATGGCTGAGACGCGCGCAAGATGCCCGACATGATATTGTGGATTGGCATGCGTCCATCGAAAAACGCGCGAGAGCACCGGTTGGGCTTCAATGCCGAGAATCGATTTGAGGTCCTCCCGAACATAGGTCAGCAGCGTCGCGTCATCCTCTTCCACAATCCGTTCCTGATGCGCCCCTCCCAAAATGGCTCGAATCAGTACACACCCAGGCGGGGCGCAGCCTGGGAATTTTGTCGAACTCCAAGTGGCGGCCAGGATATGCTTTCCCTCTTTCCGAGAGACCACGAATCCAAAGCCGTTCAGAGGATGAGCGATTTCTTCTTTTTTAAACCCGACCGACACGCTGGCCGTCGAGACATAGCCGATGTCTCGAAGCAGATGGGCGAGATCGGCATCCCAAGCCTCTACCCAATCGGCAACGGTATGGGTATGGAGGGTCATCACGACCGCATCGGTCCGTATCGTCTCACCATTTTCTAGCTGAATTTCGTAGCCCCCATTGTGGGGATGCAACGCAACGACGCGGGAATTGACACGCAGTATTCCTGGATTGAGCCGCTGAGATAACGCGGTTACAAGGCGACTCATGCCGCCTTCTGGCCGAACAAACAAGCTCAGGGAATTTGGTGTACTTGCCCCTTGTTGTTTTGCGAACTCCCGTTTCTGCATCCAGAGTCCGAAAATCAGACTGCCATACATGCCTTCAAGTGAGGGAAACTGCGGAAACGTTGCGGCCATGCTCAATTGCTCCACGTCGCCGGCGTAGATGCCCGCCAAAAGCGGTTCGGCCAGTTTGTGAACGGCCTCTTCACCGAGCCTGCGGCGGACGAATTCGGCAATGCTCTCGTCATGAGAGAGGTCGTAGGGTCGCAGAGACCGCTTACGCGGGATCAACAAATCCAACCCCATTTTTAGTTTTCCGGTCAGAGAAAATAGCGGACTCATTAAAAATGGGCGAACCCGTGTTGGCACCATCAGGCTCATCCCCATCGGCAAGGGTAACAACTTTCCATCGCTTAGAATATAAACCGCAGGCTCGATTTTGGGCGTTGAAATCAGCGGCACACCGAGGCTCTGACAGAGCGCGACCGCCCAGGGCTTGAGCGTCACAAAGGAATCCGGCCCGCCTTCCAGTGTAAAGCCGTCCTCAAATTTTGTGATGACCTTGCCACCGAGATGACCTTCGGATTCGATCAGCAGAGGCGAACAACTCTGCCCCGTGGCGCGCCCCTTGTGCTCGAGAAAATAGGTACATGCGGTCCCGGTAATTCCTCCGCCGATGATCGCGACACGCTTCGGGGAGAGCGCCATTTAAGACGGGAGCACGTGGCGTATCGCGGCGGCCATCGCGCGAATCAAGTGGGGATGGGTATTCAATGAAGCCATGCGACAAAGCACGATCCCTACAGACTGTGCTATTTGTCGATAGAGAATATCAATATCATAAAGAATCTCGATGTGATCGGAAACAAACCCAATCGGGGCAATCAGGATTTTTTTGATGCCTTGATGCGCGGCCTGTCGGATGCAGGTCTCAACATCGGGTTCGAGCCAGTGCCCGGCGCGCAACCCGCGGCTTTGATAGGCCACGCGCCATACACCGCAGGGAACACGTCTGGCGACTTCTTTGGCCGTATCCTCGATTGCGCGCGGATAGGGATCATCCTCCGGCACATCCGGCAGCGAATGTGCCGTAAAAAGCGTTAAATCCGGCGCATGAGAACGCATTGCCTTTTGCAATTGTTCTGCAAACGCGTCGAGTAAACAGGGCTCCCTATGCCAATCATTGACGGGAAACAGCGAAAATTTTGCATCGGTTTTTAAAAGGGCCTCATGGAGCGCGCGATGGTAGGCACCCACGCTCCATGTAGAGTATTGCGGTGCGAGACACAGGGTCCCCACTTGCTGGACCCCTCTCTCTTTCATTTGTGTGACGGCATCAATAATAAAGGGATACGAATGACGCATCCCGACATAAACGGGTATGTCCAAGCCTTGCCGACCCAGTTCGGCTTCGAGGTCCGTTGCCTGCTGTTGTGTGATTTCGAGCAATGGCGAATGTCCCCCAATGGCACGATAACGTTCTCGGATGGTTTCGACCATCGTCGCAGACGGTAGTCTTCCCATCACCCGCTCGAGAAACGCCTCGAGTTCTTCTAACCGGGCGGGGGTGCCATGGGCCATTAACAAAACGGAAGTCGCATGGGCCATCGGGGCGCGTGGGTTAGGCGGAACGGGCTGAAACGATTCCAGCACTTCTTTCATGGACCCTCTCAATGGCTGTGGCCACATGGTCGATCGGTGTTTCAGGCAGGATGCCATGCCCGAGATTAAAGATATGGCCCGGACGGCCTTCGGCGCGCATCAAGATGTCGTCAATTTGGTGATGAATTTCAGAAGCAGGCCCGAAGAGCACTGCAGGGTCGAGGTTGCCCTGAACCGCCCTGTCGAAACCGATGATTTTCCAGCCTTCATCTAAGGGGATGCGCCAATCGAGACCGATGACATCTCCGCCCGCTTCTTTTTGGAGGGACAAAAGTGTCGCCGTGCCTGTGCCAAAGTGAATGATCGGCACATGGGTGGAAAGCCCCTCAAACAACATTTTCATATAGGGCAGGACAAATCTACGATAATCGTAGGGAGAGAGTGCACCCACCCAACTATCGAAAACCTGCAAGGCCTCGGCCCCTGCCGTGACCTGTGCCAATAGATAATCGGTCGTCACACAGGTGAGACGGCGCATCAAAAGGTCCCAAACCTCAGGTGCGCTGTACATCATCTGCTTGGTGCAGAGATAGGCGCGAGAGGCTCCCCCCTCAATCATGTAGCTCGCCAGCGTAAACGGCGCACCTGCAAAGCCAATCAGAGGCACCTGCAATGCTTTACGGGCTAACCGAATGGCCGATAAAACCCCGGAGAGACTTTCTTCAACCACAACCGGGCGGAGGGCGCTCACGTCATCGATGCTGCGAATACGATTTGAAATGACCGGTCCTTCGCCTTTGACGAAATTAAGTTGCAGTCCCATCGGTTCAAGGGGTAACAGGATATCGGCAAAGATAATGGCAGCGTCCAAGTCAAAAACTTGAAGCGGTTGAAGCGTAATTTCTGCCGCCAGCTCTGGAATTTTGCAAATTTCAAGAATGGAATGGCGCGCACGGATCTCGCGAAAGGCCTTCATGTAACGGCCTGCCTGCCGCATAAACCATACAGGCGTGCAATCGACGGTCTGCCTCCGGCAGGCCCTTAAGAATCGATCGTTCATGATTGCAAGAGTTTGATGCCGCCTGCCTGTGCTGAAGATGGGACAACCATTTTGGCCTTATACATAACGACTTCTGACGCGATGTCAGTATAGCATGGTCTGTCTATTGTCGTATGATGAGCGTGGCCATGACATCTATTTGACAGCATCCGGCAACGCCGTTAGAATACTTTTACGATGGAGGGGTTACAGGAAATGCAGATGAAATGCCAAATTGAAGACGTGGCCCCTTTGGTGAAATCCCTGAAAGTGACGGTCTCTAAAGAAACCATCAGACAGGAGATCGCTTTGGCCTATGCCCATTTGAAACGGGAGGTCTCTGTGCCTGGATTTCGTCCGGGCCAGGCTCCGCTGTCGCTCCTTGAAAAGAAATACGGGCAGAAAATTCATAGTGACGTCATTGAGAAAACGCTTCGGAAGGCCCTTCACCAGGCCATGGAGGAAAGCGCGCTGGTCTATGTGACGGTGCCAATCATCGAAAATGCAGGTTATACGGAAGATGCTGCATTTTCGTTTACAAGCCGTATCGAGATTGCCCCAGAAATTCATCTTCAGTATTCGGGTCTCGCGCTCCCTCGCGTCGATTTTGAGATCAAACCCGAACATGTAGATGACGCCCTGTGCCGCATCCAGGAAGACTGTGGGGTGTGGGGAGTTTGCCCGGAAGATCATGTGGCCTCCCATGGAGATTACGTCGTTGTCGATACAAAATTGTTTGTCGCGGGCCAAGCCTTGCCGGACCGCGAAGGCATTGTGACCCTGAAGGTCGGCTCAAAAACCAATCATGAAACGATCGAGTCGGCCGTGCTCGGTAAGAAGAAGGGGGACATTGCAGAGTGTTCGGTTTCCTATGCGCTGGACCATGAGGATCATCCGCTTGCCGGAAAGACCGTTTTGTATCACATGACACTGCAAGAGATTAAAGAAAGGCCAGAGACCCCTCTCGATGACGATCTGGCGATAGATGCGGGTTTTTCATCTCTCTTGGAGATGCGCAACCATGTGACGCACGCGCTCGAAGAACGCATAAAGATCGAAAGCAAAAACCGAGAGAAAGACAGGCTCTTAGCGAAGTTGCTTGAGACGCATACCTTTGATCTTCCCCCCTCTCTGGTCGCATCGGAAATTCGTGTGCTCGTAGAGAACCATGAGCCTGAGCCCTTATCGGATGCGGATTCAGAAAGGGCCGCCGCGTGGGGCGCCCTTTGTCAGAAGTACGGCCAGCAAGCCGAAACAAATGTAAAAATCTATCTTCTGCTCAACGCCATTGCCGCGCGCGAGCAGATTCAAATCACGGAGCAGGAGATTGACCAGGAAATCGAGCGTTGTGCAACACGTCTGCGTTGCACGCAACAGGAAGCACGTCACTTATTGAGTCGTGAAGGGAGAGGACAAACATGGGTGGCGCAAATGCGCTATGAGAAAACCCTCGACCGGGTCCATGCCCTGACCCGTTTTGAGGATACGTTGGATACACAGAGGCCTGTGGCCTCATTACAGGAGGCCGTCTCATGTTGATTCCGATGGTAATCGAGCAAAGCACGCGCGGGGAACGGGCGTATGATATTTATTCGCGGTTGCTCAAAGATCGCATTATCTTTTTAGGGACCGGGGTAGACGATAGCGTCTCGAATGTGGTGATTGCCCAATTATTATTTCTGGCAGCGGAGAATCCAGAAAAGGAGATCAATCTTTATATCAATTCTCCGGGGGGATTGGTCACGTCGGGGCTTGCCATCTACGACACCATGCAATACATCAAGGCTCCCGTTTCTACGATTTGTATTGGGCAGGCCGCCAGCATGGCCGCCTTGTTGCTCTCTGCTGGGCAGGCGGGCAAACGCTATGTCTTGCCCAACGCGCGCGTTTTGATTCACCAGCCAATGGGCGGGTATCAGGGACAGGCAACGGAAATCGAAATTCATGCCAGGGAAATCCTGAAAATTCGGGAACGCCTGAACGAAATCCTTGCACAGCATACCGGCCAGCCTATTGAGAAAATTCGTACGGACACAGAACGCGATTATTTTATGTCGAGTGAAGAAGCCAAGCAATACGGTCTCGTGGATGAAATTATTGTCAAGGCCCCGCCGACACAGCAGAAATCCTCCCCTCCCCAAGAGAGGTAGCCCATGGCAAAACAGGATAAAAACAGCGATGCGTTTATGCGTTGTTCGTTTTGCGCAAAGCACCGCGACCAGGTTAAAAAACTGGTGGCAGGCCCGTCGGTTTATATTTGCAATGAATGTGTGGACCTCTGCAACGACATCATTGCGGAAGAAATCACGCCTGCGTGGAATACCGATATTTGGAACGTGCCCAAACCACAAGAAATTCGAAAAAAGCTCGACCAGTATGTCATCGGGCAGGCACATGCCAAAAAGCTGCTTTCTGTAGCGGTTTACAATCACTATAAGCGCGTCATCCATAATTCCCAGGATGGCGACGTCGAACTCCAAAAAGGCAATATTCTGCTCATTGGCCCGACAGGCACCGGAAAGACCCTGCTCGCACAAATTCTGGCGCGTATTCTGAATGTGCCGTTTACGATCGCAGATGCCACGACGCTGACCGAGGCCGGATATGTCGGAGAGGATGTTGAAAACATCATTTTGAAATTGCTGCAGGCGGCGGATTACGACGTGCAGCGCGCGGAACGCGGTGTCGTCTATATTGATGAGATCGACAAAATTTCAAGAAAGAGCGATTCTCCGTCGCTGACGAGAGACGTCTCTGGCGAAGGGGTGCAGCAGGCCCTCTTAAAGCTGATTGAAGGGACGGTGGCCAATGTGCCCCCTCAGGGGGGGCGAAAACATCCGCACCAGGAGTTTATTCGTGTCAACACACGCGATATTCTCTTTATTTGCGGTGGGGCGTTTGTGGGCCTCGAGACCCTGATTGCGCAACGCCTCAATGAAAAAGCCATTGGGTTTAGTGCGCCTGCGGCGGTTCATTTCGAGCGCAAAAATAGCGAGTGGCTCGCGATGGTGCAGCCGGGCGACCTGCTCAAGTATGGCTTGATTCCTGAATTTATCGGGCGGCTTCCTGCGGTTGCTACACTGGAGGATTTGGACGAGTCGGCGTTGGTCCGCATCCTGATTGAACCCAAGAATTCCCTCATCAAGCAGTATGAAAAAATGTTCGCTTTCGATCATATCAAGCTCAAGTTTACCGAGGGTGCCATTACGCTTCTGGCAAAACGCGCATTTCAACAGAAGACTGGTGCGCGTGGCCTGCGCGCCATTCTTGAAGAAACCATGCTGGAGATGATGTATGACGTGCCTTCCATGAAGAACGTGAAGGAATGTATCGTCACAGAAGAGACCGTTGCCGGTTCAGGCAAGCCCCTCTTTCTCTATGGGCGGGAAAAAGAGATGCAGTCGGCCTGCTGAAATCGAACCTTACAAAAGGGCTTCGAGATGGTGGCCGACCGATTGTGCCAGCGCGATGGGGTGATATCCCCCTTCAAGGACGGAGACCATCCTCCCGTGACAATGGGTTTCTGCAAGAGATTTCACGAGTCGGGTCATTTCTGTAAACCCATCCTCGGTCACATCAAGTTGCGCGAGCGGATCGTCGCGATGCGCATCAAACCCGGCTGAAATCAGGACAAAGTCCGGTCGAAATTCAGTCATGGCGGCAACGAGCATCTTCTCCATTTGTTGCAGAATCTCTTTGTCTCCCGAGCCTGCTGCGAGCGGACAATTGCATGTCGCACCCTCGCCCTCGCCGGTTCCGCGCTCTGAGCGGGCACCCGTCCCTGGATAAAACGGGTACTGATGTGTGCTGAAGTAGAAGACCGTGGGGTCGTCATAAAAAAGCGCCTGCGTACCGTTCCCATGATGCGCGTCCCAATCCACAATGAGGATGCGGTTGCAGGCATGCTGTTTTTGAAGATAGCGTGCGCCCACCGCCACGTGATTGATCAGGCAGAATCCCATCGCGCGGTCCGCCATCGCGTGGTGTCCAGGGGGGCGAAGGGCGCAGAAGGCGTTGGTCAGCGCTCCCATCATTACCTGGTCCAGTGCCATCAACAAACCCGACGTCGCCATCGATGCGGCATCGAGAGACATCGGGGCGAAGGGCGTGTCCGGATCCAAATTGCCATATCCCCGCGAGGGAATCTGCTGCAACGTGTTGTAATAGGAAGCCGTGTGTACCCTCGCAATCCAATCGTGAAGATCTGCGCGTCGCGTGGGTTCGATGAGGGTGAGGTGCGCGGACAGACCGGTCTGTATCAGATGATCCCGAATGACCGTAAGACGCGTCGGCGCCTCCGGATGGCCTGCCCCCGTCTCATGTTGCCAGTAAATCGGATGCGTGATGAAACCCGTGGGCATCGGCTCCTTAGGGACGCGGATGACTGCGCTGATGGATCTTTTTGAGATGTTCTCGTGTGACGTGGGTATAGATTTGTGTGGTTGCGAGGTCGGCGTGCCCGAGCATCATCTGAACGGACCGCAGGTCCGCACCGCGTTCGAGCAGATGTGTGGCAAACGAATGCCGCAGCATATGTGGGGTGAGACGTCGCGTGATTCCGGCCATACGGGCATAGCGTTTGAGGTGTCTCCAAAAAATTTGCCGACTCATGCCATGGCCTTGTGCCGTGACAAACAGAGAGGGCGAATCGCGGCCCTTCAACAGCTTCATACGAATTTCATGCAGGTATCGCACGACTTTCTCTTTGGCCCACTGCCCGATCGGTACCACACGCTCCTTCTCTCCTTTGCCCTGCGCGATGAGGTAACCGCTTTCCATGTTGAGGGATCGCACTTGCAAGCCGACGAGTTCGGAAACGCGCAGACCCGTTGCATAGAGCAGTTCGATCATGGCATCGTCCCGGATCGCGCGTAACGTATCCCCTTTATGCAGATTGAGTAGTGCAATAACTTCTGTTTCAGGAAGTGTTTTGGGTAGGCGCAGCGCAGGTGGCGGGTTCTGGAGGGGCGCAAGCGGGTCCTCGGCGATCTCTCCCTCGGCAAGCATAAACCTGAAGAATCCACGTAAGGTGGAGATCCGACGCGCGATCGACGTAGCCGCTTGACCGCGGGATCTCAAAACAGACAAGTAGTCCAGGACATCTTCTCTACCGATATCTGCCAAGTCCTGCCTGTTGCGTGCTTTTGCAAGATAGGCAACGAACGCCCCAATATCGTGCGCATATGCCGCAAGGGTATTTTTAGACAGCCCTTTCTCCACGGACACATAGGACAGGTACTGGTCTACGCGTGTTACAATCATGAGACTGTGGCAGTGTAGCGGAAATGAGGGCGAGAATGAAGCCCTCACCCATGAGATGGAGCGGCGTGCCCTCCAATGCTCTCGTGTATGTGCTGTACGCGTGTACGTGCCCTCTCCCACAGGAAGGGTTGTATAGGCTATCGTTCTCAGT
>Ga0247727_10017893_pt1 | contig 11220 bp, 6 predicted proteins | sample WisWelCaveWW1625_FD_202498 | JGI IMG/M metagenome (GOLD analysis project Ga0247727, IMG submission 202498) | Biofilm microbial communities from Wishing Well Cave, Virginia, United States - WW16-25 | ecosystem: Environmental > Aquatic > Deep subsurface > Groundwater > Cave microbial mat | place...
GAGGTTGGGCAGACCGGCATTGTCGGCAATGTCGCCCAGACTGGAAAACCCCGCATCGCTCTGGACGTTGGGTCTGACGCGGTGTACTTCGACAACCCGGACCTCCCAAACACCCGTTCCGAAATGGCTTTGCCCCTTAATTTGCGCAGTCGAACAGTCGGGATTCTTGATGTCCAAAGCCTCAAAGCCGGCGCATTCACCGAGTCGGACGCAAACACTTTGAACATCTTGGCAGATCAGGTCGCGATCACCATTGACAATGCCTATTTGTTTGAGCAATCGCAACAAGCCTTGAACGAAGTGCAATCCTTGTATCGCCAATATCAGGCGCAGGAATGGCAGTCGTTTACAAAACAGGAAGCGAAGATTGGTTATCACCAGTTCTTGATTGGTGGCAAACCAATTGAAATACCGGTCGAGTCGGATGAGATCCAGGAAGCAATGGAAAAAGGCAAAATCCTCGTCACCAACGCTGCGCAAAGCGATACCGAACCGTCCATTGTCGTCCCTGTCAAACTTCGCGGACAGACGATCGGTGTGCTCAATATCAAGGCGCCATCGAAGAATCGCCAATGGAATCAGGACGAAATCAACCTCGCTCAAGCCATTTCAGATAGGCTTGCCCTTGCGCTCGAAAACGCGCGACTGCTGCAAGAGTCACAACGCCGCGCAGTCAAGGAACAAAAAATCGGCGATGTAACCGCCAAGATCGGCGCATCCATCAACATGCGCAACGTGCTCCAAACTGCTGTGGAAGAATTGGGCCGCGCTTTGCCCGGATCAGAAGTTGTGATTCAATTCCAAAGCGACAAAGACAATGGTTCCAAATAATCAAAGGCTTTATGAGTAATGAATAATCTCTGCTGCGATATTTCGTACAACGACCGAGATGAATATCATGAAACGACTTGACCAATTTCTAAAGACGGAAACGCAAAAGTATGCGCTCACAGGCGCGCTATTCGGACTTCTGTTCCCTATAGTTGCGACCTTGATAAGAATTGCAAATTCCAATTTGCCGTTTGAATTTTCCAGCGTTGTTACTGTACAAGCCACCGATTCTCTCTTGTGGGTCATTGATACAGCGCCATTCTTTCTTGGTTTATTCGCTCTTTTTGCCGGGCAACGACAGGATAACTTTCAGAAATCGAACCTTGAATTGAAACAAAAGGAAAATGAACTGGAGAATATCAAGAAAAATCTTGAGAGAAGTATCGAAGAACGCACCACCGAGCTTGCGAGTCGCAATACAGAACTTGATAATGCAAACACACAGATCCAACGCCGCGCCGCCCAATTTGAAGCGCTGGCGGAAGTTACACAGTCCATCACCTCCGTGCGCGATCTCCGGGAACTGCTGCCGCATATTGCAGAAGTGATTAGCGAAAAATTTGGCTTCTATCATGTCGGCGTATTCCTGCTTGATGAAGTTAATGAATACGCTGTGCTAAGCGCAACGAACAGCGAAGGCGGCAGGAAAATGCTTGAGCGCAAACACCGTCTGCGCGTGGGTGAGCAAGGAATTGTGGGCGTTGTAACTGCCACTGGAGACCCGCGTATCGCGATGGATGTCGGTGTGGATGCAGTCTTTTTCAACAACCCTGAACTGCCAGACACGCACTCCGAAATGGCTCTTGCCCTCAAAAGCGGTGGCCGCGTCGTTGGCGCGTTGGACGTGCAAAGCACAGCGACAGCCGCATTCACCGAAGAGGATATTCAAATGTTAAGCCTGCTCGCCAGCCAGGTAAGCCTGGCAATTGAAAATGCGCGTCTCTTCGACGAAGCCCGCAGAGCGCTGGCAGAATCCGAAGCAGTGAGCCGCCAGTCCACACGCGAGGCTTGGAGGCGACTCCCTGCTGAACAGAACCTTCTTGGATACCGATACAACCTGACCGGCGCGGCACCGCTTGAAAAGCCGGTTGAAGTAACGGCATCCGTCGAAAATAACAACGGCAAACAAGTTGAAGCGAGTCAGGTCGTAGTCCCGATCGAATTGCGAGGCGAAACCATTGGCACGCTGGTCGTTCAATCTCCATCCGCCAGCGGATTGAATCAAGACCAGATTGATCTTATCAAAGCCGTGGCGGACCGCGTAGCGCTTTCTGCAGAAAACGCGCGCCTATTCGACGAGACCTCACGCCGCGCTGAACGCGAACGCCTGGTATCAGATATCACAGGCAAGATCCGCAGCGTGAACGACCCACAATCAATGATCCAGACTGCAATGGACGAGCTCCGCAAGGCTCTGGGAGCCAGCCGTGTTGAGGTTATTCCCCAGATCGTTAAAGGCGCTGAAAAACCACAAGGATAGATCGCGAGGAAATATGGCATTTACAATTGCTATGTCAAACGAAAAGGGCGGCGTTGCAAAAACAACTTCAACATTATCATTGGGCGCGGCGCTCGCTGAATTGAACCATCGCGTTCTTCTGGTCGATCTTGACCCGCAAGCCAACCTTAGCCTCGCGCTGGGGTTTGAAACCGGGGAGGTTGAGATCACATCTGCAAATGTGCTGATAGAAAACGCGGCGATAAGAACCGCGATTTATAAAACTGAAGTCGCCAATTTGGAACTTGTCCCTTCCAACTCACGGATCGAAAGCGCGGAACAATTCTTACCAATGCGAAGTCACTATCTCTCGACGCTTCAAAACGCCCTTGAAGCTGATTCGCTTCCTTATGACTACATCCTGCTTGATTGCCCCCCTGCACTGGGCGCGATCACACTTAACGCGCTATCAGCGGTGGACTTGTTGATCATCCCTACCCAAGCTGAATATTTTTCTGCATATGCATTAAGGAACATGATGGGCTCCATCCGACGGGTACGTCAGGAAAGCAACCCAAATCTCGCCTATCGAATCCTTGTCACATTATTGGATCGCCGCAACCGTACGCATCGCAACATCTTCGAACAATTACAAGCCACATTCGGACAAGGCGTTTTCACCACAGTGATTGAAATAGACACGAAACTCCGCGAAAGCCCGATCGCGGGCGTGCCTATCACGCAATATAGACCGACAAGCCGCGGCTCACAACAATACCGTGTCCTTGCCCAGGAGTTGATTGAATATGCCAAAGAAGAAGCCAATCGACAAACGTCTTAAAAATTTATTTGAAGACGTAAAGCCTGAACAGGCTCCGGCAGAGACAAGACCTTCTTCCCGCAAACGCGCTTCGGCACAACGGAGCCCTCAGCCAGTTGAAATTAAGCGCGGCGAAAAATCCATGCCGCCTTTGGAGTTGGAGGCAATAACCCATATTTCCCAGCCTGATTCTGTCATGTCGCTTGCATTCCAGTCGGGGCATAATACCTGGGCAACCCTGCAAGTGATGGACGAAACCGAACAACGCAGTTGGAATCAGGATGAACAATTACTGGTAAAGCAGGTAACAGATCAACTTTCACTTGCGCTGGAAAACGCACGCTTGTTCCAGGAGACCCAGCGACGCGCCCAGGAAATGACCGCACTCGCCGAGGTTGGGCGCGAGATCTCTGCCACGTTGGAACTGGAGATCGTCCTCGAAAGAATTGCTTCCTACGCGTATGATTTATTACAGGCTACATCAGCGGCGGCGTACTTACCAGTGGAGCATGGCGAGAGATGGCAAGCTGTTGCGACTGTAGGATTGGATGCCGTTGAGATCAAGAATGACTATGTGAACCGCGGGGAGGGCGTTCTTGGAAAGGTCGTCATGCAACAAAACGGCACGATCATGAATAACGTGGATCAAATGCCTGACGCCATCACAATATCGGGAACCGAAAGGGTAGACTTATTCGAACACCTTATGGGCGTTCCAGTTCTATCGGGGAACCGCGTAACAGGCATGCTGGCAGTATGGCGCAATGGGCAAGGACGCGAATACACACAAACAGAATTGGAATTCCTTACCAGCCTTTCGCGGCAGACCGCCATCGCGATTGAGAACGCGCGCTTGTTCCAGGAAACACAGCAGGCGCTCGAAAGAGCGCGGTATCGCGCGCAAGCGGAAAACCTGGTCAATGAGCTTGCAACACACTTTCTGAACGTTGATAACCCAGCCCTAATCAACCAGGTGATCACCGACAACCTGGGAAAGTTGGGAAGATTCTTTGAGATTGATCGGGCATACATTTTCCTGTTCAACAATGACGGACTCACCATGGATAACACCCACGAGTGGCGGCAGGAAGGGATCGAATCTTATATTGACGATTTTCGCAATGTGCCGCGCACTACGCTTCCTTACATGATGAGCCACTTAAATCGCATAGAGCCCTTTGTTGTTTCCAGCGTCGCTGATATGCCGGAGGAGTCCGGGATTGATAAAGAAGAATACATGAGGGAACGCATTCAATCTATTATGTGCGCGCCAGTAACACTGCAAAATCAACTTGTTGGTTTTGTAGGCTTGGATTCGGTCCGTCGAAAACGAAGCTGGACAGAGGAGGATATTTTCACTCTTCGGCTCTTCGGACAGATCGCGATTGGGGCCCTGGATCGCGCCCGAAGTCAGGATGCTCTTGGCAAATCCGAAGCAGACCTGCGCGCGCTGTTCTCGTCCATGCAGGACGTGGTAATCGTTTATGACAAAGATGGACGGTATTCCCGTATCGCGCCAACCAATCCGGCGCTGCTGTTTCGCCCGCCGCAGGAAATGGTCGGCAAATTGATCCATGAGGTCCTCCCAAAAGATTTACATGAACCATTTATGACGACCATACAAAAAGTGCTGGCAGGCGAAGAAAATGTAAACATCGAATATCCACTCACACTTGGCGGACAGCAATTCTGGTTCGATGCCAGTGTCTCCAAACTTACCAATGACCAGGTGTTTTGGGTGGCGCGCGATATTACCGAACGCAAACTTTCAGAGGAAGCAATTCGGCGCCAGAACCAATATCTGGCTGTGTCTTCGGAAATTGGTCGCATCGTCACATCCACGTTGGATTTGAATTCGATCTTCACCCGCACTGTAAGCCTGATCAGTGAACGATTCGGATTTTACTTCGCCGCAATCTATATCATTGAGGAGACCGGCTTTAACGCTATACTCCGTGAGGGTACCGGAGCGGCGGGTGAAAAAATGAAAGCGCAAAGACATTCCATGGTGGTTGGTTTCAACTCAATCGTTGGTAAGGCAGCTGAACGCGGGGAACCAATTCTCGTGAACGACATAGAGCATGAATCGCTTTACCAGCCCAACCCACTTCTGCTCGACACACACTCAGAGGTCGCAATCCCCCTGCGGATCGGCTCTCGCATCGTCGGCGTGATCGATATTCAATCCAAGCAAACCAATGCTTTTACACAGGATGATCTCCTGGTTTTGCAATCACTTGCAGATCAGGTTGCCGTGGCCATTGATAACGCCCGTTCCTACGAACTCTCACAGCAACTCATCAAAGACCTGCGCGAAGTTGACCAGTTAAAGAGTCAGTTCCTCGCGAACATGAGCCATGAACTGCGAACGCCATTGAACTCCATTATTGGTTTCTCGCGCGTGATCATCAAAGGTATTGACGGACCCGTAACAGATATGCAACAACAGGATCTGACCGCCATCTACAACTCCGGCCAGCATCTCCTGGGATTGATCAATGATATTCTTGACCTGGCGCGCATCGAAGCAGGCAAGATGGAATTAAACTTCGAGGAAGTCCATCTCTCCGAAATGACAACGAGCGTAATGTCCACCGCAAAGGGCCTCGTAAAAGAAAAGCCGATCCAACTGCTGCAACGCATACCTGCCGATATGCCCACAGTACGCGGTGATACGATGCGCGTCCGCCAGGTTCTGCTAAACCTGATCTCAAATGCATCCAAATTCACGGATGAAGGCTCGATTACTGTTGAAACCCTCGTCCAGAAGGGACCAACAGGCAAGCTGGAAGCATTGATCAACGTTATAGACACCGGACCGGGAATTTCTTTGGAAGATCAGGAAAAATTATTCAAAGCCTTCTCACAGGTGGACGGTTCTGCAACTCGCAAGAGCGGCGGCTCAGGATTGGGCCTCTCCATTTGCGCAAACCTAGTACAATTGCACGGCGGCCGTATCAGCGTCCATAGTGAAATTGGAAAAGGGTCAACATTCTGGTTCACCTTGCCTTTATATCACCAGCCCCAGGAGGAAATTCCCGAAGGCAAGAAAGTTGTTTTGGCAATTGACGATGACCCGCAGGTTATTGCACTGTACGAACGTTACCTCAACCCTCAGGGCTATCACGTTGTGCCGCTCACAGATCCTTCAAAAGCCAAGGAGCGAATCCTGGAGATCAAACCCTATGTTGTCACGCTTGACATCATGATGCCCAACCTGGATGGATGGGCGGTTCTGACCAAACTTAAATCTGATCCCGATACCAGGGATTATCCTGTCGTCATTTGCTCCATCATGGAACAGGCGGACAAGGGGTTCAGTCTGGGCGCGGCGGATTATCTCGTCAAGCCCATCCTCGAAGAGGACCTTGTCCATGCGCTTGACCGCTTGAACCGGAACGGAGAAATCCGCGAAGTGTTGGTGATAGACGACGACCCGAATGATTTGCGTTTGATCGAAAAACTCCTAAATCAACACGGTCAATACAAACCTATCCTCGCCGCAGGCGGACGCAAGGGATGGGAAGCGATCAAAGAAAGAGCGCCGCACGCGATCATCCTCGATATCTTCATGCCTGATATGGACGGATTTACGATACTGGAAAATTTGCGGGAGAATCCCGCTCTCCGCGATATTCCCGTGTTGGTTGTAAGCGGCGGCGGGTTGACCGATGAACAGCAAAAGCAATTGAGTGACTTCGGACAGCGCCTGATCACCAAAGGGTCGCTCAGGGAGGATGAACTGATCTCAAGCATTGAAAATGCTCTGAAGCGGATCGGTTCATAACCCCCGAAGGCCCCTGGCGGTTTGAGCGCGTAAATCAACTCAAAAGAGAAACCCATTCTATGTCATTTGTAATCAGGTGTTTGGACTGCGGTCACGCCGCGTCCTTTATGCCAAAATCCATGCAATGCCCGCACTGCAACAGCCAGTGGCGCGAAGCGGAATACGATATGGTCGAGGTGGCGAAGACGTTTCCCTCAGGGCTCAAAGATCGCCCATTTGACTTATGGCGTTATCGCGAGTTATTGCCAATCCGCAACCCAAACCCAACATTGAGGCTCGGCGAAGGAGGCACGCCGCTCATCCAGGCGGCAAACCTGGGGATGATGCTGGGTTTGCCCAACTTGTTCATCAAGGATGAACGGCAAGGTCCAACCTCCTCGTTCAAAGATCGGCAGGCGGCTGTCACTATTGCCGCGCTCAAGGAAGGCGGCGTCACAGAAATGGTTGCCGCATCCACCGGCAACGTCGCCATCGCTCTTTCAGCGTATGCGGCCCGGGCGGGGATCAAACTCTGGGCTTTCGTCACCAGCCTTGTTCCCGGAGTCAAGATGCGTGAGATCGCTTTATATGGCAGTCAGGTGATTAAGATCACGGGGTCATACGATCAGGCAAAACAGGTCGCTGCAGAATTTGCCCGCCAACGCGGACTCTATCAAGACATGGGTGCGCGCACAGTCACCGCGGTCGAAGCGATGAAGACGCTTGCCTTCGAGATCGCGGAACAACTAACCATGCACAACGGTCTTCCTCCCGGCTCATCCGAGGCTTCACCCAAGTGGCGCACACCCGATTGGTACATTCAGGCAGTTAGCGGCGGCATGGGACCGCTTGGCGTTTACAAGGGTTTTCGAGAACTGAAACAACTCGGGCTTATTGATCGAATTCCAGCCATCGCTCCCATTCAGGCAGAGGGCTGCGCCCCGATGGTCGAGAGTTGGAAAAAGGGCCTGGAAACAGCAGAACCCGTTCTTTCTCCAAAGACTCGCATTGAAACACTGGCAACAGGCGACCCTGGACGAACGTATAAAATGTTGCGCACTCAAGTTAATGAAACCAATGGCGTTTTTGAAAGCGTTACTGATGAAGACGCCTTCCGCGCCATGCACGTTCTCGCAAAGATGGAAGGCATCTCGGCGGAGCCGGCATCGGGCGTGGCATTCGCGGGCTTGTTCAAGCTGGTGCGGGCAGGCATCATCAAACCAACCGATACGGTGGTGGTGAACTGCACCGGGCACACTCTGCCTGCGGAACAATTCCTCTTCGGTGAAAACTGGACTCGCGATGTGGATCTGCAGGCAAAGGAAGAACAGGCTGCGACCCCGCAGGAAGGCTTGCTCTCCGCGCTGAACAATGTGACACCGAACCGCTTCCCGCGCGTTGCGGTGGTTGATGACAGCCCCGAGGCGCGTCGTCTCATCCGACGAATTCTTCAGTCGCAGGGCGATTTTGAGATCTTTGAAGCCACAGATGGACGCGAAGCCATAGAACTTGTAAACAAGGAACATCCCGACCTCGTTATCCTCGACCTGATGATGCCCGAAGTGGACGGCTTCGCCGTGTTGGACGCGTTGCGCGGTAAACCCGAAACAGCGAACATCCCTGTGATCGTCGCGACGGCAAAGGAACTCACAGTGGATGAAAAAGGACGATTGCAGGGACAAATCCAATCGTTGATGCAGAAGGGTGATTTCCTGAACGATGAATTCCTTGAAGAAGTGCGCTCGCTCATACGCTAACGATGACGATCTAATTGGGGACCTCGCCTCATCTTCAAAGTAAACGACGGGCTATGCCAATACCCGTCGTTGTGTTTTAATATACACAGGTCCTAATAAAGATGCGCAAAATACGCCTGGCAGGAATCAACGCCGCCCTCATCTCCGCTTTCTTTTTAGGACTCGCGCCTGTCTTTGGCAAAGCGGCGATGGGAGGAAACCATTTCTCCCCTTATGCCGTTGTGGCATTGCGCACAAGCGCAGCGGCGTTGCTGCTATTCCTGATCATTGCGATCTTCAAAAGGGAATCCCTGTATATTTATGGCACAGGTCTGCTTGCGTGCGCAATTGCAGGGGGCATCAATGGAATCGGTTCGATCTTTTATTACGTTGGATTAAGTAAGTTGAATGCCAGTGTGGCGCAGATGCTCTACTCCCTTTATCCTTTCTTTGTGGCGACCTGGCTTGTCCTGGATCGGCAGCCCCTTTCACGGCTCACCCTTGTTCGCATTGTCATCGCTTGCATATCTGCCGCACTGCTCACCTGGGCAGGCACTGGAACCATAAACTTTCTCGGTGTGGTGTATATGCTGGTTGCCGCGGCGTTCTATGCGGCTCACATCCCCATTAATCAGCGGGTTCTCTATGATGTGCCGGCGCCCACCGTCACCCTGTATACGTTGATCTCGATGAGCGTCGTTGTCATATCCGCTTATTTTATCTTTGACCGAAGCGTAATACCGATGGAAAACGCCCCGTGGTGGTCCGTGTTTGGGCTGACCATGGTTACATTCTTTTCGCGATTGACGCTTTTTTTGGGAATTAAACATATCGGCGGAATGCAGACCGCGCTTCTGGGTTTGGGTGAATTGCTTGTTGCCGTTCTATTCAGCCATTTATTGCTGAATGAAACACTGACCAAACTTCAATGGGTTGGCATGGCTTGTTTGGGCGTCAGTCTTCTGCTGGTGTTGTTCGAGAAACCTACTGCCCACCCACCCACTCACCCGCATGGATTGTTAAGCTGGCTGCAACCGCCTGATTTTCCTGACGATTTTTATAAACATTAGACAGTCCCTACTTATCCCCCTCATACAAATAGCCCGTGCCGCGCACGCTGACGATGCGATCGGAAAGCGCGGGGAACGCATCCAGTTTGTGACGCAAGCGGCTCACCAGCGGGCGCAAAATTTCGGGGGCTTCGCGTTGGGAGGTATCGTATCCCTGTACAAGCAGGACCAGTTCACGGTGCGAGTAGACGCGTCCGGGGTTTTCGATGAGCACGCGCAGTAAACGCCCCTCCGCGGGCGTAAGATGGACAATTTGATCTTTTTTACGCACCTGCCTGCGCGAAAGGTCAATATGCGTGCCATCTTTCAATGAAAACTCCGCCATCCCTTCATCCACGTCCGCAGTTGCAGTTCCGCCGCGCATCTTCAAGCGCGCCTCACGCCGCGTCAGCCCTTTCTTGACGCTGTTCACCACCTGAGCAGGCGGAACGGGCTTGAGTAAATAATCGTGAATGCGCAAGCGCAATGCCTGAATGGCGGACTCTGTTGTGCCGAATGCTGTCAAGAGGATTACTTCGGTCTCCGGTGAAACCTGGTTGACCACCTGGACCACTTCCAACCCATCCATGCCTGGCATACGCAAGTCAACAATAATCAATTCCACAGGGTGTGTGCGGACATATTCCACGGCGGCCTGCCCATTAGGCACCGAGTTTACGATATATCCTTCAAGCCGCAAGATATCAGATAGCGACTGGCGCGCAACCGGTTCATCGTCCACGACAAGGATGTTTGACTTCATTGTTTGTCTCCAATCGGCATGAATAATCGAAAACAGGCGCCGGGCTCCTGGCGATCCAATATATCGAGCGTGCCGCCGTGTGCGGTGACGATATTGTAACTCACCGTCAGCCCGAGGCCGGTGCCGCCTTCCTTTGTGCTGAAGAAAGGTTCGAAGATGTTGTTCCGCTGATCCTCAGGGATTCCCGGACCACTGTCCTGAAAGATCATTTCAACGCCTTGATCGAGCGCGTTCGCGCTGATCTTTAAGTCGCCGCCGCCAGGCATGGCGTCGAGTGAATTCAAGATCAAGTTGAAAAATATCTGTTGTATCTGACTGCTCACCGCATAAATTGAGGGCAGGGATTCGGGCAGGTCTGTTATTATTTCAATATGCCGCTGTCCCAATTGTTGCGATGTCAGGCTAAGCACATGCCCAAGTAATTCAAGCACATCCACCTGTTCGACTTTCACTGCGCCAGGGCGATAAAAATCGAGCATGCGCTGCGTGGTCTTCATCAAACGGTCGAGTTCGTTCTTCGCAAGGTCAAAATATTCCCTGCGTTTTTCAGGCGGCACATCCTCACGCCCCGCAAGGTGCAGGCAATTCTGCACAGATTGCAATGGGTTATTCACCTCATGCGCGATGGATGCAGTCAGCCGCCCCGCTGCCGCCATCTTTTCTGCGCGCAGCAATGCTTGTTGTGAATCCTCCACTTGTTTAACGTAATTACGCAGGTCTGCGTACAGGCGCGCGTTCTCAAGGGCAACGACTGCCTGACGCGCAAGAACAAAGAACATTTCCAGGTCCGCGCCTCGGAAGGGACGCTCTGCGCCGC
>Ga0247727_10017894_pt1 | contig 11219 bp, 5 predicted proteins | sample WisWelCaveWW1625_FD_202498 | JGI IMG/M metagenome (GOLD analysis project Ga0247727, IMG submission 202498) | Biofilm microbial communities from Wishing Well Cave, Virginia, United States - WW16-25 | ecosystem: Environmental > Aquatic > Deep subsurface > Groundwater > Cave microbial mat | place...
ATGCGAATGTAATCTTGCCGCCGACTGGCGCTTTGCGCATTGGCGTTCGTCAAATTCATCAAGAAGATTGCCCCCACGGATAAAGGCTGCCAACGGATAATTTTAATTAAAAATCCGTTGGCCGCTTTTATCCGTGGGTAAAGATTTTTTTTGAGAATCATAACTTAACCGATAATTTTGGTTGCGTCACCTTGTCAAAATCAACTTGCGCGTCGCCGTAAACGTTTCGGCTTTCAGCGTATAAAAATAAACGCCGTTGGCCACCGACCGGCCGGCTTCATCCAAACCCTCCCAAACGGCGCGATGCGCTCCCGTGTTTTGCACGCCGTCCACCAACGTGCGCACGCGCTGCCCTAACGTGTTGCGAATTTCGAGAATGACGGGCGAGCGCTTGCTCAGTTGATAGCGAATCGTCGTTTGCAAATTTTCCGTCAATAATTTGTCGTTGATCGTGAACGGATTCGGATAATTTTGCTCGAGCCCATAATCCAGCGGGACTAAGGGAATGCCTTCATTGTGCGACTCGGCAAACGCTTTGGTGCCGGCGATGATTTTGAAATGGCGTACCGCAAATTTATCGTTCAATTCGACGCGAAACGTTTCATTCTGCAACGGGATGATCGCGCCAAAATCTTTATCCAAAACAAAACGCTGAAAACCTTCCGGCAATGCTCCGCTTTCCTGCAAACTGATTTGCAATTTTTTAGCAACATTGGCGCTGATCCGGGCGCGGATTTCGATATCCCATTCTTGGCCGTCGCCGTTCGCCGGTTTGAAATTTCCCGCGAAACGTTGTTGGCCGTCGACAATCGACAATTGAATGTAATCGCCAATCGCCGGCGCTTCACCAAAATCCGCGGCGTCGCGGCCAAGGCGCGCCTCATTCAGCAACCCGACATAGTTTTGCGTGTCGATGATTTTCGTGCCGATGAGCTGCGCCGACATTTGCAGCAGATATTCATTCGCCGCGAGATTGCGCTTGGGCGTTTTATTAATTGCATTTGGCGTCGCCGCGATCGGCGGAATGGTCAGCGTCACCGGCGTATTTTCCAAATTAAAAAGGAAGTAACCTTCCCACGGCTCCAACACGGTGATATTGTACTGATACTCGACGCCGTCCCAAAACGCCAGCGTGTCAACTTGCCCCGAAGCTTGCACGCTGCTCCACGCCACCGGAAACGCAAACGGATTCGCGATTTGATTCCAACCCGGTTGTAGCGTCAGCGTGAACGGCTGGCCGGAATCCACCGATAGTGCGTCGTTGATGCCGAAATTATCGCCGCCGCGCGTGATCAGCCAAAACGCATTGCCCGGTGTAAACGCCGAGTCGATATCGGAATATTCCGCGTATGCGTTATTCTCCCACCGAAACAAGCGCCAAAACAGCGTGTCGTATTCGGCAAATTCTTCCAACACCGCAGCGAAGCCGGTGTCGTCCAGATCCACCGGCGTGGAGATCATGCGATACGTGTTCGGCTCGAACGGCAGCGCCACCGCATGCTCGGCAATCCGCACGCGAATCACATGCGGCTTACTGCGCGCATTAAGCCCCGGAAACGTCACCGCGGTTTGGCCGTCGGAAAGCCGCACGTAAAACTCGACGCCGCGCAGCGTCACCGCCTCCGGAGGAATATCCGCCGAAAAATTATTGCCGCTCCCGGAGATGATGAGCGAGTCATATGGCGTTTCGCCGGCGGGACGATAAAACAACATTCGCGACGTCGGCTGAAAGTTGGCAAGCGTGCCGACGGTGAGATTCACCGTCGTTCCCGTGAGCGGATTGCCGCTTTCACTCACCTGCACCGACAACTCGCTGCCGCTGCCAAACAATTTCACCGTGTCGGGAATGCTCGCGGCGCTGCTCGTGATAATCAGACTCGCGGTTTTCGCGCCCGTGCTTTGCGGCGTGAAACGCAAGCTGATATTGTGCGAAGCATTCGGCGGCATCGTCAACGCGCCGCCGCTCATAATGAGAAAAGTATTCGCCGGCGCGCCGAGCAAAGTGGTGCCGGTGATATTTAAATTCACCAAGCCGGTATTGATGAGCGTGATCGTTTGATCGCCGTGCGTGCCGACCCAAATATTTTTGAAATCGACATTATGACTCGATAGCGACAACGCCGGCGTCACCCCCGTTCCACTCAAGAAAACCGTGTCAGGATTGCTGGCCGCATCCGTCGTGATCACCAGCGCCGCGGTTTTCGCGCCGGCCGTTTGCGGCGCAAAACGCAGCGCCATATTTCGCGGCGCATTCGGCGCGAGCGTCCCCGTGACGCCGCCCGCCGTGATCGAAAAATCTGCGGCATTCGCGCCGGCGAGATCAACAAAGTTGATCGCCAAATTCGCCGTGCCCGAATTGGTGAGCGAGACCGTTTGATTGCTGTTGGCGCCCAATCCAACGACGCCGAAATCGAGATTCGTGCTTGAGAACGTCACCAACGGCTCGATACCGCTGCCGATTAAATTCACCGTGTCCGCGACGGCAGTGAGGGTGCTGATAATTTCCAGCGCGCCGAATTTACTGCCGCGCGTCTGCGGAGAGAAGCGCAAAGTTATCGTTTTGGAGCTATTCGCCGGCAAAACTTGCGCGCCGCCACCGTTGGCGATGCTGAAATGCGGCGCATCCACGGCGATGATTGCCATCTGCCGAATCGTGATATCGACATTCAACGGATTCGTCAGCGTCACGGCAAGATCGGCGCTGGCATTGATGCGCACCGCGCCAAAGTCAAGCGTCTTCGGCGCAAAAGTAAAGCGCGGCACAAATCCGGCGCCGATGAGCGCCACGGTATCCGGCGAGCTTGCCGCATTGCTAACCAAGACGAGATATCCGATTTTACTCCCCGCGCTGGCCGGCGAAAAACGCAGCGTGATATCGCGAAAAGTATTGGGTGCCAGCGCTCCCGCGCCGCCGCCATTTGCGATACTGAATTGCTCCGCGTCGATCCCCGTGAGATTCAAGCTGCTGAGCGACAAATCTGCGGCGCCCGTATTCGTGAGCCGTACTGTCAAATCTGTATTCGAATTCACTTCCACGTTGCCGTATTTCAAACTATCAAAAGAGAACGAGACGATCGGCCCCGGATCGAGCAGCGTCGTGGCGCTTGCTTCATTCGAGTAAACCGAATTAACCGCGGCGTTGAAAGCGCGCACGCGGTAGAAATATTGCGTGCTCGCTGACAAGCCGGTGTTCGAGTAGCTCGTCGCATTCGCGGCCGTGGAAAAAATCTCCGCGTACGTTCCCGCCGCGCCGGTTTTGCGCTCGATCTTAAAGCCGTCTTCGCTGCTGGAATTATCCGTCCATGCCAAATTAATTTGTGTGTTGGAAATCGCGGTTGCCGTCAAGCCGCTCGGCGCCTCGAGCAGCGTCGTGGCGCTTGCTTCATTCGAGTAAACCGAATTAACCGCGGCGTTGAAAGCGCGCACGCGGTAGAAATATTGCGTGCTCGCTGACAAGCCGGTGTTCGAGTAGCTCGTCGCATTCGCGGCCGTGGAAAAAATCTCCGCGTACGTTCCTGCCGCGCCAGTTTTACGCTCGATCTTGAAGCCATCTTCGCTGCTGGAATTATCCGTCCATGCCAAATTAATTTGTGTATTGGAAATCACCGTTGCCGTCAAGCCGCTCGGCGCCTCGAGCAGCGTCGTGGCGCTCGCTTCATTCGAGTAAGCCGAATTATTGCCGCCGGCGGTAAAAGCGCGCACGCGATAAAAATATTCCGTGCTGGCGCTCAAGCCGGTGTTCGAGTAGCTCGTCGCATTCACGGCCGTGGAAAAAATTTCTGCATACGTTCCCGCCGCGCCAGTTTTGCTCTCGATCTTGAAGCCGTCTTCGCTGCTGGAATTATCGGTCCAGGCAAGATCGATTTGTGTATTCGAAACGGCAGTCGCGGTCAAGCCGCTCGGCGCCACGGGCAGATCGGGCAGCGTCGTCGCATTGACTTCTGCAGAATAAGCCGAGTTGCCACTCACATTGTACGCCCGAACGCGATAGAAATACTGCGTGCTCGCCGATAATCCCGTGTTGGAAAAACTTACGACGTTCACGCCGACTTGCGTGATCTCGGCGTAGGTTCCCGCAGCGCCAGTTTTGCGTTCGATTTTAAAACCGTCTTCGACAGTCGAATTATCCGTCCACGCCAAATCAATTTGCGTGTTTGAAATCGCTGTGACTGTCAAACCGCTCGGCGCCGTCGGCGGAGCCGTGGGATTCACGCTGCGATAAACGCCGCCGGCATAAGTTCCTGCAAAAGCGTAGCTAGTTGCATTGATCGCGAGCGCTTGAATAATGGCGGGCGTGAGCCCGGTATTAACCGCGCTCCAATTGGCGCCGCTATCGATGGTGCGATAAACGCCGCTGCCATTCGTGCCGGCAAAAACATAGTCCGCAGCATTGGCGGCGAGCGCTTCGGTGGTCGACGAGGGCAAGCCGGTGCTCGCCGCGTTCCAGCTCGCGCCGTTATCTTTTGAGCGGTACATCGCGCCGCCCGGCACGCTCGCAAAAATTTCGCCGTTCGGGCTCACCGCTACCGTATGAATATCCGGGCTTGCCGGCAGGCCATTGGTTAAAGCCGTCCAATTATCGCCATTATCGGCGGAGCGATAAATACCGCTTGAGGTTCCCGCAAAAATATCGCTACTGGCACTAATGGCTAAAGATCGAATCATCAAACTGCCGAGGCCGGGATAATCCCACGTGTTGCCATTATCCGTCGAGCGCGAAATTCCATCGCTGGCGCCGCCGGCAAAAATATGGCCGCTGGCATTGATCGCCAACGACAGGAAATTCGTTTCCGGAGAATTATTGACCAACGTCCACGTGTTGCCATCGTTGGAGGATTGATAAACGCCGTCGCCCGCAGTGCCGGCAAAAACATCGCCGGTGGTGGGACTGACGGCGAGCGCGTGAATAGACTGCACGCGATCATTGGGCAAGCCCGTGCTGACGAGCGTCCAACTCGTGCCGTCATCTTTCGTGCGAAAAACACGCCCGGCTGCCGTGCCGGCAAAAACACTTCCCGTGATTGGACTAATCGCGAGCGCCGCGATTTTGGAGGCGATGATGCCGCTGTTGATTTCCGTCCAGTTGGCGCCGCCGTCAGTGGAGCGAAACATGCCGCCGGTCGTGCCGGCAAAAAGACTGGCCGTCGGCCCTGCCACACTGCGCGCAAACGCTTGCACGATCATCACACTCAATCCCGCATTCGCCGCGGACCAATTATCGCCGTTGTCCGTCGAGCGAAAAATGCCGCCGCCTTCCGTGCCCGCAAAAACGTCGCCATTGGAATGCACATATATGGAAGCAATGTTCGTATTCGTCAAGCCGATGCTCCTTGAAACCCAACTGGCCGTGGTGCTCAGTAAGCGATAAACCCCGCTATTGGTGCCTGCGAAAACATTTCCACTAGCATTGATCGCCAGGGACCGAATTGTCGGCAGGGGCGGCGAGAAGCCGGTATTGGTTGCAACCCATCTCATGTCCGAGGTGCTCGCGCGAAAGACGCCGCCGGAGAGGGTGCCGGCCCAAATTACGCCGGTCGTGTTGTCCATCATCAGCGCTTGGACGAAGGTGTCCGTCAAACTCGTGTTGACCGCCGTCCAATTGGCGCCGTTGTCCGTGGAGCGAAAAACGCCGCCGCCTTCAGTACCGGTAAAAATATCGCCTGCGGTGTTGATCGCCAATGCGCGCACGCGGAGATTGGTCAGGTTGTTGTTGATCTGTGTCCAATTCGCGCCGTTATCGGTGGAGCGAAACACGCCGCCTAACGTTCCAGCCAAAATACTTTCAGCGCCGCTGACCTCTCGGTGTATGACTAACGCATTCACCATGTCATTCGTCAAGCTGTTGTTGATCGCCGTCCAACTCGCGCCATTGTCGCTGGAGCGATAAACGCCGCCCCCGTCATGGCCGGCAAAAATATCGCCGCTCACATTAACGGCAATGGCTCGCACCTCTCCACCGCGTGGACCGCTGGTTTGTTGCCAAAAATTTTGGGGAAATGCCGTGGTGGTTGTTAAAAGGAAAAAAATAGTAAAAGGTATGACAATTGACTTGATCTCATGTCCACCCTTGAAATGTCCCATCTGAAAGTGTCTCATTGGTGCTACACTGTCCTAAGTTGAGTTGACAAATTCGTAAGAAACGATTACATCCGTGGGGAGATCGGGGCGGCTTCTCAAGGTAAGTTCAGTCACAGCCGCAACGGCTTCCCTGCCACGTTGAAGGCGAAATTCAGCGCCGGTTTGAAGACGACAAAACTTATGCCAGGAGAGGATAAACGTAAAGGCGTGAAAAGCGGGTCAGATTAACCGTAAAGGCTTTAACAAATTTTTAAGGAAATATGAAACCGTGTACTCAGTTGATGGTTTACACGATGCATAAAAAGCTTGTTTTTTATGTAACGTTTATTTATAGTGTAATATCTATTACATTAAAGATTATATGAAATGGCTTTTCCTCGTACACCAAATCCAAACGCCGCGCTCGCGGGAGCGCGTGAAAATCTGGCGGCTGACCAAAAAAGTCGGCGCGGTGCTGTATCGCAACTCGGTTTACGTCCTGCCCTTTAGCAAAGAGCGGCTGGAAGATTTTCAATGGCTGTGCCAGCAAATCCAGGATGCGCCGGGCGAGGCCGCGGTTTTCGTTTCCGAATCGAACGACGAGAAGGAAAACCGCGTGTTGCGCGATCTTTTTGAGCGCGCCCGTGAAGAAGAATATATCAAGTTGCTTGCGGCAATAGAAGAGTTGCGGAAGCGCCTGCAAAGCCTGCAAGTGCAACAGCGGTTTTCCAAAATGGTTATCAATCGTCTGACGAAAGAAGCAAAGCAACTCAGCGATTTGCTGGCGGAGATTCAACGCGTTGATTTCTTCGGCGCCCCCTCCGGAAAAAAGGCGGGCAGCGCGCTTGACCAGCTCAAATCCCAACTCGCCGCTTTTGAGCCGCCGCTGGAATCGGTGACGCCGCTCAAGCGTTACGTCCGCAAAAATTTTCAAGGAAAAATCTGGACGACGCGCGAACACATCCACATCGATCGTCTCGGCTCGGCATGGCTGATTCGTCGTTTCATCGATCCGAAGGCCAAATTTGTTTTTGCCCCGGAAACCAAACTGCCGGAGAACGCGATACCGTTCGACGTCCTCGGCGCCGAGTTCAGCCATCACGGCGAGGATTGCACTTTTGAGACGCTGCTGCGATCTTTTCAACTGCGCGACAAAGCCCTCGCCAGCATCGCTGAAATCGTGCATGACATTGACATGAAAGATCAGAAATTCAACCGTCCCGAAGCCGCCGGTTTAGACACGGTGGTGCGGGCATTGGCCGCGGCGCACAAAGACGATCACAAAATTCTCGAAACCGGCTCCGGCATTCTTGACGCGCTGTATGCTTATTTCTCGACTAAAAAACGCAGCTCGTAGCCCTGCCCCCTTGTGGGGCATTGTTATAATGTAGAGCATTTGATGAGCGACAGCCGCCCACCCCGTCCCGCTTCCATATAATGCTATGGAGACGGGGCGGAGACTACGAAAGCCCAATAAGTTTTTTATGCGCGATCATCAGCGTCAATATCTCCGCCTCTGCACCGCCGGCTTTTTTCTCTACTTTAGCTACGCGCTTTCGCGGTCGCCGATCATTCCGCTTTACGCGAAGAGCTTAGGCGCTTCGTCGGAAGTCGTGGGCTGGACGGTTGCCGCCTCGACGATTGCCGGAATTTTTATGAAGCTGCCGGCGGGAACGCTGTCGGATATTCTCGGACGGCGCGCGCTGCTTCTGGTGGGCGCGGGCGTTTTTGCGTTGACGCCGTTTTTCTATCCGCTCATCGCCACCGTCGCCGGACTCATAGCGCTGCGATTTATTCACGGCCATGCGACGGCCATCTTCGGGCCGACGGCAAGCGCGACGATTTCGGATTTTTCCGCTCCCAATGATCGCGGCATTCGATTGGGCTTTTACGCTTCGGTGCAGGGCGCCGGCCAAACGCTGGGGCCGCTGCTCGGAGGATTCCTGATCAGTTGGCAGGGATTCCAATGGCCCTTTCTCATCAGCGGCGTGCTCGGCGTTACCGGCTTGCTGTTGTTTTTGATTTTCCCGATTAGCGCGAGTTTGCGCGAGCGCAAGAACATAACGAAAAATTTTTTGCCGGGTTTGCGCGAAGTAGCGAGCAATCGCGGCATTATCATGACCAGCGTCGCGGTTGCGTCGCAAATGTTTGCCGTCGGCGCGTACAACGCCTTTCTGCCGCTTTACGCGAAAGATATCGTCAAGCTGGAAGCGTGGCACCTCGGCGTTATTTTCGGCGCGCAAACCACGACGGCTCTGTTGGCGCGACCGCTGATGGGAAAATTCTCTGATCACTTCGGGAGAAAGCCGATCATTCTCGCCACGCTCGTCTGGTGCGCACTCTTGATCGCGCTGCTGCCAAAACTGCAACACTTCGAAACGCTGTTGCTGTTCGGCGTCGCATGGGGATTCGGAACCGCGGTGGTTTCTTCGGTCGCCAGCGCATTCATCACCGATCTCGCGAAGCGCGCCCATTACGGCGCGGCGCACGGCGCGTTTGGAACGATCTTCGATCTCGGTGAAGCCACCGGCCCGATCGTCGCCGGCATGCTGGTCGCGCGGTTTGGCTATGCGTGGATGTTCGTTGTCGTTGCCATACAATTACTGATTGTGGCGGCAGTCTTTGCCGCAACCAGATTTGAAAAAACACAGGAGATGATCGCATGAAATACCAACTTCTTTTCAGTCTGTTTGGCCTGCTCATACCGGCCCTTGCCTTGGCGCAAATCATTAATTTTGACGGCGACGAAACGGGAAAATCTCCGAAAGGATTTTCCCAGGCGCTTACGGGAAAGGGGAAAATCGGTGTGTGGGTTGTCATGAAAGACGACGCCGCGCCGGGCCAGCCCAACGTGCTGGCGCAGACCGACATGGAGGCGACGAGCCATCGCTTTCCGCTTTGCGTTTTTGATGGCGCGGCTGCGGCCGATGTCGATTTAAGCGTGAAGTTCAAACCGGTAAAAGGCAAAGTTGATCAAGCCGCCGGCATCGTTTGGCGCTATCAGGACAAAGACAACTATTACATCGTGCGCGCGAATGCGCTGGAGAATAACGTCGTGTTGTATAAAGTCGAAAAGGGCAAACGCCTCGATCTCGATCCCAAAGGCGCCGGCTTCTTTGCGTATGGCAAGAAGGCAAAAGTGCCGGGCGATCAATGGAGCACGCTGCGCGTCATCGCCAAAGGCAATCTCTTTGAAACGTATTTGAACAGCGAAAAACTTTTTGAAGTCGAAGACAACACTTTTGCCGGCGCCGGCAAAGTCGGATTGTGGACAAAGGCGGACTCGCACACGTTATTTGATGATTTATCCATCACCGAATTGAAAAGCGACAAACAAAATTGAGGTCACGGAATATGCGCTTTAAACGCACGAGGTCAAATTATTGGGGCGCGGCATTTTTGTCTTTGCTGGCGAATGTGCTCAACGCACAAACCGGGCAAAAACCTTCGTTGAGCGTTGGCGTGCTGTCCGAAAATTTTGCATTGGATGGCCGTTGCGACGAGCCGGCATGGATGAGCGCCGACTCCATCGCCAACCTCACCATGACCGAGCCGAGGGAAGGCGGAACGCCCTCGAGTCGCACCGTCGTCAAAGTGCTGGCCGATGCCGGCGCTCTTATCATCGGCGTGCGTTGCTTCGACGCTGCAATCGTGGCCTTCTCAAAAGCACGGGACGCGGAGCTTGAGAGCGAGGATCATATCGTCATCATCTTGGATACTTTTTTAGATGGCCGCTCGGGATATATTTTCGCCATCAATCCGGTGGGCGCGCGTTACGATGCGCTGGTGGCCAATCAAGGCGAGGGCCAAAACAGCAATTGGGATGCAATCTGGGAAGCCAAAACCCGCATCGACGCAAGCGGCTGGTCCGTGGAAATGAAAATTCCCCTCAAGAGTCTGAGTTTTAAAAAAGGCTTGCAAACCTGGGGATTCAACGTGCAGCGCCGCATTCAGCGCTTGCAGGAAACCGCTCGTTGGGCGGGCGCAAAAAGAGATTACGAAATCAGCCAAACCAGCCGCGCCGGTTTGCTGGTGGGCTTGCCGGATTTTGTGTATGGTCTCGGCTTGAGTCTGCGCCCGTCGACCATCGGCGGCGCGGGCGTGCCTGCTCCCGGCGCGAAAACGGATTTCACGAAGGAGGCGAGTTTGGATGTCTTTCAAAAGTTGGGACCGAATCTTCAGGCCGCGTTGACGATCAGCACCGATTTCGCCGAGGCCGACGTCGATGCGCGCCAAACCAATCTCACGCGCTTTCCTTTATTCTTTTCGGAGAAGCGCGCCTTCTTTCTCGAAGGCGCGGATATTTTTGAATTCGGTTTGGGCTTGAGCCAGTACGTCATTCCCTATTTCAGCCGGCGCCTCGGACTTCTGGCAGGGCGGCAAATGCCAATTGACGTCGGCGGCAAGCTGAATGGCCGCGTTGGCAATGCCAATTTGGGCGCGCTCGTGGTGCGCACCGGCGAAGTGGAAAATTTCGCGCCCGCGGCCACGCTGGGCGTTGTGCGCCTCAAACAGAATGTGCTCGCCGAATCTTCCGTCGGCATGATCGCGACATTTGGCGACCCGCTCGGCCGCGCCAACAGTTGGCTCGCGGGCGCGGATTTCACGTATCAAACTTCGAGGTTTCGCGGCGACAAAAATTTTTTAGTGGGCATTTGGGGCTTGCGCAACGATCGCGTCGATTTGCACGGCGACAAAAGCGCGGCAGGAATCAAGATCGATTACCCGAATGATTTATGGGACATTTCGCTCACCTATAATCGCATCGGTGACGGCTTCCGGCCCGCGCTCGGTTTTGCGCCGCGCGTCGGCGTGCAAAACTGGCGGTTGGGTATGGTTTACAGCCCGCGTCCGAAATGGCGGCTGGTGCGGCAAATGTTTCATGAATTTTTCTTCACGCTCGTCACCGATCTGCGCCACAACTGGGAAAGCTATCGCGTCTTCACCGCGCCGATCAACTGGCGATTGGAAAGCGGCGACCGCTTCGAGTTCAACATCGTGCCGCAAGGTGAAAGACTCGTCGCGCCTTTTGAAATTGCGGAGAAAAAGCCGCCACCACCGGCGATTTTGTTTTGCTGGCCGACGAAGTGAATCCGGTCGTCAAAGCGCTGACGGAAAACGGCATTGCCGTCACCGCCATCCACAACCACATGTTGTTTGAA
>Ga0247727_10017895_pt1 | contig 11219 bp, 6 predicted proteins | sample WisWelCaveWW1625_FD_202498 | JGI IMG/M metagenome (GOLD analysis project Ga0247727, IMG submission 202498) | Biofilm microbial communities from Wishing Well Cave, Virginia, United States - WW16-25 | ecosystem: Environmental > Aquatic > Deep subsurface > Groundwater > Cave microbial mat | place...
AGGGTTGGCGTTGATCTCGGTCTTGATTTCGATTCGCATCCCGCGCTTCAGATTCGCCAGCGCCCACTCGCGCGATTTGCCGCTCGCGGAAATCACCAGGCCATCGCGCGGTATCGGCAGGCTGCCCACCGCGTCATTCAGAGCCGCGACTCGACCGCGCTCGACTGTGACTTCAACTCCATCAGGCGTGGTCAAAGTCGTGCGATGAAACTCCGGCGTGAAGACGACCAGCTCGTCGTTTTCGCGCGGACGATTGAACCCGTTGATCTGGCGGACGATCCTGCCTGCGACCTTCAACTCGGCTTTGAGTTCAACCAGAGCGATGGCGACGCGAAAGTTCTTGCCGTCGTCGGCGACGGCCAATGCCGCGCGCTTGTTTACCGGCTCGCTCAAAACTTTCCCGCCAATCGCCAACGTCCCCACGGGTTCGCCGCGAACGACACCGGTCGTGCGAAAGTAACCTCCATTGACCGCAGCAATCGCTCCGTGCCGCGCAGCCATCGAACTCGCAGTCTCCGCTCCCGCCACTTCGTCCATCGCCTGCGCCAGTCGCAAACGCGCGCGCTGCGGATCAACGACCAGCGCGTGGATCGTCCAACGATCTTTGCCTGGTCCAGCGGAAAAATCGCCGCGCTTGATCTCGACGTGTTCGACGCCGGGCGCAATCGTTTCACTGCGACGCGCTTCGTCTCCGCGCGGCGATTGGGCAAAACCGGCGCAGGCGGAGATCAAGATCGTCAGCAGGAGAATCCGGTTCCTCATTTGGCGCTCACTCCGTCTCTCTCTCCCGGCGTTTTGCTTCGTCCCAGTAACCATCCATCTCTTCAAGCGAAACTTCAGACCACGGTCTTCCCTGCCCGGCGATTCGTTCTTCGACGTGACTGAATCGGCGGCGGAATTTGCGGTTGGTAGATTTGAGCGCGCTCTCAGGCTCCACGCCGTACCAGCGCGCCAGGTTGGCGACGACGAAGAGAATATCGCCGATCTCTCCGGCGACGGCGTCTTTGTCCGTCTCGCTGTGCGCAATCTCTTCGCGCAACTCGCGGATCTCTTCTTCGAGCTTGAGGAAAACATCTTCCGCTCGCGGCCAATCGAAACCGACGCGCGCGGCTTTGGCCGTCAATTGAAAAGCTTCGAGCAACGCGGGCAGTTTCGACGATGTGCCGTCGAGCAACGACTGCTTCTTCGCCTCTTCTTTCCCGGAGGCCCTTCGCTCCTCGGCCTTGATCGCCTCCCAGTTGGCCAGAACGTCAGCCGTGCTTTCGACCTTCTTCTGGCCGAAGACGTGCGGATGGCGGCGGGTCATCTTTTCGTGGACGCGGGCGATTGACTCGTGCAAGTCGAAATGGCCGTTTTCAGCCGCGATCTGCCCGTAGAAGACGATCTGGAAGAGCAGGTCGCCAAGCTCGTCGCGCAACTCATCCCAGTCGCCGGCCTCGGCGGCTTCGATCACTTCGTATGCTTCTTCGATCAGCATCGGGCCGAGCGTCGCGTAAGTCTGCTCGCGGTCCCACGGGCAGCCGTCCGGCGCGCGCAATCGCGCCATCATTTCAACCAGGTCCTGGAATGTTCTCTTCGCGGTCATCGGTCGTCACGGATTGTGGTTTGAGATTGAGAAGCGCAGCCGCAACTCGATTCAGGCGGCGCACTATAACAAACCGCTCGCAGCCGCAACAAGCAGCAGCATCTTTCGTCCGTCTTCGGCGAATTGAGCGGGAATATTCCGCGCCTCAACAGGCATTATCGAGGTGCGGGCGATTGGTAACGTAGTGCCGCCGCCACGTTCGTTGAAATGCCGTCTGAAACGCTCTGGTGAAAATGTGTCGGGAAAATCTACACAGCGACGAGGGGCGATTTGCGACATTTTTACCAGGTAGCCTGGGCGGAATTCCGCTCCGTTCTCAATCGGCATTTCACTCGGGGCGATCAACATTCAAATATCTGCTCCATTCGCAGACGTTAGAGCCGGATGGTTTTTGAAAGCGCCAAGTTCAACCTTGTAGCACGGCGCTTGCTATAAAAGATTGAATCCTTGAAACTGCGGAAACAATCACGACAACCAGGTAAGAACTTGCTGGGCTTGTGGTGTCGCCATTCATAGTGGTTCACGAAAGAAGGAGGACTGAAAATGCTGGCATCTGCCGTCAACAACTCGTTGCAACCGATTCCCCTGCCGATCCCCAAGACCCGGTTGTTGCTGGTCAGCGACAGCCTCGACCGATTGAGCGCCTTACAGGCCGGACTCAATTACGGTGAATTCGACATCACCGGAGTATGCTCGTTTGAGGAGCTGACCGTCGCCTGTCACGAGCACCACGACATGGTCGCGCTCGATGTAAGTCCGGCGCAAATTGCGCCGATGCTGAAATTGATTCGAGCCAGCGCGCCGCACACCGCGGTTCCCGTGCTGGTCGAAGCCACGCGGCTCAAAAACGATTTCAACCTCACCGGCCTGCTGCCGCGTTATCGGGCGATGCCGTGCAGTTACAACGAAATGCTGGCGCTGGTCCAACGCCGCAGCGCGCCGACCACCGATGACCTGACGCGACGCGGGATGCTGTAAAACCGCTTCAGCCTGACCGGCCTGACCGGGTGGATCCCAACACTTTAACGGCGATTTCACAGACGCGCCTCGGCGATGCTAGAATCCCCGCTCTTTCGGAAGCGGCTCGAAAATTTATCGCGGAGGCGCATCTGGTCTGGTGACTGGCGCGGACTTCAAATCCGTTGGGCCGGGGCGAGAGTTTCGGTTGGTCGGGTTCGATTCCCACACGCCTCCGCCAATTCATTTCCGCTTGCCACTCGTAATTTCATCTGATTTAATCGCGGCGATGCGAACGGCAAAACTGATCATCACAACACTGCTTGCGCTCGAGCTTTTCGCCACGACCGGCTGGTGCGCGGGATCGTGCTGCGTCGCGGATTTCAATCGGGCGGCGGAAAAGATCGCTCCGCCTGAAGTCGAATCGAAACGGGCCGAGCCGGAATCGAAAGCCGAAAGCGGCCATTGCCCGATGCACGCGGGCAAATCGGAAAAGCCGAAACCGCAACCTTCGCCAAATCCGGGCAGGCAATCTGCCGCCGCGCAAAATCATTGCCATAGCGCAAAATCGCCGGTTGCGCCACTTGTCGTGGACGCGCGTTTCTGCGTGTGCAACGTCGAACGCGAAGAACCCGGCATTTTGTCGCAGAGATCGTCCGAGCAACGCCTGGTGATTCAAGCTCCGCCGGGCGCATCGAGCTTCCCGCATCGGTTGATTGACACTTCACCGCCGCCAGGCGTCTCGCCAGATTCCTTCAGATCGCATTCGCCGCCGTTTTCCGGCTCTCAACTCAACCTCAGAATCTAGCCGGCTCCCTGAATCGTAGAGTCAGCGCGCCTTGGGAGCTACGCCTCCGGGTCGCGTCCGTCTGCAAATCGCAACCACGATTCGATTGGGAGTACGAACGATGAGCATCAAACGAATCGCCGCATTGCTCTTTGCCGGAGCGATGGCGGCATTGTGCGCTGTCGTTGACGCCACAGCGCAGCAGCAACACGATCACACACAAGCTTCGACACAAACAAAACCGCAAAGCGCGCCGAACGAAGCCTCGCTGCGTCTCGAAGACCTGGAACGGATGGCATTGAAGAACAACCCGACGCTCGCGCAGGCCGAAGCCGCCGTCCGCGCCGCCGAGGGCCGCCGCAAACAGGCCGGGCTGTGGCCGAATCCGATTGTCGGTTACGAAGCCGACGGTCTGGCGTTCAACGACCTGGTTCGCCCGTACCGCAGCGGCCATTACGCCTTCGTCGAGCAGAACATCGTCACCTTCGGCAAGCTCGGCAAAAGCAAACGGATCGCCGCGCAGGAGAAAGCTCTGACCGAAGCCGAAGCCGAAGCGCAACGGCTGCGCGTGCTCGGCGCCGTGCGGATGCTTTACTACGAGGCGCTCGGCGCGCAGCAGATGGTTGATCTGCGCAGGCAACTCTCCGCTCTGACGCGCGAAGCCGTAGACATTTCCGAAGAGCTTTTCAACGTGGGCCAGGCCGACCGACCGGACGTGCTCGCCGCCGAAGTCGAATTCGAGCGCGCGGAGCTTGACTTGATGCGCGCTGAAAACGATCTGAAGCGCGTGTGGCAAGTGCTTGCAGCGGTCGTGAACGACCCGGCTCTCAGACCGGCGCGACTCGCGGGCGCGCTCGACGCGGAAGCGCCGAAGATCAATCAGGACGAGTTGCTCGCTGCGTTGTTGCGCGAAAGCCCTGAGATCAAAGCCGCGATGGCCGGAGTCGAGCGCGCCAAAGCTGTGATCGCGCGCGCCAAAGCTGAGCCGAGACCCGACGTCTTCGTTCGCGCCAGCATCGGTCACAGCACCGATTGGGCTGAATTTTTCGGCGGCCCGACCGGATGGGAGACCAAAGTCGAAGCCGGAGTCCGCGTGCCGCTCTTCAATCGCAACCAGGGCAATGTCGCTGCGGCGAAGGCCGATTTGACGAGCGCCGAAAAAGAGTTGCAGCGAGTCGAGCTTGAGCTGCGCGCGCGGTTGGCCGAAGCCTTCAACCGCTACCTGAATTCACTCGGCGTGGCCAGCCGTTACAACCGCGAAGTCCTGCCGCGAGCGCAGCGGGCTTATGAGATGTATCTGGCGAAATTCCGGCAAATGGCCGCCGCCTATCCGCAGGTGCTGATCGCGCAGCGCACGTTGTTCCAGGCGCGCGCGGAATACGTCGAGGCGTTGGTCGAGCTGTGGCGGAACGTCGCGCAGTTGCGCGGGATGCTGCTCACAGGCGGACTCGACGCGCCGATGCAGATGAGCGGCGGAACGATGAGCGGATCGTCAAGTGGCCGGACAGAATCAAATTGAATTGAGAGGAGTCGTTCATGTCGTTTGTGACGACGCCCTGAAAGTATGAAAGCACGGCGGTGCGCCCGCGTCCTCGCGGGCAGGCACCTTGCGAAGACTGCCCGCGAGGACGCGGGCGCACCATTTTTCGGAGGAGAGTCATGAATTTCAATCGTCGTAATTTTCTTCGTCGCACAACGATGCTGGGAGCGGGAATGCTGGCGAGCCAGTCCGTCAACGCTCAGCAACAACCGAAGCCTGCGCAGCAGGAGCATCAACATCAAGATCATTCACCGAAGACCGTCGCCCCGACGCCGAACAATCAGGCACAGACTCTGGCGGCAAGCGGATCGGGCTACCTGCCGGTTCACGCGCCTGATCTGCCGAAGCTGCCGCACAAGATGGAAAACGGCGTGAAGGTCTTTCACCTGATCGCCGAGCCTGTGCGGACTGAGTTTCTGCCCGCCTCGTCGTGGGCTGAAGCGCGCGTGGTTGACGCCTGGGGTTACAACGGCAGCGTGCCGGGGCCGACCATCGAAGTGATGGAAGGCGACCGCGTGCGCATCCTTTTCACCAACAAACTGCCGGAGCCGACCACGCCGCATTGGCACGGATTGGAAGTCCCAATCGAGATGGACGGCGTGCCGGGCATCGGGCAGCCGCTGATCATGCCGGGCGAGACTTACACCTACGAATTCACGCTGCGGCAGAACGGCACGTTCTTCTATCACTCGCACATGGCAATGCAGGAGATGATGGGGATGATCGGGCTGTTCGTCGTCCATCCGCGCCGGCCGCACGAGCCGCGCGTTGACAAAGACTTCGCCTTCATCCTGCAAGGCTGGGCGATACTGCCGAACAACACCGTGCCGAATACGCTGGCGATGGAGTTCAACTGGCTGACGATGAACGGCAAGGCCGGCCCGGCGACGACGCCCGTGATCGTCAAACAGGGCGAGCGCGTGCGATTGCGCTTCGTCAACCTGGGAATGGATCATCATCCGATTCATCTGCACGGCCAACAGTTTTACGTCACGGGCACCGAAGGCGGGCGCGCGCCCGAATCCACCTGGTATCCGGGCAACACCGTGATCGTCGGCGTGGCACAGGCGCGCGACGTCGAGTTCGTCGCTCAGTACGAAGGCGATTGGATGGTACATTGCCATCTGCCGCACCATATGATGAACCAGATGGTTTCGATGGCCGGGATGTTGACGCGCGGCCCCCACGCATCGCACGCGGCGTCTGCTGCGGGCGGCAGGCGCGTGCCCGGCTATCCGCAGGATATGTGGATGACGATGGATCAGGAGGTCGCCAAACCCGAAGCTTCGTGGCTGCCCGAAGGCTGGACCGGCTCGATGATGGGAATGATGACGTTGGTGCGCGTGTTGCCGGCGGAGAAATATGATCGGATGATGGCGCTGATCAAAGAGGGCAAATACGAGCCGGGGCCGAAGTGGCCAACGAAACAAAACTCGCAGCCACACAAGCACAGTGAGTAAAGACATGCGGCAGGTGGAAAAAACGCCTTGGGCCTCAACTCAAACACGAAAGGTGAAACCGATATGAACATATTACGAATCAGCTTTATTGCCGGCTTGCTGCTTTTTCCCATTGCGGCTCTGGCGCAAGTGCGCGAGCTGCCTTCGCCGGCCGGAGCGGGCAGCGGCCAGCCCAATCTGGCCGTATCGCCCGATGGCCGCGTCCACCTGAGCTGGATCGAGCGACTCGGCGAGAATCGTTTCTCGCTGCGATTTTCGACGAGAGAGAGAGAGGGCTGGTCAGCGCCTCGCGTCATTGCCGAAGGCTCGAACTGGTTCGTCAACTGGGCTGACTTTCCTTCGATGGTTGCGTTGCCTGATGGCTCGCTGGCGGCCCACTGGCTGGTCAAAAGCGGGACGGGAACTTATGCCTACGATGTCAACATCTCGCGGTCGTTCGACGGCGGCAAGACGTGGGGTAAGCCGTTCGTTCCGCATCGCGACGGCACGCAGACCGAACACGGCTTCGTTTCGCTGCTTGCCGCGAAGGACGGATCATTGGCGGCAGTGTGGCTCGATGGACGCGAGATGAAAGGCGGCCACGGCCAGGGCGATCACGGCAATATGACTTTGCGTTACGTGAAGATCAGGCGCGATGGCGCAATGACCGATGAGGCGGTGCTGGATGCGAAGGTCTGCGAATGTTGCCAGACTTCGGCGGCGATGACCGCCGACGGGCCGGTGGTGGTCTATCGCGACCGGTCGGATCGGGAGATCCGCGACATCTCGGTGATTCGTTTGAAAGACGGGAAGTGGAGCCAGCCGCGCTGGGTCGCCCAGGACGGCTGGCAGCTCAACGGGTGTCCGGTGAATGGCCCGGCGGTGGCGGCTTCCGGCCGGCGCGTGGCTGTGGCCTGGTTCACGGGAGCCGAAAAGATTCAGCGCGTGAAGCTGGCCTTCTCCAACGACGCGGGCGAAACCTTCGGCGAGCCGGTCACGGTGGATGACGGCAACCCGGTCGGTCGTGTGGATGTTCTGCTGCTCGATGACGGCAGCGCGATCGTGTGCTGGCTGGAGAAGATGTCCGGCGGCGGCGAAGTTCGCGCGCGCCGCGTGAGGCCGGATGGCCGGCGCGACCAGGCGATCACCGTCGCTCCTTCCGGCACGGCTCGTTCCAGCGGCTTCCCGCAGATGGCGCGCGCCGGGGATACGCTGGTCTTTGCCTGGACGGGTCCTCGTGTGCTCACAGCCGCATGGTCGCTCGCGGCGACGGACAACTCACACCGTGACTCGGCGCAAACAGAGTCCGCAAAGGTAAATCTGATGCGGACGCCCAATGACGGCCTTCAACCACAGGCCGTGATGGACGAACGCGGCGCGCTGCATTTGATCTACCTCTCAGGCGACCCGCGCGCGAGCGACGTCTTCTACGTTCGCCGTGAACGAGGGAAGGAAGATTTCACCGCACCGATCCGCGTCAACAGCGAACGGGGGAGCGCCGTGGCCGCCGGCACTATTCGCGGCGCTCATTTCGCCATCGGCAAGAACGGCCGCGTCCACGTCGCCTGGAACGGTGCGAGCAAAGGCGAAGATCATCATTTTTCCCCGATGCTCTACGCGCGGATGAACGACGCGAAGACCGGCTTCGAAGTCCAGCGCAACCTGATGCAGATCAGCCATGAACTCGATGGCGGCGGCTCGGTGGCCGCGGACAAAGCGGGCAACGTCTACGTCGTGTGGCACGGCGCCGGCGAGAAGAAAGGCGAGGAGCATCGCCGCATCTGGCTCGCGCGTTCGACCGACGATGGCCGGACGTTTGCAAAAGAAGTTCCTGCGGCTGACGAAGCGACCGGCGCGTGCGCCTGCTGCGGCATGCGCGCTTTCGTTGATCATCGCGGCGCAGTTCACTTGCTCTATCGCACGGCGACCAATACGACCGAGCGCGGGATGTTTCTGCTCACGTCAACCGATGGAGGAAGGCGTTTCAGCGGACAACGCCTGGACAAGTGGCATTTGACGACCTGCCCGATGAGTTCGGCGACGATGACTGTGAGCGGCGATAAACAGGCGCTGGCCGCGTGGGAGAACAACGGCCAGGTTTACTTCGCCGCGATTGATTCGACCGGATCGAAGACTCCCATCGCCGCTCCTGCCGAGACGGGCAAACGCAAACATCCGGCGATGGCGAGCAATTCGCGCGGCACGGGCGTCCTGGTCTGGACCGAAGGCACGGGTTGGAAGAAGGGCGGTTCGCTCGCGTGGCAGGTCTTCGACAAGAGCGGCAAGCCGATTGGTGAAATGGGCGCTGCGCAAGGCGTGCCCGTGTGGGGATTGGCGACAGTTGTGGCCGAAGCCGACGGGAGTTTTACGATCATTTACTGACTTGGGAGCGCACGCATCTTTGATGCTGCCGGCGAATTCGGAAGATGGGTCCTTCGGCTCTTAGCTCCGTAGGAGCGTGATGTTTATAGAAATTGGCAGACAATTTTCCGTGAGCTCCGTAGGAGCGACATGTGCCGGATGTCGCTCCTACGGAGCTTGGAGAAATATCGGTCAACGGTTTCTATAAACATTCCGCGCCTACGGCGCTGAGAGCTGCGGAATTCGCCGGCAGAATCAAGGATGCGCGCGCTCCCAGAGGTTTCGGGAGAGGAAATGAGCAAGCATATTGACCCCGTCTGCGGGATGACGGTTGATCCCGCGACGGCGGCAGGCGAGTTCGATTATGATGGCAAGACCTACTACTTCTGCAATCCGCATTGCCTGCGCAAGTTTCAAGCCGATCCTGAAGCGATCCTGAATCCGTCGCCGCCAACGTCGGCGCCAGCCGATGTCGAATACACCTGCCCGATGCACCCGGAGATCGTGCGCGACGAGCCGGGCAACTGCCCCGTTTGCGGAATGGCGCTCGAACCGCGCGTCGTCACGCTCGAAGAGGAGGAGAATCTCGAGCTGAAAGATATGCGGCGGCGGTTTTGGATCAGCCTGTGGCTGACGCTGCCGGTCTTTCTGCTGGCGATGTCGGAAATGATACCGGGCCAGCCGGTGCATCACGCGCTGGGCCATCGTATGGTCACGCTGATCCAGTTCGCGCTCGCCACGCCCGTTGTGCTGTGGGGCGGGTGGCCGTTCTTCCAGCGCGGCTGGGCGTCAATCGTCAACCGCAGTCCGAACATGTTCACGCTGATCGCGATTGGCACTGGCACGGCGTGGGTTTACAGCCTGATCGCCGCATTCTTCCCCGGCCTCTTCCCTGCCTCGTTTCGCGGGCACGGCGGTGAGGTGGCGGTTTACTTTGAAGCCGCAGCGGTGATCACGACGTTGGTTCTGCTCGGGCAGGTGCTGGAGTTGCGCGCGCGCAGCCAGACCAGCAGCGCGATCAAGATGCTGCTCGGACTTGCGCCGAAGACTGCGCGCATCATCCGCGATGACAGCAGCGAGGAAGACATCCCGCTCGATCGCGTTCACCCTGGCGACAAGTTGCGAGTGCGACCTGGCGAGAAGGTGCCGGTGGACGGCGTGGTCGTCGAAGGTCGCAGCTCGGTTGATGAGTCAATGGTCACGGGCGAGCCGATCCCGGTTGAAAAGACCGAAGGCGACAAAGTCACCGGCGGCACGGTCAACGCCACCGGCGGTTTCGTGATGCGCGCCGAGCGGGTGGGGAGCGAGACGCTGCTCGCGCAGATCGTGCGCATGGTCGGCGAAGCGCAGCGCAGCCGCGCGCCCATCCAGCGTCTGGCCGACGCCGTGTCGGCTTACTTCGTGCCAACGGTCGTGGCCATCGCGGTCATCACGTTTTTGACCTGGGCATTCGTCGGGCCTGAGCCGCGTCTGGCTTATGCGCTGGTCAATGCCGTCGCGGTATTGATCATCGCCTGCCCGTGCGCGCTGGGGTTGGCGACGCCCATGTCGGTGATGGTCGGCACGGGGCGTGGCGCGACGGCGGGCGTGCTGATCAAAAACGCCGAGGCGCTTGAGACAATGGAGAGGGTAGACACGCTGGTCGTTGACAAGACCGGCACGTTGACCGAAGGCCGACCGCGTCTGGTCTCGGTCGTCGCGCTCAACGGTCAGGCCGAAGACCGGATGCTTCGGTTGGCAGCGAGCCTGGAGCGCGCGAGCGAGCATCCGCTGGCGGCGGCCATTGTAGAGGGCGCGCGGGAGAAAAACCTCGCCCTGGCCGGCGCGAAAGATTTCAAGGCAATCACGGGCAAAGGCGTCACCGGATCGGTTGATGATCATCGCGTAGCGCTCGGCAACCGGAAACTTCTCGACGACCTGCAGGTCGCTTCGGGCGCGCTCGAAGCCCGCGCCGATGAACTCCGCCGCGACGGCCAGACCGTGATGTTCGTCGCCGTCGAAGGCCGGCTGGCCGGGTTGATCGGCGTGGCCGATCCGATCAAAGACTCTTCCGCCGAAGCCATCCGCGCTTTGCACGAAGACGGCGTGCGCATCGTCATGCTGACCGGCGACAACCGCACGACCGCCGGAGCCGTCGCACGCAAGCTCGGCATTGACGACGTAATCGCCGAAGTGCTGCCCGAACAGAAAGGCGAAGCCGTCAAACGGTTGCAGGGCGAAGGCCGCGTGGTGGCGATGGCCGGCGACGGCATCAACGACGCGCCGGCTCTGGCCCAGGCGCAGGTCGGCCTAGCGATGGGTACGGGCACGGATGTGGCGATGGAGAGCGCGGGCGTAACGCTGGTCAAAGGCGATTTGCGCGGGATCGCCCGCGCGCGCAAACTCAGCCGCGCCGTGATGCGCAACATCCGGCAGAACCTCTTCTTCGCTTTCGTCTACAACACGCTGGGCGTCCCGATTGCCGCGGGCGTGCTTTATCCGGTCATCGGCTTGCTGCTCAACCCGATGATCGCCAGCGCGGCGATGACCTTCAGCTCGGTCTCGGTCATC
>Ga0247727_10017896_pt1 | contig 11219 bp, 6 predicted proteins | sample WisWelCaveWW1625_FD_202498 | JGI IMG/M metagenome (GOLD analysis project Ga0247727, IMG submission 202498) | Biofilm microbial communities from Wishing Well Cave, Virginia, United States - WW16-25 | ecosystem: Environmental > Aquatic > Deep subsurface > Groundwater > Cave microbial mat | place...
GGGCGCGGCGGGGTGGGCGGCGGAGATTGCAGCGGCCGCCCGGAGGGCGGTGAACGGGGAGCAACCGGCGCCACCGGCCGCGGGGGCGTGGGCGGCGGAGGTGGCGCAGGCCGCACCGCGGGCGCCGCATTCGGCCGAGGTGGAACGGACGGGCGAGGCGGCGCGGGCGGCGAGGCTGGGGGCGCTCCTGGAGGGCGAGCCGAAGGCGGCCGCGCGAGATTTCGCCGAGGGGCGGCGAGGGGAGCGGCCGGCGAGGGCGCGGGCGAGCCTCCCGAGGCACGCGAACGCTTGTAGGCGAAGAGCAGGACGGCCGCAGCCAGCGCGCCCACAATACCCAGGAGGACGGCGGGCGAGAGGAACGCTGGCACCGGACGTGCTGGCTCCACCCCGCCCGTCACGGTCGCCACGAACGGCTGGACGGCAACCACGGCGCTCACCGAGTCGGAAAGCTCGCCATCCGAAACGGTCAGCGTGACCGTGTAATTGCCCTCGGACGAAAAGGTATGGCGCACGATTTGGCCGGACGCGGTCGCCCCGTCACCAAACTGCCACGCGAAGAAAGTCCCGCGCCCCTCGGGGTCGGAGGCGACCGCTGAAAACGTCTCCGACACCCCGGCGAACGTATTCCGCTGCGCGATCGGCGCGACGTCCGGCGGGTCGCCGGCGTCAAGCGGGACGGCGACCGTCTGCCCCCCATCCGTGCCGACGATTGCAAAGCCGCCCGCGATTGCCGGTGATGTGCGGATCGCTGAACCTGCATCGTACGACCAGGCCAGCGTGCCGTTGAAGGAGTGGGCATAAACGACGCCCCCGTAGTCCCCGACAAGGACGAGGTCCCCGACGACTGCGGGCGACCCGCGGATGTACCCCGACAGCGGGCGCTCCCAGTTCGCGCCTCCGTTGTCCATGTCGAGCGCCGTCAGCGTGTCCCCGCCCACCACGATGCTGTTCCCCACGACGGCCGGCGAGGAGGCGATCACACCGCCCGGGGTGGCTTCCCACACGCGGCCGCCGTTTGCGGCGTTTACGGCGACGACGCGTCCGTTCAGCGTCGTTGCAAAGACCTTGCCGGCGGAAAGCGCGGGGGAGCTTTGAATCTCGCCGCCGGCGTCGTAGCGCCATGCCTCCGTGACACTCGCGCCCTCGTCCTCGAGGGCGTACACGAATCCGTCGTAGGACCCTAGGTAGACGCGCGACCCCTGCACGGCGGGCGAGCTCTTCACCACGTCGCCGACGCCAAACGACCAGAGGAGCGACCCGTCCGTAAGGTTCAGCTTGTACACGTTGCGGTCGTCCGCCCCGAAATAGACGGCCCCGCCCGCTAGCGTCGGCGCGCTGTCGACGCGCGACGCAAGGGGGAACGACCACGCCTCGCGCGCGGGCCGGCCCGATGCGCCCATCTCGACGGCGACCACTTTCGTGCCGGCCGCAACGACCACGAGGCTCCCGGCCACCGCCGGCGTCGCCGTCACCGTGGCGCCGAGGGCGTAGGACCAAATGAGCGACCCGTCGCGGACGTCGAGCCCCGAGACGGCGCCCGTGTACTCGACGACGATGACCTCCGTGCCGTCCGAAATCGGCGACGCGACGAATTGGCCGGCGCCGTCCGCCGCAAACCGCCAGAACGCGGAACTGTCGGGGGCAGGGTCCACCGCAATCCCGGTCTTGTCGGCGCCACCGCGGAATTGCGGCCATCCCTCGGCGGCCGCGGGGAACGCGACGGCGGCGGCCGCCAGGACGAGGGCCAGGAGTGCGCAATTCGCGCGCTGGCCAAGCATCGGGGCGCGGGGAGGCCCTTCCCTCTTAAATAGGTTGGTGAGTCGGGCGCGAGACGGCCGCACCCCTTCGCGCGCGCGGTCTTTTTTCCCCCGGAGAGTGCTCCCTCCTTCGAGGCGGCGCGGACTGCGGCTCATCCTGATCACCGGAATGCCGGGCGCCGGCAAGTCGGTCGCCGTAGCGGTGGCCCGGTCGCTCGGGCTTCCCGTTTTCTCGATGGGCGACCGGGTGCGCGAGGTGGTGCGCGCGCGCGGGCTACCTCTCACGCCCGACGAGGTCGGGAAGGTCGCCAATGAGGAGCGCACGCTGCACGGCGCGGACATCTGGGCGCGCCGGACGCTCGCCGTCGTTCCGCCCGGAACGGCCGCGGCGGTGATCGACGGCGCCCGCAGCCGGGCCGAGGTCGAAGCGTTTAGGGCGCACGCGGGGAGCGCCCTGATTTTCGTGCTCGCCGTCCAGAGCTCACCCGCGACCCGCGCGGAGCGCTTGAGGCGCCGCGCGAGGTCCGACGACCGGCTCACCGACGAGGGCCTGCGCGGCCGCGACGGGCGCGAGCTCTCGTGGGGAATCGGCGAGGCGATCGCGCTTGCCGACGTTACGGTCGTGAACGAGGCCGGCCTTCCGCGGTTCCGCGCCGCCCTGAAACGCACCTTGCGCGCCCTTGCGGCGGGGCGCCGCCCGCTTACCCGAGGACCGGGAGCCCGAGCTTTGCGCGCGCGGCGGAGATCCGCGCCACGGGCACGCGGAAGGGCGAGCACGAAACGTAGTCCAGCCCGATCTCGTGGCAGAAGGCGACCGTCGCGGGGTCGCCGCCGTGCTCCCCGCAGATCCCGACCTTGAGGCCGGGGCGCGCCTTGCGGCCAAGCTCGATGGCCATCTGCATGAGCTTGCCGACCCCTTCGCGGTCGAGCGTCTGGAACGGCGCGGCCGGGAGGATCCCCGCCTCCACATAGTGGAACAGGAACTTCCCCTCGGCATCGTCGCGCGAATACCCGAAGGTCATCTGGGTCAGGTCGTTCGTGCCGAACGAGAAGAACTCCGCGAACTTCGCGATCTCGTCGGCCGTGAGCGCCGCGCGCGGAACTTCGATCATCGTGCCGATCTTGTAGTGGTCTTCCCGCTTGCGGCGCTGGTTCACCTCGCGCACGGTCGCCTCAATCATCTCGCGCAGCGCGCGCATCTCGTTCACGTGGCCGACGAGCGGCACCATGATCTCGGGCCGCGCGTCCACCGCCTCCTCCTTCAGGTCGGCGGCAGCCTCCGCAATCGCGCGCACCTGCATCTCGAAGATTTCCGGGTAGAGAATCCCCAGGCGGCAGCCGCGGAACCCGAGCATCGGGTTCACCTCTTTCAGCGCCTCGACGGTCTTGAGCAGGGCCTCGGCGCGCGCCAATTCCTCGCGCGGCGCGCCCCGCTCGTGGCCAATCGCCACCTGCACCTTGAGCGCCGTGTAGTCCGGCAGGAACTCGTGGAGCGGCGGGTCGAGCAGGCGGATGACGACGGGGAGCCCTTGCATGGCCCGGAAGATCCCCTTGAAGTCGTCGCGCTGGAAAGGCAAGAGGCGCGCGAGGGCGGCCTGGCGCTCCTCGAGGGAGCGCGCCATGATCATCGCTTGAATCCACGGGAGGCGCTCTTCCCCGAAGAACATGTGTTCCGTGCGGCAAAGTCCCACACCCTGCGCCCCGAACGCGCGCGCGCGCTCGGCATCGAGGGGGGTGTCGGCGTTTGCCCACACCTGCAGCCCTGAGAACTCCTCGGCCCACGCGAGGAGCTTGCGGAAGCTGGGGCCGACCTCGGGCTCGATGGTGGGGATCCGGGAGAGGTACACGTGGCCCGTGCTGCCGTCGATCGTGATCTCGTCGCCTTCCTTCACGACCACGCCGCCTTGCGCCGCAAACGACTTCGCCTTGGTGTCGACGACAATCTGCTCGCACCCGGCGACGCACGGCTTTCCCATCCCGCGCGCAACCACGGCTGCGTGCGAGGTCATCCCGCCGCGCCCGGTGAGGATGCCCTGCGCCACGTTGATCCCGTGGATGTCCTCCGGCGTCGTTTCGACGCGCGTTAGGATGACCTTCCATCCGGCGCTCGCCTGCGCAACCGCGTCGTCCGCGTCGAACACCACGCGGCCAGTGCCCACGCCCGGCGAGGCGTTCAGCCCGCGCGCGATCGGCGAAGCCGTCGCGTTCGGGTCGAGGCGCCGGTGGAGCATCTGCTCGACCTGCTGCGGGGTGACGCGCGCGAGCGCTTCTTCGCGTGTGATGAGGCCCTCCGAGACCATTTCCACCGCGATGCGCACGGCCGCTTGCGCGCTGCGCTTTCCGCCGCGCGTCTGCAGCATGAACAGCCGGCCGCGCTCGACGGTGAATTCGATGTCCTGCATCTCGCGGTAGTGCCGCTCGAGCGTTTCGCAGGTGCGCACGAGCTGCGCGTACACGGGAGGCATCGCTTCCCGAAGCTTTTCGATCGGCTGCGGCGTGCGCGTGCCCGCCACGACATCCTCGCCCTGCGCGTTCAGCAGGAACTCGCCGAAAAACCGGCGCTCGCCGGTCGACGGGTCGCGTGTGAAGGCCACCCCCGTCCCCGAATCCTCGCCGAGGTTGCCGTACACCATCGCCTGCACGGTGACTGCCGTCCCCAGGTTGTCGGGGATGCGGTGGATCCGGCGGTACTCGATTGCGCGCTTGTTGTTCCACGAGTCGAACACCGCGCGGATGGCCATCCACAAATGCTCGGTGGGGTCGGTTGGAAGCTCCTTGCCGGACTTCTTGCCGATGGTCTCCTCAAAGTCGGCCCCCACGTCCTTCCAGTCGGCCGCGGTGAGGTCGGTGTCGAGCTTCACCCCGCGCTTCTTCTTGCGCTTGGCGATGACCTCCTCAAACGTTTCGTGAGGGATCCCAAGGACGACGTCGCCGAACATCTGCAGGAACCGCCGGAAGGCGTCGGCCGCGAACCGCTCGTCGCCGGTGAGCTTCACGAGGCCGCTCACGGTTTCGCGGGTAAGACCGAGGTTTAGCACGGTGTCCATCATGCCGGGCATGGACACTGCCGCGCCCGAGCGGACGGAGACGGTAAGCGGCGCCGCCCTGTCGCCGAAGCGGCGGCCCGCCATTTTCTCGAGGTTATGCATGGCGACCGTCACTTGCTCGCGCAGGCTCAGCGGGTAGGTGCCTTTCTGGAGGTACGCGAGGCACGCCTCGCTCGTGATCGTGAACCCGGGCGGCACCGGCAGGCCGATTCGCGTCATTTCGGCAAGGCCCGCCCCCTTGCCTCCGAGCAACGCCTTCATCGGCGCGCCGCCTTCGTCAAAGCCGTAAACGAGGCGGACCGCGGACATAAGGGGACGGGCGTCGGATCTAAGGCGAGCGGTTTAAGGGTTTGCGGCGGCACGGCGTCCCACGCGCCAAAAGGGCCGTGCTCACAGGACGCGCACGACGCAGAATTCGTCCAGGAAATCATACTCGAACGAAAGCCCGCGGCCTTGCATCAGGGGAAGAGGAGACACGAGCCGGAGGACCGGGAATTGAACGCTTGACAACGCGGCGCCGTCTTCGCCAACGGCGCGGACGCGGTCCGGGAGCAGGGTCACCTCCACGATGGCCTCCGGGAGCGACGAACGGAACGCCTCAAGGCGAACCGTCGCCGCCGGGCGCTGGGGTGAGCAAGCGGCGCTCGCGATTTCAAGCGCGAGGCCGTCAATCGCGCCTTGAACTGCGAAAATGTCCGCCTGCTCGCCCTCGAAGGACGCGAACGCGAGGAGGGAGGAAGCCACCACCGCGCCCGCGACGAGCGTTACGAGGTGCGACTCAGCAAAGTCGATCATGGTTCTCTCTCCTTGAGCGGCGCTCGCGCGGGGGGGCGTTGCCGTATTTTCGGGACCGGTGCGCACGAGGAAGGGGGCCCGGGGAGGGTCCCCCCCGCCCCGCCTTGTTTGGCACGCTTCACCTTCGCGTGATGAGCACCGTCGTGCCGCGAGTCCCGTCGCCGACGGGGCCCGCAAACGAGGCTTTCACATCGAGTTCGCCGAAGTTCGCGTTTCCAAGGTCGACCGTGACGGTCACCAAGGCCTTGCCGAGCGCGTCGGTTTTCTTGGCGAAAGACGCCCCGAGGCCCTCGACGGTCACCGTCGCGCCCTCGATCGGCTTGCCGGTCGTGTCCTTCACCGTGACGTTGAACGTCACGGTTGCCTGCGCCCCCGCAACGGACAGCGTGTCGCGGTCGGTGTCGACCGACCCTAGTGTTTGGCCCTGCATGCCGCCCATCATGGAGAGCAGCGCGCTCATTGCGACCGCAACCACGACGGCGGAGACGAGGAAGTAGAGGGGAAGCCCCTCGATCGATCCCCGCTCGTTGCGCCGGATGGCGTTCAGCCTTGCGTTCAACCTGCGTGCCCGTGCTGACATCCCCAGAACCGTTGTGTGGTACGACATGCTACGAGTCCTCGACATAGGGTGCCCGCCAAGGGGGATAACCCCGTGGGGAAAGTCATCGGAGGGCCCATGATTAATCCGGGCGCCCCGGGGCGACGGCAGCCCCCTTACGCCGCGGGGGCGCCCAGCGGGCACGGTTTCGAGGTCTCGGGATGCGGTTGGAAGGCGATTGGGCCGCCGTCTTCGGGCGCAACGGCCGGACCTTCGGCGCCCGACCCGCGCGTTTCGGCCGCCCTGAGGCGTGCAACAAAGCCTTTTTGCCCTCGCGCGATCCCGCGGCGGTTCCAGCGTGACGAAGGTCTGGGTGGTTTCGGGGTTCGTCCTTATCGCCACCGGGCTTGCCCTTGCCGGCTTTGGTTCATGGCTCTCGGGGAACGCGAACTGCGACGCCGGAGACCTCGGCCGGTCATGCATGGCCGCCTCCCTTGGCGTGGCGGTCATCGGCGCAGCGCTCACGCTTGCCGGGTGGCTGCGCGTTCGCCGCGCCGCACAGCGCGACGCGGGGACGGACGGGACGGAACGCTTCGTTGAACGCCGGCCGGGCATGGTGCTCGCCGCGTTTTCGCTCGTGGGCCTCCTCGTTTTGGTGTGGGCCCTCCCCGGGCCGCAGATTCCCGTCGACGTGTTCCGCGGGGGCTTTCCCGAGGTTGGGGCGGCGCCCGGAGAATTTGCCGCCCCGCAGTTGGCGGGCCTCAGCCGCACGTACCTCTCGCCGTCGGGTGGGCCGCTCCGGGCGGCCGTGGAAGCCGGATACGAAGGCGATGTGTTTGTCCGGGTCACGCGGTTCAACGCGTCGGGGAATTGGACGCCGCCGCCTTCCAATTGGATCGCCGCCACCAACACCCCACCGTGGGACGGGGTCGTCAACGCGAGCGTTTCAAACGCGACCGCCTCCGCCGACGCGTACCTCTCGACCCAGTACACGGCGCTTGACGCCGGCGAGGGCTCGCGCATCTGCGTGCGCTCAGGGGCGCGTCTATGGCTCACCCAGGACGGGGAAGGGCGCAGCGAGCTTGCGTGGCGCGCGGGCACGTTCGTTTTCGAGGTCATCGCGCCGAACAAGACGGTTCGCGACCAAGTGGCGCTCGCCCTTTCGGCCCCGCGGCCGGGCTAATCGGAGGCCTTGGGGTTCAGCCGCCTTCCGTTGAAGGTCGAGCGCTCGATGGAGCGCAGCACGCGCTCGGCGCACGACTTGTGCACCTCGAACTTGCTGTCCGCCTCCCCCACGGCCACATGCCCCATCATTGCGTCGGACACGCGCGCCTTTGCCTTGACAAAATTCAGGAGGTCATTGCGCTTGAGGCCGTCCCGCGTCCCGACCTCGATGCGCACGGGCACCATCCCGAACCCGTTCGCCAAATGATCGAAGTCTACGACCTTTCGCACTCGGTCAGAAGACTTCGGTGTCGGGAGTTCCTCCTCCTTGATCTTCGCGCCCACGACCACCGCTATCTGCGCGATCGCGCCCTCGTCCTCGCGTGTGACGAAGGTCACGGCCTTGCCCTCCCGCCCCGCGCGGCTGGTGCGCCCGATGCGGTGGACGTACGCCTCTACGGAGTCCGGCGTGTCGTAGTTGATGACGTGGCTCGTCTCCTCGATGTCGAGGCCGCGGGCCGCCACATCGGAAGCGACGAGGAGCTTTAGGGCCCCGGTGCGGAATTTGCTGAGCACTTCTTCCCTGCGGGGCTGCGAGAAATCTCCGTGGATGGCGTCCGCCTTGAACCCCGCCTCGCGCAGCCGGCGCGTCACGAGGTCGCACCCGCGCTTGGTGTTGCAGAAGATCAGCGCCCGCTCGGGCTTTTCAGCTTCGAGGAGCCGCGCGAGCGCCCAGAGCTTGTTCCGCCGTCCGACGCGCAGGAACACCTGCTCCGTCGTGGGGACCGTGAGGGTGTCGGCCGACACCTGGAGGAACAGCGGCGCCCTGAGGTACTCGTCGGCAAGCGTGCGGATTTCCGGCGGGATCGTCGCGGAAAATAGGAGCGTCTGGCGCTCCTTCGGGAGCCGCGACAGGATGAACTTGATGTCGTCGATGAACCCCATGTCGAGCATGCGGTCGGCCTCGTCGAGTACGAGCAGCTCCACGCGCTCGATCTTCAATTCCCGCCGGTTGACGAGGTCGATGACGCGGCCGGGCGTCCCCACGACGACCTCCACGCCCTTGCGCAGCGCGAGCACCTGGCGCTCGATCGAAGCTCCGCCGTAGATGGCCAGTTCGCGCGCCTTGGTGTGCGCGCCCATTTTCTTCACTTCGCCTGCGACTTGGACGGCGAGCTCGCGGGTCGGGCAGAGCACGAGGACGCGAACGCCCCCCTTTTCTCGGGGAGCGCGGACCAATTGTTCGAGGGCAGGGAGCGCGTAGGCGCCGGTCTTTCCCGTGCCGGTCCGAGCTTGGCCGATGACGTCGCGGTGCGAGAGGATCGCCGGGATCGCCTGCACCTGGATCGGCGTGGGCTCCAGGTAGCCCATCTCTTTGATGGCCGCAAGGAGAGGCGCCGACAGGCCGAGCGGTGCGAAGGGATTGCCTTCCGTCACGCAAGGTCTCCGCCGCGGCGAACTGGGGCGGGCTATTTGGCGTTTGGCCCCGCCTCGGGGCCGTCACGCCGCTCATTCTTCTTCGCGCGACAGGTCGAGGGCGCCCTGGGCCCGCTTCCCGCGCGCGTACCTACGAACCGCCTCGTCCAGCGAGAGGTCGCCGACCGCGACCTCGCGCGCAAGGCCGCGCGGGATCGTGAACCGGCCCTTTGACTTGATGCGCGAGAGCCTCTGGATGTCCTTCACCTCCCCCTCCGACAGCGCAATCCTCGGCGCCCGCAGCACGCGAGTGCCTTTCGCGGAGGCGATCGAAATGGCAGCCTGGACGTCGGGCAGTTCGACGCCTTCCGTCGTGCTCCTCTCGTCGACCACCTCGATCGGTACGCCGAGGATCTGCAGGCGCGAGATCAGCACGTCGCGCACCGTCGGCGCTCCGTCGCCGATGCGGATGACCTGGCGCTTGCCGGGGTGCCGCTGAAGGAACAAGCGCACGCGGTTCACGGCCTCGTCCACGGTGCTGCAGCCGGCGCTTGCCACGACCGCGCCGTCGGCGAGCGTCGCCACCCCGATGCGCCGCCCGGGGTCGACCCCGACCGCGACCCGCTCCGCCCCTTCGCGGCCCGAGAGCGCTTTCAGCGCCTGGTCGATGGCGTCCTCGAGGTCCCCACGCGTCGCCACCACGGGGCGGAAATGGATGCGCAGCGCCTCCTCGGGGCTCGTGATGACGACCCCGACACTGTCGGGCACCGCGTCCTTCGGCGAGAGCGAAGCGAAGGGCACGCCGCGCCGCTTCAGGCGCACGACGAGGTCGTGGTAGAGCGAGAAATCCTCCGTGACCACGCCCAGTGTCGGCACGCGCTTCCCTCCGTCCGGAAGAGCTCACGCGCCCTTTCCAGAGAGCGCGAGCGTCGAGGAGAACGTGCCGGTGGAGAGTGCGAGCGTGACCTCGGAGCGCAAACGGAGGTGGTTGTGCGCACCGCCCCCCACCACGTCGATCGAGATTGCGCCCGTGAAGCCGCCGCCTGTCACGGGCCCCGCCACGGTCACGGTGTCGACCGCCGCGGTCACAAACCCCTCGCCCACAAGCACCTCGGCCCGGGGGTTTTTGGCCTCGAGCATGGCCGTGGCTCCCTGCGGGTTGCGCACCCAGAATGCATCCCCCTCCTCGAGGTTGGCGGGGGAAAGGCCCGTAAAAAACTGGCCGTCCGAGGGCAGGGTCGGCCGGGGGTCGGGGTTGAAGTCGCCGTCGTCGCCTGCGTCTAGAAACCGGCTGCCGCTGTCCGAGAAGTTGGTGGTGCCGAGCCTTCCGGTCGTGTTCCACGAGACGAAGATGTCGGGGTTCACGAGCGCGTCGGAAGCGGCTTGCACGCGCTCGCTGAGGTTCGTCTCCGCGTAGGGCGCGCCGCCGACGGTGCCGTTGAACGTGGTGTTCTCGCGCACGACGAGCGCCCTGCGCGACACCCCGTCGCCGTCCGTGGCGTCCACGAGCTCACCGCCCTGCGCCGCGTACGAGGCGGTCCCGCTCGTGAACGACCCATTGCCGGTGTACGCGCCCTCGCCCACGGCCTGAAGGTGGGTGAGGTACCCCCGCACGCGCGAGCCCTCGAAAACCGAGATCGTGAGGCTGGTGCTCAAACCGTCCGCGCTCGTGGAGACGAGGGTGCCGCCGCCCTGCCATGCGTAGTCGAGCGTACTGAACACGCCGTCGGCCGTCGAAACCGACTGGCTCCATGATACGGTCGTGAGGGAGTAGTCCGCGCTCGAGCTTGCTCCGCCCTCGAAGGCTTCCGAATGCGTCGTGCCCGTGCCGGTAAACGAAAAGAGCGCATTCCCGCCGCCGGTGGACTGGTTGAGGTCGCCCACGTACGCGAGCGAGGTATTCACCGACGCGAGCCTCCGGGTTTCCCTAATCGTCCCGTGGTACCGGACGGAAGTGTCGTTTTCCGCGCCGAAGAATGGGATGGCGCGGAACACGCGCGAACCCCCCGGCGTGCCGTTGTAGGCGACCTCCACGCGCGCGACGCTGTAGCGCTCGAGCGTGGCAAGAGGCAGCGACACGCGGTAGGTTCCGTTGTCGACGGGGTTTAGCCCTTGCCCGGAGCGGTAGGTAAACGGTGCCGGTGCGCCGCTCAAGGTGGCGGTCACGACCACGAGGCCCGCGTCAAGCGTCGGCGGGGCACTCACCCTAAAGCCGGCGTCGGCCGCCCAGTCGGCGGTCACCTTGAACCGCGCGATGACCGAGACCTGAACCGAAGCGCTCGCGCTTGCCCCATCGTCGTCCGTCGCCGTGAATGCCGCGCTGTACGCGCCCGGCGCCTCGAAGCTGAAAACGGCCGTGCCGCGCGTCGCGTTTGCGAAGTCCGCCGCCCCGTCCCCGGTGAAGTCCCACTCGAACCGCACGACCGAGCCGTCCAGGTCCACCGCGGTGCCCGTGAAGATGACCTCGTCGCCGACCGCCACGTCGGCGGCGGAGGCGGAGGC